>CZQE01000096.1_pt1 | contig 27533 bp, 34 predicted proteins | sample 734431 | NCBI WGS metagenome assembly CZQE01 (sample SAMEA3597869, study PRJEB11362) | hydrothermal vent metagenome | biome: marine hydrothermal vent biome; feature: marine hydrothermal vent; material: ocean water | place: Atlantic Ocean | collected 2010-09-19/2010-10-04
TATCGATGCCGCGAAGCAGCTTACCCAGCCAATAGCCTGTAGGAATCGAGCCGCATATATAGGCAACCACACCCGCCAGGACATTGTAGGCGATCCAAGCTACCATGCAGATTCCTCAGTTCTCAACGGGTCTACACCAATTCCGTACCTTTACGATACCGAGAGCCAGCCGGCCGGTCCCGCCGCCTACCCCATTTCCGGCTTCCGCCGTGAGGCAGGACATTGCTTCATAATGACCTTCCCGAAGTTCGGCGGCCAAGGCTCGAAGGGCAAATTCCCTGTTATCGTCAATCAACAGGGAATTTTGTTTTTCTTTGGCCTTTTTGGCGGATTTTATTCCATTATTTTCCTTCTGTAGCAGAGGGTTATGCCGAAATTCCCTGTTGTCGAAGAACAGGGAATTCCGAAACAGGAACAGGGAAAATTTCCTGACGCAACAGGGAAATTCGATTTCAATCACCATGAGAAAGAACGTGGACGGTAGCGTCCGGCCGACTCCACGCTGCGCCACTTCTTTCGAATGTTGAATCGATCCGCCGGCGCGCGGGCAAGAATCAGGTTTCGGCGCGGTTCCGGTGAGGGCGCAGCACGGCGCGGGGACGAAGGACATGGGCGCAGGCGGCGTGGCTGTTCGCTTTGGCTGGGTCTTCCGGCGGAAACCGGCCGGTATCGGGAAGGGCGATCCAGGAGATGCCCTCGGCCGTGCAAAGTTCGACAAGATGCTGGCCGGGGCCTGCTGCCTGCACCGGCGATGCCGAGAGGACGAACAGGGCTGGACCGATCAGCAGGAGGCCCGGGCGCTCGCCGGACAGGCGGCGGCGCGGGCCGGCTTCATCCTCGTCGCAATGGCTCTCTTCCTCCGGCACGCAACGCCCTTTCCTCAAGCGGCAGCGATCCGCAGCACGCAAGCGGCTGTCGGCGGCATCATGGAGCGCTTTGCGGCCTTCGGCGACGGCAAAAAGCCCCGATATGGAGTCATCACAGCGTCGGTTCCGCCGGCGACGCGCTATGCTGCATCAGGGCAGGGTGGAGGACGCGGCGATGGAAGGGAACGGAGAAGGAAAAGGCAGCGGCAAGCCGATCATCGGCATGCCGGTATATGATTCAGTCGACATGCTGGACGTGACCGGTCCGTATGAAATGTTCACCTGGGCGGGGTTCGACGTCGAGCTCGTTGCGGCGGAGAGCCGCATGCACTGCTTCCGCGAAGGTTTCCGTTTCGAGGTGCTGAAGACCTTCGCCGAAGCGAGCCCGGACTATGCGGCCTTGTGGGTGCCGGGCGGCGACCCGGCCGCGCTCAACGTGCTGATGAAGGACGAGACCTATCTTGGCTTCCTGCGCGACAGGGCCGCAGTCACGCCGCTGGTCGCTTCCGTGTGCGAAGGGGCGATGTTGCTGGCGGCGGCGGACCTGCTCGACGGCTATGAGGCGACGACTCACTGGGCCTTCATCCCGTGCCTCAAGCGCGTCAAAGGGGTGAAGGTGGTTGAGGGCTATCCGCGTTACCATCTCGACCGCGACCGGCTCACCGGCGGCGGCATCTCCTCCGGCCTGGACGAGTCGTTGCGGCTGATCGAACTGCTGAAGGGAACCGAGGCTGCCAAGCAGGTGCAGCTCATGACTCAATATTATCCCTGCCCGCCGGTCGGCGGTGCCATCCCCGGCAGCGACGAATGTCCACTGGATACCGCCGGCGATACGATCCCGCTGTGCATTCCCTGCTGACGGGGTTGCGGCCGATCGCTGCACGCCGCATCTAGCGGCGATGCGAACCACCTCCGACAGCGTATCCGTACGCCTCTATCATTTGTCCGATGGTGATGACGGGGGAGGGGCTTCGACCCTGTTCTACGGCCCGCTCGGCGAGGCCATGGCCATCGCCGCGGCCCAGCCGGAAGAGGTCCAGGACGGGCTGTTTCTGGCGACGGACAATGATGTCGTGGCGTATCTCGATCTGATCGACGGCTAGCGCCAGACCCGCACATCGAACCAGTCGGCCGCGTCCTCGCCATAGAGCAGGAGGATGGCAAACGCTTCCATGGTCAGCTGGACGAGCGAAACTGCCAGGGCCGCCGTGCCGCCATCATTGGCCGCGTCGACGATCCCGATGCTGCGCAGGAAAGCGACGCTCGTTACCACGCCAAGCACCCAGCGCGCGACCAGCGCGCTGCGCGCTGAGCGCGACTTGAAGAAGAAGACGAACAGCATCAGCGACAAGGCGAAGGCGGCGCCGACCATCCTGATCGCCAGGATCCTGCGGGCAAGCGTCGCGCTTGCTTCCGGCGTGATCGGAAAGCCGAAGGTCATCGATCGTGCCGTGTACAGCGCGAGCGTGATGGAGAGGATGACGGAGAAGCCGAACAGGAGCGCGAACAGGCGGATCGATAGTGGTTGTGGCACGATATCACCCCCCACCGCGGAACAATGGCGTGTCGCCTGGCGCACCTCGATCCATGCCGATCGCTTGTTCGGGGAACGAGTAGCCGATGGGGGATTAAAGGCCCGTAAAGTGGCGGGAAGGCCGTTCTGCCGGCGACCGAAATATGTCGTGGATCATTGTCACGTCCAAGCCGGAGCGACGTTCACGTTGGCACGGTTGCAGCAAAGAGAAGGATTCGCGCGGAAGACGCCGAGAAGGTCCGGCCTGCGGTTCAGGCGGTTTGCGATTACAAGCAGGTGATGATCGAGTTCACATCAGCTCGGCGCCCTTCGCGTCTCTGCGCGAATCATCATCCCGGGCCGCCGGTTGTGAAAGTCGATCCGGTCCTAAACGACCACCTCGCTCGCAACGCGGCCAGCTTCGCCGAAGACCCGCAGATAGCGCTGGATCTCGGCCGGATCGCCGGTTGCCTTGGCCGGGTTGTCGGAGAGCTTGACCGCCGGGTGCCCGTTGGCGCTCGTCACCTTGCACACGAGCGAGATCGGCTCGAGCCCGGCGCCGCCATGCGGGTCGCAGCCGCGGAAGTCGTTGGTGAGATTGGTCCCCCAGCCGAAGCTCATGCGCACGCGGCCGTTGAAATGGCGATAGGTGCGCTCGATCGAGTCCACATCCATGCCGTCGGAGAAGATCAGGAGCTTGGTACGGGGATCGACACCGTGTTGTGTCCACCAGGCGATGATCTGCTCGCCGCCCTCGATGGGCGGCGCGCTGTCCGGGCGGAAGCCGGTCCAGTCGGCGACCCAGTCGGGCGCGCCGGCCAGGAAGGCAGTCGTGCCGAAAGCGTCCGGCAGCACGATCAGCAGATTGCCGGCGTAGTGCTGGCGCCATTCCTCCAACACCCGATAGGGTGCGGTGGCGAGCTCGGCATCGTCGCGGGAGAGGGCGGCCGCCACCATCGGCAGCTCATGCGCGTTGGTGCCGATCGCCTCCAGGTCGGCGTCCATCGCCAGCAGCACGTTGGACGTGCCGATGAAGCGGTCGCCGAGCCCTTCCTTGAGCGCCTCGACGCACCAGCGCTGCCACAAATGGCCGTGCCGCCGCCGCGTCCCGAAATCGGAGAGGACAAGATCGGGCAGTTGCTTCAGCCGTTCCACCTTGTCCCACAGGCGGGCCTTGGCGCGGGCATAGGTAACGTCGAGCTCGAAGCGGTCGTGATTGCGCAGGGCAGTGCGCGAGCGGAGTTCATTGATGATGCAGAGCGCCGGAATCTCCCACATCATGGTGTGGGTCCAGGGCCCGGCGAAGCGCAGCTCATATTGGCCGTCGACAGTCCTGAGCTCATAGGGCGGCAGCTGGAAATCGGCGAGCCAGGCGATGAAGTCGGGCGCGAACATCCGCTCCTTGCCGTAGAAGCTGTTGCCGGCGAGCCAGATCAGTTCCTTCTTGCCGAACCGCACCGTCCGCGCGTGATCGAGCTGGGCGCGCAATTCGGCCTCGTCGATGAACTCGGCGAGCCTGACCGCCCTGGTGCGGTTGAGCACCGAGAAGGTCACCTCGACATCCGGATGCAGATGCCGGATCATCTGCAGCATGAGCAGCTTGTAGAAGTCGGTGTCGAGCAGGCTGCGCACGATCGGGTCGAGCCGCCAGCCGTGATTATAGGAGCGTGTCGCGATATCGGTCAGAACCATGGCAACCTTTTTCCGGCAAAAGCCGCGAGCGTCTACCCCCACACATGCCACCGGAGCGTGAGATGAAGAAGATCGTGATCGTCGTCGACACCCAGGCCGACTTCATGAACCCCGATGGCGCTCTTGCGGTCGGCGGAGCCGATGCGCTGGTCGCACCGATGAACGCGTGGCTCGGAGCGTTGAGTCCCGACGGGACCGCCGCGGTGCTGTTCACCTTCGATACCCATTTTGCCGACACCTACCCATCGTCGCCGGAGGCAGCCGAATTCCCGATCCACTGCGTCCGGGAGACTGCCGGATGGCACAATGTCCTCGATGCTGGCCGGGTCGATTCCGCCATTCCGGTCTGGCGGCTGGAAAAGGGCGTGTTCGCGATGTGGGAGGAGGACGGACTGACCATGGAGCCGATCGGCGGAGGCGCGCCGGTCGATCGTGATGCCTTTTTCCGTGGCCTGAAGGCATCGGGTGTCGAGGAGGCGATCGTGATCGGCGTGGCGGCGGATTATTGCGTGCGCTGGGCGATCGACGGCCTTGTCGACCGCGGCTTCAGCGTGACCGTGCCCGAAGCGCTCACACGTGGCATCGCCAGGCCGATCGGGCAGGTCCTGGCCGACGACTTCGCAGGGCGCGCCGTGGCCCTCGCGTGAGAGCCGCGCGGCGAGGTTCGCCTGCACCATTGTGGACAGGATCGTGCCGCTTTGGGATGCCGGCGACCCATGCCCGCCCTTGGAACGGTCATGACGCCTGCGCTATCATCATCCTGAAATCGCGGCGGGACAGCCCGGCCGGGTGAAGGGCGCTACATGAAGCTGGTCAGTGAACGCTCCGAAACAGTCATCGCGCAGGAGGCGGCCGCGACGTCAGTCGCCTCCGCGGTTCGGGAACTGACCGCGAACCTCATCCTCGTGTCGCGCGGCGCCGGCAAGGCGCGGGACGTCGGCGGTCAGGCACTGGCCCTGATCGAGTCGTTCCAGGAATATCATGACGCCTTCGGGCGGCTGCCCGGGCAGGAGCTCACTGAATTCCTCGACCATGACCGCCTGTGGGGCGATGTCGACTGGTCGAGGTTCGACGATGATTATGCCGACCGCCATTTCGCGACGATCAAGATGGTCCGGGGCGCGTTGCAGATGACCGCGTCGAGCCTGCAGGGACAACGGAGCGACTATCTCGCGGGCGAACGCGAACTGCATGACGGCAGCCGTGCGCGTCAGGATACCCTGGCCCGGGCCGAGGTCAGTCCCGGCAAGGCTTCCCGCTGGTCGCTGGGGCGCACGGCCAAATAGCAGGAGTCCCCAGGGCGCCCCGGACCTATTCACTACTGGCTATGTGACTGGCCGTCCGCGGTGCGCAAGCGCTCGCTTTCGGTGGCAGGGCTAGTTGCGCCCGCTTGACTTATTCATATCTCGCTGGTTATGGATCAATCAATAGCCAGGAAGTTATCGATACCGGATGCCGAACACCCAGGACATACTCTTCCGGACGCTCGCCGATCCGACGCGACGGGCCATTTTCGAAAGGCTGTGCCGTGACGGCGAGCAGACGGTCGGGGCGCTGACGGCGCGTGCCGGCGTTTCTCAGCCTGCCGTCTCCAAGCACCTCGGGGTCCTGAAACAGGCTGGGCTGGTGCGCGACCGGCCGGACGGTCGGCAGACGCATTACAGCGCGCAACTCGGCGCGCTGGCCCCGCTGATCGACTGGACGAGCCAGATGGCCGGCTTCTGGCAGAGCCGGTTCGACGATCTCGAAGATTTACTCAGAAGGATGGATCAATGAACGATACCGCGACCGAAACGCGCACCGTCACCGTCGAACGTGAGATAGCGTGGCCGCCGGAAAAGATCTGGCGTGCGCTCACGCAGCCGCACCTGATCGGGGAATGGTTGATGAAGGGCGACATCAAGCCCGTCGTGGACCATCGTTTCCATTTCAGCGCCGACTGGGGCGGTGTCGATTGCCAGGTGCTCGAGGTCGAGCCGAACAGGATTCTGTCCTATAGCTGGGGTGGCCTTGGCCTTGAGAGCGTCGTCACCTGGACTCTCAGCCCGACCGACACGGGCACGCGCCTGCGCATGGAGCAGTCGGGTTTCAAGTCGGATCAGCAACAGGCCTATTTCGGTGCGAAGGCGGGATGGCCCCGGTTCCTGGGCAATCTCGAGCAACTGCTGGCGGGGATGGACTGACGCCCCGGCGTTTCGGCGCCATCCTTCGACGGAGGTTCTGTACATGTTGAACGCATGGATTCGGCAAGGCCATCGCTGGCTGTCCATCATCTTCACGGCGACCGTCATCGCCAATTTCGTCGCCATGGCGCTGGGGACACCGCCGCCCTGGATCGTCTATTCGCCGCTGCTCCCCCTCTTCCTGCTGCTGTTCAGCGGTCTGTACATGTTCGTGCTGCCCTATGCCGCCAAATGGCGCGGCGGGCGACGTGCTGTCGGGTAAAGGCGCAATGCCCGAAAAACCGAGGGGCGTCGCCGCCCCGCGGTCTCTCCTCGCCGGCGGCAATCCCCGGATTGCGAAAGGCGAGGGGGATGCCCCGGTGCAGGCCTATATCGCGGCCATGCCTGACTGGAAAAGCGGGGTCGGCCGCCGCCTCGACGCGCTGATCGAGCGAACCGTTCCCGGCGTGCGCAAGGCGGTCAAATGGAACTCTCCGTTATACGGGGGCGAGGGTGAGGGCTGGTTCCTCGGAATCCATTGCTTCAAGCGGTATGTGAAGCTGGCCTTCTTCCGCGGCACGTCGCTTGACCCGATGCCGCCTGGCGAATCCAGAAGCAACGACACGCGCTATTTCCATATCCACGAGGGCGACGACCTTGATGAGCGGCAACTCGCCGACTGGGTGAGACAGGCCAGTCAATTGCCCGGCGAACGGATGTGAGCAACCTTTGCACGCGAACGGATGTGAGCAAATTTGGTACTCTCGGGCGACAACGATCATGGAGAAGAGGATGACCGGTTCGAAGGAAGAAGGCGGGGATTCCCCCTCCCGGCTGATCGATGCGCGGATCAGGGAACTGGGCGACTGGAGGGGCGAGTTGCTTGGCCGGCTCCGCGGCCTGATCGGACAGGCCGAACCCGATGTGGTGGAGGCGTGGAAGTGGCGCGGCGTTCCGGTGTGGGAACGCGAAGGCATGATCTGCACTGGCGAGACATACAAAAATGTCGTGAAGCTGACCTTCGCCAAGGGGGCTGCGCTGGAGGACCCGTCGGGCCTGTTCAATTCGAGCCTCGACGGCAATGTCAGGCGCGCGATCGATTTCCATGAGGGCGACAAGGTCGACGAAGCAGCGCTGAAGGCGCTCGTTCGCGCGGCGGTGGTGCTCAACATGTCGACTGCTCGTCCCGCTCGACGCCGGAAGGGCGAATGAACGTCGTATCTGGATCGCCGTGCCTCGACGTCAGGGCGGGACAAAGCGCTCGCGTCGATCGAGCGCGTTGAAGGGGATTGGGCCGTCAGCCCCAGAGCGGATCGAGTTGTTCGTGAAGGTCGATCCCTGTTAAATACGTTGTTTCAATGGCTTGTATCAATATCTCATCTCGCGGGCCATCGTCCGCGGCATAACGGGCCACCGTCACGATGAGGCTCGGCGTTCCCACGACGAGAAGGGTCGCACGACCTTCATCCGAGCCGTAGATTCGATATCGACCGCGCTTGATCGCCTCGCGCGCGGTGCTCTCCAGCGGGTGTGCAAGCGCCTCCTCGCCCGAGACGACGCGCTGTGAGCCGTGGCGCTTCCGGCCGCCGAACAGACTCGTCAAAAATCTCATTATTCAAAGAGATTGGACATGGGCGGTATCTCCCGGGCGCGAGTCGTCACGTGCAGGAGCGAGCGCTTTGGCTGGTGCAGGAGCAAGGCGGGACTGGGCCGAATTGGCGGCGTCGGGCTCACCGACCTGATCAGCTCAGCGGAGAAATGTTGATCCAAATCAGATTGTGATGATGGACGGGGTTCTTGTTCCGGGAGCCGACGTGGGAATTATGTGCCTTTCGAAAGCTCGAAATCGGATCAAAAATCATGGTGCATCTGTTCATCGAGACGTAACCGGAACGTTCTTCGATAAAAATGCTCCTTCCTCATTTGCGTATTCCGGAAATGATTGTGATGAGACCGTGAAACAATTGAATTGCGATTGTATAAGAGTCGATGCATCTTCATTCGGTATTCGACTCGCCCGGAGATGAACCATGAGTGATGTGGAAAATACAGCTTCCTATAATAACGAGCATGCACGTCGCCTGATCGAGAACGTGATCGCTTCGAGTGATGAGTGCGACGCCTACACGATCACTTGCAAGCCGAAGATGCTGAGCTGCGATCCCGTGTCGCAATGCATGGATTTCAGTTCTCCGGGATGCTCGCCGCTCGAAAAGCAGTCCAATTGAATGACCTCCGCGACACTCGCTGCGTCTGTGTTCAACGTTGCAGTGAAGCGGGACGGCGACGCGTTCCAGGCCATCTATAATACGGCGACGGGAAATTACCTGGTTCTCGACGATCGGTTGCGCGCTCTCTACGGCGCCATCCGCTCAGGCGATGTGCTGGCGGAGGATGGCGATATTCTCCACCAGGCGGGTTTCGCCGTCGATACGCAGATCGACGAGGTCGAATCCGTCGGCATCGCCTTCAACACCGCTCGGCAGAACAAGTACGCGCCGCACCTGACCATCACCCCGACGATGGATTGCAATTTCGGTTGCGATTATTGTTTCGAAACGCACGTCAAAGGGATGATGAGCGTCGCTGTCCAGGATCGCCTGGTCGCGTTCGCTGATGGCCTTTGCGAGTCGGTCGGGCCATCCCCGGCGCTCAGCGTGACCTGGTTTGGCGGCGAGCCGCTGATGGGGCTTGCGGTGATCGAGCGGCTGAGCGCCATGTTCCAGGAACGCGAGCGCAGCGGCGCGATCGGGGCCTATAAGGCCAACATCATCACCAACGGATATGGGCTGAGCGTCAGGACCTGCGCCATGCTCGATCATTGCGGTGTCTCGCACGTGCAGATCACGCTCGACGGACCGGCCGAGGTGCATGATTCGCGTCGCTTTCTCAAACGGAGCCGTGGCGGCACCTTCGCCAAGATCGTTGCCAACATCCGCCATATTCCTGCGTCGATGGCGGTGCTGGTGCGGATGAATGTCGACCGTTCGAATCAGGACCGGTTCGAGGACCTGTATCGCGAACTGGATGCCGAGGGGCTGCTCGACCGTATCCAGGTCGATCTTGCGCATGTCGAGAATTTCTCCCGTCAGCCGACGTCTGCGACGGTGCTCACCGCGCGCGAATTCGCGCAGTTCAAGTCCCACGCCATCGCGGTCTGCGCGCGAAACGGCTGGCCGATCGCGCACGCGGCCCCGACGCCGAGCCTCACCGGCGTATGCCAGGTGGATTCGACCAACGCGTTCGTGGTGTCAGCGAAAGGCGAGCTCTACAAATGCTGGGCCGAGCTCGAAAATGACGGGCGCTGCATCGGTCGGCTCGACGATCCGGCGGGCTGGCCGCGCCTCGCGAAAAGTCCGCTCAGCGAGCGCGACCCGCTCGACGACAGCGAGTGCCGTGCCTGCGCGCTGCTGCCGACCTGCATGGGCAGCTGCCCAAAGGTTCGCGACCTGAACCGCAATTTCCACGGCAAGCAGTGCCCGCCGTTCAAATATATGTTCGACGAACTCGTCTATCGTCAGTTCGGGCCCGATACGAACATCCGCAAGCTGCTTTATTGACTGCCGGCTTTCGGGCCGCTGCGGGGGCAGGGTGCCATTGCCACGCTCCATCCTTCCGGCGAAGAATGCGGAAAAGACGTGTTGCGCGGCATCGCTGTAGGCGCGCCCAGGGTGGTTCGGGTCCGACGGTGTGACCCGGTTTGACTCTTAAATCTACATATGTTGTATTGAGGCATGGCCCGAAAGCGACAACCGTCGAAGCAGATGCGCATCCTCCTCGATTCGCTGTCAGTGCAGCGAGAGCAGTGGCGACATGGATATGATCTCATGAAGGAGACGGGCCTCTTGTCCGGAACGCTCTATCCCTTGCTGATGCGGATGACCGATCAGGGGCTCGTCGAGGCCGAGTGGCGCGAGCCGGCGCAGCCTGGCCGACCTGCCCGGCACGCCTATCGATTGACCGCGGCGGGCTTCGCCCTCGCACTGGAGATGCCCGATGACCGCGAGACTTTTCCATCAGGAGGGGCGCTCGCATGAAGACCGCAATAGCGCGCGCGGTGATGGCCCTGGCCGCATGTTGCCTTGACGAGAGCCGGCGCGAATGGTCGGCGGCGATGCGCGTCGAGTTCGAGACAGCGATCACGGAAGGAAAACCGCTGCTGTTCGCGGCCGGTTGCCTGACGGCCGCCTGGCGCGAGCTGCTGACGCGGGAGCAGGGCCGCTTTGTCCTGACGAACTACGCCCTGGTGCTCGGCCTGATGATCCCGATGGCAGCGCTTCAGATCGGATGCGCGCTGCTCGGGCTGCCCTATCTCTATCCGGGGCAGCGCGGGCTTTCCGGCGCGCTGCTTGAAGGCGGCGCGCACGAAGTTCTTCTGCGTGGCCTCTATCAGGCGGCCATCCCCTCGCTCGCGTTTCTTCAGCTGTTGATCGGCCTCGGACATCTTCGCATCGCCTGGCTGATGCTGGAACGCGACTGGGTCGGCGTCATGCGGCTGGCAATGCTCATGGCGGCGGCCGCGGCGACACTCATCCTCTTCATGAGCGTGCTCTTCCTCAACGGTACCCAGGCGCTGCTGCAAGGGGCGGTGCTGGCGATCGAGCTTGCAACGGTCTCGATCGTCGCGCGGTGGCACGCCCAGCTATTCCCCGCGGCTGCTACCGAGCAACCCGGGTAATTATTCCAGCCGCTTAAGTCTGCCGGAACTTCGGGAGCACCGCCCCGGAGATAGAGGCTGTGCGCCTGCAAGCGGTGCCGCGACGCGACGTGCATTATCGCGGGAAAGCCAACGCCGAGGCCATGCCTCGAAACAACGGAGACGTCACATGCCGTACTCATATCCACGCTTCGGATCACGGTTCCTCTACGCTGCGGCAGTATCCCTGCTCGTCGGCGGACCTGCCAGTGCGCAGTCGGGTCCTTCGGCGGCCGAGCGGTCGCCCTTCCTCGGTGAATGGGAACTGGACCTGACGCGGATGCCCGACAGCTATGGCCCGCCACCGAAGCGGGTGACCTATACATTCGACGATGTCGGCTCGGGCCAATGGCGGACGAAGATCGACATCACCGCGCCGGACGACAGCGTCAGGCACATGGCGGTCCAGTATCGGCGCGACGGCAAGATGGCACCGGGCGAGGGCGACACGAGTGAAGCTGACAGCGCCGCGATGAACTCGCCGGCTCCCAATGTGCTCGTCATGGGCCTGGCCAAGAACAAGACCCTGGGGGCGGTACGAGTCTATGCCATTTCGGCCGATGGCAAGGAAATGACCGAATCCGCCACCAACGTCGACAACACGGGCGCGCCTTTCGTGCGCAACTTTCACTTCAAGCGCATTCGCTAAGCTTTTCGGTCGATCTCCGTGCTTCCTGTGGATTCTTCCCGATCCAGCAGGAGGAAGCCGGAGTTTCAGTTATGGAGATCGGCCGTTTTGCGGCAGGGGCGACGTCGGGACGAGGAACGGCGGGAGAGAGGGGTATATGTGGCGCGCCCGGCAGGAGTCGAACCTGCGGCCTCAAGATTAGAAGTCTCGTGCTCTATCCAACTGAGCTACGGGCGCGCAATGGCGCGGGGATTAGCGCGGATTGCGCGGGGGCGAAACCGGCTTCATAAAATACTCGTACGAAGCTTGGGGGGACGGGCATGGCGGAAGGAAACGGGGTGAGGGCCGTCAGCGCGGCTGATGTCGCCGGCGGGCAATTCCGCTATTATGATTTCGTGATGGCCGCGTTCGTCGCGATCATCCTGCTGTCCAATGTACTGGGAGCGGGCAAGGTCGCGGTGGTGAACCTGCCCGGCATCGGCCTGTGGCCGTTCGGTGCCGGCATCCTGTTCTTCCCGATCAGCTATGTGATCGGCGATGTGCTGACCGAGGTCTATGGCTATGCCCGCGCCCGTCGCGTGATCTGGGCGGGCTTCGTCGCGGTCGCGTTCATGGCGTTCATGTCCTGGGTCGTCGTCACGCTGCCGCCGTCACCCGACTGGAAGAACCAGGCTGCGTACGAGACGATCTTCGGCCAGGTGCCGCGCATCGTGTTCGCGTCGATGATCGCCTTCTGGGCGGGCGAGTTCGTCAATTCCTATGTCCTGGCGCGGATGAAGGTGTGGACCCAAGGCAGGCATCTCTGGACGCGGACGATCGGCTCGACGATCGCGGGGGAGGGGGTGGACAGCCTCATCTTCTACCCGCTCGCCTTTATCGGCGCGGTCGGCTGGACCAACGATCTGGTGCTGAAGGTGCTGGTTACCCAATGGGTGCTGAAGGTGTCGTGGGAGGTGCTGCTGACGCCGGTCACCTATCTGGTCGTCAATTTCCTGAAGCGCCGCGAGGGCGTCGACGTGTTCGACGACGGTACCGATTTCACGCCGTTCAAAGCGCGTGTTTGATCATCTCAGCGTCTTCCAGACCGGCAAGCTCTGGCTGACCACTCATACCGGTCTCTCGAAGGATGCGCTCCACGTCTATATCGGGTTGCTGATCCTGCTCGTCGCGGCGCAACCGCTCAGGCGGAGAGTGGGCGACTGGATTCCGCTGATCGTCGTTGCGGTGGCCGCCCTGGCCGGCGAACTCTGGGACATGCGCGACGTCTATGTCCTCCACGGGAAGTTCGATCTTGCGGCGAACTGGCACGATGTCTGGAATACGATCCTCTGGCCGGCCGTGATTACCCTGGCGGCGCGCCATACCGCTTTGTTTCGCCGGCGCGGGTGAACGAAGGGGGCGAGTTGTTGCCTCCGGGTTAGAGTCCTTCCTGTCCGAGTTCGCGTTTGGCGCGGTCGGTCTGCCCTTCGGATGTCATCATGTCTTTGTCGTTCAGTCCGTGCAGGATGGCCACGCGCATGAACATTTCCCTGGCTCTGCTCTTGGCCTCCGAGCGGGAGAAATTCCCGCTGGAAATACGCGTTTCAAATACGCCGCCCCGGCGCCGATTCCGCCGCTGGCTATGCTCGGCCTCGATTCTCTGGGTCTGTTCGGTGGGCTCGACCATACGCGGGGCCAGCAACGTGGCTGTACTCTCGCCATATTGCGCTATTTCCTCCCGAGTGGGTGCTCGCTGCGGGGCGGTCAGATATTCGGGGAGGGGCAGGCGGTCCTCGTGATCTTCCGGGCGTATGCTGAGGTCGTCGCGAGAGCGGGGGTTGCCGACTGAATCTGGCCGAATGCCGGCGCCTGGAACCACAAAGGGGCCGTCCAGTCTTGGCGTGAGCATATCCTCAATGGTGATACCTGCCCTGGCTCCTTTGTCGCCCACGACCAGCAAATCGGCGCGGCTGGCGTCTCCACCACGCCCGCCACAGGCGCCGATCAGCAATGTAAGAAGCATTTCCTTGTGCTCTGCATAGAGCCGCTGCTCTTCGGGGGTCAGGGAATAGTCAGCGATCCAGCTCAGGGAGCTCTTCATCAGGAGCGGGGTAAAATTCTTGACCGTGCCCCCAAACCTGTCTTCCTCCGGTATGCTGCCCATGATCAGGTAAAGTGCCTGTACCGCCAATATCCCCCGGATACCCCGCAATGGTGTCGCGGCCCGCACGCTTTCGTGTTCGCGAAACACCTCCTCCACATGGGCCGAGATGGTTGCTGCCCGCACCAGCGCATCGCGATAGGTCTGCGCAATTTCCGCGGCTCTGTCCCCGTTCGCGGCGCCAAAGACTGCCCTCGTGCGCTCTTCCGAAAGATCGGTGGATCCTGCGTAAGACATGAAAAGATCGGGTATCTTCTGGGTTTCGATACCGAAATTGACCTGCATCGAGTTGGCTTCCAGCTTCAATGCGTCGGGCTTTATGCCGCCGGTGTTGATCGGTCCGACATAATAGGCACCGTTGAGCTGGCCGCGGCTGGTCAGGTCGTTGGTGATGCCGCCAATCGCGTCCACCATGTCGAAGATATTGTCCAGGACGGTTGATACTTCGTGCATGTGCTCGACAGGCGGATCGAAGATGAACTCGGTTATGTTGGTGGACAGTGCTTGTGCCGGGGTTGCCGCCATCAGAGGGCCAAGCCTGCTTCCCTGATGGTCCGGCCGGATGACATAGCCGTCACCCTCCATCATGGTCAGATCCTTGTCCAGAAGTGCGCGCTCCTGCAGGGCCGATCGTTCCTCGTCGGGGAAGGGCCTTCTGAGAGCAGCTTGCTGCGCCTCGCTCAAATGGCCCAGTCCGTCTACCGGGATGGGAAATTCAAGCTCGAGCCCCATCCTGCGTTGTACGGCAGGAGTGCCGGCCGGGACCTTTGCCCGCAGCTGCGCGCCGGTGGGTGGAGGCTCGATTCCCCCGGTCGGCTCCGGAATGTCCGACATGCTGGCGGCCCTGTTCCCCATCATGTCGGCCTCCCGCTCGAGGCCTGCGTCATCATTGACCGGGACGTCGCCTTTCATCTGCATCGTCGGCTGGACGCGCCCCTGGGCCTGCTGCACGACATGCCATGCCTCATGCGGCAAATGCCGTTCCTGGCCGGGGGCGATATGGATATCGGTGCCCTGGGCATAGGCATGAGCGTTAAGCTGGGCAGGCTTGTCCGAGTTGTAGTGGACATTGACGTCGTCAAGCGAGACCCCGGAAAGAGACTCGACACCTGACTTGAGAGCGTCGGGCAGGCCGGTACGGTTGGCTGGCTTTTCCGCGCGCTGGATTGGCCTTCCGATCATCGCGGAGAGTGCCTGGACCCGGGGGCTGGCATTGGTCTCGGCCCGCAATTGCGCTGCGGCCCGTACACCCGGGCTGCCGTTGATCTGTTCCGAGAGCTGCGCCAGATAGCCTTGCTGGCCACCGGACAGTTGCGTCGCTTCTTCGAGGCAGGCGCTGCAGCCCTGCCGCTGCGCGACGAACGATGACGGGCCGGGCTTATGCGCTGTTTCCTGCATCGCTTTTGTCCCTCCATCGCAATGAATCTTGCAATCAGTGGCGGCCTTTAAGGGCCCCAGGGTGGAAGTTACGGCTCCGGCGACTCGCGCGGGTAAAATGAGGAGCGGAGGGTATCCCACCCGATCCAATCGGCAAGTTGGAATCCGGGATGAGGGGGCGGTATTGAGCCGTTTAGGTTGCATCTCGATGCGGCAGCTTCGGGGCCGGGCGCGCAGGGGCGCAAGGGGAAAGAGGCCCCATCACCGCCGGAGAGTTGAGATGTGCCCCACCGTTTGGGGAAATATTACCATATAGGTTCAAGGGGCGAGGGGAGTCCGAGGCCGGAATCGAACCGGCTCGTCGCGGATCTGCAATCCGCTGCGTTCCCATTTCGCCACTCGGACGTTGCTGCCCTCAGGGGTGGCCGGCGGGATTTGCACCCGCTGTCACCGGAATCACAAACCGGCCGCGCACTGGATTGCGTTCGGCCACACCTGAAGGCAGCAGGATTCTGGGGATTTCGTTGGCAGGGACCGGTGCGGGCGGTATCGGCACCCACCATCAATCACACGGATATCCCTATCGTGTCGCGCCCAGAGCGGGGTGCGCGACTATGCGAGCGTCAATGTCGACAGCTAGCGAGGCGCGGTTGCGCGAAGGGAATGGTCATAGCCATGAGTCGGCTATGCCATCATGGCTTTCACGGTGCAATAGCCTATTTGGCTAAAACGGGATCAGGCCCCGACGGTTTCGAGCAACCCTTCGAACAGCCGCCGGCCATCGACGCCGCCATGCGCGGCCTCTATGCGGCGTTCAGGATGCGGCATCATGCCGAGCACGTTGCCGGCCGCGTTGAGCACGCCGGCAATCTTGCGCGCCGATCCGTTGACCTGGCCGGCATAACGGAAGGCGACTCGGCCTTCGCCTTCGAGGCGGTCGAGCGTTTCCGCGTCGGCGAAATAATTGCCGTCATGATGCGCCACGGGGACGGTGATCGTCTCGCCCTGGCCATAGCGGCTGGTGAAGGCGGACTGAGCGTTGGCGACGGTCAGTTCCACGTCGCGGCAGACGAAATCGAGCCCCTCGTTGCGCATCAGCGCGCCCGGCAGCAGTCCTGCCTCGGTCAGCACCTGGAAGCCGTTGCAGATGCCGAGCACCGGCAGGCCGCCGTCAGCCGCCTCTACCACGGCGCGCATGATCGGCGATCGTGCGGCGACCGCGCCGGAGCGGAGATAGTCGCCATAGGAGAAGCCGCCGGGCAACGCGACCAGGCCGATGCCGTCGGGCAGGCTGGTCTCGCCATGCCACACCATGGCCGGTTTCACGCCGGTGATGGCTTCAAGCGCGACGGCGATGTCGCGATCGCAATTGGAGCCCGGAAAGACGATGACCGCTGTCTTCATGCCCGTTCCACCCGATAGTTCTCGATCACGGTGTTGGCGAGCAGCTTGCGGCACATCTCGTCGATGCTCGCGTCGCTGGTGTCGTCAGCGACGTCGAGCTCGATGAGCTTTCCTGCCCGGACATCGTTGATGCCGGCAAAGCCAAGACCGTCGAGCGCCTTGTGGATCGCCTTGCCTTGCGGATCGAGCACGCCGTTCTTCAGCGTGACGAAGATGCGAAGCTTCATGGGCGTTTCCTGGGCTTGGGATTGGTTGGCGCCCCTATGGCGAGCGTAGCGCCCTGCCGCAAGCTTCATGGAAAATTTACGCGCTGGTATCAGCCTCCAGCTCAGGGCCTTGTGCTGGGCAGGGCGGCATGGGGAGGTCGGGCAATGGCCGGGCTGGCAATGATCATGTTCATCGCGTTGTTCGCGTTCGGCGGGCAATATTTCGGCTGGAGCGACGCGGGAGGCCGAGTCCAGCTCGCCCTGTTCAGCGCCTATGTCTTCGGCATTATCTGCGGCTACCGAGTCAAAGGCTGAGGAACGGCGGCCACGCATCGCGCAGCCGCCAGGATCGGGTTTATTTGCCCTTGCTCAGCCGGTGCTTTTCGAGATCGAGCACTGCGCCGTCGGCGCCTTCGGGCAGCAGGCCGAGCCGGCGCGCGACTTCCTGATAGGCCTCGACCTCGCCGCCGAGATCGCGGCGGAACCGGTCCTTGTCGAGCTTCTCGTTGGTTTCCATGTCCCACAGGCGGCAGCCATCGGGGCTGATCTCGTCGGCAAGGATCACCCGGGCATAGTCATTGTCCCAGATGCGACCGAATTCGAGCTTGAAATCGACCAGGCGGATGCCGATCCCGGCGAACAGGCCGCAGAGGAAATCGTTCACGCGGATGGCGAGGTCGGCGATGTCGTGCATCTCCTCCTGGCTCGCCCAGCCGAACGCGGCGATATGCTCGTCAGTGATCATCGGATCGCCGAGCGCGTCGTCCTTGTAATAATATTCGATGATCGTGCGGGGCAGCTGCGTGCCTTCCTCGATCCCGAGCCGTTTCGACAGCGACCCGGCCGCCACGTTGCGGATCACCACCTCGACGGGGATGATCTCGACCTGGCGGATAAGCTGTTCGCGCATGTTCAGGCGGCGGATGAAATGAGTCGGCACGCCGATATGGCCGAGCAGGGTGAAGATGTGCTCGGAGATGCGGTTGTTGAGCACGCCCTTGCCGCTGATCGTGCCCTTTTTCTGGGCGTTGAACGCAGTTGCGTCGTCCTTGAAATACTGGATCAGCGTGCCGGGTTCGGGACCCTCGTAGAGGATCTTGGCTTTGCCTTCGTAGATCTGGCGGCGGCGAGCCATGATGGCGTTACCCTTGGGAAAATGAGCAGCCCCGGCGGCGCGGATGCGCGGGCCGGGGCCGGAAGACCGGCGCTATATCGGAAGGCCAACGGCGGCGCAATCAGCTTGGCCGGGCCCTTTCGGCACATATCCCGCGAGGAGGGGGCATGTTGCAAGCACACGCGGCCATTGTCACGTTTGCACCCCGGGGCCTGCGCCGGATCGACATTCACGTTGTCGGCACGACTGCAGCCAGGAGGAGGGTTCGCGCAAAGAATGTCGATGCGGCCTAGTCGGCTGGTTCGGGTTCCGGCTGGTTGTCGCGCGCGAACCAGCGCTGGATCACGGTACGATCCTCGCCGGTTTCCGGAGGCGCTGCCGGCAATTCGGGGGCGGGTGTCCGGTCGGCGGGGCCCTGGACGATCCGGCGCAGGATCAGCGCGCCACCAACCAGCAGGAGCAGCCATGGGCCGACGCCTGCAAGGATCGTGGCCAGCCCGGCGAGCGACGATAGCAGCGTCTGGCCAGCCGTGTCGAAAGTGGCGTCCGATCCGCCCAGGCCACCCATCGCGCTACCCGAGGCATAGGTGAGAAGTACCGGCGTCGTCGCCACGCCGGTGCCGGCACCCTGGTCGACCTCGCCGATCGTGCCGATCGCGGCGCGAAGCCGATCCGTCCTGGCGGAAAGCTGTATCCGCTCCTCGGGCGAGACGGTCCCGCGCAATTGCGCCTCGGCATTGCCGAGCGACTCGCGCAACCGGGCGACGACCCCATCGCTGCGCCCTGCGGCGGCGCCTGAATCGGCGCCGGCAATATCGGCCCCGGTCATTGACCCGCCCGCGCGGGTCACGGCATCCGTCGCGCCCTTGCCATAGGCACGGGCGACGGTCGGATCGAGTTTCAGCGTCAGCGTTGCCTCGACACGATTCCGATCATCGACATTGTAGCGGATCGCCATGATCCGGCAGCGCGCGGGGCCGAGCTGATCGCAGCCGCGAGCATGGCTTTCCTGCACCGCTGCGATGCGCGAGCCGGGCATGCGGAAAGCATAGTGATAATCGAAAGCGCTGGAAGATCCGGAGCCTGCCGCCTGATCCGATGGCGCGGCCGCAGCGCCGCTCGCCTGACCGGGTGCTTGTTCGCATCCGGCGAGCACAAGAAATGCCGCCAGCACAGCCACGATTCGCATCGGTGATTCCCCCCGTCGATCGGAGCTAAGTATAGTATAGAAATGGTTAACGGGGAAATGGCCGGTCAGGTGACCGCGTGCCGTTTCGGGAGCGCCGGATCGAGATAGGCGCTGCGACGATCAGCAGCGTCGAGCGCGCGCGTCGTCCAGGGTCATCGCTGGAGCGCTGCGCGGATCAATCGCCTGCTCTCGGCCCAGGCTTTGGTATCGGGCGTCACCAGTTCGACGTGGCCGGTCGCGGGCACGATGTGAAGCCTGGCGTTGTCGCCTGCCTGCCTGGCCTTGGCCTCATAGCCGGTGCCGAGCCGGATCGGGATGATCCTGTCCTCGCGGCCGTTGACCAGGTCCTGCGGCACCCCAATCGGCAACAGGCGCGGGATCGAGGTGTCGGCATAGACGTCAGGACGGGCGCCCGGCGGGCCGACCAATTGCCTGACGACATCGGTGCCGCACCCATTGTCCGGGCTTGCCGCGGTCGCTTCCAGGTCGGGCAGTCCGCCAAGGCTGATCACATGGGCGATCGGCAGCGGTGCGCCGGTGCGCAGCGGGCTGCCCTTGGGCAGTTTCGGCCGCGCGGCGAGCCACAAGGCAAGGTGGCCGCCGGCCGAATGACCGACCGCGACGATGTGCCCGGTGTCGAGATGGAAGCGCCTGGCGTTTGCGATCAGGGAGTCGGCGGCCGCGGCAGCGTCGAGAAAGGTGCCGGGATAGCCGCCGCCCGGGCGATCGACGCCCCGATAATCAATGTTCCAGACTGCGATTCCGTCCTTGCGGAGATCATCGGCGATCCAGTTCATCAGGCTGCGATCAGCGATGCTGGTCGTCCAGCAGCCGCCATGCACCATCACGACGGTTGGCAATGGGGTTGGCAATGGGCCTTTGCCTGCTGGCAGCCAGACATCGACCTTCTGCATGTCGTCGTCGCCATAGGCGATCGTCGCATCGGGTCTCGGCTGCGGTCTCGCGGTGAGATCGGCCCAGGTGAGCAGGTAGGGAGCAGTTGCGGTCATCACCGCAGGGATCAACGCGAGAAGCGCGATCGGGGCAAGCCTGAACATGCTTCCCCGATACGCGCTCCCCGCGACAGTGTCGAAAGCCCCCGAGTATCGGGCGGCGTATCAGGCGGCAGGCTTGAATGCCGGGGCCTTGCCCTTGGCCCGTCGTGCGCGCCAGGGCGCGTCGAACTGATGGGCCTGGAGCCTGTCGAACGCGTCCATGGCTGCGCGAACCAGCTTATGGATCGTCTTGCTCAGATGCTGGTGATTACCGGCCCAGGCCTGGCTGTAGAAATCGTCACGCACCGCCATTCTCCTTTTTTGCTGGCGTTGATCACGAAACGGATATGCGCCTGCTCTCATCGGGGCGCCAACAAATCGTTGGACACGATCCATAAGCCTGCCTTATCCATCGAATATGCGCCGCATCCCGCCTCTCTCCGCTGTCCGGGTGTTCGAGGCAGCGGCACGCCACGAGAATTTCACTGCGGCGGCGGCCGAGCTCGGCATGACCCAGGCGGCGGTGAGCTATCAGGTGAAGCTCCTTGAAGAGCGGCTCGGCGTGCCGTTGTTCCGCCGCGAGAAAAAGCGCGTCCTCCTGACCGAGGCGGCACGCCGGATCGCGCCGCAGGTGGGGCGTGCCTTCGACGCGCTCGATTCGGCCTTCGCCACGATCCGCGCCGAGGATGAGGGGCTGTTGACCGTCTCCACCTCCAACACCTTCGCCAATACGTGGCTCGCCTGGCGTCTCGGCAGTTTCCAGATGGCGCATCCGGATATGGCGGTGCGCCTGCTGACCAGTGACATGCTGGCCGATTTCACGACCGACGATGTCGATATCGCCATCCGCGCCGGCCGCGGATCATGGCCGGATCTCTCGCAGGACCTGTTGTTGCCGATCGATTTCACGCCGATGTGCAGCCCGGGTTTCCAGCGGCGCCATGGGCCGGTGTTCGAGCCGGCCGACCTGCTCCGCCTGCCATTGATCAGCCCGCACGACAGCTGGTGGTCCCATTGGCTGCGCGAGGCCGGCGTTGACGCGCCGGACAGGATGCCCCGCCGCGGCGTGAGGCTCGATTCCCAGGCGCATGAGGGGCACGCGGCGATGGCGGGGCAGGGCATGGCAATGCTGACCCCTTTCTTCTGGCGCAACGATCTGGCCGAGGGCCGGCTGATGCGCCCGTTCGACCAGGTATCGACCCGCGGCTACGCCTATTGGCTGGTCTGCCCCGAGGCGCGGCGCGGCGTGCCCAAGATCAAGCGATTCCGTGAATGGCTGTTTGCCGAACTGGCGCGCGATCTGCCCAGCCCGGTCTGAAAAGACCGCCCGATCCTAGCCTAGCCCGATTCCGCCTGCTAACCGGGGCCCAATGCCTACCGATATCCTAGAGCCCGATCCCTTCAACGCCATTGTCGACGCGCCTTTCGACAGCGCGCTGTCCGAGCGTTACCTCGTCTATGCGCTCTCGACGATCACGGCGCGCTCGCTGCCCGATGTCCGCGACGGACTGAAACCCGTTCACCGTCGCCTGCTCTGGGCGATGCGCCTGCTGCGGCTCGATCCGGCGCAGGGCTACAAGAAATGTGCCCGCGTCGTCGGTGACGTGATCGGTAAATATCATCCGCATGGCGACCAGTCGGTCTATGATGCGATGGTCCGTCTCGCGCAGAGCTTCGCCATGCGGTATCCGCTGGTCGACGGGCAGGGCAATTTCGGCAATATCGATGGCGATAACGCCGCCGCCTATCGTTACACCGAGGCACGGCTCACTCAGGTCGCGATCGACCTGATGGACGGCCTCGACGAGGATGCCGTCGATTACCGCCCGACCTATAATGGCGAGGAGCAGGAGCCCGAGCTGTTCCCGGGCATGTTCCCGAACCTGCTCGCCAATGGTGCCGCCGGCATCGCGGTCGGCATGGCGACGAGCATCCCGCCGCACAATGCCGCCGAACTGTTCGACGCCGCGATCCTGCTGATCGACCAGCCGGAGGCAAGCGACGCGCAGGTGCTCGAGCATGTGAAGGGGCCGGATTTTCCGACCGGCGGGCAAGTGGTCGACAGCGCCGCCGCGATCGCCGAGGCCTATGCGACCGGGCGCGGGGGCTTCCGCGTGCGGGCACGCTGGCATGTCGAGGATCAGGGGCGCGGCACCTGGAACGCGGTCGTCACCGAGATTCCGTACGGCGTCCAGAAGGGCAAGCTGATCGAGCAGATCGCGACGATCATCAACGACAAGAAGCTGCCGATCCTGGCGGACGTGCGCGACGAATCCGATTCGGAGGTGCGCATCGTGATCGAGCCGCGCGCCCGCACGGTCGATGCGACCTTGCTGATGGAAAGCCTGTTCCGGATGAGCGACCTGGAAAACCGGGTCAGCCTGAACCTCAACGTGCTCGACGCACGCCGCACGCCGCGCGTGATGTCCCTGCGCGAGGCGCTGCTCGGCTGGGTCGATCACCAGTTCATCGTGCTCCAGCGCCGCACCGCGCACCGGCTCGCCAAGATCGCCGACCGGATGGAGCTGCTCGACGGCTATATCATCGCCTTTCTCAACCTGGATCGGGTGATCGAGATCATCCGCACCGAGGATGAGCCCAAGCCGGTGATGATCGCCGAGTTCGAGCTGAACGACCGCCAGGCCGAGGCGATCCTGAACATGCGCCTGCGCTCGCTGCGACGGCTCGAGGAGATGGAGTTGCGCAAGGAGCGCGACGGCCTGGAAACCGAGAAGACAGGCCTGGAGGCATTGCTCGGCAGCGACGCGCGCCAGCGGACCCGGCTGAAGAAGGACTTCGCCAAGCTGCGCGATCGCTACGGTCCGGAAACCGAACTGGGCAAGCGCCGTACCACGATCGAGGAAGCTGCCCCCGCCCGCGAGATCCCGCTCGAGGCGATGATCGAGCGGGAGCCGATCACCGTGATCCTGTCGCAGCGGGGGTGGATCAGGGCGATGAAGGGCCATATCGAACCCGCCGCCGCGGCCGACCTGAAGTTCAAGGAAGGCGATGCGGCCTTCCTGCATTTTTCCGCGCAGACGACTGACAAGATCCTGCTCGCAGCGGAGAATGGCCGTTTCTACACGCTCGCCGCCGACAAGCTGCCTGGCGGCCGGGGTTTTGGCGAACCGGTGCGGGCGATGATCGATCTCGACGGCGATGTCGGGATCGTCGCGCTGATGCCGGCGAGCCGGGCTGAGAAATTGCTGGTCGCCGCCACCGACGGCCGCGGCTTCATCGTGCGGACGGCGGATACGATCGCGGAGACGCGCAAGGGCAAGACGGTGGTGACGCCGCGTCTGGGCGCGAAGCTGAAGATCGTGCGGCCGGTCGATCCGGCGGCCGATTATGTCGCGGCGATCGGTGACAACCGCCGTCTGCTCGTCTTTCCATTGACCGAGCTCGCTGAACTGGCGCGCGGCCAGGGCGTCCAGTTGCAGCGGTATCGCGACGGTGGCCTCTCCGATGCGATCACTTTCGTCTTCGCTGACGGGCTGAGCTGGGCGATGGGCGGCGAGAGTGGACGGACTCGTACCGAGAGCGATCTTGCACCGTGGCGCGCGGCACGCGGCGCGGCCGGGCGAATGCCACCCACCGGCTTTCCAAGGGATAATCGTTTCTAGCCATTTTGGTGGTATCAAGTGGCTGAAATACTGTGCAAGCTTCAGCCGCTTTTAACCTGTTCGCGGTAACGCTACCCTGGATGATGCCGTTCAGGTCCCGGGTCTTGAAAGCGGAAGAGCCTCCCGTATCGATGGAGGTCGCTGACGCGCGCATGAACGATCTGGACCGGATCGGAGCGACGTTCGACCTCCTTCCCATCCCGGCGGCGCTCGTGATCTCGGCTGACGGCGATGTCTCCATCCAGATGGCAAACCGGCCGTTCCGCCAGGCCGGCCTTGGTTCCGCGAGCGGTGCGTCGCCGCTGATCTCGCTGATTGCGACGCGGATAACCAAGTTCGTCCAGAGCGATTCGCTGCGCGAGGATTTCCCCTGGCAATTCGGCGACGCGGTCGATTGCCGCTATTATCAGGTCACGCTTGCGCGCCTGACGCGTAACGCTGACGGGCGGTGCCTGGTCACCCTGATCGACCAGACGTCCGAACTGCGCACCGAGCATAATCTTCGTCGGGAGATGATGACCGACAGCCTGACCGGCCTCGCCAACCGCGCCGGCTTCAGCGATCATCTCGAAGCGCTGATCGACGATACGACACAGCAGGCGCGCTATGCCGTGCTCATCGTCGATCTGGATCGTTTCAGCCGCGTGAACGCCTGCCTCGGGTCGATGGCCGGCGACGAGTTGCTCATCACCGTCGCCCGGCGTCTCAAGGGCATCCTGCGCGCGCACGACGTGCTCGCCCGCACCGGGGGTGACGAATTCGGCATCCTGCTGACACTCGAGGATGGTCCCGGTGACGCCGAACATGTCGCCAGGCGAATCCAGGGCGCGCTGGGCACGCCGTTCCAGCTTTCCGATTTCGAGATCCGGGTGGCCTGCTCGATTGGCATCGCCTTCGGGTCGAGCCAGGTCGACGATGCCGAGGAACTGATCCGCCACGCTCAATTCGCGGTGCGGCGGTCCAAGACCAGCGGTCGCGCCGAAGCCTATCAGACCCAGGCGTTCGACATCGCGCGCGAGCAGTTCGGCATGGAGACTGCGCTGCGCCGTGCGCTCGATCGGGGCCAGCTTCGCCTCAGCTTCCAGCCGATCTGCGACCTTGCGACCGGGAAGATCGTCTGCTTCGAATCGCTGGCGCGATGGGCCGACGACGACGGCACCGAATTTTCGCCCTGCGATTTCATTCCGGTCGCCGAGGAATCGGGGCTGATCGTTCCGCTCGGTCGCTGGGCGATCGAGGAGGCGGTGCGTACGCTCGCCGGCTGGGACGCACGGGCAGGCGGCAATTGCGGCGTCAAGCTCGCGGTCAACCTGTCGGCGATCCAGCTCCAGCGCGACAGCATCGCGCCGGTGGTCGAACGCGCGTTGACCGGCAACGGCCTTGATGGCTCGCGCCTGACCCTGGAACTCACCGAAAGCGCTCTCGTCACTGATCCCGATCGAATCGCGGGAATCATGCATGCGCTGAAGGGGCTCGGCACGACGCTGGCGATGGACGATTTCGGCACCGGCTATTCGAACCTCGCCTATCTCCAGAAACTGCCGATCGACATTCTCAAGATCGACCGCAGCTTCGTGACCGGCATGCTTGCCGACCGCGACAAGATCGCGATCGTGCGGGCCATCCTGTCGCTTGCCCAGGCGCTTGGCATGCAGACGACCGCCGAGGGAATCGAGACCAACGAGCTTGCCCAGACGCTCGCCGCGCTTGGCTGCACCTACGGCCAGGGCTTCGTCTATGCGCGGCCGCTTGAGGCCGACGCAGCCTATTCGCTGCTGGAAGCCCGCAGGAACTGAGCGGTCGCCGCGTCGGCGATCTGGTTCACCCGCGCTACGTCAGGAAAGCCCTCGGCGATCCATTGTTCCTCGATCTGGCGCAGCGTCCGCGCGACCTCGGGGCCCTTGCGCAGGCCCCGTTCGACCAGGGCACCGCCGGTGAGCGGCAGGGCAGGGGATTCCCAGGCGAGCAGCGAGGCAACTTCCTTTTCCGGACGATCCGACAGGAGCAGGCGATCGATAGCCAGGTCCCTGCCGAGCCGGTAGTCGATCACCGGCGCCGGCTCGTCGCCCACTGGCTCGGCAGCGCTGACCAGCCGTCGCCGCTCGACCTTGGACAGTTTCAGTCGAGCGCCGACATCGTCCGCCACACGGGTGTCGGCCGGGAGCAGCGCGGCAAGCCGCCGGATCGGATCAGGATCGACCCCCGCTATCGCCTCGCGCGCGACCAGCCGCGCCAATTGTAAGGTGCTTTCGATCTCGGGCAGTACCGGGACGAAGATCGCGTGCTCGATCATCAGGTCGACGACGCGGACTGCGTGCACCGCGACCAGCAGCCGAAGCAGCTCGGCCGCGATTCGCTCGCGCGACAGGGCCATCAGGTCGTTCGCGCGTTCGGTGCAGGCATCGAGCCCGGCTTCGTCCGGTGTGTCGCCGAACCGGGCGTGGAAGCGGAAGAAGCGCAGGATGCGCAGATGATCCTCGGCGATTCGTTTCAGCGGATCGCCGATAAACCGCACCCGGCGGGCCTCCAGATCGTCGATCCCGCCGAAATAGTCGAAGATCTTCCCGGTCCGTGGATCGGCGTAGAGCGCGTTCATCGTGAAGTCGCGTCGTGCAGCATCCTCCTTCCAGTCGTCGGTGAAGGCGACGGTCGCGTGCCGGCCGTCAGTCGCGACATCGCAGCGGAGCGTGGTCACCTCGACCGGACCGCCGGGCAGCACTGCCGTCACCGTGCCGTGCGCAAGCCCGGTCGGTATTGCCTTGATGCCATTGCCCTTGAGCAGGGCGATTACCCGGTCGGGCGAATGAGTCGTCGCCAGATCGACGTCCGCCACGTCGATGCCGAGCAGCGTGTCGCGCACGGCGCCGCCGACGAAGCGCACCTTGCCTTCGGCCGCACCCAGCACGTCGCAAAGCGCCACCAGTCCTTCGCGCCCGCGCCACGCGGCCTGCGGCAGGATCATCCGTTCCATCGCAGCCGCCGGGAAAGATTGACGATCATCGCGGCGGTCGCGCCCCAGATGCGGTGGCCGTCCCAGTTGATCTCGTAATAATGCCGGTTGCGACCCTGCCATTCGACGGTCGCCTCGACATGGTTGGCGGCGTCGAGGACGAAATCGAGCGGCACCTCGAACACCTGCGCTACCTCGGCTGCGCTGGGAATCAGGATCAGGTCGGGCGGGACGATGCCGATCACCGGGGTCACATCGAATCCGGTGACGGTGCGATAGCGGTCGGCCTCTCCGATCACGATCACGCGGTCGCGCGGCAGGGCGATCTCCTCTTCCGCCTCGCGCAGCGCTGCGTCGATCGCGCCGCTGTCGCCCGGGTCGATCCGGCCGCCGGGAAAGGCGACCTGGCCGGGGTGGCGCGACAAGTTGTCGGTACGCTGGGTCAGGATGACGCCGGGCCTCGAGCGATCGGTGACGGCGACGAGCACCGCAGCGTTCATCAGTGGCGCCGACTGGTCGAGTTCAAGGTCGCGATGGTCCCCGGTCAGCAGCACGGTCTCCATGCCGTGTCCGGTTTCGAGCGCGTGGCGCAAACGATCGGCAAGGGTCATTCAGTCGGCTCCAAAGGGAAGAAGGCGCCGTTGCTCCACACGCCGGGCGGCACGTCGCCGCCCGCCAGCGCGATTGCGGCGAGATCGTAATAGACCGTCCGGGCGACCAGCGCCTCAAGCCCGCCCCGGACATGGAGATAGGGGCGGGGGCCATCCCCGCGTTCCTCGAAACGCAGGGGATGGTCGCTGCCGGCTGTCACCAGATCGCCGGTGTTGAGGCGAAAGGCCAGGCGCGAATCACGGCCTTCGCCTTCGACCTTTATCTCGACCGCGACGAAAGGCGCGTCCTCCACCGCGATGTCGAGCTTCTCGACTGGCGTGACGAGCACATAGCCACCATCCTCCTCACGACGCAGGATTGTCGAGA
>CZQE01000200.1_pt1 | contig 26885 bp, 28 predicted proteins | sample 734431 | NCBI WGS metagenome assembly CZQE01 (sample SAMEA3597869, study PRJEB11362) | hydrothermal vent metagenome | biome: marine hydrothermal vent biome; feature: marine hydrothermal vent; material: ocean water | place: Atlantic Ocean | collected 2010-09-19/2010-10-04
GCCTCACCGGCGACTATCTGTGGAGCGAGATGGACAAACCCCGCGAACGGTTCAGGCCTCTCCGCCTTCATCAGAACGGTCGGGATGCTTAGCGTGCGTTTTCGAACATCCTCTCACCGGTCCCCTAGCCGGCACGGATCGAAGGTACATTGGCCCTTAGGCCAATTCCGCTTGCCCTTCTCAGGTTACGGTTTTGGGTACGTCCTGACGTTAAGAGATTCTGTTAAATAGGAATCGTTAAACAAGTTAAGCCGCTCAAAAAGCGGAATCTTGCCTTGCCGATCAACTACTTGCTGGACCACCCGGTGGGTGAAACCCCGTGATTCGGTGTGTGAAACCCCGATAGTGCGGTGGGTAATACCCCGACGCCAAGGTGGGTGAAACCCCGAGACTCTGGAGCCGGAAAGGAGTCTCGCGCGCCAGTTATCCACAGCCCTGGCCGGTGGCTCGGGCATCAACCGGAGCATGTCAGGGTTCAGGCGACATCGCTTGCCGGTGGGTGAAACCCCGATAGCTGGGCTTGCGGTGTGTGAAACCCCGATAGTCAGCGTCGGCCGGCAAGCCGGTCCATATGCGCATCGACTTCCTCGGCCCGCTTGCGCTCGGCGTCGAAGCGGGCGCGCCGCTCCTCCTCGGCGCGCATCCTCTCGGCGAGCGCCAGAGCCTCAGCCTCGCCGCGGAGCCTGAACAGCACGGCCGGGCTTTTGTCCGTCGTCTCGGTCTGCTCCATCGCATAGTCCGGGAGCTGGTCGGCCTCAATCACCCGCCGGAGCATCCGGTTGAACTCCTTGGGCTGGGCGTCGCTACCGGTCTTGTCGCGAAGCACCTCTACCCGGCACACCCACCCACCACGCTGCGTGCCGGCGTGCTTGCGGGCGATGCGATAGAGCGCCCGCTCAAGTCCGCCGGAGAGCAGGAAATAGTCGGGGTGCATGGTGAGCAGCGACTTCTCGTTGACGATGCCCTCATAGACCCAATCCGAGAGGGTCAGCGTCATGCCGCGCGGCTGCTCCGTCTCGGCGTCGGTGTCGAAGGTCCAGCTATCGAGCCAGTTGAAGCCGGCCTTCTGCCGGCGCTTCGTGGCGCGGATCGAAGTCGTGATGGAAGTCGTCTGTAGCCGGAGGAGCGCGGCTTGCAGCTCCTGATAGTCCCTGCCCCCTGTGCTGCGCTTTATCGCTCGCAGCAGGTCGTAGGGCGTGGTTGTCAGCGTGCGGGGCAGATCGTTGAGCCCCTGCTGCTTCATGCGGTTGAGCGTGGACGCAGCCCATATCAGGATATCGGCATCCCAAATCGTGGCCATGCCGTAGTCGGGAATGGCCTGGACGCGCACCCAAGCATCGCCATCCGGGCTGCGATACTCGATCGGCTTCAGCCGCTTGCGCTTCTGGAGCGAGAAGAACGGCCGCTCCATGACCTCCCGCTGGTCCTTGAGCGGAAGATCGCCGAGCGCCGGAATGAACAGGTCGAACTCGGGACTGGGATCGCGCCGCTTGCTCACGGCGCGAACCTGGTGTGTCCCCGCTGGACCAGATACTGGCGCAGCAACCGCTCGGTGATGACGGTAAGGGGCTCCCCACCCTCCTCGACGCTGAGCTGGCGCAGCGTGCGGTGCATGTCCTCGGGAATGTGGATCAGCACCGGCTTCTTGCCGGGATGGCTGCTGCGTCGGGCAGGTGCTGTCGGGGCCGGCGTGTCGGCCGCGCGCCGCGACCGGCGCGGGGCGGCAGGCTGCGGCGCAGGAGTTGTGTCGGCAACGGGAACCGGTGCCGGTGCCGGTGCATCGGGCTCGTCATCGAAAATGCCAGCGAGCGCGGAAGTTTTCTTCGCCATCATCCAACCTCGCTTACTTGCTTAGTCGTAAAGCCGCTTAGTCGCTTAGCCTCGCCATAGGCGGCGCGCAACTCGGCCGCCGCCTTGCTGTCCGGGTCGGTCTCGGCCGCCGTTCTGCCGAGCGGCGTCGCCTTGTAGAAATCCTTGCGGAAGTGGAGGCGGCTGTCGAACATCGTCACGCCCTTCGCCGCGAAGCCGGCATGGGCCTCCTGCCCCTCCCCGCCCTGATGCGGAACCTGCGTCAGTATGACGGCGAATGGCGTGCCTGCCTGCTGCACCTGCTTGACGGTCTGCAGCACCGAATGAACGTCCAGCCCTCGCGGCGCGACAGGGATGATGACGAAATCCGCCTGCTCGGCTGCGAGCATGGCAATGTCCTTGGAGTTCGCCGGCGTGTCGATGATGATGAGGTCGATCTTGCCGCTGCTGCGCCCGCGCGAGACGTGGAGCGGCAGGCCGGCGACGCTGCTGTCCTTCACCATCACGTCGTCGTCATCGCGGCGTTCGGACCAGTAGAGCGCCGATCCCTGGCGATCGTCGGCATCGAGGATGACGACGGATGCCCCCTCCCGCGCCGCCTCGACGGCGAATCCGGTTGAAAGGGTGGTTTTGGATTGCCCGCCCTTTTGCGCGATGACGGCCCATACTTGCATAGCTGCTGCTCCTACTAAGCGGCTAAGCGACTTATGTAGCTTAGCCGCTTAGTCGTAAAGGGTCTTAGTCGCTTAGCCGGGTTCGTCCTCAGCTCCGTCGCCGATCGGATCGTGGCGCATCGGGCCGTGCCCCTCAACCGGGCACAAGGGTGCGCCCGCTGCCTCCAGCCATTTGCGCGCAGTCCTGACGGTATAGCCGCACGCCGCACACTCGCATTTCAGCATCCGCGCCGCCTGCTTCCTGGGCCGGGTGGTCGCGCTGCCCGTGTCGAGCCGGGCATGGGGGAGGGGACCGACCGCAGCGAGGATCGGTGCAATGGCGCAAAGGAAGGCGCCCCCGGGGTGGTGGCGCGCATTGGCCCGACCAGCCCCAGCCCGACTGCGACCCGTTTAAACGCTCTCCCGTGTCCGGCCGCGATCCCGACTGCCGCGTGGACCAGCTCGTGTGCCAGGATCGCGGCGATCTGTGCCGGCATCGCGTCGGGGGCGTGAGCAAGATCGGGCCGAATGAATATCTCGAAATGCCCATCTCCGCTGCGCCGGTTGTCCCAGCACTCGCCGATCGCCACCCGCACGCGGGAGGGAAGGGGGGCGTCCAGCGCCTCGAACAGCGGTGCCATACCGGCCGCCACCCGGTTCAGCCAGCTTTCGCGATTGTCCTGCTCCATGTCCTGCTCCCTTCAAATCGCCCTCGGGGCGATGGCCTCGGCCATCGGCCCTGCCTCGTGGCGAACAGCGGGGGGTGAGGGGGCAGCGGGAATCTGCCGGGGTGGTGCGGGCGCAGGCACAGCCGAGCCACGGCCCGGCTGATTGCCGTTGCTGGGAGAGGGGGGCAGCGCCCCACTTTCCCCATCCTGGCGAGTAGCTTCGCCGGCATCGCCGGCGACCATCTGGCGGGGCACGCCCCTGCCCACGCGAGCGATCGTCACCCGGCAGGGACGAGACGCCGGCACGGCGGCTCGGTCGGAGCGCGAGCGGAGATAGAGCGCGGTCCCGCAGGGGCGCGTCACCATGCAACTATTCCCTAGCGCTTGGGTTTCTGTTAGGATCGGCCATGCCTACCGTTCTGCGCATCGACGGCCTGCGCGTCGTGATCTGGCCAAACGATCATCGGCCGGCGCACGTCCATGTGAAGGGCGCAGACGGGGAGGCGGTGTTCAACTTGCATTGCCCCGGCGGACCGCCGGAGCTGCGCGAGAGCTATGGGTTCAGGCTGGCCGACCTGAACCACATCGCCGATGCCCTGGCGGCCGCGATCGCCGCCCTGTGCGCGGAATGGAGGACGATACATGGCGATTACTGAGCGCGATCTGGCGAAGGCGGAAAAGCGCATGGCGGCGCAGCGCGAGGCCGGTCATGCCGTATCGGCGCGCTATGACCGGCGGCGTTCGCGGGTGGTCGTGGCACTCAACACCGGCGTCGAACTGACGTTTCCGACCCAGCTCGCCGAAGGGTTGGCGGGTGCCTCGCCCGACAGCCTGGCCGAAATCGAGATCAGCCCCGCCGGACTCGGTCTGCACTGGCCCAAGCTCGACGCGGATCTCTACGTGCCCGCGCTCCTGCAGGGCGTGTTCGGATCGAAGCGATGGATGGCTCGCCAGCTCGGCGCCGAAGGGGGACGGTCGCGCACGGCTGCCAAGATTGCCGCTTCACGCGAGAACGGCCGCAAGGGCGGGCGGCCCCGGAAGACTATGACTGCCCAAGCCTGATGCACTAAGCGCGCTTAGTGGCTTATTCGATTATTCGCTTAGTTAGTCGTCGCACATCTGGAGGCGGTAAGTCGGTCCATGCCTTATGCTGCAATCATCGACTGGTACGGACCATATGGCAGCGTCAAGCAGGCCAAGGCTGCGGTGCGGAAGGACGGCTTTGGTGAAGTGCTCTACCTGGCGATCGGGTCGATCGATCGCCAGAAGACCGCGCATATCCAGTATGTCGGCATCACGCTCGATTTCACCGTTCGCCTCGGCACCGGACACACGATCCGGCAATATGTCCAGGAAGAGGGGCTTTCCCTTTATCTCGGGGTCATCTCCTCGCAAGCGATCGCCGGCAAGCGGGCCAGCTACCAAAACAAGAAGCATGATCGCTTGGTTTACCTAGCCGAGTCCGCGATGGCGTTCTTCCTCGCTCTTCCCCTGAACCGCAATAAGCGCTGCTCTCCGCCCAAGGACTCCGTTGTGGTCTTTAATCGTTGGTGGAAAATCAGCGATGACGGCGAAGTTCGGAAGTGGCGGCGCCCTCACCCGGACTGGCCTGACTTCATCGAATACGACGAATACAGCGAAGCTGGGTCAGTGGTTTGGCATGGCAAGCGTCGAAAGCACTTCAACGCCGACGCCATAGCCGACATGATCGCCAAGGCTTCAGCCGATCTCGCGAGATCGGAGTAGCAGCCTTTATCAGAATCCGCCTTTGAGGAGGCGTTGCACCTTCTCCATTTCCCTCGCGGCCCGCATCATGGGGCTGTCCTGCAATTCGCGCATTGCGCGCATGGTCGGGCTGTTCTGAAGCTCCTCAATGGCGCGCATTGTGGGGCTGTTCCGAAACTCCTCGATCGCTCGCATGGCAGGGCTCTCCTGATAGCGACGGGCCGCCTCCTGAGCCGCCCGCATACCCGGGCTGTTCATCATCTCCTGGGCGGCGCGGAAACCTGGCCCCAGCGCCTCCTGCATCTTCCGGTGTGCTTCCACGATGTTGCGGCCCCTGCGGGGTGAGTAGGGCGCGCTCACGCGGCGTGCCGGCGTCGATGCGGCTGCACGCCTGGCCTGAGCCTCCGCCATATACTCGGCCTTGCCCGCCTTCCATTTCACCTGCAGCCGCCGAATGTTCGACGGCTCGGGCTTATCGAGAGCACGCCGGATCGCGGTCGTTGGCCGAAGCGACGGGTTCGCCACGATCATGTCCGCCACCTTCTTGAGGGTGGGGCCATCGTCCAGGCCGGTGCCAACCGGCCGGCCACGGCTCCGCTTGTTGCTATTCATGGTTCATCCTTTCCTTTGCTGCGCAGCAAGATGACCGCGAAATCCGCAAGTTCAAGCGATAAGAAATCAAGATAAACAGCGAGGATAAATAGGCCGAATAACTAGCATAACTGCAGCGGGAGCGAGAATAAATCGTGATATTATCCTCGCTGTCGCTACGGCCGGCCGCGCAGGCTCCCTCGGGTTTCGCTGAACACCACCAGCCGCTCGGGCTCGGCTGCGAACCAGGCGTAGCTGCCCCACGCGAGGCTATCGACCGTCTTCTTGAACGGTCCTGCGCTACGGTCGAGATAGGCGGTGACGAACGCGACGTGCTCGGCCGGGAAGCCCGCTTCGGCGACCAGCTCCTCCAGCGCCTCCTTGCGGCGCTGGCTGATCGGACCATCGGTCGCAACCACCTCCACGAACACCAGCAGTGGGTGCGCCGGTCCAAGATCGACCAAGATCGTGTCCGGCAGGTTCTTGTCGGCCTGGATGGCGAGCCCAATCGAGCGAGCAAGCGCGTCGTCGCGCGCGACCACCTTGTTCCCGCTCTCGCTGAGAAACACCACGGCAGGAGCAGTGAGAAAGGCGGGCGCGAACACCTCAACCACGGCCTTAGTGATCTCGGAACTCGGCCCCGGCTTCATCCGGCGCGTCTCGCCATTCGGGAAGGTGACAAGCACCTGGTCCACGCTGACGCCGGCACCCTGGCGCACGATCGCCAACCGGGCGAGTGCACCCTTGTTCAACGCTTCCGCCTGCCACGCTGCAATGCGGGCCTGCAGCGCCTCGTCGGTGAGAGCTGGGTCGAACAATGCGGCAAAGCTCGCCTTCAGGGCGTAGCGCGGCTTGCTCGATGTGGTGGGAAGGTCCGTACGCTCGATCACGGCACCGATTGCCACCAGCCCCTCCCGCAAGGTCTCGTCTCGGATCGGCTCGCGGGTATTGTCCTGATACCAGCGCCGGCCTTCGATCTGGCTGCCAGTGCGCAAGACCCCTGTCGCGTAGGCGGTGCGGCTCGCATCATCGACAAGGGCCGCCTGCTCGTCGGTCATGCGATAGACGTGCTTGGGACCAAGCATCGTCCCGCTGCCCTCGATCGCGTCGATATAGAGCGCGACGAACACCGTGCTCGCAGACAGCATCCGGGTCAGATAGGCGCGGTTGGGCGCACCATCGGGGAAGATCTCCTGCAGGCGGGCGTGGACCTCATCGCGGGTCAGCATCGGCATCATGACGCAACCTGCCCATAGAGCCGCGCCAGTTCGTCCTCGATCTCGGCGCTGCAGGCTCCCCGGCCAACTAGCGCCTCCACCTGCCTCATCGCCGCAGGAGAGGGCAGGGGCAGCGCCTCCATCTCGAACGCCGATACGGCAACGCTACCGTTGATGCAGCGGAAGAGCTGGTCAACGATCCCGCTGTTCAGCACCGCCGCAACCGCTGCCGGCGATACGGCAGGACGTGCGGCGGGGCGAACCATGTTCAGATGGTTCTCGACCACCACACCGCCGTGCTGGGCAATGAAGTCGGCCGGCAACTCGGCCGCGATCAGCCGACGCGCCTGCTCCTTGGCAGTGGTGCGCTGGACAAGGACGCAAGCCTCCTCCACCAGCAGCCAGGCGTCGTCGCGCTCGATCTTAAAATAGGGGGCATGGTTGCGCTTCTCGGCCCGGAACGCGAACCGCCCGCCTGCAGACACCGCTTCCGCCCATATAAGCGGATGCACGCCGCGTGCGGGGCGCTGCCGCATCTGGTCCTTGTAGCGGTTCCACACTAAGGGGCCGGTCGATACTGTGTAGCCCCAATCGGCAAGCCGCGTCGGCATAGCCTCAGCCGTGGCGATCAGCGCGCTGTGGCGCGGCTCGCGCGGCGCAAGCCAAGGCTGCGATGCGGGGGAGGGGAGCCCGATCGTGCCGTTACGGATAAGGCGAGCCTCGCGCTCGTTTGTGACCTCGACATAGTGGACCTGGGCGCGGCCAGCCTTCGCACCGCGCCGATAGGCGGCTAGCAGCGTCTCCTGCAGCACGTCCTCGAACACGCCGCGACGCGCATGAACGAAGTCGATCGCGGCCGGAGGGGCCTCCTTCGCCATCAGCTCGCGCAGCGCGGAATAGTAATGGCCGGACAGGAAACTAGTGGGGGTGAGGTAAGCGATCGTGCCGCCCTTCTTGGTCCAGCGCACGGCAATGTCGGTGAAGACGCCATAGAGGTTCGCGTGGCCGTATAGACCGCGCGCGAAGCGCTCGCGCTGCGCCGAGGTGAGGGTGACACGCCCATAAGGCGGATTGCCAATCACCAGGTCGAAGCGGGCGGTGGGGGCCTCTTCCAGCGTGTCTGCCACACGCACGACAGTCGGCGCAGATCGGCCTGCAGCCGCAGTTACGTCCGCCAACAGCAGCTCGATCGCGTTCTGTCCGAAGCCGGCCGCATAGGGGTCCAGCTCCATCCCAACCAAGCGCGTGCCGATCTGCCGGAGTATAAACGCCGGCTCGGCTGCGGGAAGGGCAGCCATCATTCGTTCGGCTGCAGGCAGTAGGAACGCGCCCCCGCCGCTCGCCGGGTCGAGCACGCGAGCGCGGGTCCAGTCGATCCCCTGTTCCTCGGCCATGTCGAGCAACCGGTTCGCCAGTGCCGGGGGGGTGTAGAACGCCCCCAATGCTCCACGCTCCCGTGCGGCAAGCAAAGTCGTGTAGAGGCCGGTCAAGAAATAGGCTGCCTCCGCGACCGGCAACGGCGCTGCCTCACGGCCCACCACCTGCGCCAGCTCGGCAACAGCGCGGTCGAGCCGGCCATAAGGCTTGGCGAAGGGGGCGCTGAGGCTCGCCTGAGGCCGTGCCTCGGTGCGATAGGTTTCGATGGCGACGCGGGTAAACAGCGCCGCCATGTCACGGCGCTTCGGCTCCGGCAGCGTCTCCGCCCATGCCCGTGCGAGCTGACGCGCACGGGCCAGCTCGTAGCGTTGGGCTTCAAGGTCTGCAGGCAGGTCACGCGGAAGGGCAGGGGCGAGGCTCACGCTGCGGCCGATCGGTTGCGGTAATCACGTAGCACGCGCTGCACCGTCGATCGCGACACACGGAACAGGCTGGCGAGCTGGGCCGGCGATCCCTGGCCGGATTCTGCCTTGGCGATGATCTCGGCTCGCTGCTGGCCGGTGAGGCTCGGCCGGCGTCCAAGATGACGACCGGCTTTGCGGGCGTGCGCCAGCCCGTTCATGGTCCGCTCGCGGATCATGGCGCGCTCGAACTCGGCGAACGCGCCCAGCATCTGCGTCATCAGCCGGCCGGGAGCGGTCGTCGTGTCGATCGCCTCGGTGAGCGACCGAAAGCCGGCACCGGCTGCCGTGATGGCCTCCAAGGTGAACAGGAGGTCGCGAAGCGAGCGGGAGAGACGGTCGAGCTTCCACACCACCAGCACGTCGCCCGGCTTCAATGCACCGATCGCGCGCGCCAGCTCGCGCCGATCGGATTGGCCGCCCGATGCCTCCTCCTGGTAGATCATCGCGCAGCCGGCATCGGTCAGCGCGCGGAGCTGCGGGTCGAGGTCCTGGTGATCGCCGCGAGACACGCGGGCATAGCCGATTTCCATGCTTCCGTTCTGACACGGGATTCTGACACCTGTAAACCCGCAGAAAAGCTGGAGTGCCTTGTTGGTGTCAAAACCGACCGGGCCTGTTGAAAAATGCCGGACATGCCGGGTTGCTCCTTCGTTTCACCCCTATCGAAAGGAGCGTCGCTATGATGGGACCAGCCTGTCGCAGTAAGCGGGAAGGGGCGTCCTTCCGCACCGTAGAAGCCATGTTGCCCACAGACCACCTGCTGCGTCGCGTCGATCGATGGCTCGACATCGGCGAGTTGAGACAGGCACTGGCCGGTCATTACAGCGCACGGGGAAGACCATCGATCGATCCCGAACTCCTCATCCGCATGACGCTGATCGGCCGCATCTTCGCGATCGCGTCCGAACGGCGGCTGTGTGAGGAGCTGCGCTACAATCTGGCCTATCGCTGGTTCTGCCGTCTCGCGCCGGGAGACAAGGTTCCGCACCACTCCACGTTCAGCAAGAACCGCCATGGTCGCTTCCGCGATGCCAACGTGTTCCGGATCCTGTTCGAGAGCACGGTGAGACGCTGCATCAGAGAAGGACTGATTGGCGGAAAAGACGCCGCGATCGATGCGTCGTTCATAGCGGCTGATGCGAGCTGGCAGCGCAAGACCGTTCCCGGCTACCTGCCGTATGTCGCCAACGCGTCGCGCGCGGTTAGGGAGTGGGTGCACGACACAGGAGATGCCGTCTTTGAAATGGCGCGGTCGAAAAGCTGCCAAGGCATCTCTCGAACGGACCCTGCCGCGGCCTGGTCGGCGCGAACGGTGCGTGGCCGGTTCGGCTACGCCTTGAATGCGCTGGTCGACACCCCGAGTGGCGTCGCGCTCGATGTCGAGGCGACACCAGCTCGCTTCGCGGAGGAAGTTGATGCGGGGCGCGTCATGCTCGAGCGGTCGGCCGATCGGTTTGATTATCGCCCCAAGCGGGTCGCGGCCGATAAAGCCTATGGCAGCGCGAACTTCCTCGGCTTCGTGCGGGATCACGGCGCAACCCCACACATCCCCGTGATCGACCGGACGCAGCAGACCAAGGGCAAGCTGCCGCGAACGGCCTTCAGCTATGATCGTGGCACCGACAGCTTTACCTGCCCGACCGGCAAGACGCTCCGGCACCATGCCTTCCATCCTCCCACCGGCGTACACCGTTACGCGGCGGATGTTCGGGATTGCGAGGCGTGCGTGCTTCGGAAGAAATGCACGACGTCGCGGCGTCGTACCCTGGTTCGACTGGACGATGAAGACGTTCGCGATCTTGCCAGAGCCGAAGTGGAAACCGGGCTCTACAAGCGGTCTATGCGGTTGCGGCGCGGGGTCGAACGGTTCTTCGCCGACGCCAAGGGCAAGCATGGCATGAGGCGGCTTCACCTGCGCGGCATCCGCGGAGCGGAAGAAGAGTTCCTGATCGGCGCGGCGGTAATGAACCTGATGATACTGGCGCGACCACGTCGGCTGATCGGCAAGCCGCGCAGAGGTGTCTGCGTTCCCGCAGCCCTCACCCCGGCCGCCATCTCGGCCCGGTCGATCGAACATGACGTGATCGTCTCGCCCGCTCGGCAATATGCCTGATCGCTGAAGCGCGGCGTGCTTCATCACGCGGCGCGCAGTCGTTCTTTGCGGTACGGCACACCGTCAAGCAGTGCCTGGCCCGGCGCCTTGGGCGTGCCGTCACCGTTCACGTACATATAGAGTGTCGTCGTCGTCATCCCGAGACGGCGCGCGACATCAGCTGCGATCGCGTTACGATCGGACATGGCGGCCATCGCCATCGCCAGCGTTGCCTTGTCCATCTTGCGGGGCCGCCCTCCCATGCGCCCCCGCGCGCGTGCCGCAGCAAGGCCGGCCTGTGTGCGCTCGGCGATAAGCTCGCGCTCGAACTCGGCGAAGGCGGCAAAGATGCCGAAAGCCAGGCGGCCGTTGGCGGTGGTGGTGTCAATCTGCGCGCCGGCGCCAGTCAGTACCTTCAACCCGATGCCGCGCTCACGCAGCGCCTCGGCGGTGATGACCAAATGCCTCAGGTCACGTCCGAGGCGATCCAGTTTCCAGAGCACCAGTGTATTGCCGGGCTGCAACGCCTTGAGACAGGCAGTCAGGCCAGGACGCGCATCATGACGACCCGACGCGAGATCCTCATAAATGCGTGAGGCATCGACGCCGGCGGATAGCAGCGCGTCGCGCTGCGGTGACAGCGTCTGCGATCCGTCAGCCTTGGATACCCTCACATATCCGATGAGCATCATCACCCCGCCAGAAAAGATATCTAACACCCTGCAATGTGCCGGTGGTTTCCGCAACGGGTATTCCGACCGCTAGGAAGCTTCGATGAGGCAAAAACCGCTACCGCCAGAAAACCGGTCGTTTTTCTGGCGGTTGGTGTGCGCTGTGAGTGCCCCGTCGCTTCACGGCCAAAGACAGTTACGGTGGAGGCTTCGGGAAACTTCGGCAACAAATTAGCGTGGTGCCGGATACGATCAGCTTTGCGAAAGGGGGGGCTGACCATAGGCGTGGGTGGCGATGCGTTTGCTTACTCGTTTTCGGGACGTAGCGGTGCGGACTAGTGTCGCATCGCCGCGGGCAACGAAAAGCTTTTAAACCACCGTCCCGGTGAAAGCCCCAATAAGGGCCGTCATCCCCATCGCAAGGACACCCAGTAAAACCACCCGGATCATGGCGCGCCCGATCGGGGCGCCGCCCGCCTTCGCTCCAAGCGCACCCAGCACGCCAAGCAGCACCAATGCCGTTGCTGGTACCGCATAAAGCACAGCGCTATGCGGTGCTAATGCAGCGATCACGGGTAGGATCGCGCCGGCGGCAAATGCCAAGGCCGAGGATACCGCGGCCTGCATCGGCTGCGATGCGCCGTCGTCAGCAAGGCCAAGCTCATCACGGCGATGCGCTCCCAGAGCGTCATGTGCCATCATCTGTTCGGCCACCTGAATCGCTAGCGACGGCTCGACGCCACGCCCTTCATAGATTGCGGCCAGTTCCCGCGTTTCGGTCACGGGCGAACGTTCCAACTCGGCCGATTCCCGCGCAAGGTCAGCGTTCTCGGTATCCGCCTGCGAACTGACCGAAACATATTCGCCCGCCGCCATCGCCAGTGCACCCCCGACCAATGCTGCTACCCCCGCAACAAGGACTGTGCTCGCAGTCGAGCCTGGCGCGGCTGCGACACCGACGATCAGGCTTGAAACAGAAATGATTCCGTCGTTGGCACCGAGCACCGCTGCGCGAAGCCAGCCTGTACGGTGGACGAGATGATGTTCTCCTGGCGCGTGATCGATGGCGTCGGTCGTCATTGGCTATCCTAAAGTATGTCGAACTCGGTGAGCCGCCGAGTGGGCGGGAATTGGATTGTATTTGGCTCCGGACAGCAGTGCAGGGATGATGGAGCGATGTAGCTACGCCAGGTGCGTTGCGGCACGGGCCTGACGAACAGCTGACGAAAGCGATGGCTCCCGTAATTTCAAGGCTAGACCTCGAGTCGGACGCGAAACGAAGCACCCCCGCCTGTCGCGTTTTCGACGCTGACCGTTCCACCATGCGCTTCGGTCAACCGTTGCACGATGCCAAGGCCTAGGCCCGCTCCGGTAGAGCTGCGGCGATCCTTGCGCCAGAAGCGGTCAAACACGTGCGGAAGATCGACCTCTGCAATCCCCGGCCCGTAGTCACGGACCGTCAGCTGTGGACCGGGTCCCGCGCTTACGTCGATGGGCGTGACGCCGGGCGCGTGTGACAGCGCATTGTCGATCAGGTTGCGATAGATGCGGAAGATCGCTTCCGGGTGCCCGATCGCCGCGGTGTCGCCGAAGCTCTCGAAACGTAGATCACGCTGCGCCGCGAACACCTTTGGCGCCATCGCGGCCACGACGTCCCGGCCGATGTCGGCGATATCGATGGCAACGTGGCCATCGAGGGCCAGCGCGTCGGCTTGGGCGAGATCGAGCATCTGTTCGACGAGACGGGTCAGGTGCCGCGCATCGGCCTGCAGTTCGTCCCGTTGCTTGCCTGCGGGGAGCCGATCGAGCGATAGCTGCATGATCGACAACGGTGTGCGCAGCTCATGTGCGGCGTTGGCAGTGAACTCCCGCAGAGTCGCCATCGCTGCATCGAGCCGACCGAGCGCCCGATTGACGGCACTGACGAGCGTGTTGACCTCTCGCGGCTCACTCGGCTCCGAAAGGCGAAGCAGGGTGTTGTCGGGTTCCAGCGCGTCCACTTCGCGCTCGGCATGGCGGAGCGGTTGGAGCACCCGGCGGACGGCGAAGACGTTGAACAGCAACAGCAACAGCGACAACGGGATCAGCGGCAGCATCACGTGCTGAATGATCTCGTTCACGATCACCGGCACATAGGGGCGGATGCCGTCGCCCTCGAACTGCATCGCCAGCCATCGCCGCTCCTCGCCGCGATCGATCGCGCGAACGCCCGATATCCGATAGCCGCGAGGAGTCTGTTCGCGCCGCGTCCAGTCGACCAGGGTTGACGCGCCGTCGATCCCGGTTTCCCCTACCCGCCGGAGTTCGGGTGATCCCGGTTCGACATAGCGCGCGGACCAGGATTCGGCCCCCGGCGGTCCGGTTAGCAGGTCGGGCGACAGCACGCCGCCTGCCTGAGCCTTCGTCGCTTCAAGCGTCAGCAATTCCTGCGCGAGCGATTCGGGCTGGCGACTGTAGGTGAACACGACGATCCCGACGTCGAGTGCTGCGAACAGCAGCGTGAACGCCGCCAGACGCGCCGCAATCTGTCGGAACAGCGTAGGGGGCCGTCGCCTTGGCCGAACCGCGTCCATCCTATTCACCAGATACGCTTGGCGCGAACAGCGCATAGCCGACGCCGTGCACGGTGCGGACCTGCACGTCCGCCCCGGCGGCGGTCAGGCGCTTGCGCAGCCGCGATACTGCCGCTTCCAACGCATTGGGCGTTACCTCGGCGTCCATCGCATATAGCGTATTCTCAAGCGCCGGCTTGGCGACGACGTGTCCGGCGCGGCGGAGCAGAACTTCGAGCAGGTTGATTTCACGCGGCGTCGCGTCGATCGCGACGCCGCCCACGTCGGCCGACCGTGAGGCACAATCGAGCACGACGTTGCCGGGTCGTGCGGCTGAGCGGAACAGGAAAGTGTCATAAGGCACTGTTTGGCTCGATACAGCGATAGATGGTGGCCGGGTGAACGTTGAAGGTCCTTGCGACGGCGCTAATGGACTTACCCTCGAGAACGAGTTGGCGAGCGAGCTCCGCCTGATCTGGGCGCATTTTCTTTGGGCGTCCGAAGCTCACACCGCGCGCCATCGCCGCCTTTCGCCCCTCCTCGGTTCGGCTCAATATGAGAGTCCGCTCGAACTGGGCGATCCCAGCGAATACGGTCATGATCATCACGCCAGACGGGGACGTGGTATCGGCCCAAGGTTCATCAAGCGATTGTAATCCTGCCTGCTTTTCCTTGATGCGTTCCGCGATGTGCAGGAGTTCGATGGTGGATCGCGCCAAACGATCGAGGCGGGCGACGACGAGAACATCGTCTTTGCGCAGGTGACCCATCAGCTTTTCAAGCTCGGGCCGGCCACGAGCGGCCCCCGATATTTTCTCTTCGAACATCATTTCACAGCCCGCCTCCGAGAGCCGACCGCGCTGGATTTCCAAGTTCTGATCCTCGGTGGAAACGCGCGCGTAGCCGAGCTTCATGCGACTGCTCCAGATATTGTGCGAAAGTTACTGCAAAACAATTTTGTTTCGCACATATGTTTTGCGAAGAAATTCGCCTTGTTTATCGGCATGGGCCGTCCCCTTCGCAAAAGTTGAAAGTTTCGCACGGTATGCCCACCCGTCACCTCACTGACGCCCAGCGTCAGGGCTTTGCCCGCTTTGATGGCGAACCGTCGGCCGATCAACTCGCGCGATATTTCCATCTGGACCAAACTGATCGCGACCTCATTGGAACTCTGCGCGGCGACCACAATCGGCTCGGCTTTGCCGTGATGCTGACGAGCGCCCGGTTTCTGGGCGCATTTCCAGTCTCGCCCGCCGAGATCCCAGCGTCGGTCCTGGCGGCCGTGATCGAACAACTCGCTCTTGAACCCGGCACGGACGTGGACGCCTATTTTGCGGGAAGCCGACGCATCCGGCACCTCGCGCTCATCCGGACGCACTGCGGCTTCACGGACTTTGGCGACAACGCGGTGGCACGTTTCCGGCTGACCCGATGGCTCTACGCCCTTTGCTGGAGCGGCGACGATCGGCCCGGCCCCCTGATTGATCGAGCTGCGGCCTGGCTGATCGCCAACAAGGTGCTGCTGCCGGGCGTCACGGTCGTCGAGCGCCTGGTTGGCAGGATCCGCGATCGTGCGCGGACCAGGCTTTGGCGCCATCTGGTCGCCAGCTTGAGCGATGACCAGCGCGTGCGCATCGCCGCGCTGTTTGACGATGGCGACACATCCACGTTCGCCGCCCTGGACGCGCTCCGGACCGTTCCCTCCAAGCGCATGCCGACCGAACTCTTCCGACACCTTGATCGGCTCGATGCGGTCCGGGCGTTCAATCTGCGGCCGGCGCCACCGCGGGGCGTTCCCGCCACAACCCTTGAGCGGCTCGCGCGGGTAGCGCGCGTCGGCAAGCCCTCGGCCATCGCCGCCCTTCAGGAGCCTCGTCGAACCGCGACCGTAGCCGCGCTCTTCCATACGCTCGAAGCGGCGGCCCAGGACGACGCCGCCGAGCTGGCCGAGGCTCTGCTCGCCGACTTGGTGAAAGGGGCTGAAGCCGCCGACAAACAGGCCCGCCTGCGCAGTCTGCGCGATCTCGATGGCGCCGCGATGCTGCTCCACGCAATGGGTCTGTTGGTTTTGACCGACGACGCCCTGCCCCTCAATGAATGGCGAGATGTGCTCTTCGAGCGGTTGCCCCGTCCCGACATCGAGGCCGCCATGTCCAAGGTGGAGGCGATCGCCAAGCCCGCGGAGACCAAGCCCTATGATCAACTGCGAACAAAATGGCGGAGCGCCCGGCGATTGTTCTTTGAAATCGCTACCCGCATCGAGACCGACGCTGCCCCAGGTGGCAAAAACGTCAAGGCCGCGATCAGCTACCTCAAGGGCGTGGACGACTGGTCCTCTCTCGTCAAGATGCGCGGCGCACCGATCGCTGCGGTCTCGAAGGCGTGGAGGCAACATGTCCTGGATGACGATGGCAGGATGCGCGACCCGAAGGCCTATGTCTTCGCGATCATCGATGCGTGGCGTCTGGCGATCAAGCGTCGCGATGTGTTCGCCAAGCCCGGCATCCGATACGGGGATCCCCGGCGCGGGATGCTCGAGGGCGAGTCCTGGCACAATTCCAGGTTGATGGTAGCACGCGCCCTGGGCCGATCTCTGGAAGCCGACATTGAGATTGACGGTCTCTCCCGCCTTCTCGACGAGGCATATCGACATGTCGTTGCGCGCGCCGGCGACAATCCGGACCTGCGTTTTGAGACGGTCGCCGACAAGATGGGGATTGTGGTCACGCCCCTCGACAAGCTTGATGAACCCGAGAGCCTTCGAGCACTTCGCGCCGCCGTCCAAACGCGCATGCCGAAGGCCGGAATGCCCGACATCTTTCTTGAAGTCATGGCGCGAACCGGATTTGCCAAGTCCTTTACGCATCTGAGCGAGCGTCAGGCCACCGTCGAGCACTTCGAGATAAGCCTGTGCGCGACCCTGGTCGGCGGCGCCTGCAACATCGGTCTTGAGCCGATCGTGCGCCCGGAATTTGCGGCTCTGCGTCGCGACCGTCTTTCTTGGGTCGGTCAGAATTTCATTCGGCCCGAGACCATCGCCGCGGCCAACGCCGCGATCGTTTCCGCTCACAGTCGTCTGGATATCGTCCAACATTGGGGCGCAGGCGAGGTGGCCAGCGCCGACGGCATGCGTTTTGTCGCTCCGTCGAGCGCCATACACGCCGGGCCCAACCCCAAATATTACGGCCAGGAGCGCGGCGTCACTTGGTACAACATGATTTCCAATCAGTTCAGCGGTCTGACCGGAGCGGTCATCCCCGGCACGTTGCGCGACAGCCTGGTCGTCCTGGCTCTCCTGCTGGAGCAGGAAACCGAGCTCGATCCTCTGGAGATCATGACCGACACCGCCGCCTATTCCGACGCCATTTTCGGTCTGTTCTGGCTCTTGGGCTACCGGTTCAGCCCCCGTCTGGCGGACATCGGCGACGCCAAACTCTGGCGTATCGACCGCCAGGCGAGCTATGGGCCGTTCGATCAGACCGCCTGGGGCAGGGTTAAAATCAATCTGATCCGGGAAAACTGGTCCGACCTTATCCGCTTGGCCGGATCGCTCAAGCTCGGCCACCTCAAGGCCGCAGGCGTCATGCGAATGCTGCAGGTCAAAGACCGCCCAACAACGCTGGCCAAGGCCCTGTCTGAACTCGGCCGCATCATCAAGACGCTGCATATCCTGCGATACATCGATGACCGGCCGTTCCGGCGACGAATATTGTTTCAGCTCAACCGGCAGGAATTGCGCCACAAGCTCGGTCGGCGCGTCCATCACGGCGATCGGGGCGAAATCAGAAGCCCTCTGCGTCAGGGCCAAGAGGAGCAGCTTGGGGTCCTCGGTCTGGCCCTCAACTCCATCGTCCACTGGAACGCTGTCTACATGCAGGAAACCGTGCGCCAACTCAGCGAGGCCGGGACGCCGCCGCTGCCCGCCGATATCGCTCGGCTCTCGCCGATATCTTGGCGTCACATCAATTTCCTCGGCCGCTACGACTTCTCCGTGCCTGACGCCGTCGCAAACGGCGGCCTCAGACCGCTACGCCAACCTAATTCCGAATGGGACTTTTGAAAGGAAATAATGCCCCTTACGACACTTTCCTGTTCCGCTCAGCCGCACGACCCTTGCCCGCGGCGAGCTGGGTGCCGAGCGACGCCCCGGGTCGTCGCAGCAGGGCACGACACCGCGCCGCGAGCTCGGGAATCTGGAACGGCTTCACCAGATAGTCGTCAGCGCCCGCGTCGAGTCCGGTGACGCGATCGTCGAGGCCACCTCGCGCGGTCAGGACAAGGATCGGCGTCGCATTCTTGTCCCGGCGGGAACGGCGGACGATGTCCAAGCCGTCTCCATCGGGTAAGCCAAGGTCGACCAGTAGCAGGTCATATGTCGCCACCTTCATCGCCAGCTCGGCGTCCTCGACGGTCTCGACCCAATCGACCGCGAAACCCTGCGGGATCAGGCCGTCCCGAACCAGGCTGCCGAGCCGGGCGTTGTCTTCAATCAGCAGCAGGCGCATGGTCGATGTCGGTCCCCGTTGGTGCACGTTTGTAGCCAGTGACCATCGCCAGCGGCAGGTTTTCCCGGTGCCGCACGCTCTCGACGATCGCACCGATGACATGCAGGGCTACCGCGCCGATCAGAACATTGGCGGCGGTTTCGTGCAACGTCTCGACCCAGCCCACACCCCAGAATTGGTCGAGCCCCATCATCCATCCGCTGGTCCCCACCGTCGCCAGCAGGACAAGGAGGACGACGATCATTGCGCCTCCGGCCGGGTTGTGCCCGATGTAGCGCGGCTCGCGCCGGGCAGCCATCGCGCGAAAATAGCGCAGCAACACGAACGGGCCTGGCACGAAGCTGGCGAATTGCGCGTAACGCCGGCCGATAACACCCCAGATCAGCCGGATCGCCAGCGCCGTGACGACAACGTAGCCGACATAGATATGCGGCGGCTCCTCATGCCGAAGGAACGTCAGGTTGGCGATCACACCTCCTACCACGGTCCAGTGAAAGATGCGGACGATCGGGTCCCAGACCTTGACCCTGCCGCGGTTGCGAGCAGGGTCTCGGGAAGGAGCCGCTGGAGCGACGTGGCTCATCGTCAGTCGACGTTGTTCTGAACGACCGCGCCGTTCACCGGGTTGAAATAGACCTCGGCGCGCTTGCCGTCCTTGGTGTGGGCGTAGATTTCGTAGCAGCTGCCGGACACCTGAAAGACCTTGACGTCGCGATAGCCCATCTTGGCGACGCGGCCTTTCATTTGTGCCGGCGTCATCCATTTGGCCTGAGGCGCCTTGGTGCAGACGGGCGACGCCATCGCCATCGGCGCAGCTGCGACGGCGGCGAGAAAGGCTGCGACCTTCAAGGGGGCAAATCGGATCATCGAACGAGCTCCTGTCAGAGGCGGGATAGCCTCGATGACCGGGAGATCGCAGCACCGCCTGACCGAAACCTGACGGCACAGCGAGTTTTTCCGACGGCTCGAGAATGCGGTTGCCGCGGACCTGTCAGGTCGTCGTCAGGACCGGGGTCGATAGCGGGGCAGCCGCACTTCCGGCGGCAATGGAGTATCGACCATGATGAAGTCCCTGATCGTCGCTGCCGCCGGTGCCGCGACCATTTTCGCCGTCAGCGTGACCGCCGCGCCGTCGGCGCCGACCCGCCCGCTAGCCGCCAGCACGCGGGCGAACCTCGAAGCCGCGATGCACGGGGAGGCTTATGCCAACCTGAAGTATCTGCGGTACGCCGACCAGGCGCAGGCGGCGGGAAAGCCCGAACTCGCCAAGCTCTTCCGCGCATCGGCCAACGTCGAGGCCAACGAGCACTTCGATCGCGAAGCGCAGGCGCTGCGGCTCGGCAGCAGCAACAATGTGAACCTCGAAGATGCCATGAAGGGCGAGCACTACGAGAATGTCACGATGTACGTGAATTTCGCCAAGGAGGCGGAAGCGGCCGGCGACAAGAAGGTGGCGCAGATGTTCCGCCAGATCGCGGTCGACGAAGGCACGCATTACGCGGCTTACAAGGCTGCCCTGGCAAAGCTCCCCCGTCGCTAAGCCAGCTGCAGGCGCCGGCCCGGCCATCCCCCCGGCGGGCCGGCGCATCAAATCGGGATCGTTCGATAGGTTTTTAACACACGCCCGCCGAATGGGGCCTGAAAGAGCGCTCAGTGCCCTAATCGCGCAACATCAATTCGAACGCGAGATTTTCAACAGCCACGACCGGTTCTGACACCGCGAGGTAATCAGCGGATCGGCTGTAGCGTATTGACGCCGGCGCTCTCGTCCGTCTCGGGCGGGGGCGGGGAGACGCCCTTGTCGCGATAGGAGGGAAGGTCGAGCGCGCCGCTCGGGATCGAATGGGCCTCTAGCCGAGCGATCAGCCGCTTCATTTCGGTGATCTCGCGTATTTGGGCGTCGATGACCCTGTCCGCCAGCTTGCGGACCTCAGGGTCTTTGATGTGCGCCCGCTCGCTCGTCATGATCGCGATCGAGTGGTGAGGGATCATGGCCTTCATATAGCTCACATCGTCCACGGTTTCCTGGCTGCGGACCAGCCAGAGCGCGAGCGCGAAGGCGACGATGCAGCCGGCAATGATCGCCAGGTTGAGCTTCATGTTCTTGTACATCGACCACATGAAACCGAGCATGATGACGCCCATCGTCGCCCCCATCACGATGGCCATCCAGGCGCGGGTCTGGCTATACTCGGCGTGGCTCAAGGCATAGGTGTTCAGATACATCAATCCGAACATCACCACGGTCGAGGTCGCCACCATCGCCGCGAAGCGAGCGTAGCTCATCCCTATGCTTTTGCCGCTGTCCTGCTGCTGCATTTCGCTCTCCTCAGTGCGCACCGGCTCAGGTCTATTGGTGGATGACGATCAGCGCACCTGAATGACAAGTCTGCTCTCCGGCAGAGTGGGAAAGCGGTTCAGCGGGATCGTAAGCGGCTGCTCGGGAATCTCATACTTCCGCGAAAGGAGCTGCTGCACGGCCCGCTCGATCAGCTCGATTGTGAACCATTCGCCCGGGCAGCGATGATCACTGGCATGATCGCCGGCTCCCTGCGGCATGAGGTCGAAGCCGCTCGACTGTCGATCAATGAATCGCTCGGGCCGGAAGCGCTGAGGCTCGTCCCAGAGCCGCGGGTCGTGGTTCGTGGCATGGAGGCCGAGCAGCACCCAGTCGCCGAGCGCAAACCGGTGGTCGCGCCATTCGAACGGCTGTCGCACGCGCCCGCCGATGACCGGGAAGAAGGGATAGAAGCGCCGTACCTCCTGCACGAATATCGGCAGGCGGGTCTTCATGTCCGATCGTAGCCAGTCCGCGGTGCCAGGGTGCTCGTGAAGAGCGAGTGCCGCGAAGGTGATGAAACGCGCCACAGCCACAGTCGGTCGGATCAGATTGAGCAGTTCAACCCCGGCGCTGGTAAGGTCGAGCAGCCTGCCATCGACATCGCGAAACCGGGCAAGGCGCTCGATCGGTTGACCTGCGGCAGCTTCACGGCGGCATCGGGCGCCCGCGACCATGGCACGTGCCCAACGCTCGCTGCGCTGGCGGAGCAGCAGGCCGCGCCAAGCCTGCGGTCCAATCGTTCCGGCGCCATCGATCATCGCCGTCATCTCGCGGGTCCGCATCGCCAGCGTGGCGCCCGCAACCGGGACTCCGGCCCAGGCGCAGATAATATCGCACAGGAGTTCGGCTATGGTGTCATGCAGCACAACCGAAGGTTCGTGGCGCCATCGGTCCCACGCGGACGCGAACCGGGCGTCGAACAGCTCGCCAATTCGACTGACCTCCCCGCCGGTCAGAAGGTCGAGGAACATGGCCTTGCGGCCGCGGTGCGCAGCACCGTCGAGTGACTGGACGCTACCCTTGTCCTGCAAAAGGCGGAGCGTCAGCGCCGGCATCGCACCCACACGGGTGAAGTGACAGCCATCGTAAAAGTGCCGGGCGGCATCCTCGCCCATCATACACACGATCCGGCGCAGCATCAGTCGCGTCTCGAAGGCATCGCTGCCCAGATCAGCACCGTGCCTACCGATGAAGGGGACCGGTGAGAAAAGGCCCAAAAACGTACGCTAAGCATCACGTCCAGCCTCAGCGGCTGCGGTGGCCAATGCTTCCCCCTCCGGCCGCCACCAGTGCGACGACACCCGACAGGATGTATGCGATGAGGACACGCGCTGGTCCAAGCAGGCCGCCAATTGCAAACCCGCTACCCTCGCTGATGCGGGTTCCAGCACCATAAAGCGCGGCGGCGCGGCCGTGGAGCTCGGGCCTCACAGTGGTATGTAGGATCGTGCGAACCGATACGTTGTAGATGGCATTGCCCGCACCGCCGATGAGGAACGCCATGGCGACGACCGCCAGGGGAAGCGATGGGGCGAGCGCACCGGTCAGACCTATTGCCAGAAATGAAGCCGCGATGCTTCCCAGTCCGACAAGGGCCGTCCAGCGGGCGTTACGTTCGACATAGCCACCCGCGGCCCATGCAGAGATGAGATAGGCTCCTGCCCAGACGGCAATGAACGCCCCGTATGCGAACGGACCTCGGCTGAGAACGTTGGTTACGAGAAACACATAGACACCGTCCGCAATCGCGAGCGCCATAATAACGACCCAGAAACTGGCGAGCAGAAGCATGATGCGTCGCTGGCGGGCAATCGGCGCATAGCCCCGGAACACGGCCACCGGCGTCCAGCCAGGATTGTCGGCATCGGGTGCGCCCGGCCGGCTGAGGTGGGAGAGTACGATGACGAGCCCAAGCAGCAGGAAGCTGGCTGCGTCGAAGAGAAGCGCAACTGCGGTACCGCCGGACGCGACCAGCAGCCCACCCGCGAGCGGCCCGAACACGGAGCCGCCGCCACTCGCGAACTCGGTCGCGGCATTAACGCGGGCAACCGAAAGCCCGGCCGCCCGGCCCACGATCGGTACCAGCGTGAACGTCGCGGCACCGCTAAACGCGAACAGGAAGCTGAGCATGGCCGCGCCGGTGAGCGCTGCGGTCACGCCTCCTGTGAACGCGATCACGCCCGAGACGAACGCCTGCGCCAACGAGGTCGCGGCGAGGATTTTTGCAGCATCGTGGTGATCGACCAGCTTGCCCGCGTACGGCGCGACCAAAGCACCGGGCAGCAGAAGCGCAATCAGCAGGGCTGCTATTTGCGGACCAGAGCCGGCCGGAGCTACCCGGAACACGAGCGCCACCTGCGTAATCTCATCGCCGATGGTGGATGCGAGAAGCACACCGAAGAGGAGACGTTCAAACCCTGGGCGAAGCGCAATTGTCTCAGAGATCGGTTGGCTCACGACGTGCGGTTTCGTCGAGCAAGCAGCTTCTCACCGTCCGGTCTAATCCGCCCATCGGGCGTGACATGCCGGTAGAGCGTCTGCCGAGTGACGCCCAACTCGGCACATAGCTCGGCAACTTTGGTTTCAGGCTTTCCCATAGCCGCCTGTGCAAGCCGTAGCTTGGCCGGTGTCATCTTAAACGGTCGTCCGCCCTGCCGGCCGCGGGCACGCGCGGACGCGAGCCCCGCCTTGGTGCGTTCGACGATCAACTCGCGCTCGAACTCCGCCAGCCCTGCGAAGATGGCGAAGATCAGTCGGCCGTTTGCGGTGGTGGTATCGATCGAAGCACCTTCACCAGTCAGCACCTTTAGTCCGACTCCGCGTTTGGTGAGGTCGCCGACTGTGTTCACCAAATGCCGCAAATCGCGCCCGAGCCGGTCGAGCTTCCAAATGACGAGTGTATCGCCAGAGCGCAGCGCCTTGAGACCGGCCGCAAGCCCGGGACGATCATCGCGGCGGCCTGAAGCCGTATCCTGATAGATGTGGTCGGGATCGACGCCAGCCACCAGCAGGGCATCGCGCTGCAAGTCGTGGAGCTGGCTGCCGTCGGCTTTCGAGACCCGCGCGTAGCCGATGAGTGTTGTCACATATACGTCCGTCTGCGTGACGGAGCGGCATTGCCCGTCGATCGATCGCCATAATGTCACATAACCCGTATTGTGGTCTACGCTCCGTGAACAGGGCCGCTTCCCTGTTGCGTGACGAACAGGAAGCCGATGCCGTCCAGGACCATATTGTCGCCCGCGCAGCGCAGCGCGATCTTCGATCCGCCTGCCGACCGAGCTACGATCGAACGGCTCTATACGCTCGGCCCCGAAGACCTCGGACAGGTGTCGCGGCGCCGGCGCGGACCGAACCGGCTCGGCTACGCGGTGCAGCTCTGCTACCTGCGCCATCCGGGGCGTGCGCTGCTGCCGGGTGAGGCGGTGCCTGCCGCCATGCTGTCGCTGCTCGCCGACCAGATCGGTTGCCGAACCGACGACTTCGCCGATTATTCTGCTCGTGCGACTACGCTGCGCGAGCATCGCGCGGAGATCGAAGCGTATCTCGGTGTGCGCGCCTTCGACCGAACTGACGTGCGATCGATGCTGGCGCTGGGATCGGAGATCGCCACTTCGACCGATCGGGGCGAGGCAATCGTCGCCGGCATGGTCGATCGCTTGCGGCTCGACCGGATCGTGCTGCCTGCGGCATCGACGCTGGAACGTCTCGCCCTCATCGTGCGGGCGCAGGCACGCAAGGCCGCGCATACCGGACTGATCCGCGACTGCTCGGCCGATCAGGAAGCGGCGCTAGAACGCCTGATCGCATCCGACGACAATGGCCGGACCCGCCTTGGTTGGATACGCGAATGGCCGGAAGCCCCATCGGCCGCAAACCTGAAGGGGATCATCGAACGGCTCGACGCGGTGCGCGGCATCGGGATCACAGCCGATCGGGCGCGGCGTATCCATGCCGCTCGCTACGCCGTCATCGCACGGACCGCCGGCATCATCACCGCGCAGCACTTTCGCCGCCTCGAACGTCCGCGCCGGCTTGCCATGCTGGTCGCCTCCATGATCGAGATGGAGGCGGCGCTGACCGACGCCGCCCTGGTCATGGTCGAGAAGATGGTGGGAGCGCTGTTCCGCCGCGCCGACCGCACCCGATCCGACCGGCTGCTCGGGCAGGCACGGATGCTGAAGGACACCGCCCGCTTCCATGCGCGGCTCGGTCGCCTGCTGGTCGATGCCCGCGCGACCGGTCGCGATGCGTTCCGCGCCATCGACGAACGCATGGGCTGGGACCAGTTCGAACGCAGCATCCGCTTCGCCGAGGGTCTCACCCGCTCGGCCGACGATGGGTTGGAGGAGGTGGTCGAGCGTTACCCTGCGGTCCGCCGGTTCGCACCGGCCTTCCTCGCCGCCTTCACCTTCCGCACCGCAAGGTCGGGCGACCCGCTGCTCGGCGCGATCGAGGCGCTGCGAACGATGTACCGCGACGGCCGCTCGGTCCTGCCGAAGCGACTGCCGACCAGCTTCATCAAGCCGCGCTGGCGCAAGGTGGTCCAACCGACCGAAGGTACGATCGACCGCCGCGCCTACGAGATCGCAGTGATCGTCCATCTGCGCGAACGGCTCGGCTCCGGCAGCATCTGGGTGGACGGCAGTCGCGCCTATCGCACGCTCGACGATTACCTGCTGCCGACCCCTGCGTTCGACACGATGCGCGCCGATGGCAACCTGCGCCTGGCCGTGCCGTCCGGTTTTGCCGAATGGTATGAGGAACGTCGTACCCTGCTGACCCGGCGCATGACCGAGGTGGAACGGGCAGCGGCGACGGGCGAATTGGTCGATGTGACGATCGAGCGCGGGCAGTTGCTGATCTCGCCGATCCGGCGATCCCCGTCGGACGATGCCGAGGCACTGAAGGCCCGTCTCTACGCGATGCTGCCGCGTGTGCGGATCACTGACCTTCTGGTCGAGGTCGCCGCCTGGTCAGGGTTCGCCGACCGCTTCGTCCATGCTCGCAGCGGTGAGCCGGCCTCCGATCAATCCGCGCTGATGGGCGCGATACTCGCCGATGCGACCAATCTCGGCCTCGGGCGCATGGCCGAAAGCTCGCGCGGGCTGACGCTGCCCCGCCTCCGCTGGACCGCAGAATGGCATGTGCGCGACGAAACCTATCTGTCGGCGCTGGCGGCGATCGTTGACTGCCATACCGCGCATCCTCTCGCCCAGGTCTGGGGACCGGGCGACACGTCGTCGTCGGATGGACAGTTCTTCCGCGCCGGCGGTCAGGGCGAGGGTCGCGCCGATCGCAATGCCCGCTACGGCACCGATCCCGGCGTGCTGTTCTACACCCACGTCACCGACCGCTTCACGCCGTTCCACACCAAGGTCATTGCAGCCAATGCCGGCGAGGCCGCGCACGTCCTCGATGGCCTGCTCGACCATGAGAGCGAGCTGGTAATCCGCGAACATGCCACCGACACCGCCGGGGCGGTCGATCACGTTTTCGGCCTATGCCACCTGCTCGGCTTCCGCTTCGCACCGCGTATCCGTGACCTCAACGAGCGCCGGCTCTACAGCCTGTCGTCGCTCGACCCCTGGCCCACACTGCGCCCGCTCGTAGCCCGCCCGGTCAACGTCCGCGCGATCGAGGCGGATTGGGACGAGACGCTGCGGCTCGCCGCCTCGATCCGGGCGGGCACCGTCAGCGCGTCGGTCATGCTGCGCAAGCTGGCAGGTTTTCCGCGTCAAAACCCGGTCGCTCGCGCATTGCGCGAGCTCGGGCGGATCGAGCGCACCCTGTTCATGCTCGACTGGTTCAACAATCCCGAACAGCGGCGTCGCACCGGCAGCATCCTCAACAAGGGTGAAGCCCGCAATGCGCTCGCCCGCGCCATCTTTTTCAACCGCCTCGGCGAATTGCGCGACCGCACATTCGAGAACCAGCGCCATCGTGCCTCCGGGCTGACCCTTCTCACCGCGGCCGTCACCCTCTGGAACACGGTCTATCTCGACCGCGCGGTCCGGCATCTGCGCGCCAGCGGTGTCGAGGTGCCCGACGAACTACTCGCCCATGTCGCGCCGCTGGGATGGGAGCACATCGGCCTCACCGGCGACTATCTGTGGAGCGAGATGGACAAACCCCGCGAACGGTTCAGGCCTCTCCGCCTTCATCAGAACGGTCGGGATGCTTAGCGTGCGTTTTCGAACATCCTCTCACCGGTCCCCTA
>CZQE01000180.1_pt1 | contig 26380 bp, 23 predicted proteins | sample 734431 | NCBI WGS metagenome assembly CZQE01 (sample SAMEA3597869, study PRJEB11362) | hydrothermal vent metagenome | biome: marine hydrothermal vent biome; feature: marine hydrothermal vent; material: ocean water | place: Atlantic Ocean | collected 2010-09-19/2010-10-04
CTACGGCTTGGCGACCATGGCAGTCTCAACCTCACCGCAGAAGTGCGTTCGCATGCCCCCACCAACCGAGTCGCGATCGACAGCCGCTATGGGCGGATCACCGGTGAGCAGGGCGACCCCGACTCGCTGGATATCAGCACCGCATTCAACGGCCGCTACGATCTTGGCGGTGCGGAGCTTTATGCCGATGCGATCTACTCACATCGTGGCTCGACCAGTCCCGCGCAGTTCCGTGCGCCCGGTATCTCTGTGCTGTATCCCAACGGCTTCGTGCCGCACATCGTGCTCAACCAGGATGATGCCGGCGGCACGGTCGGCATTCGCGGCAGGGCAGGCGGGTTCGCCTGGGATCTCAGCGACACGGTCGGCTATAACGATGCACAGTTTGCCGCGAAGGACACCACCAACACCTCGCTCGGAGCGGCCAGCCCGACACGCTTCGACGCCGGCGGTTCAAGCTATTTCCAGAACGTCGCCAATTTCACGGTCAGCACGAAGCTCGCCTTGCTGGCCGGTGGCAACATCGCCGTCGGCGTCGAGCATCGCCACGAACATTACGATATCCGCTCGGGCGAGGCGGCATCCTTCATTGGCGCGGGCGCGCAGGGCTTTCCGGGCTACAATCCGCCGAGTCCGGTGCATCTCGGCCGCAACGCGGTCAGCGCGTTCGTCGATGCTGAGATGAAGCCGATATCGATGCTGACGCTGGGCGGCGCGGTCCGCTACGAACATTACAGCGATTTCGGCAGCGCCGTGACGGGCAAGGTAAGCGCTTTCCTGAAACCGACGTCGTTCGTCGCTTTGCGCGCGACCGCCTCGACCGGCTTTCGTGCGCCCTCGCTCCAGCAGACCGGATTCAGCACGGTTTCCAGCCAGTCCAGCGGCGGCGTGCTCGTCAACATCGGCACCTTTGCCGTCGGTGATCCGGTCGCCCGGGCGCTCGGCGCTCAGCCGCTGCGCCGCGAGAGGTCGCGCAATCTCAGTGGCGGCGTGGTGCTGACGCCGGGTGGCGGCTTCACGCTCACTGCAGATGCCTTTCATATCGAGATTGCCGACCGCATCGCGCTGAGCGACACGTTGAGTGGTGCGGCCGTCACCGCGGTGCTGAAGGCTGCCAACATAACCAACGCCAGCCAGGTGCGCTTCTTCACCAACGCGCTCGATACCACCACCAACGGCTTCGAGATCGTGGGCCGGTGGGGCGGGCGCGTCGGCGATGCGAGGCTCGATCTCGGCGTCGGTTACGCCAGGGCCAGGACCCATGTCGACAAACTGGCGACGAATATGGCTGTGCCGGCGTTGCCGTTAATGGGCACGATGGCGCTCGACCTTCTGACGACGGCGCAGCCCGAGGACAAGATCACGGCATCGGGCAGCGTGGCACTGGGTGCCTTCACGCTCAACGCCGATGTCGTGCGTTTCGGCCGCTTCAAGGCGGTCTCACTGGTTACCGAGCAGGTTTTCGCGCCCGTCACCACGCTTGATCTCGGCGGCACGGTCCGCGTGGCGCCAGGCTTTGCCATGACATTTGGCGTGCTGAATCTCGGCAATGCCTATCCCGACAAGATCATCGATCGCGCGCTCAGCCAGGGCGGCAGCCTGCAATACCCGGAAGTCGGAGGGCTCGGCACCAATGGCCGCGAATATTATGCGCGTGTGACGATGTCGTTCTGAGCCGCAATCAACGAGGCCGGCCAGCCGCCCCGGTCGCGATGTACCGGATCAACGAGATGCCCATGTGCGCGATCATTGCGATCGCTGACCCTCCGCTATGGGCATAAGGGGCGAAACGGCGCCTTCCGCATATTCCCTCTGGATCAGGGTGCTTACCTCGTAGACGTGGCGGATCAGATCGGCGCCGGGCTCGGGATCAACCAGCGCCGATGAGAGCACCAGCCCTATGGTCGCGGCGATTCCACCATCGCTGTCGAAAATAGGAGCAGCGATTCCGCCAAGACCGTTGCCGCGCGCGTCAGCCTCGAAATCGACGCCGAAGCGCGCGAGATTGGTGCGTACCCGCTCGGTATCGACCGGCTGCCGCTCGAAATAGGCGGTCAGTCGTGCCGCCGGGGATTTCGGCAGTTCGAGGAGCGTGCCGGGCTGGATGACGACGCCCGGCTCGAACTCGTTCGGCACCGCCGTCACCACCATGGCACCGGAGCGTGCCGGCAGCGTCTGCACGGCGGTGTGTCCGGTGCGGTCGCGCAACACGCGCAGGAAAGGGCGTGCGAGTTCGACGATATTGCTGCGGTAGATTGCCGCGCGACCGAATTTGAGTAGCTTGCGGCCGAAAACATAGCCGCCGCCATGCGGCGCCTTGTCGACCAGTCCCAGCAGGGTGAGCGTCTGCAAATGCCGTGACACACGTGTTTTGGTCATGCCGAGATCGCGGGCGAGATCGGTAACGCGGACCGGCCCGAAAGAATCCGTCAGGCAGTCGAGAATGCGGACCGTGACTTCAACGCTTTTGACCGCAGCTGGCCGTAGATCCACACTCTCTGTCATCCCCACCCGATCTCGTTTGCAACTCTCCCCCTCGCGATAGCATGCACCGCACAGGGGGAGAAGCGAGCCGCTTCAGCTGACCGCCGAGATCGCCTGCGCGACATGGCTGACGTTCCCAGGCGTCAGTCCAGCGAGGTTGGCGCGGCTGGAACCGCTGATGTGGACGTGCCAGTCCTCGCGCAGCCGGCGCACCGCGTCGCTCGAAATGCCGAGCATCGCGAACATGCCATGCTGGTTGGCGAGGAAGGAATAATCACGCCGGTTGTTGCCCGACAGCAGCCTTACCAGTTCGGCCCGCATGTCGCGGATGCGGTTACGCATGGCCGACAGTTCGTCCTCCCACGCCGCGCGCAGTGGTGCGTCGCCGAGGATATGAGCGACGATCGCCGCGCCGTGATCGGGCGGCATCGAATAATTGGTGCGCACGACGGGCAGCAGGTTGCCGAGCGCGGTATCAGCCTGCCGCGCATTGGCGCCGACCAACGTCAACGCGCCGGTGCGCTCGCGATAGAGCGCGAAATTCTTCGAGCAGGAACTGGCGACGATCAGTTCGGGCAGTCGCTCGGCGAGGATCGCAAGGCCCTGACGGTCTTCCTCCAGCCCTTCCGCGAAACCGAGATAGGCAAGATCAACCAGCGGCGTCGCACCCGACCGCGCGATAAGGTCGGCGATCTCGGCCCATTGCGCCGCGCTCGGGTCAGCGCCGGACGGATTGTGGCAACAGCCGTGGAGCAGCACCGTGTCGCCGGGGCGCAGATCGGCCAGCGCGCTCATCATCGCGTCGAAGCGCAACGTGCCGGTCGGGATGTCGTAATAGGGGTAATTGACGATCTCGAACCCGACGACGCCGAAGATCGCCGGATGGTTCGCCCAGGTGGGATCGGGCAGGAAGATACGCTGGCCGGTGCCGAACTTGCGGATGAAGTCCGCCGCGACGCGCAATGCACCGGTGCCCCCCACGGTCTGGATCGAGCGCGCGCGCGAATGCGCGTCCGAGCCTTCGCGGAACAGCAGCCCGCGTGTCCGGTCGTTATAATCGGGGTTCCCGGCGGAGGAAAGGTAACGCTTGGTCGCCTGATTCTCGATCAGCCAGTTTTCTGCCGCCTTGACGGTCGGCAGGACGATCACCTCGCCATTCTCATCCTTGTAGATGCCGATGCCGAGGTCGACCTTGTCGGGGCTCGGATCGCTGGCAAAGGCCTGAGCCATGCCCAGGATCGGATCGATCGGCGCGTCGGGTAATTCGGCAAACATTTCAGTCCTCGCATTTTGGTATCGTAATTCGATACATTGGAACGCATTGCGATACAACATGCACGCCGAACCGCCGATGCGGTACAACCGGCGCGTATGATTTCAGTATTGAATGCCGGTAAGTGCCAGCCGCTCCGCCCCGGCGCGCTCGCGTTCCAGCGCCCGCTGGAGTGGCGCAAGCTGGCGCACGCGCGCGGCATGATCGACGATCGCCGGATAGTCCGACAGCGGGAAGCCGCCCTTCTCCGCGACGTTGCACAACCAGAACAGGTAGACGTCGACGATCGACCAGCGATCTCCATACCACCAGCGGCCATCCACGCCGTCAGCGATGAGCGTGCATTCAGCGGCGAATTTGCGCATCCCGTCAGCCATCACGTCGGCCGGATCGCCGGCGGTATATTTGTCCGGTGCACGAATCTGGCGCATCGCCGGGTGCAGCGTGGAGGAACACCACAGCAGATCGGTCAACGGTGCGATATCAGTGACAGGATCGGTGCTGCGCGGCAGCAATCCGGCCTGTGGGAACTGGCGATCGAGAAAGACGAGGATCGCAGCGTTTTCGGTCATGATCCGGCCGTCGATCGCCAGCGCCGGTACTTTGCCCTTGGGATTGACTCGACGATAGCCGGGCGTTTTCTGCTCGTCCGTGCGGACATTCACGAGTTGGTCGCGATAGGTGACGCCGGTTGCCTCAAGCGCGGTCATCGTGACGCGCGAGCAGGCACCCGGAAAGAAATAGAGCGTCAGGTCCATGATGCGGCCCGTATGGCGAGGATCATGCGCCGGCGGGGAGCCGGACGGTCTGCAATTGCAGATATTCATCCAGCCCGTGCAGGCCGAATTCGACACCGATCCCGGATTGCTTGGCGCCGCCGAAGGGAATGTCGGGCGAGATCTTGGCATGGTGGTTCACCCATGCCGTTCCGCACTCCAGCCGCTGCGCGAGTTCCGCCGCGCGACCGACATCGGCTGACCAGACCGATCCGCCCAGGCCGTTATCGCCGGCATTGGCGCGCGCCAACACGTCCTCCACATCCGAATAACGGATGATCGGCAGCACCGGGCCGAACTGTTCCTCGTCAACGATGCGGTTGCCGTCGGTTACGTCAACCACCACCGAGAGCGGGAAGAAATATCCGTCGCCCGCCAGCGGTTCGCCACCGGCGAGGAAGCGTCCGCCTTGCATCCGTGCATCCTCGGCCAACGCTCGGACATAGTCGTACTGGCGCCGGTTCTGCACTGGGCCATATTGTGTGTCGGGATCGTCGCCCGGGCCGACCTTCGCCGCCGCCGCCAGCGCTGCGAGCCGTTCGGCCAGCGCATCGTGCAGGGTGTCATGGACATAGACGCGCTTGATCGCGGCGCAGATCTGCCCGCTATTGCCGAAGGCATAGCTGAAGATCTGTGGCGCGATCGTATCGACATCGGCGTCGGGCAGGACGATCGCGGCATCATTGCCACCCAGTTCAAGCGTCAGCCGTTTCAGATTGCCGGCGCCATCGCGCATGATCGCGCGACCGGTGGGGGTAGAGCCGGTGAACACCACCTTGTTGATGTCCGGATGTCTGGCGATTCCGGAGCCGATCTCGACATCGCCAGTCACGACGTTCCATACGCCGGCGGGCAGATGGCGATTGGCGATCTCCACCATGCGCAGCGTGGCGAGCGGCGTGTTGGGCGACGGCTTCAGCACCACCGTATTGCCCGCGAGCAGCGCGGGGATGACGTGCCAGATCGCGATCATCACCGGGAAGTTCCACGGCGTGATCGAGCCGACCACACCGAGCGGGCGGCGATGGATTTCGATTCGGCTGCCGTCTGGCTGGTCGATCCGTTCGACCGGCGGACGGAAACCGGCGGTGGTGCGGATCCAGTAAATCGAGCCCTGGATTTCGCCGACCGCCGACCGCACCGGCTTGCCCTGCTCGCGCGACAGGATCGCGGCGAGATCGTCGCATTCAGCCGCCAGCGCCTCGGCAAACCTGTTGAGCAACGCCGCGCGCTGATCGATCGGCAGTGCGGACCAGGCGGGAAAGGCAGCGCGCGCGGCGGCGACCGCGTGGTCGAGATGCTCGACGGTTGCCAGCGGGCATTGTGCGAATTCGCGGCCGGTTGCCGGATCGATCACGGCGAAGGTTTCGACGCACGACGATTCTCGGCCACCGATCGTCAGTTGAAAGGTCATCACTTTCTCCAGTGTCATGTTCAGCCGCGGCAGGTCCGCAACAGTGCCCGCCCGCCGCCGGCGAGCAGGCCGATATCGGTGCCTACCGAAATGAAGGCGAAACCCTGCGCCGCGCGGGCCTGGGCGTCCTCGGTATCGAGCGCGAAGATGCCGGCTGGCTTGCCGGCGGCGCGGATCGCGGCAAAGGCGCGATCGATCGCGACCTGAACCTCAGGCGCGCGCGGGTTGCCGAGATGGCCGAGCGATGCGGCGAGATCGGCCGGGCCGATGAACAGGCCGTCAACGCCCTCGACCGCCGCGATTTCGTCGACCGCCGCCAGGGCCGCGCCGCTTTCGATCTGGACGGTGATGCCGACGCGCTCGTGCGCCGTGGCCAGATAATCGGCCTGCCCCCCGAAGCGCGAGGCGCGGCTGGTCGAACTGGCGACGCCGCGTATCCCCCGTGGCTGGAAGCGCGAGGCGGCAACGATCGCGCGTGCCTGCTCGGCGCTTTCGACCATCGGGATCAGCAAGGAGCCGAAACCGAGGTCGAGATATTGCTTGATATTGACCGCATCGCCCACTGGCGGCCGCGCGATGGCGTGGACCGGGTAGGGGGCGGTCGCCTGAAGCTGGGCAAGCAACGTCTGCGCGGTATTGGGCGCGTGTTCGCCGTCGAACAGTAGCCAGTCGAAGCCCAGGGTCGCGCAGATCTCCGCCGTGTAGGGCGAGGCGAGCGCTTGCCACAGGCCGAGCCGGGCGCCGGGCGCCGAGTCGATCCATTCGCGAAACGCGCTCATGCGAAGCGCACCGAAATCGCGCCGAGCGGGCCGAAATCGACATGGAAGGTGTCGCCCGCGCGCGCCGGCACTGGCGCGGTGAAGCTGCCGCCGAGGATGATTTCCCCCGCCTCGAGCGTTTCGCCATAGGGATGGAGCTTGTTGGCGAGCCAGGCGGGGCCGAGCGCCGGATGCCCGAGCACCGCGGCTGCCACGCCTGAATCCTCGATCACGCCGTTGCGGTAGATCAGCGCCGAGACCCAGCGCAGATCCACGTCACCCGGCCGGATCGGCCGTCCGCCAAGCACCAGCCCGGCATTGGCCGCGTTGTCCGAAATCGTATCGAACACCTTGCGTGTCGTGCCGGAGGCGCGATCGATCTGTTCGATCCGTGCGTCGATAATCTCGATTGCCGGGACGATGTAATCCACCGCGTCGAGCACATCGAACAGCGTGCAGTCCGGCCCGCGCAGCGGTTGCTTCAGGCGGAAGGCGAGTTCCACCTCGACGCGCGGCAGGATGAAGCGTTCAATCGGAATGTCGCGCCCGTCGGGGAACAGCATGTCGTCGAGCAGCAGGCCATAATCCGGCTCGTCGATATTGGATGATCGCTGCATGGCGCGGCTGGTCAGCCCGATCTTGTGACCGATGGCTTTCCGCCCCTCGGCGATCTTGCGCCGGGTCCAGGCGCGCTGGATGGCATAGGCATCCTCGATCGTGATCCCGGGGTGGCGTAGCGAGAATTGCGTGATCTGGGTGCGGGTGCGTTCCGCCTCGTGCAGTTCGCCGGCGAGCTGCTCGATCAAGTCGGGGGAGAGAGCCATGGTTCAGGTCATTTCCGTGCAGTGAGGCGCTGGTGGATGGTGTTGTGTTTCCATCCCTCCGCTTCCTCGACGTAGAGCGAGAGGGCGAGGGGGCGGCGTTCGAACAGGTCGCCGAGGAATGCCTTCACCGCGTCGAACATCTGGTTGAAGAATGCCTGCTTGAACGCAGCATCGCGACCCACCCCCATCTTCACGTCGATGTTGATGAAGGCATCGTCCGCGCAATTGCCGTCGGCGATGACATAGTCGGTCAGCCGGATCGCACGCACCCGGATGCCGCCGACCGGGAACACATCGCCCGAACGCTCGCGCATCTCCGCCGCGATCAGCGACAGCAGGCCGACAAGGTCGAACGCGCCTTCCAAATTGGCAGTCCATTCGATGGTGGCATGTGCCATCACGCGATCTCCGACCGGCCGATCACGCAGCCGGTGCTGAAAATCGGGATCGGCTGATAGAAATCGATATGGCCCTTGCCGCCGGCAGCCGCGGCCGCAGCGATCAGCGTGCGGATTTCATACCCGCCCTGGCCGCCATCGGCATAGGTTTCCGCATCGGTGTAGTCGATCATCCGCGCCTCGTCGCCGGAGGACCAGCGGTCGAGAAAGTCACGATCCCACGCCTCGTTGATCCGACCGCTGTCGGGTGTCGCTGGCCAGTGCGAGATGCCGCCGGTCCCGACCAGCGCGATCCGCTGCGGAACCTTGCCGGCGGCGCGGCGCAGCGCGCGTCCGAAGGCGTAGGCGCGGTGCAACGGGGTGAGGGGTGGCCCCTGGCAATTGATGTTGGCCGGGATCACCGTCAGCTCGTTCTCGGGATCCAGGAAATGCAGCGGCACCATGATGCCGTGGTCGAATTTCCATTCCTCGGCATAGGCGACGTCGACCGTCTGCTGGACCTCGGCGATCAGGCGGCGCGACAGGTCGGCATCGCCACGGATGCGCTGGCGCGGGATGCGCAACCAGTCCGGATTCTCGATCGGACCATCATAATGATCCGCCGCGCCGATCGCATAGGCCGGCATGTTGTTCATGAAGAAATTGGCGAAATGCTCTGCCGCGATGACGATCAGTACTTCCGCTCCCGCCGCGCGGATCGCCGTGCGCATCTCGCGAAAGGCAGCGTAGAACGGGTCGCGCAACTCAGGCGGAGCGAGGTCGGCGCGACCGGTGATTCCGGGGCCGTGGCTACAAATCCCGCTGAAGACGAGTGTCATACTCCAGCCACCTTCTCATCGATATCGGTTGTCATCGCATAGACTCCGGCGCGGACCGGGCCATGTATCCGCACGCCGTCGCGCATCCGCTGGAGATAGTCGGACCATTCGATCTGCCTGAATGCGGCGAAATGCATCAGGATCTGTCCGTTGACCCCGAGCACGTAGAGCAGGCCGATGTCCGGCCCCAAGATGGCGGCACGTTCTTCCCCAGTCAGTTCGTAACGGTCGCTCACCGCCGCCGCATCGCTGGTGAAGGCGGCTTGCAGGGCCGGGTCGCGGTTCAGTTCGAACAGCAGTTTCTGCAACTGGTAGAGGCTCATGGCTGCAACCCCACGCGATGGACGAGGCGCCCGACACGATCGATTTCGCAGGCCACTTCATCGCCTTCGCTGACGAAATGAACGCCGTGCGGCGTGCCGGTCAGGATCATGTCGCCGGGCGAAAGCGTCATGAAGGATGAGAGATAGGCGATCAGTTCCGCGACCGGGAATACCATGTCGGCGGTCGAACCTGACTGGACTTTCGTCCCGTTGACCGTGGTGGAGAGTGCCAACGCCTGCGGATCGCCGACGTCCGCCGCGTCCACCACCCATGGGCCGAGCGGGGTCAGGGCGTCGCGGTTCTTCACGCGCAGGTTCGGGCGGTAATAATTCTCCAGAAACTCGCGCACGGCATAGTCGCAGGCGATCGTGTAGCCACTGACATGATCGAGTGCATCGCGCGCGGCGACGTGCCGTGCCGTCCGCCCGATCACCGCGACCAGTTCGCACTCCGGGTGCATCTGATCGGCATCGCGTGGCTTGGGCGAAATGCCGCCGTGCGCGACAAAGCCGTTCGGTCCCTTGAGGAAGACGAGCGGTTGCGATGGCGGCTTGAAGCCGAGTTCCGCCGAATGATCGGCGTAGTTCAATCCCAGTGCGAATATCGTCGCGCCCGATGTCGCCGGTGGCAGCAGCGTGATTTCGTTCCAGCGAACATGCTTTCCATCGGCGAGCGTGATCGCGCTCTCGTCCGATGTGACGACGCCCCATTGCTCGTGTCCGGCATGGATCAGTCGGATGTGCTTCATGCTTGCTGTTCCGCGATGAGCGCGACGGTGAGCGGGGGAAATCCCTCGGCGATCACCTCGATAATCTCACCCGCGCGCGCGACCGGCGCGTCGCCGGCAATGCCGGACAGCAAAATATCTCCAGGCACCAGCGTCATGAAGGTCGAAACGTCGCGATTGAGTGCCGCGGGATCGCGCACCAGTCGCGACAGGTTCCAGCGATGCCGCTCCACGCCGGCGATGCAGGTTATGATCTCGATCGTGGCGAGATTGGCGGGCATCGCGACTGCCGGGCCGAGTGGCAGGAAGCCGTCTCGGCATCGCTCGGCGATCGCCGGGCGATAGAAGCTGGCATGCGGCGCGAACAGGTCGATCGCCAGCCGCGCGACCGATTCACCGGCCATCGAACGCTCGATGGCGATAGTTGCGCCTACTGCAACTTCCGCAATATCGGCCGGTATCGTCACCACCGATCGGTTGGCGGCAAAACAATTGCGCGGCTTCACATATAGAATCGGCGCGACGGGCGGCTTGCCATAGGGCGCCTGCGTCAGCGCCTCGGCCAGCGCCGCCAGCTGCGCGCGATCGTTCAATGCCACGCCATAGGCGGTTCCGCCGATCATGCCTTCCTCTCATCCCTCATGATCGGCAGGCGTAATATTTAACATGATAAGCGTCAAGCCATGTCCATCGGACGCGACACGTCAAATCGGTTTGACGGCGGCGATTTGGCGATATACTTAACACGATAATCAATTGCGGAGTTGTCATGCAACCTGATCGTCGGAAGATCGCCATGGGGGCCATTGCCCCTTTCACCCAACAGCCGCTCGGCCACTTCGTCGATGGTGCGTCGGTCGCGGGCGAGGGGACATCGTTCCCGATCAACGATCCCTCGACCGGCGCCGTGCTGGGTGAGGCACGCGATGCGAGCGAGGCCGAGTTGAACGGCGCGGTCGCGGCGGCGAAGCGCGCTTTCCCGGGCTGGGCTGGAACCTCCGGTGAGAAGCGCAAGGCGATCCTGCACCGCGTGGCCGATCTGATCGAGGCGCGCGCGGAGGAAATCGCGGCGGTAGAATGTCTCGACGCAGGCCAGGCGTGGCGCTTCATGTCCAAGGCCGCGCTGCGCGGCGCGGAAAACTTCCGCTTCTTCGCCGATCGCGCACCAGCCGCCGCCGATGGCCAGGCGCTGCCGACGCCGGAGCATCTCAACTTCACCACGCGCAACCCGATCGGTCCGGTCGCGGTGATCACGCCGTGGAACACGCCGTTCATGCTCTCGACATGGAAGATCGCGCCGGCGCTCGCGGCGGGTTGCACCGTCGTCCACAAGCCGGCGGAATGGTCGCCTTATTCCGCACGCCTGCTGGTCGAGATCGCGCACGAGGCGGGGCTGCCCGCCGGCGTGTTCAACTCGATCAACGGACTGGGCGAGACGACCGGTCGCCGCCTGACCGAGCACCCTGATATCAAGGCGGTGGCGTTCGTGGGCGAATCGAAAACCGGCAGCGCGATCATGAAGCAGGGCGCGGATACGTTGAAGCGAGTCCATTTCGAACTGGGCGGCAAGAACCCGGTGGTGGTGTTCGACGACGCCGATCTTGATCGTGCGCTCGATGCGGTCGTATTCATGATCTACTCGCTGAATGGCCAGCGCTGCACGTCGTCGTCGCGTTTCCTCGTCCAGCGCTCGATCCATGACACGTTCGTCGCGCGGCTGGCGGAACGCGTGCGTCAGTTGAAGGTCGGCGACCCGTTCGACTCGGCAACCGAGGTCGGCCCGCTGATTCACGAGCGCCATCTCGCCAAGGTGTCGGGCTATGCCGATGTCGCGACCGCCGATGGCGCGACGATCGCGGTGGGGGGCAAGCGGCTGGAGGGCGAGGGCTATTTCTATTCGCCGACACTCTACACCAATGCCGATATCGAGATGCGGATCGCACGCGAGGAAATCTTCGGACCGGTCCTCACCGTCATCCCGTTCGAGGACGAGGCGGACGCGATCGCCAAGGCCAATGCAGTGGATTACGGTCTGGCTGCCTATATCTGGACTCGCGACCTGAGCCGCGCGCTGCGTGTGTCGAACGCGGTCGAAGCGGGCATGATCTGGGTCAACAGCGAGAATGTCCGCCACCTGCCCGCGCCGTTCGGCGGAATGAAGGCCAGCGGCATCGGGCGCGACGGCGGCGATTGGAGCTTCGACTTCTACATGGAGACGAAGAACGTCGCGCTCGCTACCGGCAACCACAAGATCCAGCGGCTGGGCGTCGACGCCTGACATCTGACGTCTGTCGTGAAAGAGGGCGCGGTACGACGCCCCGAAATAATGGAGCGGATATGGAAATGTTCAGTGCCTATAGCTTGCCGACCCCGACATTCGACCCGGGATTGACGCAGGTGGGGCGCGGCACGCCGATGGGCGAATTGCTGCGTCGCTACTGGCACCCGGTGGCGGTGAGCGCCGATGCGTGCGAGACGCCGCGCATCGTCACCGCGCTGGGCGAACGCCTGGTGCTGTTCCGCGATGGCGAGGGACGGCCGGGGCTGCTTCATGAACGCTGCGCGCATCGTGGCACTTCGCTCTATTACGGCAAGGTCGATGGGCGCGGCATCCGCTGCTGTTATCATGGCTGGCTGTTCGACGTGAACGGCAAGTGCCTCGAACAGCCATGCGAGCCTGCGGGTGGAGCGCGGACGGCGGCGCGGGTGCGCCAGCCGGGCTATCCGTTGCAGGAGCTCTATGGCCTGATTTTCGCCTATATGGGGCCGCCTGAGCATATGCCCGTTCTGCCGCGCTACGACGTGCTGGAGGAACTGGCGCCGGGCGAGTTCATCGAGGCGGACGACACCAGCCTCGGCAGCGGCGGTCCGGCGATCGTACCATGCAACTGGCTGCAGCATTTCGAAAATGTCATGGATCCGTTTCATGTGCCGATCCTGCACGGCAGTTTCAGCGGCAACCAGTTCGTCGCGCAGATGGCGCTGATGCCCGAGGTGGTGTTCGAGGAAACCGAGCGTGGCATCCAGAGCACGCAGGTCCGCGATCTCGGCGAAGGCAAGGTCCATCGCCGGATCACCGAGGCGGTGCTGCCCACCATCCGCGCGGTGGCCAATCCCCGCGCCGAGAATGTGGGGTCGTGTTCGTTGCTCGGCTGGGTACTGCCGATCGACGACACCAGCTTCCGCATCTATTCCGCCGGGCGCGTGACGGAAAAAGGGGCGCTGGCCAGGATCCGATCGCACTTCAACGGCAAGCTGTGGCACGAACTGACCGAGGAAGAGCATCGCGCGCTGCCAGGCGATTATGAGGCGCAGGTCGGGCAGGGCGCCATCACCTTTCACTCCGAGGAACATCTTGTCACCTCCGACAAGGGGATCGGGCTGTTGCGCAGATATTATCGCCGGCAGATCGAACGCGTCGCGGAGGGCGACAACCCCGCCGGCACCCGGTTCGGAAGCGCCGATCCGCTCGTCCGTCTCGCGGCGGGCACCGCGATCGTCGCGGCGAGCTGAACGGCGGTGGTGGAAAGCACGCTTTCGCCCGGCCGGCCCGAGCCAAAAAGCTATGCCTATAGCTGGTATACGGCCGCCGTCCTGATGGTCGCCTATACCTTTTCGTTCCTCGATCGCCAGATCCTCAATCTGATGGTCGGGCCGATCAAGATGGACCTCCATCTGACGGACACGCAGTTCGCCCTGCTTACCGGTGGCGCGTTCGGCATTTTCTACACGGTGATGGGCCTGCCGATCGGCTGGCTCGCCGATCGCTATCCGCGCACGAGGATCATCGCCTGTGGCGTGGCATTGTGGAGCCTCGCCACGACCTGCTGCGCATTCGCACGCTCCTTTCCGATGCTGATGGCAGCGCGGATCGGCGTCGGGGTGGGGGAGGCGACGCTGTCGCCATCCGCTTATTCGCTGCTCAGCAACAGTTTCGACAAGGCGCGATTGCCCCGCGCGATGAGCGTCTATTCGGTCGGCATCTATATCGGGGCCGGGCTGGCGCTGATCCTGGGTGGCTCGGTGGTGGACCTGGTCGCACGATCGCCGGAGATGCATCTGCCGCTTATCGGGACGGTCCGGTCGTGGCACGCCGTCTTTCTGGTGATCGGGCCGCCGGGCCTGCTTGTCGCACTATGGATCTCCACCTTGCGTGAACCGGCGCGGGATATCGACCATGCGGCAGTGGAGACCGGGAGATCCTTTTCGCTGGCGCGCATCGGGCGCTTTCTGGCGACCTGGCCGGCAATGTCGGTCTCGCTGTTTCTCGGATCGGCGATGCTGGCGATCATGAGCTACATGGATGCCTGGTATCCCGAACTGTTCATCCGGACGTTCCACTGGAACGCGGCGCAGACGGGGCATGTCAATGGTCTCGCATCCCTCACCGCCGGGCCGATTGGCATGTTGTCGGCGGGCTGGCTGTCCAGCCGGATGATCGCGCGTGGGCGAAGCGACGCCTGTCTTCGGCTCGCGCTGTATGCGGCGATCGGGCTGAGCGTCTTCGCCACCGCGATGCCTTTGATGCCGGATGCGACGACAATGGCGGCGATGCTCTGGCCGATCAAATTCCTGGGCGGCTTCGTGCCGGTGCTCATTCCGTCCGCCATCCAGATGATCGCGCCTGGCAATATGCGGGCGCAGTTGAGCGCGGTGTTCGGCCTTACCGTGGGGATTCTCGCGGTGACGCTCGGTCCGGTGCTGCCGGCCCTGATCGGGGACTATATCCTGCATGACGAAAAGGCGCTCAACCTGTCGCTCGCCTTGGCGGCGGCGATCGTCGGCCCGGTTGCGACACTCTTGTTGTCGGTCGGTCTGAAGCAGTTCCGCGCCTGCCTGATGGTGATGCAGCACGAGGGCAATGGCCCAGCCTGAGCTATATTGCTTCAGTGTTGCAGCTTCGTGTCGCGGTTTGTTGTTTCGCTGCGCGCAACAAATCATCAAGCGCGTTGCATCCAGTGTGGATAAAAATAACATGTTATCTAATTCGATCTGGAGATGGGTTCAGCAACCTGGTCCGGACGATGTGTTGGGAGGGGAAAGGTGGGTAAGATGAAACAGACAGTTATGATGGCGGCATCATCCGTGGCGATGGCAGTAGCGCTGGTAGCGACGCCAGCCGCAGCACGGGCTGCCGATGCCGTGCCGGCGGCTGATACCGACACCGCGAAACCCGCTGACGATAGTGGCATTCCCGATATCGTCGTTACCGCCAACAAGCGCGAGCAGCGGCTTCAGGAAACCCCGAGCAGTATCGGCGTAATCACCGCCGAAGACCTGACCAAGCGCCAGGTGACGAATATCGAGCAGGTGACGCGCAACGTCGCGGGCCTCAACGTCATCAATGCCGGGCCGGGGCAGAACACCCTGATGATCCGCGGCCTGGTTGGCGCCGGCGAATCCACCGTCGGTCTCTATTACGACAACATGCCCACTGCCGGTACCGGCGACAGCGCGACCAGCGCGGCTGGTCGCCAGACCGACTTCCTCGTCTATGACGTGCAGCGCGTCGAGGTACTGCGCGGTCCGCAGAGCACGCTCTATGGTTCGTCGGCGCTGGCCGGTGTGGTGCGCGTGCTGTCCAACCCGGCGAAGCTGGGCGTGATCGAGGGGCGCGTCGACGTCGAAGGCTCGCAGGTCGAGCATGGCGCGGCGGGTTATTCCGCCAAGGGCATGATCAACGTGCCGCTTGGCGAGTCCGTCGCGATCCGCGTCGTCGGCTACGGCGTCCACACGCCCGGCTTCATCGACAACAAGGCGTTCGGCAAGGACAACATCAATAGCGCGAATACCTGGGGTTTCCGCGTGAACGGCATCTATGAGCTCGGCGCGGACACGACCGCTACCACGCAGTTTTACCTGCAGGACCTGAAGTCCAACGGGCAGCCCTATGAATGGTCGCGTCCGTCGGTGATCGGCGGCGTTACGCTGCCGGCGGCAGGCGACCTGCAGTCCAATACGCAGAGCCGCGAGCCGTATCATGATCGCTCGATCCTGGCCGGCCTGACGCTCGAGCATCGTTTCTCGAACATGACGCTGACATTTACCCAATCCTACCAGAACCGCCGGAACGAGAGCTATACCGATCAGCAGGGGCTGCCGCTGTTCTTCGGCTTCCTCCAGAGCGTTGGCGCCTTCCCGCAGACTCCGTTGCCGACCGCTATCACCTTCCGCTCGGCGCAGAAGTTGACGATGTGGAATTCCGAATTGCGGCTGGCGACCAGCTTCGACGGCCCGTTCAACTTCATCGTCGGCGGTATCTACCAGAACCGCCGGACTCAGATCGACAACAGCTTTGTCGACGTCAACCTGCGCACAGGTTACTCTATTCCATCGGCCCCCCTGTGGTATCGGCGTGAAGGCGATTTCAAGCTCGACCAATGGGCCGGTTTCGGTGAAGCGACGCTGAAGCTTTCCGACAAATTCTCGGTCCTTGGCGGCGTGCGCGTGTTCTCGAATACCCGCCACGATATCGCGACCTCGATCGTGCCGTTCCTGCGGCTCGGCTCGAATGGCGCGCCGGACAATGTGCGGAGCAAGGAAAGCAAGGCGATCTACAAGTTCGAGGCGGACTATAAGCCGACCAACGATGTCATGCTCTACGCCTCGGCGTCGCAGGGCTATCGTGCCGGCGGCACTATCGTCCGGGTCGTGCCGGAGCTGCCCGCGTCCTACGGTCCGGACTACACTTGGAACTTCGAGGCCGGCGCCAAGACCGACTGGTTCAACCGTGCATTGCAGGCGAACATCGCGCTGTATCGGATCAATTGGTACAATACGCAGATCTCGGGCGATTTCTTCAACGGGTCGTTCTCGGGCGTGCTCAACTGCGCGGGGCTGTGCGCCCGGTCGCAGGGTGTCGAGTTCGACCTGACCGCTCGGCCAGTGCACGGGCTTGAGCTGACGGCCAGCGGCACCGTGTTCAAGGCGAAGTGGCTGAAGGACCAGCCGGCGATTTCCGGCTCGCCGGTGGCTGGCACGCAGTTTGCCAATACCCCGACGTTCACGCTCAACGGCTCCGCGTCGTACAGCTGGGCGGTCGCGGGCGACAGTTCGCTCGAATTCCGGGTGGATGCGCAGCATCGCGGCAAATATGCCTTCATGGACTATCGCCCCGCCTATAACCTGATGGCGCCACAGGCGTTCACCCTGGTCAACGCAGCGCTGACCTTCGCCCACAAGAAGGACTGGACCGCGTCGTTATTCGCACGGAACCTGTTCGACAAGCGGGCGCAGATCAACTCGATCGCCGACTCGGTGACGCCATACCAGACGCTCGTCGCGCAGCCGCGCACGATCGGCGTGCAATTCGGTACGAAGTTCTGATCTGAAAGACCGGGCGGCCGTTGCGGTCGCCCGGTGCCGTTGCGAAAAACGAAAGCCCTCGTCGCCTGTCGACGGGGGCTTTCGCTTTGCTATCCCACGGGGAACTGGAAGCGCGAGTTGAGCCGTCGCGAGCACAGGCTGCAGCAACGCAGCAACGCATCGATCAGCGGGCGCGGCGGGCCCTGTTCGCCGAGTTCCGAGCTTGGGATCATCACCGTCACCACTGCGCGCAATTGTTCGTCCTGATCGAACACCGGCGCCGCGACCGCACCGTGGCCGAGATTGAACTTGTCGCGTGTCCAGCAAACATAATGGCGCTGGATATCCGCGATCTGGACCATGAACTCATTGCGGTCGGCGATGCGGAAATTCGGTTCGCGCGCGCACAGATGGCCGAGCAATTTCTCCCGCCGCTCGCGCGACTGGAACGCGAAGGCAATCCGTGCGGACGGTGAGTGCGGCAGGCTCAGCACCAGCCCTGGCTTTACGTCGATATGGATTGCCTGCGGCGCAGGGATCGATCGCACCACGACCGCGTCACCGCCCGCGTCGGTGCACAGTAACACCGTCAATCCGATATCGCGCGCGAGCGCCACGATGTACTCATCGAGCAGCGTGACGAGATCGAGCCTTCCGGCGGCGATATGGCCCCAGCGCACCAGTCGCCAGCCAAGCTCGTAGCCGCGGCTGCCCTGCCGCCCCACCAACCCGAGCAGCTCGAGATTGGCGAGGTGGCGTGAGGCGCGTGATTTGGTGATGCCCAACATGGTTGCCACGTCCTGCACGCTGACCTTGCGGCCGCGTTCGGCGAGAAAGTCGATGATCGCGGTCGCGGTTGCGACCGCCTCGATCTTGCCAAGCCCCTCCGTTGGCGCTTGCCGGCGCGGATCGCGGTCATGGCTGTCGGGCAAAGTCTGTTGCGACATGCGCAACAAATAGATCATGTTGTTGCGCGTGTCGATACCGCGCGATAGCCCAGACCCAACAATTTTGACGTTTCGGGGGAGGAGGAAGATGGCCAGTCCGGCACAGAATGAACGACTGACGCGCGTCGGCCCGGGAACGCCGATGGGTGAGTTGCTGCGCCGTTACTGGCATCCCTTCGCGGCGGCCGCTGAAATCGACGAACTCGGGATAAAGCCGGTCAAGCTGCTGGGCGAATCGCTCGTTGCGTTCCGCGCGGGCGACGGCAGCTATGGCCTGATCGATCGTCAATGTCCGCATCGCCGCGCCGATATGGTGTTCGGCATCATCGAGGAAGACGGGCTGCGCTGCAGCTATCATGGCTGGTGTTTCGCCACCGATGGCAAGTGCCTCCAACAACCCTATGAGGATATCGCCAACCCCAAGGCGCGCTTCCGCGACAAGATCCGCACCAAGGCCTATCCCGTCGAGGAAAAGGCCGGGATGCTGTGGGCCTATATGGGGCCAGGTCCCGCGCCGCTGGTGCCCAATTGGGAGCCGTTCACCTGGGACAACGGCTTCCGCCAGGTCGTCTATGCCGATGTGCCGTGCAACTGGTTCCAGTGCCAGGAAAACAGCCTGGACCCGGTGCATTTCGAATGGATGCACCGCAACTGGTCATCCCGCCTGTCGGGTGACGGCAGCTATGGGCCGAAGCACCTTGAGCTGAAGTTCGACGAATTCGAATTCGGCCATATCTATCGCCGCGTCCGCGAGGATACCGACAAGGACAGCCAGCATTGGACGGTTGGTTCGACCGCCTTGTGGCCGAACGCCTTTTTCCTCGGCGATCATATCGAATGGCGCGTGCCGGTCGATGACGAGAACACGCTGAGCATCACCTGGATGTTCCACCGCGTGCCCGTCGCGCAGGAGCCGTATGTCCAGCAGCGCGTTCCGTACTGGCGGGGACCAGTGAAGGACGAGCGCGGCGAGTGGATCACCAGCCATGTGCTCAATCAGGACATCGTCGCCTGGGCGGGGCAGGGCGCGATCGCCGATCGTACCGAAGAGCATCTCGGGCAGAGCGATCTCGGCATCATCATGCTGCGGCGTTCGTTCGACGAAAATATGAAGGCGGTGGCGGAAGGCCGCGATCCCAAGGGGCTGATCCGCGATCCCGAGCGCAACAAATGCGTCGAGCTGCCGATCAAGCATCGCGAGATCTTCACCACCTCGATGACGCTGGAGGAAAGCTGGGAGCTGGGGCGCAAGCTCGCCTATCGCTTCAACCAGCCGGATTACCCGCATCAGGTAGGTCAACCCGAGGAAATAAAACGCGAATTTCAACTCGCGATGGGGATGATCGCCGAGGACGCCGAACACACGATCTGACCGCTCCGGCGCGGGCGTTTGCAAGAAAGCAGGAGAGTAACATGAAGCTGGGCACCATCAGGATCAACGGCAAGCCGACGGTGATCGCGCGCGTCACGGACGACAAGGCGGTCGCGCTTGAATATGCGTGGATGGAGGATCTGATCGAGGCCGGCAATGCCGGGCTGGACAGCGCTGCCGCCGCGATCGAGACAGCCCTTGCCGGGCGCCTGCCGGTCATCGGCCTTGCCGATGCCGACTGGATGGCGCCCAATCCGCGCCCGTCGAAGATTCTCGGTTGCGCGGTCAACAACAACAATCTCAACCAATATGCGGTCAAGCCGATGACCGCGCCGATGTTCTTCACCAAGGGGCGATCGGCGCTCACCGGCCACAACAAGTCGATCGAGCTGCTCAAGGATCACGGCCAGTCGATCCCCGAGCCGGAGCCGGTGATCGTGTTCGGCAAGACGGCGAAGAACGTTCCGCCTGAAAAGGCGCTGGACTATGTGTTCGGCTACACGCTGACCAACGACGTCACCGCAAGCGGGGTGAAGTTCTCGCAGGATTCGATCGCGCTCAAGCAGCGTCCTGAAGTGATCAAGCCGCACCACCTGGCGTGGCGCCCAAAGTTCGAGGGTGGCGAGGACACCTATCTGCTGTTCATCTATCACAGCAAGTCGAAGGGGGCGGACACCTTCGCGGCGATGGGGCCGTGGTTGACGACCAAGGACGAGATTTCCGATCCCAACGCGCTGCGCGTGCGCGGCTATATCGACGGCGAATGCTATGCCGACGACAGTACCGCCAATTATTTCTTCCCGGTGGAGCGCGTGATTTCCGAAGCGAGCAAGTGGTTCACGATGGAGGTGGGCGATTGCCTGCACACCGGCACCGCGTCGAAGGGCACCGAAAAGCATCCGCGCGGCAATATCGGCACCTATCTCAATCTCTATGACGGCAAATTGACCGACGTGGAGATCGATGGGCTCGGCCGGCTGTCGAACCGCATCTCGGTCGGTTCCTGAACCACCGCTTTCTTCAAACATCTGCGCGCAGGGGAATTATGGCCAGGATCGTGCTCGGAATCGGCTGCGCGCATACGCCGCAGCTTCATACGCAGGCGGAGGATTGGGATCTTCGCGGGGACCGCGATCGCAAGGACGGCGTGCCCTTGTGGTTCCACGGCAAGAAGATGGCCTATGCCGAACTGGCGGCGGCGCGCGCAGACGAGAAGCTGGGCGAGCGGCTTGCGATCGAAACGCGCCGTGCCGCGCTCGATGCGTCGTTCGCGGCAATGGACACGCTCCACGCCCTGTTCCGGGAGGTCGACCCCGACGTGGTGGTGATGATCGGCAACGACCAGCACGAATTCTTTTCGGAGATCGTGCCGGCCTTTGCCGTGATCGCCGCCGACGAGCTGCCGAACCTGCCACGCACGGCGGAGCAGAACGCGCGGCTGCCGATCGGCATCGAGCTATCCGATCACGGCCATTTGCCCGACGCCCGTGTCGCGTTCCCGGGCAACCGTGCGCTTGGCCAGCATATCGCGCGGCATCTGGTGCGCGAGAGCGCGTTCGATGTGACGCTGTGCCATGAAAAGCCGACCGTGCTGAACGACAGGTCGCTGATGTTCGGCCTGCCGCATGCCTACGGCTTCCTCTATAAGAACGTGATCCGCGATCACATGAAGCCGAATGTGCCGGTCGACGTGAATTGCTGGTATTTCGACAACAGCCCCTCCGCCGCGCGCTGCTACGCGTTCGGTGGTGCGGTCGCCCGCGCGATTGCGGCGTGGGATAGCGATGCGCGTGTCGCGGTCCTCACCACGGGCGGCCTGACGCATTTCGTGGTCGATCCGGAATGGGATCGCCGCTTTTTGAACGCGCTGGCGAATGACGATGAGGCTGCCCTGTCAGCCATTCCACAGAATGAGCTGATGGCCGGCACGTCGGAGTGCAAGAGTTGGATCGCCACCTCGGCGGCGATGCGGCATGCCGGGTTGAAGATGCGCGAGATCGACTACCAGACGCTTTACCGCACCGAAGGCGGCACCGGATCGTCCTGTGCTTTCGTGGCGTGGCAATGACGATGGCGGCGGACAACGCCCAGGTGGTGATCAGCGGCGCCGGCCCGGTCGGACTGGTGGTGGCACTGGATCTCGCGCGGCGCGGCGTGCGCTCGATCATTGTCGAGACCCGCAAGGCGGGCCAGCCGCCGAGCGTGAAATGCAACCATGTCGCCGCACGCACGATGGAGGCGTTTCGTCGGCTCGGGTTTGCCGATGTGGTGCGCGATGCCGGCCTGCCGTCGGATTATCCCAATGACTGCGTCTATCGCACCAGCGTGACGCAGGGGCATGAGATCACGCGGATTCCGATCCCGGCGCGGGCCGAGCGCTGGACCGATTTCACCGGGCCGGACACATGGTGGCCGACGCCGGAGCCCCCGCACCGGATCAATCAGATTTTTCTCGAGCCGCTGATCTTCGCACAGGCTGCGGCCAACCCGCTGATCACGATCCGCACCGAAACCGAACTGCTCGATGCGGCGCAGGATGCGCGCGGCGTCACCGTCACGGTGCGTGATCTGACCAGCGGTACCATCGAAACGCTGACCGCGCTCTATCTGGTCGGCTGCGATGGCGGGCGGTCGCGCGTGCGCTCGATCATCGGCGCGGAACTGTCGGGCGATGCGGTCGTCCAGCGCGTGCAGTCGACCTATATCCGCGCGCCGCGTCTTCTGGAGATGATGCGCGGCCGGCCCGGCTGGATGAACCTGTCGCTGAATTCGCGCCGTTCCGGTAATACGGTGGCGATCGACGGGCGCGAGACCTGGCTGATCCACAACTATCTCTATGAGCACGAAGAAGATTTCGATGCGATCGACCGCGATGCGTCGATCCGCACCATCCTCGGCGTGGACGACGATTTCGACTTTGAGGTGATCAGCAAGGAGGACTGGATCGGTCGCCGGCTGGTGGCCGACAAGTTCCGCGATCGTCGCATCTTCATCTGCGGTGACAGCGCCCATCTGTGGGTGCCTTATGCCGGCTTCGGCATGAATGCCGGGATCGCCGATGCGATGAATCTGACCTGGCTGCTCGCGGCGACGTTGAACGGATGGGGCGGGGAGCATCTGCTCGACGCCTATGAGGGCGAGCGGCTCCCGATTACCGAACAGGTATCACATTTCGCGATGAACCACGCGCTGAGTGCGATCGCGCATCGTCGCGCGGTGCCGGAGGCAGTCGAACTTGATGGCCCGGAAGGCGAAGCGGCGCGCGCGGCGCTGGGGCAGCAGGTCTATGCGTTGAACGTTCAGCAATATTGCTGTGGTGGACTCAACTTCGGCTATTTCTATCCTGACTCTCCGGTCATTTCCTATGACGGGGAGGCTCAGCCCGCCTATTCGATGGCCCATTTCGAGCAATCGACTGTGCCTGGATGCCGCACGCCGCATTTCTGGCGGCGCAATGGCAACTCCGCCTATGATGACTTCGGGCACGACTATACGTTGCTGCGGTTCGATCCGTCGGTCGACGTGACCGCGCTGGAGACGGCGGCAGCTACCGTTGGGATGCCGCTGACGGTGATCGACGTCGCTGACGACGAGCGCACCGGCGTCTATCGCCACAATCTGCTGCTTTCCCGGCCCGACCTGCATGTCGGGTGGCGCGGGGACGCGCTGCCAGACGACGTCGCGGCGCTGGTAGACCGGTTGCGCGGCGCGGCGGCATAAGGAGCGACCCATGAAGCTGGTGACTTTTCGCAATCGGCAGGGACATGCTCGCCCCGGCGCGCTGACCGGCGATGGCCGGGTGTTCGACATTGCCGCTGCCACCGCGTGCGACGGCGGCGAGATGCTGGGTGATATGATCGCGGTGATCACCGCCGGTCGCGCCGGCCTGGCGCGGATCGCCCGGTTGATGGAGAGTGGGGAGGCGATCGCGCTCGACGAGGTTCAGCTTCTCGCGCCGCTCCCCCGACCGACGCAGATCCGCGATTGCGGCAATTACGAAAAGCACGTCCGTCAGGCGATCGCCGCAGCGATGCAGCTTCGCGCCAACGCAACCCCAGATCCGGCCGCGACGCTGGAGAAGTTCCGCGCCGCCGGCCTGTTCGAGATCCCGCCGGTGTGGTTCGAGCAGCCGCTCTATTACAAAGGCAACCCGATGACCGTCATCGGGCCGGACGCCGAGGTGATCAGGCCGCGCACTGCGAAGCTGATGGATTACGAACTCGAGCTGGCGATCGTCATCGGTGGCCCGGCGCGTGATCTGACGCCTGAAAACGCGCTCGAAGCGGTGTTCGGCTATACGATCTTCAATGATTTCTCCGCCCGCGACATTCAGTCGCGCGAAACGCAATTCCGTTTCGGCCCGGCCAAGGGCAAGGATTTCGATACCGGCAACGCGATCGGGCCCTGCATCGTCACTGCCGACGAGATAGCCGATCCCGAAGCGCTGACCATGATTGCCCGAGTCAACGGCGAGGAGCGCGTCCGCACGACTTCGGGGGGCGGGCAACATTCGATCGTCGATACGATCGCGTACATCTCGCGCGACGAAACGCTCCATCCCGGCGACCTGATCGCGCTTGGCACCGTGGGCGACGGGTGCGGCTATGAAAGCCTGACCTTTCTCGACGATGGCGACCTGGTCGAACTGGAGGTCGAGGGCATCGGCGTTCTGCGCAACCGGCTGAAAGGCCATGCCGGCTGACCGGCCGGTGTTGTTGTACTATTTGCCATGGCCCCAGTTTGTGCGATGTCGAACATGATGTCTGATGAGATTAGTGGCCTGCCGCCCTATCGGCATTCAATCGCCGGCTTGCTGCTTGCGGCGCGTGAGGCAACCATGGCGCCGATCCGGCCGGAGTTGCGCGCGGCGGATGTGACCGAGCAGCAATGGCGCGTGCTGCGCGTGCTGAGCGACGAAGGGCCGCTGGATATCGCCACGCTGGCCACCAGTGCGATGCTGCACGGTCCAAGCGTCACGCGCATCCTGAAGGAACTGGGCGAGCGCGATCTGATCGCACGCGACGTCGATCCGCAGGACAAGCGCCGCTCGATCATCGCTATCACCGATGTCGGACGGGCGCTGGTGTCCAGGACTGCGGAACATACGCGCCTGCTGGTTCAGGGTTATCAGGAAGCGTTCGGCAAGGAACGTCTCGGGCTGCTGATGAAGGAGCTCTCTGCCTTCCACGCGGCGCTTCAGCAGTTCGCACCCGATGAACAGAATCGCGATCAATCCGCCGCTGCCGGGCGCGGCAAGGACTGACCTGGTTTCCGCGGATTTTCGCGCGGATATCGCATTTTCCACAGGCGAGAAGCAGGGTGCGAGGCTTTGCCGGGCGTCCGCAATATGGGCCGCGGATCACTGGATTCATTTGCCCGTGGACGTGCTGAAACAGGGGATAGTGATTGCGTCGCCAGAATCAGTTCTGTATCGTATTGCGATACTAAGTTTCGTATTGCGTGCCGATTGTTGCGACCTGTTTTAGCGATGATGCGCCGGGCGATAGAGAAAGCGGGAGAGGTTGATGACTGGTAGCGCGATCGACGGTGGCGACGCCGCACGGGAGGCGGCGGCCTATCCGCGCGGCGTGCGGCCATGGCTGCTGTTGTCCTATCTGACGTTGCTGTTCGCCCTGTCGTTCGTCGATCGCAACATGATGCGGTCAATGGTCGACCCGATCCGTGCTTCGCTGGACATCAGCGACGTGCAGATCAGTCTGCTGGAGGGCGCCGCCTTTGCGGTACTCTACAGTCTGGCGTGCATCCCGATGGGATTCGCCGCGGATCGCTTCAGCCGGCGTTCGTTGCTCGGCGTCGCGGTGGTCGGCTGGTCGGGCATGACGATGTTGTCGGGCTTCGCCTCCTCCTACCGGATGCTGTTCGCCAGCCGGATGGGGCTGGGGATCGGGGAGGCGGCGCTCCAGCCATGTGCCATGTCGATGATCCGGGACAGTTTTCCGCCGCGCCGCCGGGCGTGGCCGCTGGCGATCTATACGACCGCGCCCCTGGTTGGCTCAGCGCTGGCGCTGGTCATCGGTGGTGCGCTTTACGGGTTTGCGAAATCCGGCGGCGCGCGCGGTATCCCTGTTCTCGGTAGCATTGAGCCATGGCAGTTTGCGATGGTCATCCCTGGCCTTGTCGGGCTGTGCCTTGGCTGCCTGATCTTCCTCTTCCGCGAGCCGCGCCGCGTCGATGTCGACGTCACCGTCGGAAGCGGGCCGGGGATGAAAGATTCGCTGCGCCATATGCGCGGCAATGCGAAGCTCTATTTCCTGGTGTTCGGCGCGGCGGTTCTGTGGTCACTGGCCAATACCGGGTGGAGCGCGTGGCTTGCCCCGGCGATCGAGCGCCAGCATCATCTGCCGCCGGAGGTGGTCGGGCCAACGGCCGGGACGATCGCCCTTATCTGCTCGGCCATCGGATCGCTGGGAGCCGGGTTTCTGATCGACCGCCGATCGCTGGCGGGGGATCGCGACGCCATCCTCAAGATATCGATCGTACTGCAGGCGCTGCAGATCGTGCCGGTGATCGGCATGTTCCTGGTACAGGGGACGACAGGTGTGTGGATTTGCCTTGCGCTGGCCAATCTGCTGATCGGATCGATGCCGATCGCAGCCTTCGCGATCATCACCGAGATCACGCCGGGCTACCACATCGGCAAGATCATTGCCCTATTCAACCTCGCGCAGAATTTCCTCGGCCAGACGATCGGGTCGAGCGTCTTCGCCGTCATCGGTGAGCGGGTGATCGGTGGTCCGCTCGGTATCGTCTGGGCGATCATTGTCTGCTATCCGGTGATCATGGTGCTCTCGCTGCTGCTGAGTACGATGCTGATGCGCGCGCGCCGGCGCTTCTTCGCTGCGCAGGGGGCATAGCTTTCCACCACTAACGAGGCGGCACCGGGGCGCGGGGACGGGGCTTGCGGCGTGGGGCCGGGGCTTGGACCACCTGTCATCCTGC
>CZQE01000281.1_pt1 | contig 25794 bp, 17 predicted proteins | sample 734431 | NCBI WGS metagenome assembly CZQE01 (sample SAMEA3597869, study PRJEB11362) | hydrothermal vent metagenome | biome: marine hydrothermal vent biome; feature: marine hydrothermal vent; material: ocean water | place: Atlantic Ocean | collected 2010-09-19/2010-10-04
TCAGCACGACCCTGGCGGACGACCGTATCGGCTTTGCGGTCATCGGCTCCTATCAGAAGCGCAAGGCGAGCACGAACCAGGCGATCGTCGGCTGGCGTGACGGCTATCTCGGCAACGAGAACAACTGGGGCTCGCTGGCGCCGCCGGGAAGGCCGCGCGCAGCGAACATCACCAACCGGCCGGGCCCGACCGACGTCTATCCGGTCCCGCAGAATGCGTCGTACGAGTTCAGCAACATCAATCGCGAGCGCATCAACGGCCAGGCCGTCCTGCAATTCCGCCCGACCGATGCGCTGACCGCGACGATCGACTATACCTATTCACGCAACACCGTCGAAACCCGCAACAGCAATGTCGGCATCTGGTTCAACCATGACGACACGTCGAGTTCCTGGACCAATGGTCCAGTTGCGGGCCCGGTCTTCTATACCGAGCGCTTCGCCGCGCCCGATGCCGGCTGCGTGGCGCCGTCGACGACCTGCAACGTCGGCAAGGACCTTTCCTATAGCGGGTCGCTCACCGCCAACCGCGCGGAGAACAAGTCGCTCGGCGGCAACCTGGTGTGGAAGGCGCCGGGCGGGATGACGGTGACGCTCGATGCGCATCACTCGACCGCGGAAGTGAAGCCGACCAACAAATACGGCTCGAACATGTCGGTCGGCACCGCCATCTTCGGCGTCCAGAACCAGACGATCAACTTCGACCATGACCTGCCGGTCATCTCGTACAACATGGCCCCCGGCATCGATCCGCTCAACGCCGCGCTAGTCACGCCAACCGGCAGCGCTTTCCGCAACGCCTATTTCAGGGACGAGATCAACCAGGTCCAGTTGAGCAGCCACTATGATCATCAGGGCGGCTTCCTCGACAGCCTCGATTTCGGCGTCTCCTATGTGCAGAACAAGGTCCGCTCGGCCTTCGGCACGATCCAGAACGACACCTGGGGCGGCATCGGCCCTGCGTCGTCGCTCCCGGACAACATGCTCTCGCTCGCGACGCTGCCGAACCTGTTCCCGGGCCTTGCGCAGTCGGGCATGGCCCAGAAATTCTACACCTTCAATTTCGAGCAGATGGTCGACCTGCTGGAGTCGAAGTTCCAGGCGTGCAGCAAGCCGCGATCGGGTACTGCCGCCCCCGGCACCTGCCTTGCGGACTTCAACACTGACCGGCGCATCACTGAAAAGACGATCGCACCCTATCTGCAGGTAGCGACCAAGTTCGACGCGTTCGACAATCCGGCGCACATCGTCGCCGGCCTGCGCTACGAGACGACGAACGTCTCGTCCTCGGCGCTGGTGCCGGTGCCATCACGCACCCAGTGGGTGTCGGATAACGAGTTCAACGTCGTCCTCTCCGGCGACAGCACCTTCACCCAGTTCCGGGGCGAGTATCAGAACTGGCTGCCGTCGGTCGATTTCGATATCTCTCCACTCCACAACGTCAAGCTGCGCGCATCGTACAGCCACACGATCACCCGCGCCGCCTATGACGTCATGCAGGGTGGGCGGACGCTGGACGGACTGTTCCGCGTCGGCGGAGGCACCGGCGCGCAAGGCAATCCGGGCCTGATCCCGTACAAGTCGAAGAATATCGATCTGTCGGCCGAGTGGTATTATGGCCGCGATAGCTATATTTCGATTGGCTACTTCCACAAGAACGTCGCGAACTTCATTTCGACCACCCGAGTCGATACCACCGCTTTCGGCCTGACCACCCCTGTGGGCGGTCCACGCTACAATGCGGCGCTCGCGGCACTCGGGGCGAATGCGACGGCCACCCAGATCCGCCAGTACATCTTCGCCCACTACCCGCAATCGTCGAACGCAGCACAGGGCCTGATCTACGCCCTGCCCGAGGATCCGGCGCTCAACTTCCAGATCACCACGCCGGTCAACAGCGATCAGACCGCTTCGATCCATGGCTGGGAATTCGCCGTCCAGCACAGCTTCTGGGATACCGGCTTCGGGGCGATCCTGAACTACACGATCGTCGACGGCAGCGCGAAGTATGACAACAGCAAGCCCGCCAGCTTCACCCAGTTCGCGCTGACCGGCCTCAGCAACAGCGCGAACGCGGTGGCGTTCTTCGACAAATACGGCATCCAGGCGCGTGTCGCGTACAACTGGCGCGGCGAGTTCCTGCAGACGACAGGTCCCAACCCGACCTATACCGAGGCCTATGGTCAGCTGGACGCGAGCGCGAGCTACGAGTTCAGGAAAGGGATGAGCGTCTTTGCCGAGGCCATCAACCTGACCGGCGCGAGCCGGCGCCAGCATCAGCGGTCAGATCGCAATGTCACCCTCGTCTCGCCGGGGTTCGCCCGCTACGCGGTCGGCGTTCGAGCGGCGTTCTGATCCGGGCCCGCCGGGAGACTGCAGACGACGGAAAAGCCACCCTCGAACGAGGGTGGCTTTTCCTCTTCCCGCACGGCAAGCTGCCGGTTGTGAATGAAGGCGCGTAGCGTGGACAAGGCAGTCTCCAGCATCGTGATCGTCGGCGGCGGCACCGCCGGCTGGCTGGCGGCGTGCCTCATCGCTGCTCGCGCCAATCCGGCAACCCGGGCGCCCATTACGGTGACGCTGATCGAATCGCCGGATATTCCGACCATCGGCGTCGGCGAAGGTACGTGGCCGACGATGCGGCGGACGCTCGAACGGATCGGGATCAGCGAAGCCGAGTTCCTTGTCGCCTGCGATGCCTCGTTCAAACAAGGTTCGCGCTTCGTCGGCTGGCGCACCGGCGGCGACGGCGACGAATATCTCCACCCTTTCGTGCCCCCTATCGACGGCGATCCGCGCGACGTGATGGCGGCGTGGCGCGACCAGAGCCCCGACCTTCGCTTCGCCGAGATGGTCACGCCCCAGGCACGTCCGTGCCGGCTCGACCTGGCCCCGCGCCAAAGGACGATGCCGGACTATGCGGGGGCGCTCAACTATGCCTATCATCTCGACGCCGCGAAGCTGGCAGCCTTGCTCACGCGGCATGCGACCGAGCGGCTCGGCGTGCGCCATGTCCGCGACCATGTCGTCGGCGTCGAGCGGACGGAGGACGGGGATATCGCGGAGGTCCGTACGCGCGCCTCGCACGACATTGCGGGCGACCTGTTCATCGATTGCACGGGCCACGCCGCGCTGCTGATCGGCGAGCAATATGGCGTCGGTTTCCTCGATCGAAGCGGTGAGTTGTTCAATGATCGGGCGCTAGCAGTGCAGGTGCCGGTCGCGGCGGACAGCGCGATCGCATCGCAGACCAATGCCACCGCGCACGCCGCCGGCTGGATATGGGATATCGGCCTGCCGACCCGGCGCGGCGTCGGCTGCGTCTACTCGTCGCTGCATGCCAGCGACGAGGCGGCCGAAGCGACCCTCGCCGCCTATCTGCGCCACGCTTTGCCCGGCGCCGAGACCGAACGCCTGTCGTTCCGCCGCCTGACCTTCCGCTCGGGCCATCGCGAACGTTTCTGGGAACGCAACTGCGTCGCGATCGGGCTGTCGGCGGGCTTCCTCGAACCGCTCGAAGCATCGGCGATCGTGCTGATCGAACTGTCGCTTGAGGCGTTGCTCGACAATTTCCCGGCGACCCGCGACGTGATGGACATCCATGCCGGTCGCTTCAATGCCTTGTTCCGCTATCGCTGGGACCGGATCGTCGAGTTCCTCAAGCTCCATTATGTACTGAGCGAGCGCGACGAACCCTATTGGCGCGACCATCGCGATCCCGCATCGATTCCGCCGCGGCTAGCCGACCTGCTGCGCCTCTGGCGTGACCAGCCGCCATCGCGCGCCGACCTGCCGTCGGCAGAGGAGATCTTCCCGGCGGCCAGCTATCAATATGTGCTTTACGGCATGGGCTTCCCTGCCCCGCCCATCGGCCAGATCCGGGGAGCGCCCGGAGACGGCGTGACGCACCAGCTTCGCCAGGTGGAGCAGCGGGCGCGCGTGCTCGCCGCCAGCCTGCCCACCAACCGCGCCTATCTCGATGCCCTCCGCGCGCATCAGGATATGGCGCCATCCATGGAAAACACTCGCTGATATGTCCAAACACGCGCTTCTCACCACCGAAGACCATCGCGAGCTACGCGTACGCACCGGGCGCGGCACCGAGCTGGGCGACGCAGTGATGTGCAGCATCGCGGTACCGGGTGAGTTCCGCCGGGTGCAGGACGAATATCCGATCCTGTTCCGCCTCAACGACGAGCGCGACCGCTTCACCGCGCTGGCGATGTTCGGGTTCGAGACAGGCGAGAACCTGTTCCTCGACCGCGGCAACTGGGACGCGCGCTACCTGCCGCTCGCAGTCGACATCCAGCCTTTTCTGATCGGCGGGTCGCCGTCCGGGCACGGCGACAAGCAGGTGCATATCGACCTCGCCAGCCCACGCATTGGCGGGGATGGTGTCCGGCTGTTCGACGAGGACGGGCGGCCGAGCCCCTATCTTGAATCGATCAGCGAAAAACTGGGCGCGCTCGACGAGGGTTATCAGGCGTCCGAAAGCTTTTTCGCTGCACTTGAGCGCCACAAGCTGCTCGAACCACTGACGCTGGAGATCACGCTCGACGATGGCTCGACCAATCGCCTGGTCGGTTTCCACGGTATCGACGAGGATCGGCTGCGCGAACTCGATGCCACCACATTGGGCGAGTTGCACGCCGACGATCACCTGATGCCGATCTTCATGGCGATTGCCTCGCTCGGCCGATTGCGCGAACTGATCGCGCGCAAGAACCGCCGGATCGGGCATGGCTGAAGCCGATCCCGCGATCTTCGAAGCGCTGGCGACCGTGCCCGAAGTCACGGTCGCTGACACGGCGGCGCTGGACGCACTGCTACGCGACGCCGATCGCCCTTTCCTGGTGCGGGGACTGGTCGCCGATTGGCCGCTGGTGCAGGCCGGCCGGCGATCGAGCAGGGGCGCGCGCGCCTATCTGCTTGGCCGACACCGCGACGTTCCCTTCACGGTATCGGTGGGCTCCCCGGCATCGGGGGGACGACTGTTCTACGACGACGCGATGGGGATGAACTTCCATACGCTGCGCGCCAGATTGCCCGAGATCTTTGCGAAGATGGAAGCCAACGAAGGCCGTACCGACGCGCCGCCGATCTATCTCGGCTCGGTTGACGTGCATCAGTTCTTCAGTGGCCTGCATGAGGAGAATCATGTCGATCTCGGCGACCGCTCGCCGATCGCCAGCATCTGGATCGGCACACCTACGCGGATCGCGGCGCATAATGACCTTCCGCACAACCTCGCCTGTGTCGCAGTCGGCCGGCGGCGCTTCACGCTCTTCCCGCGCGAGCAGTTCCGCAACCTCTATCTCGGCCCGATCGACAATACGCCTGCCGGCCGCGCGATCAGCATGGTCGATTTCCACGCCCCCGATTTCGATCGTTTCCCCCGTTTCCGCGAGGCACTGCCCCACGCCCAGGTCGCCGAGCTCGACGCCGGCGATGCGCTCTACATCCCGGCGCTGTGGTGGCATCATGTCGAGGGGCTCGAGCCGTTCAACGTGCTGGTCAATTACTGGTGGCGCGAAACGCCGCGCTGGCTCGGCCAGCCGCAGGACGCGCTCAACCATGCGATGATGTCGATCCGCGACCTGCCGGACGACCAGAAGGCCTATTGGCGCGACCTGTTCGACTATTACGTGTTCGGCAGCGCTGACGTCGTTGCCGCGCATATTCCTGAAGAAGGGCGCAGTATTCTCGCCCCGTTGACCCCCGAAAGCGCCGGCCGTATCCGCGCCTTCCTGCTGAGGCAATTAAGCCAATGACCGATGGCATCCCGCACCCACGACGTATCGTCATCGCCGGCGGCGGCACCGCCGGCTGGATGGCGGCGGCGGCCATTGCACGTACCCTGGGCCGGACAGCCGACCTGACCCTGGTCGAATCCGATGCGATCGGCACGATCGGCGTCGGCGAATCCACCATCCCGCCGCTCGTCGTCTACAATCGCCTGCTCGGTATCAACGAAGCCGAGTTCATGCGGGCAACCCAGGCGACCTTCAAGCTGGGCATCCTGTTCGACGACTGGAAGCAGGTCGGCGATCGCTATTTCCATTCGTTCGGGGCGACCGGCAAGGACCACTGGTCAGCCGGCTTCCAGCATTTCTGGTTGTACGGACGCACCAGGGGGCATGATCAATCCTATGACGACTATTGCCTCGAGCTGATCGCGGCGCTGCAGGGCAAGTTCGCCCATCTCCCGGACGACGGGATGAACTACGCCTACCAGCTCGATTCCACCCTCTATGCGAAGTTCCTCCGCACCATGGCCGAGGGCGACGGCACGAAGCGCATCGAGGGCAAGATCGCGCGGGTCGATCTCGATGGCGAGAGTGGGAATATCGCGGCGCTGGTGCTTGAATCGGGCATGCGCATCGAAGGCGACCTGTTTCTCGATTGCACGGGGTTTCGCGCGGTGCTGATCGAGCAGGCACTGCACGCGGGTTTCGACGACTGGACTCACTACCTGCCGTGCGACAGCGCCATTGCGCTCCAGACCGAGAATGTCCGCCCGCCTGTCCCCTATACGCGCGCGATGGCGCACGACGCGGGCTGGCAATGGCGCATCCCGCTCCAGCATCGCAGCGGCAACGGCCTCGTCTATTGCAGCCGCTATCTCTCGCGCGACGATGCGCTCGAACGGCTGCTCGGCAATGTCGAGGGCGAGGTGCTGACGGAGCCCAATTTCCTTCGCTTCACCACCGGTTCCAGGCGGCGCCAATGGTATCGCAACTGCATCGCGATCGGCCTGTCGGGCGGCTTCATGGAGCCGCTCGAATCGACCAGCATCCATCTGATCCAGCGTGCCGTACTGCGGCTGATCCGGATGATGCCAATGGGTGAGATCAGCGCCCGCGACGTGGCCGAATTCAACGACCAGCAGGACGAGGATACACGGCAGATCCGCGATTTCCTCATCCTGCATTACAAGGCGACCGAACGCCGCGACAGCCCCTTCTGGCGCCAGTGCGCGGCGATGCCGATCCCCGATACCCTCGCCCAGAAGATCGAGCTTTTCCGCGAGACCGGCCGCGTCTTCCGCAAGAATGAGGAATTGTTCGCCGAGAACAGCTGGGTTCAGGTGATGATGGGCCAGGGCATCACGCCCCGGACCTATCATCCGATCGCCGAGAAGCTGCGCGACGACGAGGTCGACAAGCTGCTCGGCACGATCCGCGACAATGTGTCCCGCACCGTCGCGTCGCTGCCCGAGCACGGTGCCTATGTCGCCCGCTATTGCGGCGCGGCGACTCCGACGACACGGGGCTGAGCAGCATGGCGCGTCGACGGCAGGCCGTCACGATCAAGCACGTCGCGGCCGATGCCGGCGTTTCGTTGCAGACGGTCAGTCGGGTGATCAACAAGGAGCCCAACGTCAGGCCCGAGATGACGCTCCGGGTACAGGCCTCGATCGACAAGCTCGGCTATGTGCCCTCGATCGCTGCGCAGCGGATGAGCGGATCGCGTTCCTATCTCATCCTCGCCCTCAACGATCGCGAGCGGACCATCGCCGACTGGCGGAAGCGCGAGGGCACCGACTGGGTCGATCAGATGCTGCTCGGCGGCATGCTCACCTGCGCCGAATATGGCTATCGCATGATCGTCGAACTGGTCGATACGCATAGCGACCATATCGAGCGCGAGTTGCTCGGCGCGATCGCCGCGCTTCAACCTGACGGCGTGATCCTGACGCCACCCCATTCGCAGAACCCCCTCATCACCAATCTTCTCGACGAACAGAAGATCAGCTTCGCCCGGATCGGCTCGCTGACGGAGGGACCCGGCTTCGCCCTGACGATGGACGACGAGCGCGCCGCGCGCATGGCAACCGAGCATCTGATCGGGCTTGGCCATCGCCGGATCGGCTTCATCGCCGGTTCGCTCGAATATGAACTCAGTGCCTGGCGCGTCCATGGCTGGCGTATGGCGATGGAGGAGGCAGGCCTGGAAACCGCCGACCTGCTCGCCGAAGGCGATTTCAGCTACGCCTCGGGCAGGAGCGCGGCGATCCGCCTGTTCGATCAGGACCTGCCGCCCACCGCGATCATCGCAAGCAACGATCAGATGGCGCTGGCGACACTCGAAACGGGGCGCGAGCGCGGCATCGATGTGCCGCGCGATCTGTCGCTGGTGAGCTTCGACGACACTCCGATCGTCCGCTTCACCCACCCTCCGCTGACCGCTGTGGTGCAACCGATCGCCGACGTCGTCGCGCGAGCCGTCGAACTGATCATTGCTGACCAGGCCGGGCGCGATGTTCCCGATATGCCGGTCGCCGTCCCGGCGACGCTGGTGCTGCGCAGTTCCACGGCACCGCCCCGGCACGGCTGATCGACCATATGGCACGCCCCCGCATCGGGATCCCAATCCGACGATCCGTACCCGGAGACGGCCAAGGACAGGAGCATGACGCGTGAACCAGCAACGGTCACGGCGGCAACGAAACCCCGCCACCATCAAGGATGTCGCCCGCAAGGCCGGCGTGTCCCCGATGACGGTATCCCGGGTGCTCAACGCGAAACATAATGTGCACCCGACGACCCGCGAGGCAGTCAACGCTGCGATCACGGCGCTCAGCTACACCCCCAATGCCGCAGCACGCAGCCTCTCCGGTGCCGCGCCGGTGCGGATCGGGCTGCTCTACAGCAACCCCAGCGCCGCCTATCTCAGCGAGTTCCTGGTCGGCAGCCTCGACTATGCCAGTCGCGCCAACATCCAGATCATCGTCGAAAAATGCGACGGGCCCGAACAGGCGCAGGAAGCCGCCACCCGCCTGCTGCGCGGCGGCGTCGAGGGCATCGTGCTGCCGCCGCCCCTGTGCGACTCGCTGACCCTGCTCGAGGCGCTGCGCGAGGCCAATGGCCTGGCCGTCACCGTCGCCAGCGGCCATCCCGCCCCCGGCTTCTCCGCCGTCAGCATCGACGATCACCGTGCCGCCTTCGAGATGACCCGCCACATCGCCGCGCTCGGCCATCAGCGCATCGGCTTCATCATCGGCAATCCCGACCAGACCGCCAGCGAACGCCGCCTCGCCGGATATCGCGACGCGCTCGACGCGGTCGGCCTCCCCTATGACGCCGACCTCGTCGCCCAGGGCCTGTTCACCTATCGCTCCGGCCTCGACGTCGCCGAGCAGCTGCTCGACCTCGCCAACCCGCCTTCCGCCATCTTCGCCAGCAATGACGACATGGCCGCCGCCACCGTCGCCGTCGCCCATCGACACGGCCTCGACGTCCCCAACGACCTCACCGTCTGCGGCTTCGACGACACCGCCCTCGCCACCACCATCTGGCCCGAACTCACCACCATCCACCAGCCCATCACCGACATGTCCCTCGCCGCCGTCGAATTGCTGGTGCGGGAAATCCGCAGCCGCCGCGCCGGGCACCGCGACCCCACGCAGCATCGCCAGCTCGATTTCGAACTGGTCCGCCGCCAGTCCGACGCAGCCCCGCGCCGCCGCCCAGCAGTAACGCCACCCCGCGCCGGCTGAGCGCCAGCTACTAGCGTTTGCGAGCGACCTTCGTTGAAGGTAACGGAACTTTGCGTTAGCGTTACCATAGATTTGAATCAGGAGAGGCGAGTGCAGCGTGAACCCGTAAGGGCCTTCCGGTCGCGAGACTGGTTCGCCGACCCGGAACGGTCGGACATGACGGCGCTCTATCTCGAGCGTTTCATGAATTACGGCATCACCGCCGCCGAACTGCGCAGCGGCCGCCCGATCATCGGCATCGCGCAGACCGGCAGCGATCTTTCCCCGTGCAACCGGATCCATGTCGACCTTGCGCGGCGCACACGCGAGGGTATTCGCGACGCGGGCGGAATCCCCATGGAATTCCCGACTCATCCGATCTTCGAGAATTGCCGCCGCCCGACCGCGGCGCTCGACCGCAACCTCGCCTATCTCGGCCTGGTCGAGATTCTCTACGGCTATCCGATCGACGCGGTGGTCGTCACCACCGGCTGCGACAAGACTACGCCGTCCGGCATCATGGCAGCATCGACCGTCGACATCCCGGCGATCATATTGTCTGGCGGGCCGATGCTCGACGGCTGGCATGAAGGCGAGCTGGTCGGGTCCGGCACCGTGATCTGGCGGTCGCGCCGCAAGCTTGCCGCGGGCGAGATCGACGAGGAGGAGTTCCTCCGCCGCGCGACCGACAGCGCGCCCTCGGCGGGCCATTGCAACACCATGGGCACCGCATCGACCATGAATGCGGTGGCCGAGGCGCTCGGCCTGTCGCTGCCGGGATGCGCCGCCATTCCCGCACCGTATCGCGAGCGCGGGCAGATCGCCTACGAGACCGGCCGCCGCATCGTCGACATGGCCTATGAGGATCTGCGCCCGTCGAAGATCCTGACGCGCGCAGCGTTCCTCAACGCGATCCGCACCATCACGGTGATCGGCGGTTCGTCCAACGCGCAGCCGCATCTGATGGCGATGGCGCGGCATGCCGGAGTCGAGCTCCACCCATCGGACTGGACCGAGCATGGCTATGACCTGCCGCTGCTCGCCGACGTCCAGCCGGCCGGACGTTTTCTCGGCGAACGCTTCCACCGCGCCGGCGGCGTGCCCGCTATCCTGTGCGAGCTCGCCGAGGGCGGCATGCTCGATGGCGACTGCCTGACCGTGACCGGGCGCAGCATCGGCGAGAATATCGCCGGCCGCCAGTCGCGCGACCGCGAGGTGATCCGCCCGTTCGCCGAGCCGCTGAAGGAGAAGGCAGGCTTCCTCGCCTTTTCCGGCAACCTGTTCGACTTCGCGATCATGAAGACGAGCGTGATCTCCGAGGAATTCCGCGCACGCTATCTGAGCCACCCCGGCAAGGAAGGCGTGTTCGAGGGCCGGGCGATCGTGTTCGACGGGTCGGACGATTATCATCATCGCATCAACGACCCGGCACTGGAGATCGACGAGAATTGCATCCTGGTGATCCGCGGCGCCGGGCCGATCGGCTGGCCCGGATCGGCCGAAGTCGTGAACATGCAGCCGCCCGACGCGCTGATCCAGCGTGGCATCGCCTGGCTGCCGACGCTGGGCGACGGGCGCCAGTCGGGCACGTCGGACAGCCCCTCGATCCTCAACGCCTCGCCCGAGAGCGCGGTCGGCGGCGGGCTCGCCTGGCTGCACACCGGCGACGTCATCCGGATCGACCTCAACACCGGGCGCTGCGACGTGCTGGTCGACGAGGCCGAGATCGCGCGGCGCAAGGGCGGCCCCGCCCCGGCCTTCCCGTCAAGCAACACGCCGTGGGAAGAATTGTACCGCGAGAAGACCGGGCAACTCGAGGACGGCGCCGTGCTCGAGATGGCGGTCAAATATCGCGGCATCGCGGCGAAGACGCCGCGGCATAACCATTGATGCGCATGGGGAGCCCTGCCGATCGAGCCAATTTCGCTTCCCGGGCAGAGGCCGGGGCTCAGTTGGGTACGTCGATGCAACGAAGCGCAGCGTCGGCCATAAGCCGCCCCCGACCGGGCCCCGTCCTTCGCCGGGGAAGGAAGGGGTGGCGCGAAACGATCGCAGCGGGTCTGCGGATCGCGATGACCGCTCTGCTGGCGGTACCGCTGATGGGCGCGGCCGTTCCCGCACCGGTCGCGCGCTTCGCCTGGTTCGACTATCGCGGCGAGGACCCGGTCGACCGGGCAATGAAGGCCGGGGCGAACGACTATCGCAACCCGATCCTGCAGGGCTTCTATCCCGACCCCGCGATCCTGCGGGTCGGGCAGGACTATTACCTCGTCAATTCGACCTTCACCTATTTTCCGGGCCTTCCGGTCTTCCACAGCCGCGACCTGGTCAACTGGACCCAGATCGGCAACGCGATCGACCGGCCGGGCCAGGTCGATTTCAAGAATATCGGGCTGTCGGCCGGGATCTACGCGCCTGACCTCAGCTACCGCGCCGGAACCTTCTATCTGGCCGGAACCTGCGTCGCGTGCGGCGGGAATTTCGTGATGACCGCGAAGACGCCCGCCGGGCCCTGGTCCGACCCCAGGTGGAACAGCATCGACGGGATCGACCCCTCGATCTTCTTCGATACCGACGGATCGGCGTGGATCCTCAACAACGGCCCGCCCGAGGGCAAGTCGCTCTACAGCGGCCACCGGGCGATCTGGATCCAGCGCATCGATACGACAACGCTGAAGCCGTTCGGCGAGCGCACGGTAATCGTGAACGGCGGCGTCCACCTCGCCGACAAGCCGATCTGGATCGAGGGACCGCACCTGTTCCGCAAGGACGGCTGGTATTACCTGATCGCGGCCGAGGGCGGCACCGCCGAGAACCACAGCGAAGTCGTGTTCCGCAGCAAAACAGTCACCGGCCCCTATGAGCCCGGACCGGCCAACCCGATCCTGACCCAACGCACGCTCGATCCGGCGCGGCCCTTCCCGATCACCTCGACCGGTCATGCCGCCTTCGTGACGACGCCGAAGGGCGACTGGTGGAGCGTGTTCCTCGGCACCCGGCCGTACAAGGGCGATTTCTACAACACCGGGCGCGAGACCTTCATGCTGCCGGTGCGCTGGCGCGACGGCTGGCCCGAAGTGACTGCGCCGGGTGCGACCATTCCCTATGTCCATGCCCGCCCCGCGCTGCCGCGAGGCAAGACGGCGCCGGTGCCGAACAGCGGCGCTTTCCACGTGCGCGACGACTTCGCCGGGGCCAGGCTCGCGCCCTATTGGGTCCAGATTCGCGCGACCGATACCGGCTGGCGCCGTCTGTCCGGCGGGGCGCTGGCGATCGACGCGCGGCCGGTCGCGATCGGGGGCGCTGGCCAGAGCGCCTTTCTCGGCCGGCGGGTGCAGCATGGCTGGGCCACCGCGGAGACGTCGGTCGATTTCGTGCCAAGGCGCGAGGGCGATCGGGCGGGCATCGCGGTGGTGCAGGACACGGCCTATTTCTACGCGCTTACCCTTGCCCGAACCGGTGCGGGAACCGTGATCGCGCTGGAGAAGCGCAGCAGCCCGAAGGACCCCGTCGACGGCGTGACGGTTGCCTCGGCGCCCTATGTCGGCACGGCGGTGCGGCTGCGCATCGTGCTCCGCGGCGACGTGTGCGACTTCCTCTATGCCGGTGCCGACGGCGGCTGGCAGGTGCTTGCGAAGGACCAGGATGCAACGATCCTGAGCACCAGGACCGCGGGCGGCTTCATCGGCGCGATGGTCGGGCCGTTCGCGCGGGCGGGCGAACAGGGCAGCAACGCCTCCCCAGGCAGATGAGGGACACCGGCACGTCCCGTCTCTCCGCGACGGGGACACCGCGACCGGCACCTGAAGTAATGCTGTTGGACTCAGCGGCGTAGCGCGCAATATTCTCGGATTTTCGCGACCCATCTGCGGAGAGGGCCGAAATCGACCCTTATTGCCAAGCTGCGGGACCGACAGAGTATCCGTCAGTAGAGATGTTGGAATCCCGCGAGGCGTTCTGCGAATAGATGCCGCGCCCGGACTGGACGAAGACTTGCCGAATTTCGCGACCCCTATCGATTCGTGCACAAGCTGTAGTGGCGAATAGTCGTAGCTGAGAATCTGTATTGGCATGCAGAGGCCCTCGGACTCACCAGCATCGATTGCCGGACCAGCCAGCATAGCCTGCAGGAACGGGCCAATGAATCGCGCGCGTGGCGCGAAGGCAGGGTCCAGGCAATAGTCACCCTTGCAATTGCTAATTAATCGCATTAGCGGCGCTGACCTCGGGAAAGCCGATCATCGGCTCCATCGTCGCGACCTGGTGTCGCTCGCGTCATTCCCCGGATCCTGCCGGTCCGCCTCGCGGCATCCGGCCCTGTTCCGGCCGATCGACTGCGGGCGTGTCCGGCGCGGCGGGGGAGTTGAGGGCACCGGGGACGACATAAAAGGGGGACAATGATGCGCCGTTCATTTCGCTTGCTGCTGGCCGGCTCGGCCTGGATACTCACGCCGGCGCTGCTCCACGCCCAGCAGGCGCCGCAACAGGACATGGCGCCAGAAGAAGAAGGCAATGATGAGATCGTCGTGATCGGCTATGGCCGAAGCAACCAGCCCACCACTGCCACGGGGCTTCGCCTCACGCCGATCGAAACGCCGCAGACCATCAGCGTCATCACCCGGCAGCAAATCGACGATCAGGCGCTGATATCGATCAACGACGCGCTCGATTTTGCCGTGGGCATTTCCAAGAAGGACATCGATCGCGGCCGCAGCGCGATTTCCGCGCGGGGCTTCGAGGTGCAGAATTTCCAGCTCGACGGCGCGCCGTTCGTCAACGGCAATGTCGGCTTCGGCGAAACGAGCACGGCGATATACGACCGCGTCGACCTGGTCCGCGGCGCCGCAGGCCTGATGCAGGGCGCCGGGGACCCGTCAGCGGTCGTCAACCTGATCCGCAAACATGCGGACGCGACCAAATTCTCCGGCCAGGTCAGCCTGGAAGCCGCGTCATGGAACCGCGTCGCCGGGACCGTTGACGTTCAGTCGCCGCTCAATGCCGACGGTACCGTGCGCGCCCGCGCCGTCGTCCAGGCATTTCGGCAGGACGGTTTCGTCGATCGCGAAGAGAAGAAGGGCCTTGTCCTCTACGCCGTGGTGGATGCCGATCTGGGCGAGCGCACGAAGCTGTCCGTCGGCGCCAGCTACCAGCGCGACGACCGCAACGGGGTGATGTGGGCGCAGCTTCCCTATTGGTACACCGACGGCACGCGGACCCGCTGGCCGCGATCGAAGACGACCGGCACCGACTGGAATTTCTGGAACACCACGGAGATTTCGGCCTTCGCCACCCTCACCCGCGATCTGGGCGGGAAATGGAGCATCCGGGGCGACCTCGGCTATCACAAGGGACTGGAGAATTCGCGGCTGTTGTGGCTCGACGGCGTGCCCGACCGGGTGACGGGCCGCGGCGTGGCCACATCCGGCTATTGGTTCAACGCGAATCCCGAACAATGGCACGGCAGCATCCAGGCCAATGGCCCGTTCTCCCTGCTGGGCCGCGAGCATGATCTCGCGGTCGGCGCCATGGTGAGCCATCTCAACGATGGCTGGACCAATCGCAATCCGGTGTCGATCGACCCGATCAACGATTTCAACCGATGGGACGGCGAGCTTGCCCAACCCGAATGGGGGCCCCGCTATCTGTCGAGCCGGGGCAATACCACCCAGATGGCGCTCTATGCCTCGACGCGGATCAACCTGCTCGACCGGCTGAAGCTGATCGGCGGCGGGCGGCTGAGCTATTTCAGGCGCAACGAGGACGCGGCGGGCGCGACCCCGGCCTACACGCTGACCTACAAGGGCACGATCACGCCCTATGCCGGACTGGTCTTCGACATCCTGCCCAACCTGTCCGCCTATGCGAGCTACACCAATATCTTCAAGCCGCAGGGCAATGTCCGTGACCGCACCGGGCGCCTGCTCGATGCGCTGGAAGGCAAGAGCTACGAGGCAGGGCTGAAGGCCTTGCTGCTCGACGGCAAGCTCCTGGCGACGGCCGCCATGTACCGCATCGAACAGGATAATCTCGCCGTGCCCGATCCCGGGCAGTTCGTGCCGGGCACGTCGGACCCGGCCTATGTCGGGGCGAAAGGCACCGTCTCCAAGGGCTATGAACTGGAAGTCGTCGGCAAGGTCACCCGGCAATGGGACCTCAGCCTCGGCTGGAGCCATTATAGCGCGAAGGATGCCGACGGCGCCAACGTGCTCAGCCACCAGCCGCGCGAGGCATTCAACCTCGCGACCAAATATGCCTTTGCCGGCGCGCTCGACGGGCTGAGCGTCGGCGGTGCGGTGAAATGGGAAGGCCGGCCGCCGGTCACGGCGCAGAATCCCGGCACCGGGATCGTCGAGCCGATCGGCCAGCCCGCCTATGCCATCGTCAACATCATGACGCGCTATGCCCTGAGCAAGCAGGTGTCGCTCCAGCTCAATATCGACAATCTCTTCGACAAGACCTTTTTCAGCGGCAACAGCTGGTTCCCCGGCTTCGTCTACGGAGAGCCGAGAAATGCACGGGTGACGCTGAAATACGGCTTCTGACGCTGCGCCGGGCACCCAGCGCCATATCCGAACCGCACCGTTCGTGCCGGATAGCAATGTCGATACGGGTGCGCCCGTTCGATCGCTACCCAGCACGAACGGATGTGGCGCGGGTCAGACGCTCCGGGAGTGGACCACCCTCCCCGCGCTGAAGAGGCAGAGGAGCGGTGCCAGGGCGAAAACGCCGAACAGCCAGCGTGCCGCATGCGAGGCGCCGACCACGCCGCCGGGATCGACCAGGCCGCCGGCGTTGACGACCAGCCCGGCAAGCGCGGCGCCCGTCGCGGTCGCGAACAGCTGAATCGTCGTGATCGAGGCGCCGGCCAGTTCCTGTTCGTGAGGAGGCGCCGCTTTCAGAATGGCGGTCAGCAGATGAGGCCAGGCAAGGCCGACGCCGAAGCCGATCACGATCAACAGGGGACAGAGCGGCGCCAGATCGCGCCAGGTGCCCGCGCTCGCGTTCGGCATCAGCATGCACAGGATCACCATGCCGACCAGTTGCAGCGCTGGCCCGAGCAGGATCGACCTTCGGGCACCGCGATCAGTCGCGCCCGAACCGAACACCGAGCCCAGCGTCCATCCCGCCGCCATCAGCGCCGCGAGATAGCCGGCCAGCAGCGGCGACTGGTGATGAAGCACCTGCAGGAAGAGAGGCACAAAGACCTCGCTGCTCGTCACCGTGACGGCCAGCAGGGAAATCGTCAGGTAAAGCGCGGCGATGGACGAGCCGGGGTTCAACGTCTCCGATGGGAAGAGCTTTCGCTTCGAGCGGCGCTCGGCGCGAACCAGCAGGGCCACCAGGCAAGAGGCCGCGACGACGCCGAGAAGGTTCTGAACCGGATTCGAGGAGGTGCTTCCCACCGAAATGGCGAGAACGGCCATGACGAGCAGCGACAATTGCACGGCAGGCACCTCCACTGGCTCGGAAGGCTTGCCATCCCTTCCCGGCAGCACCGTCATCGCCAGGATCACGAACAATATCGACACCGGCACCAGCACCCAGAAAGCGGCCCGCCACGCGTCCATCTCGGCGAAGACGCCGCCGATCGCCGGGCCGATAAGGGTCGCGATGCCCCACATGCCCGACACGAGCGCCATGCCGCGGGGCCACAGCGTTTCGTCAAAGGCGATCCGGATCATGGCGTAGGCCAGCGCGAACAGGAGCCCGCCGCCGCACCCCTGGATCAGCCGGCCGACCAGCATGACCGGCATCGACGGCGCCGCGGCGCAACCCATAGCGCCCAGCGCGAAGATCGTCGCGGCCACGGCATAGGCTCCTCTCGGCCCCGCCAGTCGAAGAAGCTTCGCCGAAAACGCTGACCCGATGATCGACGCGACGACGAAGATCGTGGTGTTCCACGCATAGAGATCGAGTCCCCCGATGCTCCGAACCACCGAGGGCAGGATGGTCGTCGCCAGATAGACGTTGATCGCGTGGAGCGCGACGCCGCCGGCCAGGACAAGCGAGCGTACCCCGTTCGTGCCGGACAACAATGCCGCCCATTCGCCCGTCGCGGGTCGGGCAGGCGTGTCCGGACCGGGGGCCCCGGATACGACCGGCGAATCGAAGGTGTCAGTCTGGTCTTTCACGTCAGCTCCATTCTCAGGCCCCTGCAATAGCGCGATTCGTGCCCTTGCGGGGACAGGCTGACGCCTCCCATAGAACCTCATCCATAGATGAGGTCAAGGACGATGCCGCCATGCCGGTCAATGTAACGATTCCCCTCTCCGTCGGGGATGTCGCGCGGCGGTGCGGCGTGACGATCGCAACGGTCCATTTCTACGAAGCGAAGGGGCTGATCCGCGGATGGCGGAGCGGCGGCAACCAGCGTCGCTATGCCCGTGACGTCCTGCGTCGCGTCGCGATCATCAAGATCGCGCAACGGGCCGGGATCACTCTCCAGGCCATCAAGGCCGGGCTTGACGCGCTCCCCTCCGACCGGACGCTGACCGCGCGCGATTGGGGACGGCTGTCGACCCGCTGGCGGGACATGCTCACTGAACGGATCGGGAGCCTCGTCCAGCTGCGCGACCAGCTCGACGGCTGCATCGGCTGCGGCTGTCTTTCAATGGCTGACTGCCCGTTGCGGAATCCCGATGACCGGCTGCACGCGTCGGGAAGCGGCGCCGTCCTGCTCGAAGCAGCAAAAGACTGACGCGGGGCCCCTCTTGAAGGCATCGAACGGGCCGACGCGATCGGAGCTGCGAACCGGTATTGTCTCGCCGGTCCGAGGCCCGCGCCTCAATTCTGCTCGACCGCGATCCGAATCGCCAGCGCCAGCGATCCGCCCGGCGGCAGCAGGTCGAACACCGCATCCGGCCGGTTGAACGCGTCGGGCAGATGGCTGACCGGCTCAAGGCAGCAGAAGCTCTCGCCTTCCGGGTGGAAGAGATGAAGGTCGCGCGCGCCCTCGGCGGTCAGGCGGACGATGCGATCGCCCCGGTCGAGGGTAGCGAGACCGTCCCATCCCTCATAGCTGTGGTCGATGAACCCGGCGTCGGAGATCGAGGCGCCGGCCGCCCAGTCGCCGAAATGGCCGGCGGCGACCGCCTCGCTCGGGATCTGGTCGCCGTCGGTCAGCCATACCCGCGCCGCGTTCAGGCACAGCCGGGTCCCGGCGTGAATGGCGAAATAGGGATGGAGGCCAATGCCGGCTGGCATCGGCTCGCGGGCGGCGTTGGCGAGGGTCAGCGTCACGCGCAACCCGTGCTCGCCGAGCTCGAACGACTGCTCTGCGCGATAGCGCCATGGCCAGCCGCCGCCACCGTCATGGACATGGGCGAGCCGCGCCCGGTCCGGGCCCGCTTCCACCACGTCCCAGGCGCGTTGCCAGCCAAAGCCGTGCAGCGTGTTGGGATGATCCCCGAAATTGAGCGGCAGCGCGACGGCGCGCCCGCCGAAGCTGAACCGCCCACCCGCAATGCGATTGGCATAGGGGACGAGCGGAAAGCAGGCGCTCTGCAGCGGATCGGTGGCACCATCCGCCGTGGGGCGCAGAATGTCGGTACCCTTGTGGCGCAACGCGCCGATCGCGCCTCCGAGCGCGGGGAGGAGAGTCAGCGCCCACCCCGCGCCCGAAAGCTCGATCATGTCAGCCTTCCATATCCTCGAGCTCGCGACCGCGCGTCTCGTTCACCAATGCCTTGACGAAGAAGAAGGAGACGAAGGCGCTCGCGGCGTAGAAGCCGTAGGTGACCGGCAGGCCGATGTTCGCCGCCATCCAGGGGAAGCTGACGCTGATCAGGAAGTTCGCGCCCCATTGCGCGAGGCCCGATACGGCGAGGCCCGAGCCGCGGATCTGGTTCGGGAACATCTCGCCGAGCATGACCCACATGATCGGGCCCCAGCTGAGGTTGAACAGGGCCGAATACGCGAGCGCGCTGGCAAGGGCGAGCTTGCCGATCATCGGCGACATTTCCGGGCCATGCGCACCCACCGTCGCGGTCGAGAAGGCATAGGCCATCAGGGCGAGCGTCACGGCCATGCCGACCGAGCCGATCAACAGCAATGGCTTGCGGCCGATCTTGTCGACGGTGAAGATCGTCACCAGGCAGGCAGCGATCGAGACCAGTCCCGAGATGATGTTGATGATCAATGAGTCATTCTCGCTGAAGCCGACCTGCTGCCACAGCACCGACCCGTAATAGAAGACGATGTTGATGCCGACGAACTGCTGGAACACGGCGAGACCGATGCCGGCCCAGACGATCGGGCGGACCTTGCCGTTCGCATCGAGCAGGTCGGCGAATTTGGGCCGGTGATGATCGGCGGCGAGGCTCGCGCGGATCTCGGCGACCTTTGCACGGGCGGCGTCGGCGCCGAACAGCTTCGTCAGCACCACTTCAGCTTCGGCATCGCGGCCCTTCATCGCAAGATAGCGCGGGCTTTCCGGAATGAGCAGCAGGGTCAGGAGATAGATCACCGCGGGGATGACCTGCAGCCAGAACATCCAGCGCCACGCCGGATAGTCGAACCACAGATTCTGGGTCGATCCGCCCGCGCTGTGCGCGAGCGCATAATTGGCGAAGAAAGCGCCGGTCAGGCCAGTGATGATCATCACCTGCTGCACGCTCGACAGCCGGCCGCGGATGTTCGCCGGCACGACCTCGCTGATATAGACAGGCGCGAGCACGCTGGCCGCGCCGACGCCGAGGCCGCCGATGATCCGGGCGAGGATGAACACGACCGAGGAGTCAGCGGCACCGGCACCGAGGGCGCTGAAGACGAACAGGACGGCCGCGATCATCATCACCGAGCGGCGCCCGATGACATCCGCGAGGCGGCCCGCGATGAAGGCGCCGGCGGCACAGCCAAGCAGGATCGCCCCGACATTGAGGCCAGTGCCGAGCTTCGACAGGTCGAAAGCCTTTTCGAGGCCAGCCTGCGTGCCGTTGATCACGCCGCTGTCATAGCCGAACATGAATCCGCCGATCGTCGCAACCGCGACGATCAGCGCGATAAAGGCCATATTGACCCGCCCCGCGCTTGGTGTTGCCATGGTCTTGTCCCTCTCCGTTCTCGTTCTTGTTGTCGTCTAGCGGGCCGGTATCGCCGCCTCTGTCACGGGCAAGCCCGGCACGTCGACATCGAACGCGAACAGGTCCCCGGCCTCAGGCTGCCCCGCCAGCGCGGCCGCGTCCAGCCCTTTGCGTGCCGTCGTGACGAACGCTGTCATCAGATTCGGTCCGCCAAATGCGATCTTGGTGACGTTGGACACCGGAAGCCTGACCGTTTCGAGCAGAACCCCGTCCGGTGCGTAGCGGCGCACGCCCCAGCCGAGGAACAGCCCGGTCCACAGACACCCCTCGCTGTCGACCACCGGGCCGTCGGGATAGCCAGCGCCGTCCTCGATCGTCGCGAACACGCGCATCGCCCCGAGCGTGCCGTCGTCATTGACCTCGACCGCGTGGATGACCCTGCCGAGCGTGTCGGTGTGATAGAGCGTCCTGCCGTCGGGCGAGACGGCCGGGCCGTTGGTGATCGACACCGGCGGCAGGCCGGTATCGGCAACCCCGGTCGAATCGAGCGCGTAGAGGCGGCCGGTCGGATCGCCCTCGCTGTCGTCCATCGAGCCGAACAGGATCCGCCCGCGCGCATCGGTGGTCGCATCGTTGAGCCGGTTGCCGGGCAGATGCGCCTCGGGGGCGACCAGCGCGGTGAAGCCGCCGGTCGCCGGATCGAAGCGCTCGACCCCGCGCTGCAGGCCGACGACGAAGCCGCCGCCGCGTTCGGGCAGGATCCAGCCGACCTGCGAGGGCGCCGCCCAGCTCTTCAGGTCGCCGGTCGCCGGGTCGAAGCGGTAGATCAGCTTCTCCTTGATATCGACGAACCACAGCGCGTTCTCGCGCGCGACCCAGACAGGCCCTTCGCCCAGCGCCGCCCCGACGCTGCAGACCCGGCGCGGCGCGCCCGCGACCATCTCAGCGCCAGCCGGCATCGACGAAATAGTCATGGCCGGTGCACATCTTCGCGTCGTCCGACGCGAGGAACAGCACCAGCGCAGCGACGTCCGCAGGCTGGATTCGGCCATCGAGGCACTGCGCCGCGACAATCTCCGCCTCGCCTTCCGGCGTGTACCATTTCATCTGCCGCGGCGTCTGGACATTGCCCGGCACGATCGTGTTGACGCGGATGTTGGAGCGGCCGAGATCGCGCGCCAGGCTGCGCGTCAGGCCCTCGATCGCCGCCTTGGCGGTCTGGTAGAGGACGAGCTCACCGAGCGCGAGGTGCCAGCTGATCGAGCCGAAATTCAGGATCACGCCCTGCCCGGCCCGTTTCATCGCCGGCACCACGGCCTGCGCCGCAAAGAACTGGTGGCGCAGATTCACCGCCATCCGCTCGTCCCAATAGGCCGGGGTGACTTCCTCGATCGTGTGCCGGTCGTCATTGGCGGCGTTGTTGATGAGGATATCAACGCCGCCAAGCTCCTGCTCCATCGCCGCCATCGAGCGCTTGAGCAGTTCGATGTCAGTGATGTCGCAGTGGCGGAACACCGGCGCATGGACAGCGCCCGGCGCCAGGCGATCGACCACCGCTCGGCTGGCGTCCTCGACAATGTCGATGAACGCGACGCGGGCGCCCTGCGCGACGAACGCCTCGACCAGGCCCTCGCCGATACCGCTGCCACCGCCGGTCACGATAACGCGTTTGCCGGCCAGGCTGGGATAGAGTGCGCCGGTTGCCCCGGCGGCTTTTGCCTGCAGCACGGATTCAGTCTCCATTATGGTATTGTCGATCATGACGGGGCCAGCAGCCCCCGGCCAGCCAGGTTGCGCATCAGGTCCCCGATGCCGAACTGCCAGGGCGCCGCTGCCTTCGACGTCGTCACCCGGTTGACCAGACGGCCGATGCGCGGCGTCGAGATGCTGACGACGTCGCCCGTCTTGTGGGTGAAGCCGTGCTTGGGCACGTCGCGATCCTGAGTCGGCGCGAACAGCGTTCCGAGGAACAGCACGAAGCCGTCGGGATATTGATGCTCGCTCATCGTGTGCCTGAGCAGCGCCTCGGGATCGCGGCTGATCTGGTTCATCGAACTGACGCCGGTCAGGCGATAGCCCTCGGGGCCCTCGATCAGCAGCTCGACCTCGGCCTGGCGGACATCGTCAAGCGTGAAGCCCTGATCGAACAGCCGGATGAACGGGCCGAGCGCGCAGGAAGCATTATTGTCCTTCGCCTTGCCGAGCAGCAATGCCGAGCGGCCTTCGAAGTCGCGCAGATTGACGTCGTTGCCCAGCGTCGCGCCGACCGCAGCGCCGGTCGAATCCGCCAGCATCACGATTTCGGGCTCTGGATTGTTCCAGGTCGAATCGGAGCGAACGCCGATCTCGCCGCCATGGCCGATCGTCGAGAGCACGGGGGATTTGGTGAAGACCTCGGCATCAGGGCCGATCGCGACCTCGAGATATTGCGACCACATGCCGTCCTCGATCAGCGCGGTCTTCATCGCGGCGGCCTCCGGCGAACCGGGCACGACCGCCCGCAGGCTGCCGCCGATGATATCCTCGAGCCGCGCACGCACGTCAGCCGCGGCACCGGCATCGCCGCGGGCGCGCTCCTCGATCACGCGTTCAAGCGCCGAGACAGCGAAGGTCACGCCGGCAGCTTTCACACATTGCAGGTCGATCGGGCTGAGCAGGCGCAGCGCCGAATCCGGACCGACGCCGAGATCGAGCGAGTCGAGCGCACCAAGCGCCTCGCCGGCGCCGGCATCGAACGCCCTGTCCTCGACGACGGCCGAAACGGTCGGCGCCACTTTCGCCATATCGTGGACCACGCCACCGGCGATCAGGACCGGGCTCGGCCCCTCCGCGCTGGCGATGCGGCCGACAAACAGGCCCTCACGCCAATCCGCTGGCAGCGCATCCGCTACCGCAAAGCCCCTCTCAGACATTCCGCTCCGCTCAACCACATTATTGATAGCGCTACCATCGAGCGCCGCCGGGGCCCTGTCAAGGTCCCGAATAACATGGAATCACGAGAGGGATGTCGAAAAGCTATAGGATGCTCAGCGGTAACGTGGCCCTTCGAACCAGTCAGCGAAATCGCCCCACGCTTCGGACACGCGGTCGGGAAAGGCAGCGGGTCGCTTTTCGAGAAACGACCCGACCCCCTCGCGCGCATCGGCGCTGGCACCGCGCAGCCACATGACCCGGCTTTCCAGCCGGTGCGCCTCCATCGGATGAGTCGCGCCGAGGCCGGCCCAGAGCATCCGGCGCATGACCGATACCGAGACCGGCGCGCTCTCCCCGGTCAGCGTGAGGGCAAGGGCGCGGGCAGCGGGCAACAGGTCGCCGGGCGCGTGGACACTGCGGACCAGCCCGCCGCGCAGTGCCTCCGCCGAGTCGAACAGGCGGGCCGAGTAGCACCATTCAAGTGCCTGCCCGATGCCGACGAGCCGGGGCAGGAACCAGGTCGAGGTCGCCTCGGGCACGATCCCGCGCCGGGCGAAGACGAAGCCGAAGCGCGCCGTGTCCCCGGCAAGGCGGAAGTCCATCGGCAGGGTCATGGTCGCACCGACGCCGACCGCCGGGCCGTTGATCGCGCCGATCACCGGCTTGCGCGATTCGAAGATGCGAAGTGACAGGATGCCGCCGCCGTCGCGCACCGCCGGGTTCGACCAGTCGATGCTGCCATCCTCGTTCACCGGCGAAGCGCCATCGGCCCAGCGGCCGCCGCGCTTTTCATAATCGAAGGTCGCGCCGCCTTCGGACAGGTCGGCACCGGCGCAAAAGGCCCGGCCGCTGCCGGTGACGATCACCGCGCGGACGGCATCGTCGGCATCGGTCGCGTCGAACGCAGCGAGCAGATCGTAGAGCATCGCCCGGTTGAACGCGTTGAGCTTTTCGGGCCGGTCGAGCGTGATCGTGGCGATCCCGTCCTCGCCGGTCTCCAGCCGGATCGTCTCGAAACGCGGGTCCTGCGGTGCCGTCATCCTGCCCGTCCCTGTGGTCACCCGATCGAGACTAGGCCCGCCACGGGGAAGCGCGCAATCGGGTGTAACGGCTTTTTAGCTGGTGCGGGACCATAGGTGCGCGGTTCGAACCCAAGTGGACAGGCCGTCTATTCCATGCATCGCTTCCCGCTCATCGCCCCCCAACCGCCGCGCCTCAGCGAGCATCTCGACGCATTGAAGCGGGTCGAGCAATCGGGCGTGTTCAGCAACAACGGCCCTGAGGTCCGCGCCTTCGAGGCCGAGGCCAACGAGCATCTGTTCGGCGGCCATGGCGCGACCCTGGCTGTCGCCAATGCGACGCTTGGCCTGATCGTCGCGATCCGCGAGGCAGCCGGCGCCGGTGCACCCGGGCGGTTCGCGCTGATGCCGGCGCTGACCTTCGCCGCGACCGCGCAGGCCGCGCTCTGGGCCGGGCTGACCCCGCTGATCTGCGACATCGACCCGGAGGACTGGGGCGCCTGCCCGGCCGCCGAAGAACGGCTCCTGCGCCACTATGGCGACCGGATCGGCCTGATCGTGCCTTACGCCACGTTCGGCAACGCGATCGACCTGGATCGCTATGCCTGGTTGCAACGCCGTCACGGAATCGGCGTGGTGGTCGACGCCGCCGCGTCGCTCGGCACGATCGACGATTGCGGCCTCGGCTTCGGGGCCGATGCGCCGTTCGCGGTGGTCTATTCGATGCACGCCACCAAGACCTTCGCGGTGGCCGAGGGCGGCTTGGTCCATTCGGGCGACGTCAGGCAGGTCGAAGCGCTCCGCGCGATGATCAATTTCGGGTTCGAAAGCGGGCGCAGCGCCACCGTGCCGGGCATCAACGCCAAATTGCCGGAGGTCCTGGCCATCATGGCACGGGCCAAGCTGACCGAGATCGATTCGATCTGCGACAATCGCGCTGCGATCGAGGACGCCTATAAGGCGTCGCTGACCGGCATGACCTTCCAGCGCGTTTCCGGCCGCCGCCGGGCGAGCCAGTTCATGCCGGTGGTGCTGCCCGAGGAGCAGATCGGGCGCCGCGAATCGATCACCGCCGGCCTGGCCAAGGCGGGCATCGGCTGCGGACGCTATTTCAGCCCGCATCTGGGCGAACAGCCCCTGTTCCGCTCGGTGGCCACGATCGAGCCGACGCCGGTCGCCGATTCGATTTCCGCGCGCCTGCTGTCGCTGCCGGTCACCGATGCGATGACGCCGGCCGATGCGGAGACCATCGCCAGCGTCTTCAACAGCCTGTCAGCGCCCCGCGCCCATGCCCGTGCGTCAGCCGCCATGCCCATCGCGTCGATGCTGCTGGTCGGCGGAGGCCCCGCCGGCACCGCGCTGCT
>CZQE01000365.1_pt1 | contig 25727 bp, 22 predicted proteins | sample 734431 | NCBI WGS metagenome assembly CZQE01 (sample SAMEA3597869, study PRJEB11362) | hydrothermal vent metagenome | biome: marine hydrothermal vent biome; feature: marine hydrothermal vent; material: ocean water | place: Atlantic Ocean | collected 2010-09-19/2010-10-04
TGCCGAGCAGGACCGAATGGCGAAGCCGTATCGAGGTACACGTGGTGCGCGAAAGGCCTGCCCTCGATACGCCCTCTCGACGGGCTCGATGGCTACTCGGGGCGAACGGGGGTGGTTCGGATCTAGCGCTCGGTGCCCTAAAGTCGATGCCACCAGGCAAAATCACGCCAGCCGCCATGGCTGGCCGAACCGCCCTGCGCGCGGTACCCCGCTCAACCCTCGCGACCCGGCGGGAAAGACAGCATGCAAGACAAGCCCGCCCCGACCGCCCACGCTACCCTGAACGCCTATATCTTCCTCGCCATCGTCATGTTGTTCTGGGCAGGAAACGCGATCGTCGGGCGCGCGGTACGCGACGATATCCCGCCCTTCACCCTTGCGCTGGTGCGCTGGGCCGGGGCCACCGCGATCCTGATGCCGTTCGCCTGGCGGCGGCTGCGCGCTGATGCGCCCGTGCTGCGCGCGAACTGGCGGATCGTGCTGGTCCTGGGGCTGCTTGGCGTCGCCGCGTTCAACGCCTTCCTTTATTCCGGCCTGCGCCACACCACCGCGACCAATTCGATGCTGATTCAGGCGGCCATCCCGGCAATGGTCGTGCTGTTCGCCCGCCTGATTTTCAGCGAACGGGCGGCGCTGCTCCAGGTTCTTGGCGTCATCGTCTCGACCGTCGGGGTCGGCTGGGTCGTCTCGCGGGGCGACCTCGCGACGCTGCTCCATCTCCAGCTCGGCACGGGAGACCTGCTGATCCTCTGCGCGGTCCTGGCCTGGTCGCTTTATACCGTATTGCTGCGGCTCAGGCCCGACGTCGATCCGCTGAGCTTCCTCGCGGCCACCTTCGTCATCGCCACGCTCACCATGCTGCCGCTGGCGGCGCAGGAATGGTTGAACGGCGCCTCGGTCACCTGGCGTCCCTCGACGATCGGCGCCTTCGCCTATGTCGCGGTGCTGCCGTCCCTGATCGCCTATTCCCTCTACAACCGCGCGGTCGGCACGCTCGGCGCGGGTCGGGCCGGACAGATGATCGCGCTGATGCCGCTGTTCGGCGCCCTGCTCGCAGCCCTTCTGCTCGGCGAGGCACTCCACGCCTTCCACTTCTGGGGCATGGCCTTCATCGTCACGGGCATCCTGCTCTCGGCGATCGCCGGACGAGGTCTCCCGGCCAAAGGCTGACCGTCCCGCAGTCTATCGGCCCGTGCACATGATTAAAACCACTATGGTTCAAATTGTCAGCCCGTACAGGCACCTACGGGCAGCTTGACAGTCTGGACTCCGGTCATCCGCCTGTGGCATTGGGCCCGCAACAGATCACCCGTTTGTAGATCTGATGATTCGGGCCGCGCCAAACAATCGCCTCTGTTCGCAGAGGCAGCGGAGGCTCGAATGCAAAAAAGCGACACCCGGCAAAAGCCGCTATTATCCCCCAATATGATCTGCATTGCACAGGATGCAACCAGCTCTACCTTCAGCAACATCACGGCGGGACACTCCATTTTCGGCGCATCCAGTTTCTTCAACTCCGCCTTTCATCGCAGCAATTTCGAAAGCACCCATTTCAGCGCCTGCGAATTCGACGGCGCCGTCATTGAGAACTGTTCGCTGCGCGCCGTGCAATTGAAGAATTGTGATGTCGATGGACTCGTGATCGACGGCATCAACATTGGCTCGCTGCTTAAACTTCTGCTCGTGAAATAAGGAGCGAAACAATGTCCAACGAACAGTCAGAGCCCACCCCGTTCATCGGCGCGACGCATCGCCATGACCTGCTGGCGCAACTCGCGGGAACGCGGATCCGCGCGTTCGACAGCGCCGTTAACGATGCCGTCGCCAACGGAATCCGCGACCCGGAAAAGGTCAAGCTCGACGGCAAGAATGGCGGCATGGACGGCATCGCCGTCAGCCTTGGCGGCATCGAGGTCGCCGACGAAACCGTCTATTCCCCCTGGCAGCCGCCCAAATTCCCCAAGGGCAAGGAAAGCAAGGAAGGCAAGGAGCAGAAAGACTCCAAGGAAGGCAAGGAGGGCAAGGAATCCAAGGATTCCAAGGAAGCCGGCAAGGAGACCTCCGACGGCGGCAAGATGGCGGGAAGCGAGGCATCGGACCCGTTCAGCCGCTTCGGCGAAGTCGAGGTGCTGAACTGGACGCTGATGAACCGGGTGGCGCAACAGCAAGCCAATGCCGTCCGGGGGTTCGTCAAGAGTGTCCAGCTTTTCTGACGCCGGGGACGCGCACGACGCCCTCGACAATGCAGTGCTGATCGTGAGCGAACCGGGCGACAGTTTCGCCGACGCGCTGGCCGGCCCGATTTCAGCGGCCGGCCGGACCCCGGTTCGCCTCGATGCGACAACAGCGGCACGACGCTTCTCGGTCATGGTGCAGGATGGCGATGCGACGGTCGTGCCGCGCGTGCCGATGGTCATCCGCGCACCACGCCTGTCAGCGACGCAAAGCGCCGACGCGCGCTTCCTGCAGGGCGAGGCGCTGGCGGCGCTGTGGGCGATCGGCGCGCTGAGCACCGCACCGGTGCTCGGTCGCCCGGGGCCGATGGGCTTTGGCGGCGGCTGCAGCCTGTCGGCCTCGGTGAACGAACTGCGCGGCGGCCTGCGTACCGATCGCATGGAAATCTTCCTGCAAGGCGCGACATGGCCGCGACGCGACACGGGCTGGTATTTCAAATCGCCCGATTCCCTTGAACCGCTGGGCCATGACCAGCATGCCGCCTATCCCGGGCCGCAACGCGGACGCTATGTCAGGCCCGGCGAACAATATGAGGTCGTGCTGGTGCTCGGCCGGGACGCCTGGTGCCGGAGCGGACAGCAGATCGCCGGCCATGACCTGGCGGCAGACAGCGTGACGCTGGCCGATCGGCTCGGGCTCGACATGGCGCTGGTCATCTGGGCGCTGTCGGAGGATCTGCGCGATCCGTATCTCGCGCGCATCACACCCTGGCCGCACCGTGAGGACATCGACTTCGCCTGGGATGCGTTTGCCGCCGCGGCCGTTGCGCATCTGACCCGATGATCACCGCGATCGGCCTGAGCACTGATCCGACCCTCCGCCATTTCGTGGCGCAATGCCGGACGAGCGGCACCGAGGTGGAACTCGTCGACCTGCACGATCTCGCGCTGGCCGACTGGATGTTCCCGCTGCCCGGCCAGGACGCGATCTGGCGCGACGGCGAGACGGAGCGGCACCTGCCCGCCGCCGGCCGATATTATGTCCGCCCGATCGACCTGTCGTCGGTCGTCGAGTCGCGGCGCGACAGCCTGTCCTGGCAGTCGATGGTCCAGGCGCTGAACGCGTGGCTAGAAAGCATCGGCGAGGCGATCGTCATCAACCGGCCGGGCCATTTCCAGGATAACGGGTCGAAGCCGCTGCACGAGGCGCTGCTGGCACGCCGCGGTTTCCTGGTGCCCCCGTCACTCACCAGCTCGGACGCAGCGGCATTGTCGGCCTTTGCCCGCGCGCCGTCGATCGTGAAGACCATTTCCGGCGCCCGTGCCGATTGCTGGGGCGTGACGCCGGACGACTTCGCGGCTTTCCGGCCGGAAAGCGGGCCGGTCCACCTGCAGCGGCGGGTGGAAGGCGCCGACGTGCGTGCCCATGTCGTCGGCGATAGCGTGCTCGCGCTGCGCATCGACAGCGAGGCGACCGACTATCGCATCGATGGCGAGGCAGCCTATGCCCCGGTCACGCTGCCGGATGCGCTGACCGAACGCATGACGCGCACGGCGCGCGACATGGGGCTGATCTTTTCCGGCTGGGATTTCAAGGTCGACCGGGACGGACAATATTGGCTCCTCGAGGCCAATCCGATGCCGGGCTATAATTCCTACGACAAGCGGCTGGACGGCAGCATCACCGCCGCGCTCGTCGCGCTGCTGACCGAGGTGCGGCGATGATCGCCGTCACCGACCTGCTCGATGCGGATGGCTGCCGCTCCGTGGTCGAGCGCGTGACCGGCAACCGGGACAAGTGGATCGACCGCAGCCCGCGCGGCGATTCGACCTTCTTCACGCTCGGGCGGGCAAGCTATCTCGACGCGTGCCCACCAGGCGCCGATCCGGACCGCAACTATTACGGCGAGATCGAGGCCACGAACGGCGACCTGATGGCGATGTTCGGCGATCTCTACACCTCCCTGCTCGACCGGCTGTCCGCCGAATTGCAGGGCGAGGCGGTGCTGGCCGACGGGCTTGCCATTCCCGGGTTCCACATCTTCCTGGGCAGCGGCATCCTTGGCGCCGGGAAAAGCGGCCGGCATTTCGATATCCAGTATGAAAGCCTGCGCCTCCCGCCCGGCCCGGTCGAGGACGATCCGGTGTCGTTCACGCTGGCGCTCGAACTGCCGGCGGAGGGCAGCGGGCTCGACCTGTGGGACGTCACGGTCGAGGATTTCGACCGGGCGTTCAGGGCCGGTCGAGTCGCGACGCTCGACGACATGGCGCGTCGCCGGGCCCTTGCCTATCATCCCTATTCGGTCGGGCGATTGCTGATTCATCGCGGGCTGTGGCTTCACCGGATATCGTCGCCCGGCACGATCCATGGCGACGATCGCCGGATAACGTTGCAAGGGCACGCATTGCGCATTGCCGGCCGCTGGAACCTCTACTGGTGAGCGACCTCCGCAGATCGGCCTATCCGGTGCGGCCAATCGCCGAGGCGATGCCCGCCCAGCCGGCCCTCGTCCTGCCCGATGCGCTGCGCGAAGCCGATGCGGCGGCGCTCCTCGCCTTCGCGATCGCCAGCGAGGCGATGTTCGGCGATGCGCTGACCCTGTCGTCGCACCTGCAATTGCATGCCGGGCGACACCGCAGCGCCAAGACGCTGGCACAGCATGAAGTGCATCGCGACCTGATGGCGAGGATCGCCCTGAGACATGGTGATGCGCTTCGCGCACGCTTCGGCGACCGGATCGTGACGGCCGCCGTCGAGGAATCCGAACTGGCCGCGAGCGGTGACGGCGACTGGTTCGGCCCGCACCGCGACAACGGCGCCGCGCCCGTGGCGCACCGGACGTTCACCATCGTCGTCTATCTTCATCGTTTCCCCTGCCGGTTTGCCGGCGGCGAGCTCACCCTGCACGGCTTTCAGGATGCGGCGCGGCAACGCTTCGGCCCGGTGCAGACGATCGCGCCGCGCCACAATGTCGCGGCGATCTTCCCGTCGAACACGCTGCACGAGATCCTGCCCGTCGCGTTGCCCACCTCCTGCTTTGCCGACCGGCGCTTCGCCCTCACCAGCTGGATCTGACGGATGTACGGCATCAGCCGGGGCTACATCATCGCGGCGCTGCCCCGCACGGGCAGCTTCCTGCTCTGCGACATGCTGGCGAGGCTGGGATCGGTCGGCTATCCGCAGGAATATGGCCTGCCGGAGGATGAGGCGACATGGTCCGGCCATCACGGCCATGCCAGCCATCTTTCCTATTTCTACGACTTCTTCCGTTTCTGCTCGACGCCCAACGGGGTATTCGGCTGCAAGCTGATGTGGTCGCAGTTCGCTGGCCTCCGCCATGACATCAGGCGCTATACCCGCATCGGCGGACGGGGCCTCGAACCGATCGAGGCGATGACCGGGCCGCTCAGGCTCATCTTCCTCGACCGGCGCGATACCGTCATGCAGGCGATATCGCTGGTACGAGCGATGGAGACCAACATCTGGTCGTCCCACCGGACCCTCCCGCCGCCGCCGCTGGCCTATAGCGGCGGCGCGATCGCCGACGCCATTGAGGTGATCGGGGAAAATCGCCGGCAATGGGAAAGCTTCTTCGCCCGCCATGCGATCGATCCGCTGCGCCTGTCCTACGAGGATGTGGCGCAGGGCGACGTCGCGGCGCTGTTCCCGTTCCTGGGAGTGGAGCCGCCGGATCGCCCGGCCCGCGCCACGCAGCTCAAGCGGCAGGCCGACGACCAGTCGCGCGCGTGGCGCGACCGCTTCCTCATCGAGAATGCGGCCTGATCATACCTTGACGATGCCGCGGTCGATCAGGCTTCGCGCGGTGTCGACGATCGAGTCCGCCGCCGGCCGGGTTTTCCAGCCAAGCGTCGCAAGCGCATGGCCCGAATCCACCGCCCGGCTCCTGCCCAGTTCCCCGGTAACCTGGCTGATGCTCGAATCGAACAAGGCCATCAGCCTGATGACGGCATCCGGAATGCCGCGCTTCGGCACCTTGCGCGCCTCGGGGCCGAGCCGGTCGCGCAATATCTCCCCGACCTCCCGCATCATCATGAACGGCCCGGCGCCGATGAAGCGCTCGTTCGCCATGCCCGGCGCGGTCAGCGCCCGGACATGCAGGTCGGCAAGATCGCGCACATCGACCACCGCGAAGCCAAGGCGCGGAAAGCCCGGCATCGATCCGTCGATCAGGCGCTTCACGAATTCGATCGAGGCGGAGAAATCGTCGCTCATCAACGGCCCGAGCACCGCTGACGGATTGACCGTGCAGAACTCCATCGCGCCGCCATTCACCGCCACCCAATCCCGTGCGGCGCGCTCGGCGATCGTCTTGGATTTGACATAGGCGCCCAGGCCCGGCGCGGCCACATCGGTCCAGTCGGCCTCGGTATAGGGCCGGTCGATTCCCTGATGGCCGTAAGCGATGGCCGCCACGGAGGACGTCATCACGAAGCGCTTCACCCCCGCCGCCGACGCGAAGCGCAGCGCCCGCAGCGCGCCTTCCCGCGCCGGCACGATCAGCTCGTCCTCATGGCTGACCGCATTCGGGGGAAAGGGCGAGGCGACATGCGCGACATGGCTGCATCCGGCGACCGCCTCGGCCCAGCCGGCATCGTCCATCAGGTCGGCGGCGAAGAAACGGATCGACGATCCGGGCACGCCGAGCGCAGCGCGCACCTCCGCCTCGCGCTTCAGCGAACGGACCGTGGCGTTGATCGTCCAGCCCTTGCTCGCCAGTTCGCGGATCAGATAGCCGGCAATATAGCCGCTGCCGCCCGTCACCAGGATCGTGCCCGTCATCGCCGCGCTCCACCGTCGTTCGAAACGGGTTTTACATTGAAACGGAAGTCGCGCCAAGCCGGGCTTGCAATCGCTTCGCCCCCCGGCAAAGAGAGCGCGCAGGAGAACGCCATGTCCGATCAGACGCTCTATCCCGTACCACCCGAATGGGCGAAGCGCGCGCGCTTCGACGCGGACGGATATGAGACGCTCTATGGCCGCTCGCTGGCCGATCCCGGCAGCTTCTGGCTTGAGCAGGCGCGCCGGCTCGACTGGATCAAGCGGCCGGAGATCGCGGGCGACTGGTCGTTCGGGGAGAAGGATTTCCACATCCAGTGGTTCGCCGACGGCAAGCTGAACGTCGCGGCGAACTGCCTCGACCGGCATCTGGCGAAGCGTGGCGACCAGACCGCGCTGATCTGGGAACCCGACGAGCCGAAGGAGGAGCCGCGCCGCTTCACCTATCGCGAGCTCCATGCCGAGGTCTGCCGTTTCGCCAATGTGCTGAAGGCACAGGGCGCGAAGAAGGGCGACCGGGTCACCATCTACATGCCGATGATCCCTGAGGCGGCGTTTGCGATCCTTGCCTGCGCGCGGATCGGCGCGATCCATTCAGTGGTGTTCGGCGGCTTCTCGCCCGAGGCGCTGGCAGGCCGCATCACCGATTGCGACAGCGCCTTTGTCGTCACCGCCGACGAGGGCCGGCGCGGCGGCAAGCGAATCCCGCTCAAGGCCAATGTCGATGCCGCCGCCGAACGCGCGCCGGCGCTGAAGACCGTGATCGTCGTGCGGGCGACCGGCGGCGACGTGACGATGCGCGAGGGCCGCGACATCTGGTATCATCAGGCGGCGCGCGACGTGAGCGACGCCTGTCCGCCCGAAGTGATGAGCGCTGAGGATCCGCTGTTCATCCTCTACACCTCCGGGTCGACCGGCCAGCCCAAGGGTGTGCTCCACACCAGCGGCGGCTATCTGCTCTGGGCGAGCCTGACGCATGAGCTCGCCTTCGATTACCGGCCCGGCGATGTGTGGTGGTGCGCCGCCGATATCGGCTGGGTCACCGGCCACAGTTATATCCTGTACGGTCCGCTTGCGAACGGCGCGACGACCCTGATGTTCGAAGGCCTGCCGACCTGGCCCGACGCCAGCCGGATCTGGCAGGTGGTCGACCGGCACAAGGTCCACACCATCTTCACCGCCCCAACGGCGCTGCGCGCGCTGATGAAGGAAGGCGACGACTATGTGGCGAAGACCAGCCGCGCGTCACTGAAGCTGCTCGGCACGGTCGGCGAGCCGATCAATCCCGAGGCATGGCGCTGGTATCACGAGGTGGTCGGCGAAGGCCGCTGCCCGATCATCGACACCTGGTGGCAGACCGAGACGGGCGGCGCGATGATCGCCCCGATGCCGGGCGCGACCGACCTCAAGCCGGGCAGCGCGACCAGGCCGATGCCGGGCGTCGACCCGCAGCTTGTCGATACCGAAGGCACCGTGCTGAACGGCGCGACCGAGGGCAACCTCGTCATCGCGAAGAGCTGGCCGGGGCAGATGCGCACGGTATGGGGCGATCATCACCGCTTCTTCCAGACCTATTTCACCACCTATCCGGGTAAGTATTTCACCGGCGATGGCGCACGCCGCGACGAGGACGGCTACTGGTGGATCACCGGCCGGGTGGACGATGTGATCAACGTGTCGGGCCACCGCATGGGCACCGCCGAGGTGGAATCGGCGCTGGTGCTCCACCCCAAGGTCGCCGAGGCGGCAGTGGTCGGCATGCCGCACGACATCAAGGGTCAGGGCATCTACGCCTATGTCACGCTCAACTCGGGTGAGACGGCGTCGGACGAACTGCGCAAGGACCTCGTCAAATGGGTCCGCACCGAGATCGGCCCGATCGCCGCGCCCGACGCGCTTCAGTTCGCGCCGGGCCTGCCCAAGACCCGCTCCGGCAAGATCATGCGCCGAATCCTGCGCAAGATCGCCGAGGGTGACGTATCCAGCCTCGGCGATACCAGCACGCTGGCTGATCCCGCGGTGGTCGACGATCTGGTCGCGAACCGCGTGAAATAATATTACACCGAGATTGCGACCCCTCAGGCGCACTGCTATCCAGCGGCAATACACTCATATTTAGGGGTTGCCCGTGCGCGTCTCTGTCCTCGTTCGTCTGTCAGCGGCTGCCGCCGCCCTCGCCATCGCCCTTCCCGCTCTTTCGCAACAGGCACCCGCCGGTCCGCGCTTCGGCACGTTCGGAATCGACCTGACCGCCGCCAACAAGACGATCAAGCCGGGCGACGATTTCTGGACCTATGCCAATGGCGCATGGGACGCCCGCACCCAGATCGCCGCCGACCGCACCTCGGCAGGCCCCGCCGTGCTGCTGGTCGACGAGGCGGAGGCGCAGGTGCGCAACATCGTCACCGACCTCGCGAAGAACCCGTCCGCCTATGGCCCGCAGGGCAAGCAGATCGGCGATTTCTACGCGAGCTGGATGGACGAGGCCGGGATCCAGGCACGCGGCACCGCGCCGCTCAAGCCCTATCTCGCGAAGATCGCCGCCGTGAAGGATCGCGCCGGCCTCGAAACCCTGTTCGCGACGGTCGGCTATGCCACGCCGGTCGATATCGGGCCGGTCCCCGATTTCACTGATCCGACGCGCTACACGCTCGCCGCCGGCCAGAGCGATCTCGGCATGGGCGGCCGCGACTATTACCTGCTCCCCGACGCCAAATATGTGGCCTACCGCAAGGCCTATCGCGACTATGTGATCCATATCCAGGAACTGGCCGGCATCACCGATGCCGCCGCCAGGGCCGACCGGATCATCGCCCTCGAAACCGCGCTCGCCACCGAGCAATGGGCGCCCGAGCGCTCGCGCGACATCAAGGCGATCTACAATCCGATGGACCGCGCGAAGATGGCAGCGCTCGCCCCTCAGTTCGACTGGGGCCGGATGCTCGCGACCGCCGGCCTCGGCGATTTCCAGACAGTCATCATGACTCAGACGACCGCGATCAGTGGCGCCGGCAAGCTGCTGGATACGGTTCCGCTCGACACCTGGAAGGACTGGATGGCATTCCGCTTCGTCAGCGACCATGCCAAATATCTGCCCAAGGCGTTCGATGACGCCAGCTTCAATTTCTATTCGAAGACCCTGAACGACGTGCCCGAACAGCGCGCGCGGTGGAAGCGCGGCGTCCAGCTGGTCAACGGCTCGCTCGGCGAGGCGGTCGGGCAGATCTACGTCTCCCGGCACTTCCCGCCCGAGAGCGAGGCGCAGATGGCCGAGCTGATCCGGAACCTGCGCGCCGCGCTTGAGGACCGGCTGAAGAACAGCGCGTGGATGGACGATGCGACCAGGCAGGCCGCCGTCGCGAAGCTCACCGCGTTCGAGCCGCGGATCGGGCACCCGGCCAAATATATCGACTATTCCACGCTGACGGTCACTCGCGGCGACCTGCTCGGGAACGCGATCCGCTCGGGCCAGTTCGAATGGAACCTGCAGCTCTCGCGCCTCGGCAAGCCGGTCGATCGTACGCTGTGGGAAATGACGCCGCAGACGGTGAACGCCTATTACAATCCGCTCGCCAACCAGATCACCTTCCCGGCCGCGATCCTGCAAGCGCCCTTCTTCGATCCGAAGGCTGACCCGGCGGTGAACTACGGCGCGATCGGCGCGGTGATCGGGCATGAGATCGGCCATGGCTTCGACGATCAGGGCAGCCAGTTCGACGGCGCCGGCAAATACACCAACTGGTGGAGCGCTGCGTCGAAGACCGCCTTTACCGAACGGACGGCTGCGCTCGGCAAACAATATGACGGCTATGAACCAGTGCCCGGCACGCACATCAAGGGCGCGCTGACCATGGGCGAGAATATCGGCGACCTTGGCGGGATCGAGACAGCATATGCCGCCTATCACAAATATCTCGCGACGCACGGCCCGGCGCCGGTGATCGGCGGCCTGACCGGCGACCAGCGCTTCTTCCTTTCCTATGCCCAGGCCTGGCAGTCGAAGGTGCGCGAGGGCGCGGCGCGCCAGCGCCTGCTGACCGATCCGCACAGCCCGCCCTTCTTCCGCGTCAACGGCATCGTTCGCAATGTCGACGCCTGGTACACGGCGTTCGACGTGAAGCCGGGCGACAAGCTGTACCTGCCGCCCGAGCAGCGCGTGCATATCTGGTGAACCGCCTCAGCCCCCCTTTCCCCGTGGAAAGGGGGGCGAAACCCACTGCCCCTCAGTCAGGCTTGAGACACCAGAAGTCGTACATCAGGCTGAACAGATAGGGCTCGCGCGTTTCCAGGCGAAACCATTTGTCATAGTCGCGGAACCAGGGGTCGTCGGGATTGTCGGTGCGATAGCGCGCGCGCCTGGCCGCGGTCGGAAGAACGAACCCGAGCAGTTGGAGCTTCAGCTTTTCGATCGCGTCGCGAATGCGCGGTATGTCGAATGAATCCTCATGCCTGTGCAGCAGCATGTCGTGCACCCCGGCCAGATGATAGAAATCGGGAGAATGCGTTATCGGCCCGGGCGGGCGCTCCAGAAAATGGGCGCGAACCGCCCGAAGCAGATCGTCGTCGATGGTCGCGCCTGCAAGCAGATGCTCGATATTGCGCCGCGCAGCCTGGACCGGAAGCCGCGCGAATTTGCTGTACAGCATGAGCCGCATCACACCGCCCGGGCGCAGTGCTTCAACCAGCCTCGCCCAGCCAAGCTCCGGGTCGGGAAGATGGTGCAGGACACCGGACGAGACGATGAAATCGAACTGCCTGTTCAGTGACCCGACATTGTAGATGTCGAGCTGCCGGAAATCGACATTATGGACGCCGCTTTCCGCCCTCCGAGCGGTGGCGAGAGCGATGGCGCCCGCGCTGATATCGATGGCGGTGATCCTGAGACCGGGGAAGCGACGCGCCAGGCCGATCGGGTCCTTGCCCGTCGCGCATCCCGCCACCAGGACTTTGGCATCTTCCGGCATGTCCTGTGGCGCATCGGGACCAAGCGCGCCGATGACCTTCCTGAAGGACTGGCCGGTCCCGGCCGCTGCGCGTTGCCAGACAGGATAGGGCCACTGGTCGTACTGCGCCGCAACCTGCGCTGTCACGGACGATTCACAGGGTGCCGGTCCTGCCGGCACTGCCGGGCGAGGCGGGAGATAGGCCGCCGCGAACGGCGCGGCATCGGCCTGACGCAGGCGCAGGCGCTCTTCCGCATCGAACGGCCAAGCCCCGCCATTGTGGCGCGCCTGATCGAGCAGCCCCGCGGCGAGACGCGGGAATTCATGCGACCGGCCAGACAGCAGCAGCCATCGGCGAACCGATCCCAGCGGGCGCTCTATCTCGGCGAGGGTGACCTGGGTTTCCGACAGCAAGGCGCAAACGAATGTATCCCGTTCAAGCGCCTCGGCGGCGGCTTCCATATCGGAATCGGCGCGCGGAAGCCGGTCGGAGGCAGCCAGCATTTTCCAGCCTGCACGCTCGATCTCGCGCGGATTGACATCAGGGTCCCTGAGCAGCGCGAGCAAGACCGGTTGATGAATCGACGCCAGCGGCTTGTGCGGAAGGGCAAGCAGGCTGGCCACGAGTTGCTTGGCATGAACATCCCCGGGTTCGGCGGCGAGGGAAGCCAGGGCCGCCTCGATCGCCGGTTCCACATCGCCGGTGGCCTCGTGACGCAAAGCGTCTCCACGCAAGTCGGACACGGTTCCAGGTGCGGTTTGATTCATTGGCGGGAGGTAACGCAGATCAGCGCAGCGGGCGATAGGTTCGGCAGGACCGACGGCAAGCTGAAGCAGCGCGTCGCCGGGGCGGAGTCCGAACCGGCTGGACAAGCACCACGGCCGGCGCGAGAGGGGCCGCGTCAGCCCCCCGCACATGAGGCCCGCATGCCTTCGCTCCAATCCACCCGCGTCCCGATCGGCCGGCATGGCTGAGGCCGGGGCGCGTCCGCCGCTGGTTCGCTGGGCGTTGCTGCTTGGCCTGTCGGCGGCGTTCGCGGGGGTGTTCGAGGCGTTGAGGCTGCCTGCCGGGCTGCTGCTCGGCCCGATGATCGCGGCGATCCTGCTTGCGATCAGGGACCGGGGCGTCACTGTCCCGCCTTTGTCCTTCCAGGCGGCCCAGGCGTTTGTCGGCCTGCTGATTGCGGGATCGTTCAACGCCGGCACCATCGGCACGGTGATCGAGCATTGGCCGGTCTTCCTCGCCGTCACTGCCGCGACCCTTTCAGTCGGCGTCGGTATCGGCCTGCTGATCGGGCGGCTCGGCTGGCTGCCGGGCAGTGTCGCGGTGTGGGGCTGCATGCCCGGCGGCGCCGCCGCGATGGTGCTGATGGCGCAATCCTATGGCGCCGAATGGCGGCTGGTCGCGGTGATGACCTATAGCCGCGTGGCATGCGTCGCGGGGGCGGCGTCCGTCGTCGCCGCGCTCGTCGGCGCGCATGGCGGGATGGAAAGCCCGACGGCCGACTGGTTTCCGCCGATCGACCCGGTCGCCTTTGCCGAAACGCTGGCGATCGCGGCGGTGGGCGCCTGGCTGGGCGTCAGGCTGAAGCTGCCGGCCGGGCCGATGATCGGCGCGCTGCTGCTCGGCTCGGCGCTCAACGTCGCCGGGCTGGTGCGGTTCGACCTGCCGGGCTGGCTGCTCGCGGCGAGCTACGCCATCGTCGGCTGGCGGATCGGGCTTCACTTCACCCGGGATATCGTGACCGCGGCCGCCCGCGCCCTGCCCCGCATCCTGGCGTCGATCCTGCTGCTGATCGCGATCTCGGCCGGGATCGGCGCGCTGCTGTCGCATTTCGGCGGAGTCGACCCGATCACCGCCTACCTCGCCACCAGCCCGGGCGGCATGGATTCAGTCGCCATCATCGCCGCCTCGACCAAAGTCGACGTGCCCTATGTCATGGCCCTGCAGGCCCTGCGCTTCTTCGCCTGCGTGATATTGGGGCCGGCACTGGCGACATTCGCGGTGCGGCGACAGCGCGCGGCGGCGGGCTGAGGCTCAACCGTCAGATGCGGAGGCTGCGGTCCACGTCCATCGAATGATGAAGGATCCTGCCGACAATCAGCCTCTCATCATCATAGCCGTAGAAGATGCGGTGGCTGTGATAAGTCCACCGCCTCAGGCCGGGATCCAGATACCATGCGACCGGCCCCGCTTCGGGGTATTCACGCAGCATCTTCAATGCTTCGTCGATTCCGAAATAATAGCGCCGCGCGACCTCGTCACCGAACATGACGCTGCCGTAGATCAGTATCTCATACAAGTCCGCATCAGCATCCTTGCTGAGCTCAAGCCGCCTCACGCCGCTTCCTGAAATCGTCGTAAATGTCCTCGAGGCTGCGGTCGCTCACACCTGACGCAAAGCCCTTTTCAATTTCCGCCCGGAGACGCGCCAGTTTTACCGCATAATCCTGATCGCGCCGGATCAGATCCCGCACATAGTCGCTGACGCTAGCATACCGCCCCTCGGCGACGCGCTCCTCCGCCCATTGCTTCAGCGCATCCGGGATGGAAATGTTCATCTGTGCCATGACACGTCTTATACGATTCTGCGCTAAGTTTGACAACTACCGCAGCAGCACCAGTTCCTCCGCCATGGTCGGATGCAGCGCCACCGTCTGGTCGAACGCTGCCTTGGTCAGCCCGGCCTTCACCGCGATCGCCGCCGCCTGCAGTATCTCCGGCACGTCGGGACCGATCATGTGCAGGCCGAGGATCTTGTCGGTCTCGCTGTCGCAGACCATCTTGTAGAGCGAGCGCTCGTTGCGCCCGGCCAGCACGTTCTTCATCGGGCGGAAGTCCGAGGTATAGACCTTGGCTGAGCCGAACTTCGCCTTCGCCTGCCCCTCGGTGAGGCCGACGCCGGCAATCGGCGGGTGGCTGAACACGGCCGAGGGGACATTCTCGTAATCGACGCGGGTCGGCTTGTTGCCGAACATCGTATCGGCAAAAGCCTGGCCCTCGCGGATAGCGATCGGGGTGAGCTGGATCCGGTTGGTGACGTCGCCGACCGCGTAGATGCTGGCACAGGTCGAGCGGTTGTCGTCATCGACCACGATCGCGCCCTTCGCATCCATCTCGACGCCGGCCGTCTCGAGCCCGAGATCAGCCGTATTGGGGTCGCGTCCGGTGGCGAACATCACGCAATCCACCACGATCGGCTCATGGCCCGACATGCTGACCTTCAGGCTGCCGTCCTTCAGCTTCTCGATTCCCTGAAAATCGGCGTGGAAGCGGAACTCGATCCCCTTCATCATCGAGATCTGGAGCAGCCGGTCGCGGATCTGCTCGTCATAACCGCGCAGGATCACGTCGGTGCGGTTGATCAGCGTCACATGCGCGCCGAACTGGTGGAAGATGCCGGCGAACTCGTTGGCGATATAGCCGGCACCGGCGATCAGGATCCGCTTCGGGACGCTCTCCAGATGAAACGCCTCGTTGGAGGTGATGCCATGTTCATGGCCGGGGCATTTCGGCACCGAGGGCGTTGCACCCACCGCGACCAGGATCGTCTTCGCGGTGACCTCGCGCCCGCTCGCGAGCCTGATGCCATGCGGACCGGTGATCGTCGCGCGCTCCTGGATGATCTCGACGCCATTGTTGTTCAGCGTGTCGGTATAGGCGCCATTGATCCGGTCGACCTCGTCCAGCACGTTCTTGATCAGCACCTTCCAGTCGAAGTCGCAATCGGGGACGTTCCAGCCGAAGCGGCGCGCGTCGGCCAGGTCCTCGGCGAAATGCGCACCGTAGATAAGCAGCTTCTTGGGCACGCAGCCCCGGATCACGCAGGTGCCGCCGACGCGATATTCCTCGGCCACCGCGACCTTCGCGCCATGCGCCGCCGCCACGCGCGAGGCGCGCACCCCGCCGGAACCAGCGCCAATGACGAAAAGGTCGTAGTCGTAGTTTGCCATCTTCATTCCTTCGTCACCCCGGACTTGCCGGGGTCCACGGTTCAACAGTCATCGCCGCAGGTTGCGGCACGGTGGATGCCGGAACGAGCCCGGCATGACGATATCATTCGCCGAATGCCCGCCTGATCAGATCCTCGGTCGAGACATCGAATGCCTGCCCGCCTTCCCCGGCGGCCTTGGCCATTTCCTTGCCGAGCTCAACCCCGAACTGGTCGAACGGGTTGATGCCGAGCAGCGTCGCGTTCACGAACACGCGGTGCTCGTAAAAGGCGATCAGCGCGCCGAGCGTGCGGGCGTCGAGCACGTCGAGCAGGATGGTCGAACTGGGCCGGTCCCCCGAATAGCTGCGCGCCGGATCCTTGTCGTTGGCGCGGCCCTTCATCAGTGCCGCCCCCTGCGCGAAGGCGTTGAGCAGCAGCTGGCGGTGATGGTCCTCGGCCAGGCTGTCGCCCGGCTCGATCACCGCGACGAACTCTACGGGCACGAGATGCGTGCCCTGGTGGAGAAGCTGGAACACCGCATGCTGCGCGTCGGTCCCCACCCCGCCCCAGGTGATCGCCGCGCTCGGCCGGCCAAGCGGCTTGCCGTCGACCGTCACGCCCTTGCCGTTCGATTCCATCTCGAGCTGCTGGAGATAGGAGGGCAGCAGCCGCAGCCTTTCGTCATAGGCGAAGGTCGCGCGCGTCTCGGCATGGCGGACCTGCGTGTAATAGAGATCGGCAAAGGCGGCGAGCGCCGGGGCATTCTCGCTCAGCGAGGCGAGGCGGAAATGCCGGTCCATCTCGGCCGCACCGTCAAGCAACTGCTCGAAACAGTCCCAGCCAAGCGCCAGCGCCGCAGGAAAGCCGATCGACGACCAGAGCGAATAGCGCCCGCCGACGCTTTCCATGAACGGCAGCACGCGCGTTTCGTCGACGCCCCATTCGACCGCCTTGTCGGGCGAGGCGGTCAGCGCGACGACCCGGCCATAAGGGTCCTCGACCCCGCCCTCCTCCATCCATTCGAGCACGCTTTCCGCATTGAGCATGGTCTCGGTGGTGGTGAACGTCTTGGAGGCGACGACGAGCAGGGTCGCGGCGGGATCGAACCGGGCGAACGCCTCCTCGAGCGCGACGCCGTCGACATTGGAGACGATCGCCGTGTCGTACCGGCCGGATTCGCGGCCAAGCGCATCGACCAGCAGGTGGGGGCCAAGCGCCGATCCGCCGATGCCGACATGCAGGACATGGCGGATCGGCCCGAGCGCTTCCGCCTCGATCGCGTCGATCAGCGCGCGCATCCGGGCATGGAAGGTCTTCGCAAGGCTGACATCCTCGGGCTTGCCCTCGCCTCGCTCGGCAGTGTGGGTCGCCGCACGGCCCTCGGTGACGTTGACGATCTCGCCAGCGAACAGCGCCTCGCGCTTGCCGGCAAGGTCCTGCGCCCTGGCCAGCGCCTCGAACGCTGCGATCGCGCCTGCGGTCAGATGAGTCTTGGACCAGTCGAAATGCAGGCCGGCGACATCGAGGCTGAGCTTCTTCAGCCGGTCCGGCTCGTCGGCGAACAGCGCCTCAAGCCGGGGGGAGGGCAGGGCTTCGATCGAGGTCCAGTCGGCAGGCATGGAAAATCTCCGCTAGTCGTGGGCGACAGGTAGGCGCGCGTCGGCCAATATGCCACCTCGAACCTGCAATCATCCGGCACCGCGGCTTGGCCGGCGATCGTCGACCGGGCGCGACCAGCCCCCTTTTCTCCTGCCCCCCGTTTGTCCGTTGCACACCATGGCGCGCGACGGCTTGACGCCCCGCCCCCGCCACCGCAAACCGCCGCGCATGGCCGATATCCAAGACATGCCCGCATCCGAGCCCGCCCCCGGCGCGACCGTCAAGCCGCCCAAGCCGCGGTCGGAGACGCGCGACACGCTCATCTTCCTGGTGAAGCTGGTGCTGGCGGTGCTGATCTTCCGCAGCTTCATCTTCTCCCCGTTCAACATCCCGTCGCAATCGATGCTGCCCAGGCTGTACATCGGCGACTATCTGTTCGTGTCGAAATGGAACTACGGCTATTCGCGCCACTCCCTGCCGCTCAGCCTGCCGCTGATCCCGGGGCGGATCTTCGGGCGCGATCCGGCGCGGGGCGATGTCGTGGTGTTCCGCGCGCCGCAGGGCGACCACGACGTGATCAAGCGGGTGATCGGCCTGCCTGGCGACACCGTCCAGATGCGCCACGGCCAGCTCATCCTGAACGGCACCGCGATTCCCAAGGAGCGCGTGGCCGACTTCACCCTGCCGATCACGCCCAATTACCCGGCGGGCACTGAATGCCCCTCCGAGTTCCTGGACAATGGCGCCGACGGCAAGCAGATCTGCCGCTACCAGCAATTCCGCGAGACCCTGCCCAACGGCAAGTCCTACATGGTGCTCGACCGGGGCGAGAATGTCGCGGCTGACGAAACCCAGGTCTATTCGGTACCGACAGGCACCGTCTTCGTCATGGGCGACAATCGCGACGACAGCGGCGACAGCCGGTTCGATCCGCCGGCGGGCATGGGCTATGTCCCGATGGACCGGATCGAGGGCAAGGCAGTCGTCACCTTCTTCTCCACTGACGGCACAGCCAGCTGGTTCCTGCCCTGGACCTGGTTCTCCGCCGCGCGCTGGTCGAGGATCGGGGAAGGCTTTTGAGCGGGCAGAAAGCCAGGAACGATCTCTCGGACTGGATCAGGGAAAGTTTCGGTCACCAGCCCCGCGACCTGGCCGGATACGAACGCGCGCTGACTCACGGCAGCCAGGCGGCGGCGAACTATGAGCGGCTTGAATTCCTGGGGGACCGCGTGCTCGGCCTCGCCATGGCCGAATGGCTGTTCGAGACCTTCCCCGCCGAACCCGAGGGCGCCCTGTCGAAGCGGCTGAACGCGCTGGTCACGGGCGCCGTCTGCGCCGACGTGGCGCGCGACATCGGCGTGAGCTCCCAGCTCAAGCTCGGCAAGCAGGCGCGCGACGACGGCGCGGCCGACAGCGACAATGTGCTCGGCGACGTGATGGAGGCGCTGATCGGGGCGCTCTATCTCGATGCCGGGCTTGAGCCTGCGTCCAAGGCGATCCGCAAGGCGTGGGGCGACCGCGTCAAGACCCAGGGGGCTGCCGCGCCGCAGCATCCGAAGTCGGCGCTGCAGGAATGGGCGGCGGCGAACAACCGCCGCACGCCGGCCTATGAGGTGATCGAACGCTCGGGCCCGCACCATGCGCCGCGCTTCACCGTAAAGGCCTCGATCGGCGCGCTGGCCGAGGCGAGCGCCACGGGCAGTTCGAAGCAGGAAGCCGAGACTGCGGCGGCGGCAGCCTTGCTGGAGAAGGTGAAGGGTTGAACGGGCCGCGGGTTCGACTCGCGCACCGTCGATTCGAATTCTCCTGGACGATCGCGGAAATCCACACCCGTTCGTGCCGAGCAGAGATCGAGGTGGCGCAGCCATATCGGGAGCTCGTATCGAGGTATGTTCAAGCGCATGACGCCTGTCCCTCGATACGCCATCTCGACAGGCTCGATGGCCACTCGGGACGAACGGGCTGGCACGACTCCCCGCAGCCCCTTCAGGAAGCAAGCGCCGCCAGATACCGCCGCGCCTCGTCGCGGAACTCGGTGGTCAGGCGGGACGGGCGCGACAGGGCCGAGGTGACGAAGGCATATTCGTGGATGATCGGCGGCGCGAACGGGCGCGCGAGCAGCGGCGCGCGGATGTAGCGCCGCGCCAGCAGCGCGTTGACTATCGCGATGCCCACGCCCCGCGCCGCCAGCGCGCAGGCCGAGCCATGCGTATGAGTCTCGATCGCCACGGTCGGGCGCAGGCCGTATTCGGCAAAGGCATGGTCGACCTGCGCGCGCCACTGGCGGCCCGACCCAAGCAGGATCAGCGAATGGCCGTGCAGCTCGGTCGGGGTGAGCAGGTCATGCGCGGCCAGCGGATGCCCGTCCGCCATGACGCAGACCGACCCGCTCGACACCATCGTCTCAGCCTCGAGATCGGGCTCGTCGATCGGCAGCTTCATGAAACCGCAATCGACCACGCGGGTGGCGATCAGCGCCTTGGTCGTGTCGATCGTGCGGGAATCCAGGTTGAAGCGCACGCCCGGATTCTGCGCGATGAAGCCGGCTACCATGTCGGGCAGCAGCCCTTCGGCAAAGCTGGGCGGCGCGACGACGCGCAGCTCGCCCGTGGCGGAAATGGCGATGTCGCGGACGAGGCTGCTGACCCGCTCAAGCCCGGCCAGCGCCAGCTCGACCTCCTCCGCCAGCAGCAGGGCGTCCTTGGTCGGCACCAGCCGCCCGCGATCACGGTAGAACAGCTCGAACCCGACGGTGCTTTCCAGCTGCGCGATGATCCGGCTGACCGCCGGCTGAGTCATGCCGAGATTGCGCCCGGCGGCGGTGGCCGATCCGGTCCGGATGATCTCGGCGAAGCTGCGCAGCGCGCGCAGGCCGATCGCGTCGCTGGCGATCCGGCCGACGCGCGTCATTGCAGCACCTCAGCCGCGCCGCGGGATGACCGGCAGCTCGATGCGCGAGGGATGGTCGCGGTCGACATGAACGCTGTTGCGCGCGACCTGCGGCGCGGCGCCGGGCACGCGCCAGTCGACATTCGGATTGACGTCGAAATGCGGAAAGTTGCTGCTGGCGATCTCGATGCGGATACGATGCCCGCGGCGGAACAGGTTGCTCGTCGGAAAGCTCGGCACGGCAATGGCATGGATCGCACCGGGCTCCATCGGCTCGGGGTTCTCGAAGGAATTCCGGAACCGCGTGCGCAGGATGCCATGGGCGAGGTTCATCGCAAAGCCTCGCGGATAATCGGCGCTCGGCGGATAGACGTCGATCAGCTTGATGGTGAAGTCGGTGTCGACCGCCGACGACCTGACATGGAGATGCGCGACGACCGATCCGGTGACCTCGACATCCTCCGCCAGCGGCTCGGTCTCGAACAGCAGCACATCCGCGCGCCCAGCGCTGGCACCCTGGTCATAAGCGCCGGCGAACATCACCGGCGCGCCCGAGGTGATCGCGCCGCCCAGCGTCGGCACCGGGTTCGCCGGATCGGCATCATAGGACAGCGGCGGGCGCCTGTCCTCGGGCGGCATCACCGAGAGGCGGCGGTCGGCGGTCAGGTACAGGCTGGTTGGCACCGTATCGGCGAGTGGCCAGGCGCTCTCGGCGCGCCAGTAGCCGCCATGGTCGAGCCGGCCGTCGGCGGTGCGCCGGCCGCTGCCGCCGCCCATCACGAAGATATGGACCGGGGATGCCAGATGCTCGGTCGCGTCGAGCCCGCGCATATGCCGGTCGAACCAGTCGCGGCGCAGCGTGACATAGTCGGGCGCGAGGTTGCCGTCGAGCGGCGCGGCCGTCCCGAAATCGACATCGCCGGCATAGCAGGCTGAGCGCTGGCCGTGAGTCCAGGGGCCGAGCACCAGCTTGACCGGTCCGCGCTTGATCGGCGCAAGGCCGGTGAAATTGTCGATCGCCGTCTGGGAATAGGGGTCGTACCAGCTCGACATATGCACCATCGGCACATCGGCATAGCGATCGTACCAGCCCCGCGCATAGATGCCGAGCCGCCGCCAGAAGGGCGAGAATGCGTCATTGTCCCATTGCTCGAGGATATAGTCCTCATATTCGGGCGCGGCGCTCAGCGGCGAATAGCCGCGCGACCAGCGGCGGCCGATCCAGTCATGGATGTCCTCCGCCTCGAGCGCTGCCTTGCGCTTCGGGTCAGCCTCGGTCTCGGGCGCGAGCAGCGCATGCTTGCGCGCCCAGGTGAGCTGCTTCAGCTCGAACGCCCCGCCCTGCCGCGCGCCGCCATGATAGGCGCTGGAGAAACCGCCTGAATCGAGGAACATCGCGCCAAGCCCGGGCGGGTCGAGGCAGGCAAGCGCGCTCTGCACATGCGCGCCATAGGACAGGCCAAGCGTGCCGATCCGGCCGTCGCACCAGGGCTGATCGCGCAGCCAGGCGAGCGTGTCCGCCCCGTCCTCAGCCTCGTTGAGATATTTGGTGAAGGTCCCTTCGGAGCCGTACCGGCCACGGCAATCCTGCAGCACATAGGCATAGCCGGCGGCGGCGAAGGTCCGCGCGATCTCCGGCTTGGATCGCGGCTCGGGATCGGCGACGGTGAAATCGCCGTGATTGGTTCCCTGCCGGTCGTATGGCGTCCTCTCGAGCAGCACCGGCAACCGGTCGCCCGCGACATGGCCTTCCGGCAGATAGACGTCGGTCGCCAGCCGGACGCCATCGCGCATCGCCACCATCAGGCCCAGCAATTCAGTTCCCGTCGTCGTCCCAGTCGTCGTCATCGTCGTCACCACGATCAATATCCGATCAGGACGGCGATCATCATCGCTGCCACCGACAGGACGGTGAACAGCAGGAAGACCGGCAACGCGAAGCGGAACCATTGGTTATAGGGAATGCCCGCCGCCGCCAGATAGGCGAGCAGCATGCCCGAGGTGGGCGCCAGCATGTTGACCAGCCCGTTGCCGAGCAGGAAGGCGAGCACCGTCGTCTGGCCGGAAACGCCGGCCGAGGCGGCGATCGGCCCGAGCACCGGGATGCTGAGCGCTGCCTTGGCCGAGGTCGACGGGATCAGCAGGGTGAGGACCATTTCCACCCCCATCACGATCGGCGCGACGATCACCGGCGGCAGGCCGTGGATCCACACCGACACAGCCTCGATGATCGTGTCGAGGATCTGGCCTTCGCGCAGGATCACCTCGACCGCGCGGCCCATGCCGACGAGCAAGGCGGCGAGCATCATCATCTTCATGCCGTCGACGAAGAGATGGGCCGCCCTGGCCGGACGCATCCGCGCCATCGCAGCCATGCCGGCGGCCGCGAGGATGAACAGGGCGGAGAACTCGCCGTCGTCCCATCCGAGCACGATCGAGCCATAGACCAATGCGGCGATGGCCGTGCCGGCGATGAGCAGGATGCCGAGATGGCGAGGCGACAGATGCTCGACCGTGATCGGCGCGGGCGCATGCGTGACCCGGCCGGCGCGCAGCACGACGAGCATGGCGATGCCGAGAAAGACGAGCCAGATCGTCAGGCGGAAGCCGAGCCCGCTGAACACGGGCACGCCGACGATCGGCTGGGCGATCAGCAACGCGACCGGGCTGGTGACGGAGGCGAGATAGCCGATCTTGGCGGCGAGCGTGAGCAGTGCGAAGCCGAACATGCGGCTGCGCCCCATGCGGTCGGCCAGCGCGATCATCACCGGAATCAGCAACAGATATTCGGAGATCATCCCGAGAAAGGTGCTGCCGGCGGAGAAGGCAAGCATCAGCACCGGCACCAGGATGCGCACATCGCCCCGGCTCACGCCGATCAGCCGCTGGATACCGGCATCGAGCGCCCCGCTCGCCCGCAGGATGCCGAACATCCCGCCGAGCATCAGGATCATGAAGATCAGCGGCGCCGACCGCTTCAGCCCTTCCGGGATCGCGGTGACCATGGCGAGCGGGCTGACCGGGCGCGCCACCCCGGGCTCGCGCGCCCGGGGCACCAGCCCGTCAAGCCCGATCGGCTTGGGCAGTTGCTTGTACGTGCCGGCAATGACGGGCGCATTATCCTTGTCGGAAACGCGGTCATGCTTGCCCGACGGGATGATCCAGGTCAGCGCGATCGCCAGCAGCATCGCCGCCAGCATCATCATCACCGGATCGAGCGCACCGTGCGATCGCCGCTCGGCGGCGGGTGGCGCCGTGGTTTCGTCTTTCGCCATGTCGCCCCCGCCCGTGCTGCCTGCCCGATGCCGTACTTCTGGCTTACATCTTCACCGAGAAGCGCGCGTACATGTAACGGCCCCGCGCATCATAGGTGTAGATGTCGTAGTTGATCGGCGCATTGGCATAGGATGCCGGCGGCATACGGTCGAACAGGTTGTTCACGCCCAGGGTGAAGCGGGCACGATCATGGTCGACCGCGAAGCCGATCTCGGCATCGGTGTAGAGGATCGACGCGGTGCGCGAATCCTTGACCGGGTTGGCGATGTCGGTGGTCGGGCCGATATAGCGGCCGCGCAGGACGGTATCGATCGCCCCGTTGGTCCAGCTCAGCGAGGTCTGCCCCTTCCAGCGCGGATAGGTCGCGCGCGGCTGATCGCCCTTGCCCGCGCGGTTGTCGACGATCGGCGCGCCGCCCGCTGGGTTGGGCGATACGGTGCGGAAGCTGCCCAGGTAGCTCGCATCGACCACCGCGCTGAACCGCCCGATGCCGGTGGTGAAGTCATAGCGCAGCGTGGCGTCGACGCCATCAGTGGTGATCGAGGCGAGGTTCTGCGATCCCTGCAGCAATTCGGTGATCGCGCCAGTGCCCGCATCGCGCGTCACGAGATCGCAGAACACCCCGCCGCGCGCAGCGCAAAGCTGAAGGATCTGGGTGGCCGACTGCGAGGCGATCGCGTTCCGCACGATGATCTTGTAATAATCGACCGTCAGCGACAGGCCCGGCACCTGGACCGGCGTGATCGCGATCCCGGCACTGTAGCTGTCCGACGTCTCCGGCTTCAGCGCACGGTTGCCGCTGATGACGCCGGGGATCAGGCCGTTGAGATTGTAGTTGGCCTGGTTGTAGCCGGTCGGCACGCCGGCGCAGCCCGGCAGGCTCGGGTTGGTCGCGGCGCCGCCATTGCAGGGATCGCTGCCCTGGAAGCTGGTCTGGCGTGCGCCCTGGTAAAGCTCGAGGATCGACGGTGCGCGGAAGCCCTGGGCATAGGTGCCGCGAACCAGCAGCCCCTCGAACGGCCGATAGCCGGCGCCCGCCTTGAAGGTCAGCTTGCCGCCGACCGTCGAATAGCGCGAATAGCGCGCCGCGAGATCGACATCGAAGCTCTTGGCGAAGGACTGGTCCTTGAAGATCGGGATCGACAATTCGCCATACACCTCGTGCAGGTCGTAGCTGCCCGATGTCGGGGTGCGGGTCTGCGCCGTGGTCTTGGTATAGGCCGAGCTCAGGTAGAGCGACGGGGCGTTGGCGATGGGATCGGGATTGTCGACGCCCTTGTTGCGGCGATATTCATACCCGACCGCAAGGTCCACCGCGCCCGCCGGGAGCTGGAACAGCGAGCCAGTGGCGTTGGCGGTCGCGTTGTACAGTTCGGTGTAGTTGGATTCGCGGGTGGTGAAGCGGATATAGTTCGCCTGTGCCGCCGTCATCGGGCCGAACAGGTTGATCGGCACGCAGCCCGGTGTCGCCGCGCAGGTGGCGGGCGAGCCGAGGCCCAGGAACAGATTGTCGTAATTGACGCCGTTCAGCGCGGTCGATTCGATCTTGTTCTTCGAATAGGCGCCATAGACGTCCCAGTGCCAGCTATTGCCGAACAGGCTGAACTTGCCGTCCAGGCCGCCGGCGAAGCGGATCGTCTCGACATCCTGGACATTGTCGCGGTTGCCGACGTCGGTCAGCACCTTGCGGATGCGGAAGGCGGAGTTCGCCCCGAAGGCGAGCGCATTGGCGCCGGGCACGCCGTTCGCCGTGCCGAACGGGTTGAACGCCTGGTTGTTCGGGATCGAGAAGCCGCGCACCGTGCCGGCGGTGCCGCCGATATCCAGCAGGACCGGCGAGAAGAGCTGGTCCGACTTGCGGCGGTTGTACATGCCCTCGACATGGAGGTTGATGCTGTCGGTCAGCTCATAGCCGAAGCGACCGTAGAAGCCGTAGCGCTCGGACGGACCGGCGCTGTAGATGCCCTGCGCCTGGGTGTTGTAGTCGTCGCCCGGCAAGGTCGCGACATGATAGCTGTTCTCGGCCAGCGCCCAGGCGCCATAGCCTGCGCCGCCATTGAACGCGATCGGGTTGGCGCTGCTCGCGAAGCCGGCGGCGGTGCCGAAATAGGCG
>CZQE01000165.1_pt1 | contig 24866 bp, 19 predicted proteins | sample 734431 | NCBI WGS metagenome assembly CZQE01 (sample SAMEA3597869, study PRJEB11362) | hydrothermal vent metagenome | biome: marine hydrothermal vent biome; feature: marine hydrothermal vent; material: ocean water | place: Atlantic Ocean | collected 2010-09-19/2010-10-04
CTCGGCCGGCAGAGTGGGAATCTGCGCGTGTCGAAGGATTATTGAGAGGCGCGTTTCCGCACGACTGGCTGACATTGAGGCGACAGGGCGCCGATATCAGGGTATCCAGCGACGATCGGCCGGACGCGGGATGGTTTCCCGCCCGGCGAGGCATTGCGGGGAGCGGGCGTGGACGACAGGCGGGACGATCAGAAGGTCGATATCTGCATCGTCGTGCCGCCCTTTGCGGATATCGCGACGCCGCCGCTCGGATCGGCGATCCTCGCCGCCGCGTGCAAGGCGCGCGGGCTGAGCGTGCGCGTATTGCACGGCAATATCCTGCTCGCGAGCCTGTCCGGATATGACGCCTATCGTGCGGTGAGCGATTCCTCGATCAAGCAGATGGTCGGCGAGCGGCTGTTCCGCGATCACGCCTATCCCGCCGCGATGCGCGCGCGGCTCGGCGAGCCTGGCCCGGTGCCTGAGGCGCTGAAGGCGGAGCATGATGCCATCGCACCGACGGTCGGGCCGTTTCTCGATGCGCTGACCGAGCAGATCGTCGCCCTGGCGCCGCGCATCCTCGGGATATCGTCGGTCTTCCAGCAGAATCTCGCCTCCGCCGCGCTGGCGCTGCGGGTCAAGGCCGCCGCGCCGGAGATCTGCATCGTCCTGGGCGGGGCCAATATCGCATCGCCGATGGGGGAGGCGCTGGCCGACATCTTCACCGGCGTCGACCATTTCTTCTCGGGCGAGGCCGACATCGCCTTTCCCGATTTCTGCGAGCGCTATGTCCTGAAGGGCGAGCGTCCCGCCGCGCGGGTAGTGCATTGCGAGCCGATCAGGGACATGCGGGTGACGCCGACCCCGGATTTCTCCGATTTCTTCGCCGATCTGCGCGCCGCCCAGGCCCGGCGGCAGCTCCCGCCCGAACTGCCTTATTCGCTGCCGATGGAAAGCTCGCGCGGATGCTGGTGGGGGGCGAAGAACCATTGCACCTTTTGCGGCCTGAACGGCGAGACGATGTCGTTTCGCGAGAAGCCAGCGGCGCTGATCCTCGAGGAGTTCGACGCGGTCGGCGACCTGTGGGGCGTGAAACGGTTCATGCTCGCCGACAACATCATGCCGCTCCGCTACCTGAAGGATCTGCTTCCGGTGCTTGCCGAACGCGAGGAGCGGCCGAACCTGTTCTACGAGGTGAAGGCCAACCTCACGCACGAGCAGCTCGACCTGATGGCCCGCGCCGGGATCGACGCGATCCAGCCCGGCATCGAATCGCTCTCGTCAAGCGTGCTGCGGTTGATGCGCAAGGGTGTGTCGGGCCTGCAGAATATCATGCTGCTGCGCGATTCCCGTTCCTTCGCGATCCGGGTGGTGTGGAATTATCTCTATGGCCTGCCCGGCGAGACGGCCGGGGCCTATCGTGCCGTGCTGGACCTGATGCCGCGGATCGAGCACCTCCAGGCACCGAGCGGGATGAGCGGAATCGTCATCGACCGGTTCAGCCCCTATTTCAACGATCCGGCGACCTTCGGCATCGCCGATCTGACGCCGATCCCGGTCTATCGTGCGCTCTATCCCGACGCCGCGGCGCTCGATCGAATCGCCTATCATTTCATGGGCCGCTACTCGACCGAACTGCTCAGGGACCCGGCCCTGCTGCGCGCGCTCGAGGACGAGATCGAGCGCTGGAAACAGCAATGGGCCCGTCGGTCGCCGCCGGTGCTCGCGATCGTGAAATCATCGGCGGCGGGGGCGATGATCGCCGATACGCGCCGCGTCGCGCGCCAGCCCCTGACGATCATCGCGCCCGACAGGGTCGCGGCGCTGCGTTCCTTCGAACGTCCCGTCACGCGCGGCGATCTCGATCCGGCGCTCGCTGCGCATGCCGAGTGGTTCCTGGCCCGCGACATGCTGATCGAGCATGAGGGCAAGCTGCTGAACGTGGTGACTCATGCCGGTACGCGGGCCAGCCCGGCGCTGCAGCGGCGGGAGCAGCAAAAGGCTGCGGGGCTGGCGGCCTGAGCGGCTGCTCCGTGATTGTCGGGAGCCCAAAATCCGGCGCCGGGAGTTGACCGGGCAGATCCCGGATGAATGAGGCCGCATGACACTTCCCCAGATGCTATCGATCGCCACGCTTGCCGGGATGATGGCGCTCTTCATCTGGGGCCGGTTCCGCTACGATGTGACGGCGATCCTCGCCTTGCTCGCGGCGCTCGCGCTCGGCATCGTCAAGCCGAAGGAGGCGTTCACCGGCTTTTCCGACGACATCGTCATCATCGTCGGATCGGCTTTGGTCATCTCGGCGGCGGTGCAGCGATCCGGGGTGATCGAGATCGCGCTCGCTTTCGTCTCGAAGCGGGTGAAGCGCGTGCGCTCGCAATTGCTGGTGCTGACGGCGTCGGTCGGCATCGCCTCGGCGCTGGTCAAGAATGTCGGCGCGCTGGCGATGCTGATGCCGGCCGCGTTCCAGATGGCCAAGAAGAACGACACCAGCCCGTCGGTCTTCCTGATGCCGATGTCCTTTGCCTCGCTGCTCGGCGGGTTGATGACCCTGGTCGGCACCTCGCCCAACATCATTGTCAGCCGCGTGCGCGAGGACATGACCGGGCAGCCGTTCGGCATGTTCGATTATTTCCCGACTGGGTTCGGGCTGCTGCTGGTTGGCCTGATCTTCCTGCGCTTCGCCTACCGCCTGCTGCCGCGCGACCGCCATGCGGCACCCACCATGGGGGAAGCCCTCGACATCAAGGGCTATGTCACCGAGGCGTCGGTTCCAGAGGGATCGTCAGCGGCGGGCGAGACGGTGACCGCCTTTGTCGAGCGTCACGATCATGAGGTGACCATCACCACCCTGCTGCGCGCCGGGCTGCGGACGCCGCCGCTTCCGGACATGGTCCTGCAGGAAGGCGACACGCTGATCCTCGGCGGTGATCCGGACTCGCTCGAACGCGTCATCGCAAGGGACAAGCTCCAGCTCGAGGGGCAGGATCGGGACGTGCCGGAAGGCAGCGAGAAGGATCAGGTCGGGGTGATCGAGGCAGTGATCAACGCTGAATCGGTGCTGATCGGGCAGACGGCGGGCCGGCTCAGGCTCCAGCAAAGCTATGGCGTCAACCTGATCGCCGTGTCCCGCGCCGGGCAGCGGCTGACCAAAAGGCTGGGGGAGACGATGCTCAGCGCCGGTGACGTGATCGTATTGCAGGGGCCGCTTGGCCTGTTGCCGGAACGGCTTCGCGATCTCGGCGCGCTGCCGCTGGCGGAGCGGTCGCTCCGGCTGGGTAATTCCAGGCGCGGCTGGCTGCCGATCCTGATCCTGGCGGTTGCGATGGGCGCGACGGCCGGCGGCTATGTGCCCGTCGCGGTCGCCTTCTTCGCGGCGGCGGGACTGGTCATGGCCACCGGCGCGCTGCCGGTGCGCGAGGCATATGAGAATGTCGAATGGCCGATCCTGATCATGCTCGGCGCGCTGATCCCGGTGAGCGATTCGCTGCGGACCACCGGCGCGTCGGACGTGATCGCGACATGGCTCGCCGATCTCGGAGCGACCCTGCCGCCCTGGGGGGCGGTGGCGCTGATCCTGGTCGCGGCGATGGCGGTGACGCCGTTCCTCAACAATGCCGCGACCGTGCTGGTGATGGCGCCGATCGCCGCGGTGTTCGCGCATGATCTCGGTTACCGGCCCGAGGCGTTCCTGATCGCGACGGCGATGGGCGCGGGATGCGATTTCCTCACCCCGATCGGCCATCAGTGCAACACGCTGGTGTTCGGGCCGGGCGGGTATCGGTTCGGCGACTATGCCCGGCTGGGGGCGCCGCTATCGATCCTCGTCGTGCTGGTCGGCACGCCGTTGGTGATCTGGACCTGGCCGCTGCATTGAGCCGCGACCGCCCCGGCGAGCCGGGCGGGAAGCTCCGGCGCCATGTGCGGGTAGAGATCGGGCTCGATCGCTTCCAGTTCCATCAGCGCCAGGCTGCCATCGGCGACGCGCAGCAGGTCCACCCGTGCGTAGAGCGACGGTTCGGGCAGCGCGGCGATAACCGTCTCCGCGAGCGCGAGCTGCGATGGCTCAGGCTCGAAGCGGCTGAACTGGCCACCGAATTGCGGCTGGATGCGGAAATCGCCCTGCTTCGCCACTTTGCGGACTGCGTGGCTGAAGGTGCCGCCGATGAACAGGAAGGACAATTCGCCTTCGCCTGAAACGGCGGGTACGAACGGCTGGATGATCGCATCGTCGAGCGGCTCGATCGGATCGCCCCGCCGGACGCGCACCGTGCGGAAGCTGCCCCCGGACACCTGCGGCTTCACCACCAGTTCCTCGGCGCCGAAATGGTCGAACGCGGCGGCAAGACTTGCGTCGTCGGCGCGGCCGAACCGGCTCGGCACGATCGGGATGCCCGCTGCCTCGAGCTCGAGCAGATAGGTTTTCCGGGTGTTCCACGCCAGCAGGGCAGGCGCGTTGAGCAAGAGCCGTTCCGCCGGCCACGCAGCGAGGATCGCCTCCCACCGGGCGACGTCGAGATGATAGCCCCAGGCGAACAGCGCGAGCGTCGCATCGGTCCCATCGTCGCCATCGCCCGGTCCCTGATCCCAGGGCCTGGTGGCGAGCGTCATCCCGTGCGCCGCAAAGGCGTCGCGATACCGGTCGAGAATCTCCACCGCCGCCGCGCCATATTCGCTGGCGGCGGCGGGCATCAGCACATCGATGGCCAGGGTCATGGGCGTCAGGCAGGCTCGCCCACGACCGTCTTCACTTCCATGAAGTCGGTCAGGCCGTACTTGCCGCCTTCGCGTCCATTGCCCGACTGCTTGTAGCCGCCGAACGGCCCGGCACCGTCCGGCGCCCAGGAGTTGATCGTCACCAGCCCGGCCCGCATCCGCGGCGCGACCTTGGCGGCAGCGGCGGGATCGCCCGAGATCGTCGCTGACAGGCCATAAGGCGTGTCGTTGGCGATGCGGATCGCCTCGTCCTGCGTGTCGTAGGAGGTGATCGTCGCCACGGGGCCGAACGTCTCCTCCTGTGCGATGCGCATGTCGGGGGTCACGCCGGTGAACAGCGTCGGCCTGATGAAATAGCCGGCATTGCGTCCGTCGGGCCGCCCGGTACCGCCGGTGACCAGGGTCGCGCCTTCGTCGATCGCCGACTGGATCAGCCCCTGGATCTTCTCATACTGCGCCTTGTTGACGACGGGGCCGATATGCGCGCCCATCACCGACGGGTCGCCGACCTGGGTCGCCTCCATCATCGTCTTCACGATCTGTGTCGCGTCGCCGACCTGCGAGGCATGGACCAGCAGCCGGGTCGGGGCGATGCAGCTCTGGCCCGAATTGGCGAGCACGCCCGCGACCGTCGGCGGCAGGACGGCGGCGAGATCGGCGCCCTCGAGCACCAGGTTGGGCGCCTTGCCGCCCAGTTCCTGATGGACTCGCTTGACGGTCGCGGCGGCGGCCTGCGCCACGGCGATGCCGGCGCGGGTCGATCCGGTGAAGCTCACCATGTCGACGTCCTTGTGGCTGGACAGCGCAGCGCCGACGCCCGGACCGTCGCCATTGACCAGGTTGAACACGCCCGCGGGCACGCCGGCCTTCTCCAGCACCTCGGCGAGGATCATCGCGCAGGCAGGCGATTCCTCGCTCGGCTTCAGCACCATCGTGTCGCCGGCGGCGAGCGCGGGAGCGACCTTCGCGCAGATCTGGTTGAGCGGCCAGTTCCACGGCGTGATCATCGCGACGACGCCCAACGGTTCGTGCACCACGCGGGCGCGGCCCAGCCGTTCCTCGAACGTGAACTCGTTCAGCGCCTTCAGGGTCGACATGAAATGGCCGAGGCCGCTCGGCGCCTGGGCGGCGGTGGCGAAGCCGATCGGCGCGCCCATTTCCTGGCTGATCGCGGCGGCGAGATCGGGGATTCGCGCCTTGTATTCCTCGATGATCCGGCCGAGCAGGGCGGCGCGTTCCTCGACGCTCGTCTGAGACCAGCTCTCGAACGCGCGGCGGGCGGCGGCGACTGCCTTGTCGACATCGGCGGCGGTGCCGAGCGTGATCTCGGTGCAGGGCTGCTCGGTCGCTGGATCGATCACCTCATGGCGCTTGCCGCCCTCGCTCTCGACCCATGAACCGTCGATATACTGCTTGAGGTAGCTCTTCATCCTCGCCTCCGATTTTTGAACCTGCGGTACGGTTGAGCCGCCTAGATGGCGGTCAACGCGAAACGTTGCAACCTGAAACGCGATGACTATCTGCAACTGATCCCATCAGGAGACCGATATATGGCGCGCGTTGCACGGATCGAGCAGACCGGCGGACCCGAGGTGATCAAATGGGTCGATATCGACCTGCCTGATCCCGGCCCCGGCGAGGTCAGGATGCGCAACACTGCGGTCGGCCTGAACTATATCGACACCTATTTCCGCAGCGGTCTCTATCCGTCCGAGCTGCCGGCGGGCCTTGGCGGCGAGGCAGCGGGCGTGATCGAGGCAATCGGGCCGGGTGTGGAGGGCTTCGCGGTCGGCGACCGGGTCGGCACGTTCGGGCCATCCCGCGGTGCCTATGCCAGCGAACGCAATCTTCCGGCGGCGCAGGTGATCACGTTGCCGGATACGGTGGACGACCGCACCGCCGCCGCCCTGCTGCTCAAGGGGTGCACCGCCGAATTCCTGGTCGAGCGCTGCGCCAGGGTGCAGCCCGGACAGACCGTGCTTGTCCATGCCGCCGCGGGCGGGGTCGGACATCTGCTGGTCGGCTGGTTGAAGCATATCGGTGCGACCGTGATCGGCAGCGTCGGCACCGCCGACAAGGCTGACCAGGCGCGCGCGGCCGGTGCCGACCATGTGCTGGTCCACACGCAGGTCGATGTCGCGAAGGAGGTCCGCGCGATCACCGGGGGCGAGGGCGTGCCCGTCGTCCTCGACGGCGTCGGCAAGGCGACCTGGGAGGTCTCGCTGGCCGCGACGGCGCGGCGCGGCCTGATCGTCAGCTATGGCAATGCGAGCGGCGCGATCACTGGTGTCGGGCTCGGGGTGCTGGCCGCGAAGGGATCGCTGTTCGTCACCCGGCCGACCCTGTTCGACTATTATGTCGACCATGAGGAGCGCCAGAAGGGCACTGATCGCGTGTTCGAGATGCTGGCGAAGGGCGCGATCGTGCCCGAGATCGGCCAGGCCTTCGCGCTCGAGGATGCCGCGGAGGCGCACCGCGCGCTCGAAGCAGGCGAGACCAGGGGCGCCACGGTGCTGATTCCGTAGCCTGGCCATTCCTTCATGGGCTGATTTGGGGAGAGCGACAGGCCGGGTAGAGTGCGGCCCGTCAAGGACAGCCGCCGCGGCGGTTGACTGGCTCGCGCCCGGTCTTTGTGTGTCCCAGCATTTCGGCAAGGTCCGGTTTCACCGTCAGGCGTCGGGAACAGGAGAGGAATCCCTACCCAAGGGCGCGTGCTGCCAGCCCGGCGCAATCCGCATCGGTCGCGCGGGGGCCTTGCTTGCCGGCGATCGAGCGGCCGAGTGCCTTGAAGAAACTGCCCGCCGATTTCGCGCCTTCGGGCAGATGCACATCGGGTGCCTTGATCGTCCCCGCGACGGTCAGCGAGGCGGGGAAGCGCAGGATCGTCTTCTCCTTGGGCGCTCCGGTCAGGGTCAGGGCGATCGCCTCCGACGGGAAGCTGATCGTGCCCCGGCCGCTGGTCTGGCTGCGCGTCGTGTCGATCAGGAACGGATCGGCCGTCCCGACGCCCCGGCGCATCGCAAGCCGGATCACGACGCAGCGCAGCCCGGCGCGCTCGTCCTTGTCGGTGAAGAGGCCGCGCGCCGCGTCGAAGCCGAGCAGGGAGGCGATCTTCGCCGGCAGCGCCCCGTCGCGGGCGACCAGGCCGATCGTGCCGTCCGAACTGCCGACCGCCTCGCGGATCGTGCTGCCAGGTCCCTTGAGCCGCACCCGTCCGTCGACGCGACCCACGACATCGTCGCCGCCGGCCAGCGTGGGGATGTTCGACCCGCGCAGCGCCAGGTCGATCGTCACCATGGGCACGGCCCCGCCGCCGCGCTGGTCGACCAGCGCCGACCCGTCGATCTTCCCGCGTGTCAGGTCGAGGGTGAAGGGATCGATCGTCAGCAATTGATGATCGATGGTCAGCGTGCCGCGCATCGCCGCCAGCGCGGAGGACTTCTCGCTCATCAGGCGCTTCACCGTGAAGCTGATCGTGCCGTCGGTGCGAGTGATCTTGCGAAGGTTGATCCGGGTATCGGGCACGAGCCGCGGCCCGATCGCCTGGCGTCTGGCGAGCGCGGCGGCGTGGCCGGCAGGGGAAGAGAGATCGTCGAAGTCCAGCGCGTCGGAGGCCAGCGTGCCCTTGAGCTTTGTCCGGCCGTCGACCTTGCGCACTTCGACCTGCCCCGCAATGTCGGATCGGCCGATCGTGCCTTTCAGTCCGGTGATCTTCCACACGCCGTCGTCGCGCCGGACCTGCGCCGTCATGTGGACGGGGCGCGTGCCGAACAGTCCGGCCTCGATGATCGCGTCGATGAATTTCAGGTCGGTGGCGCGGGCGGTCACGTCGAGCGCCATGTGGCGGATATCGAGTGGCGTATCCATCGTCCCGCCCGCTGCCATGTCGAGCGCCGCGCCGCTGATCGTGGCGCGGAACGGCCAGGGCTTGTCGGGCGCCAGGTCGATCGCAGGGCCGTGCGCGGCGAGCGTGACCGCTTCGCCCCGGACAGTGCCGGTACCGCTCAGCGTCACGCCCGTTTTCGGGTCGGCGGAGATCTTCACGGTGAAGGCCCGGTCCTGGAATGCGTCGCGATAGGAGATGCTGCTGTTCGCGATCCGCAGGCTGCGCAGCGATATCGATCCGCCGGCGCTTTCCCGGCCAGCACCGGGTTTTGCCCAGCTCACGCGCCGATCCTTGTCGCGCACCAGCACGACATGCGCGCCGTCGACCTCGATCGTGCCGGGACGGAAACGACCGAGCAGCAGGGGGAGAACCGGGAAGCGCAGGATAGCGCGGTCGACCCGGATCAGGCTGCCCGGTCCGGCCCAGGCTGCCTGCGGTACGCGCAGATCGCCGATCGCGATCGTCGGCGACAGCGAGAAGGCGTCGAGCCGCTCGACCGTGCCGATCGTCACCGGCCGCCCGAACCGGTCGCTCAGCTTCGTTTCGATGGTGGATTTGAACATGCCCCATGGCATCATCGCCAGCGCGATCAGGGCGACGGCAAACAACATCGCGATACCGCCGGCGACGAGATGGAGTCGCCGGTCGGCGAGGGCAACGCGGATGTTCATCGCTGAAAGGACGAACCGGCATGCGGTTTCGTTCCGCCTTCCGTCAATCGTCGCTCCGATCAGTCCAATGGCGCAGGATCATTGGCCGGTAACGGCCTGATCCTGCCGCTGATCGGCATGCGCACGGGCAGAAGCGCCTTGCGATCCGCCGTGGCTTCAGCGGGCCACCGTGTCGGCAGCGCTTCGCGCCGAACCAGATCGAGCAGCGCCGCTTCCGTCGGCTCGGCTGCGCAGGACAGCGTCACCCCGCCAAGACCTGACAGGTGCGCCGCGCTTGCGGGCGAGATGCACCAGATCCGCCCCCGCCAGCCGTTTCGTTCGATGATCCGGCGAACGGATCGCGCGCCGGCGCGCGAATGGATGACGATCCCGCCGACGCCCGCGGCGAACGCCGCGGCGCCGTCCATGTCCGCCGGGTCGACCGCCACCGTGTCGTAGACCGGCAGGTGATCGACACGGAAACCCCGGGCGGCAAGGGACTGGCTCAGTCCGTGCGCGGTGCGGGGGGAGCAGAATTCCACCACCCTGCCGCCGGGCGGCAGGATATGGGCGAGCAGCCCGAGCAGGATATCCTCGTCGCCGCCGGTGGAGGTGACGTTGGCATAGCCCATCGACAGGGCGACGCGCGCGATGCCCTCCGATACCGCGAACACCGGAACCGTGTCGTTGACCGCAGGGCGTTGATGATGGCGGACCGCATGCGCGCTGGTGAAGACGATCGCGTCCGGGCGACCTTCGACCGGTTCGTGATCGAGAGGCCGGGTGCGGATGACCGGCACGACGACCGCGCCATAGCCCATGCCTTTCAGGCGGCGTGCCGTCGCGAGATTGTCGGGCGCTGCGCGCGTCACCCAGACAGACATGGCAGGGCCTTTCCGCGCGCCGGGTCGATTGAAGGAGCAGGCGCCGTTCGGGGCGCCGGTAGAGGCTGAAAAATCACGATATGGCCATCCGCTGAAAGTCCAGGCGGCCGGATCGGCGGCGCTGGTGTCCTGGTGGGATAACACCCGGGCGCCGCGCGCAATGCCGCGCGGGACCCGGGCTAGCCGCGTGCGGCGAGCTGCCCCGAATGGTCGCGAAAGCGATGATGACGAGCAGGAATCTGCATTGGGCGAGAATGGTCCGCGAACCGTCGCCTGTCAAACGCCGGCCGGCGCGGAGACGGGCCAAAAGAAAAGGGCGCCCGGATCGCTCCGGACGCCCTCCCTCTCGAACATGGTCGATCAGTAGGAATAATACATGTCGTACTCGACGGGGCTTGGCGTCATTTCCCAGCGCGCCACGTCTTCCATCTTCAGCTCGATATAGGATTCGATCTGGTCGGGGGTGAACACGCCGCCCTTGAGCAGATAGTCGTTGTCGGCCGCCAGCGCCTCGAGCGCCTCGCGCAGCGATGCGCAGACGGTCGGAACCTGGGCGAGCTCCGCCGGCGGCAGATCGTACAGGTTCTTGTCCATTGCCTCGCCCGGGTGGGTGCGGTTCTGGATGCCGTCCAGGCCTGCCATCAGCAGCGCTGCGTAGCAGAGATACGGATTGGCCATCGCATCGGGGAAGCGCACTTCGACACGCTTCGCCTTGGCGCCCGTGCCGTACGGGATGCGGCACGATGCCGAACGGTTGCGTGCCGAATACGCGAGCAGCACGGGTGCCTCATAACCCGGGACCAGCCGCTTGTAGCTGTTGGTCGACGGGTTGGTGAAGGCGTTCAGCGACTTGGCATGCTTGATGATGCCGCCGATGAAATAGAGGCAGGTATCGCTCAGGCCGGCATAGCCATTGCCCGCGAACAGCGGCTTGCCCGCTTCCCAGATGGAAAGGTGGGTGTGCATGCCCGAGCCGTTATCTTCCTTGATCGGCTTCGGCATGAAGGTGACGGTCTTGCCATAAGCCTGCGCGACCTGGTGGCAGACATATTTGTAGATCTGCATGCGGTCGGCGGTCAGCGTCAGCGTGCCGAAGGTGAGGCCCAGCTCGTGCTGCGCGGCCGCGACCTCATGGTGGTGCTTGTCGCAGGGCAGGCCCATCTCGAGCATGGTCGAGACCATCTCGCCGCGGATGTCGACGGCGCTGTCGACCGGGCCGACGGGGAAATAGCCGCCCTTGGCGCGGGGACGATGGCCGAGATTGCCGCCCTCATATTCGCGGCCGGTGTTGGTCGGCAGCTCGATATCGTCGATCTTGTAATAGCTCGTCGCGTAGCTCGTCTCGAACTGCACATTGTCGAACATGAAGAACTCGGCTTCCGGGCCGATATAGATCGTGTCGCCGATGCCGGTGGTCTTGAGATACGCCTCGGAGCGCTTCGCGGTCGAGCGCGGGTCGCGGGCATAGAGCTCGCCGGTCGAAGGCTCGACGATGTCGCAGACCAGGATCAGCATCGGCGTGGCCGAGAAGGGGTCGGTCCAGATCGCGTCCAGATCCGGCTTCAGGATCATGTCGGATTCGTTGATGACCTTCCAGCCGGCGATCGACGATCCGTCGAACATGAACCCGTCGGTCAGCTCGTCCTCGCCGACGACGGACGAGACCATCGTCAGATGCTGCCACTTGCCCTTCGGATCGGTGAATCGCAGGTCGACCCACTCGATCTCCTGGTCCTTGATCATCTTCAGGACGTCGCTCGCCGAATTCGCCATATACCCCATGCCCTTTCTGGAAATGTCGTTTGCCCGACTCTGTCGGGAATCATGTTTCGCCCGGAGGCCTGCTGTCACATCATGTTGCGCCGCGTCAAATAGCGTCTTCGTTCCTTTCCCCGGTGCGGATACGAAGCGCCGTCTCGACCGGAATGACGAAGATCTTGCCGTCGCCGATCCGGCCGGTCTGCGCGGCCGCCGCGATCGCCTCGACCACCCGTTCAGCGAGCGCGTCCTCGACGACGACCTCGAGCTTCACCTTGGGCAGGAAGTCCACGACATATTCGGCGCCGCGGTACAGCTCGGTATGACCCTTCTGGCGACCGAAACCCTTGGCTTCGGTGACGGTGATGCCGGACACGCCGACCTCGTGAAGCGCCTCCTTAACCTCGTCGAGCTTGAACGGCTTGATGATAGCCTCGATCTTCTTCACGTCGGTACGCCCCCGGGTAAATGGTTGGCCAGTCCGAGCCGCCAAATCCGAGCGGGCGCCTCTGCCTGTAGTCGACCCTTACAACAAGCGTGCCAGCCGCGCGAGCCAGGAACGCCGCCGGGCGAGTGACGGTTCACGGGTTAACGGGTGCCTAACGCTCGTGCAGATGAGCAGGGGCTGCCCTATTTTGCGGCAGTGCCGCGCGTTGTCGCGGTTCAGATGCCGATCAGATAGTCCGGTGCGACATGGTCGGTCAGCCAGACTCCATTGTCCGTGAGGAAAAAGATGTGGCCCGCCGCCGTCATCGCCCCGGCGCGGACGGTGAGGATCACCGCCTCGCCGCGCCGGCTGCCGACGATCGTCGCCGTCTCTTGGTCAGGGGGCAGGTGGACATGATGCCGCCGCATCGGTCGCAGTCCCTCCGTCCGGATTGCCGGCAGAAAGCGCTCGACGGTGCCGTGGTAGAGGAATTCCGGCGGCGCGACCTGCGGCCAGCCCAGCTCCACGTCAACCGAATGCCCCTGCCGGGCGCGAATGCGGGTGTGGTCAGCGGACAGCTCGAATCGCTGCTTGTCGCTGTTCTCCACGATGGAGAGCAGGCGCGCCCGGTCACAGGCGATCTGCTTGCGGGCGAGTGCGGCCAGCACGGCGTCGACATCGGTCCAGCCGGCGTCGTCGAGTGCCAGTCCGGCTGCGTCGGGGCGATGGCGCAGCCAGAGGGACATGGTTTTGGATAAGGTCTTGTCATCAGTCATCATCGCTCGACTATAGCATAGTCGGCGGACCGGCGGCGCGGACGGCAGGGCGGCACCCTGAATCCGATGCCGCCAGCCGAGACGAAAGCCGGTGACTTACGCGGACGCCGAAGAGGCTCCATCAGCTTCGGCCGCTTCCTGCGCCGCGAGTTCGAGCATCCGTGCTGCGATCTCGCGCTCGCCCATCACCACATGCGCCACCTTCAGCTTTTCCAGATGCTGCACCTCGGCGTCCGAATGGGCCCGCGCGATCACGCGGATCGCCGGGTTGAGCGCCCGTGCCCGCTCCACGACCGCCCCGGCCTCGAACCCTTCCGGAATGGTGATGAGCAGCTTCACGGCGCTATGGATTCCCGCCTCCTCCAGGGTCTGCGGGTCGACCGCATTGCCCTGCACCACCGTGACGCCATCCGCCTCCGCGCGTTTCGCCGGGACGTCCTGATCCTCGATCACGACGATCTCGCGCCCCCGCGCGGCAAGCTCGCAGGCGATCAGGCTGCCGACCCGGCCATAGCCGACCAGGATGGCATGGCCCGTGCGCGGCAGCGGCCGGGGGGTGTCGTCCTTCTCTCCGTCGGCCTTGCTCAATCGCGACGCGATCAGCGAGAAGATGAACGGGTTGAGGAAGATCGAGATGATCGCGCCGGCCAGGATCAGGTCGCGCGCCGCCTGGGGCAGGATGTTGAGGCTTGCGCCAAGGCTGGCCAGGATGAACGAGAATTCGCCGATCTGCGCAAGGCTGGCCGCGACCGTGAGGGCGGTGCGGTTGGAATGGCCGAACAGGCGGACGATCAGATAGGCGGCGATCGACTTGCCGAACACGATGATGCCGACGGTGGCGAGCAGCGGCAGTGGCTGGCGCACCACCACCGATGGATCGAACAGCATGCCGACCGAGACGAAGAACAGCACCGCGAACGCGTCGCGCAACGGCAGGGTCTCTTCCGCGGCCTGGCGGCTGAGCTGGGTCTCGCCAAGGATCATGCCGGCGAAGAACGCGCCGAGCGCAAAGGACACGTCGAACACATAGGCCGCGCCGAACGCGACGCCGAGCGCGATCGCCAGCACCGCAAGCCGGAACAGCTCGCGCGATCCGGTCCCGACCACCCAGTGGAGCGCCGCGGGGATGATCCGCCGTCCGACCACCAGCATCAGCGCGATGAAGCCGGCGACCTTGGCGAAGGTGATCAGCAGCGGCACCATCAGGGACGAGGCCCCGGCGCCGTTCGCGCCGTTGATCACGCCGGCCAGCGGCGGCAGCAGCACGAGCGCCAGGACCATGGCGAGGTCCTCGACGATCAGCCAGCCGATCGCGATCCGGCCGCGTTCCGTCTCGACCAGCTTGCGCGATTGAAGCGCGCGCAACAGCACCACGGTACTGGCGACCGACAGGGCCAGGCCGAACACGAACCCGGCGAACAATCCCCAGCCGAGCAGCCACGCCAGCCCCATGCCGAGCAGCGTCGCCACCGCGATCTGCACCACCGCGCCTGGTACCGCGATCTTGCGGACCGACAACAGGTCGCGCAGCGAGAAATGCAGCCCGACGCCGAACATCAGCAGGATGACGCCGATCTCGGCGAGCTCGTTGGCCAGGTTCCCGTCGGCGACATAGCCCGGCGTGAACGGGCCGACGATCACGCCCGCCAGCAGATAGCCGGCGATCGGCGACACCTTCAGGCGATGCGCGATCGATCCGGTGACGAACGCGGTGAACAGGGCGGCGACGATGGTGGCGATCAGGGGGGTATGGTGCATTGGTTCTCCTCGCTGGGACGACAGGGTTCCGCCAGATGGGGCGGTGCCGGCGGACCATGAAGGCCCGCCGGCTGTGTGTGTTAAGGGGCGGTCGTTGCGACGGCGGCGATCATCGCCGCGCTCGCCGCAAGACCGGCCCAGAGGGCGGCCACGAACCACCAGGGTGGTCGCTTGGTCTTTCTGGCCATCGATCTCTCCTCGCCGGAAATGTGATGGGGCCGAAGGCGCGATAGGCGTGTGGGCAGTCCATCATGCGCCTCGCGATGTCGCGCATGGCATCCGGCAAGGCCGGTGCCGCGCCTAGATCGCCGGCGAAGGAGGGCCCCGGGGATAGGCTGACCCGATCGGCGCAAGGGCGGCCAGTGACTGCTCGCCCAGGCTATGGAGGGCGATCGCCGGTAGCGGAACGAACCGCACGGCGGCCATGATGGCCGGCGCGAACAAGGCGATTCCGGTGTCGGGGTCCTGAACCCGCGCCGCGTCGGTCCGCGAGAGCAGGGATGCCGGCTCGGCGCTGCGCAGCGCGACGACGCTGTTCGACGGATTGAATGCCGAACCGACCGCACTGGTGTGCGGAAGGCCGACCGGCAGAAGGGCGCAGAGAAGCGTCGTCGCGACCGTCAGCCACACCGACCCGGCAAACAGGCGCAGGGCGGTGATGCTGTCGCTTGGTACGATCCTGGGCTTCGCTATCTGCACCGTATCTCCAGACTGTGGCGTGGCGTCTTCCTAGCACAACGGGCCGTTTTCGTAAACGATCCCACCCGGCCCCCTCGCTGCTCCTTCATCCTGTCCCGATCTTCCCCGATGGGCTTTCGCGCTGAAATCTGCATAAGGGCGGCGCGTCCGGGGGGCGACGCTTCTGGGGGATGGCAATGGCGCAAACCGACAACCGGCTGCCGTTGATCGCGTTCATCGTCTTCATCGATATGGCGGGCATCGGGTTGATCATCCCGATCCTGCCGTCGCTGGTCGAAAGCCTGAGCGACACGGACGTCGCTCATGCCGCGCTGATCGGCGGCGAATTGCTGTTCGCCTATGCCGCGATGCAGTTCCTCTTCGCGCCGGTGATCGGCGGCCTCAGCGACCGGTTCGGGCGGCGGCCGGTGCTGCTCGGCACGCTCCTGGCGCTCGCGGTCGACTATGCGATGATGGCCTGGGCGCCGACGCTCGGCTGGCTGTTCGCCGGGCGGATCATCTCCGGCGTGATGGGCGCGACCTGGGCGGCGGCGAACAGCTGCATCGCCGATCTCTATCCGCCGGAACAGCGCGGGCGGCTGTTCGGGCTGCTTGGCGGGGCAGGGGCCTCGGGCTTCGTGCTCGGCCCGGCGATCGGTGGTGTGCTCGGTACGATCGGTTTGCGGCTGCCCTTCGTGGCGGCAAGCGTGCTGGCGCTGGCCGGTGCGGTGATCGGCTATGTTGTCTTCACCGAGACGCTGCCGCCGGAGCGGCGCCGCGCCTTCACCCTGGCACGCGCGAACCCGTTCGGCACGCTGGTGCGGATGGGGCGCTATCCCTTCGTGCTCGGCTGTCTCGCGACGATCTTCCTGATGCAGCTCGGGGCCCAGTCGCAGCTCTCGACCTGGGGCTATTTCCTGATCGAACGGCTGCGCTGGTCGCCGCTGGAGATCGGCCTGTCGGTCGCGCTGTTCGGCATCGCCATCGCCATCGCGCAAGGGCTGGTCACCGGCCCCGCCATCGCCCGCTTCGGTGAACGGCGCTGCGCACTGGTCAGCCTGATGTTCGGCCTGCCGAGCTATATCCTGCTCGCCTTCGCATCGACCGGATGGATGATCTATCTGGCCATCATCGTCGGCGCGGCGACCGGCGTCGCCTTCCCCGCGATTCAGGGCATGATGACCACCCGGATCGAGGAGGATGCCCAGGGCGAGCTGCAGGGCGCGGTCGCCAGCACGGTTGGCCTGACCTCGATCATCGGGCCACTGGTGATGACCTGGGTGTTCGGCCATTTCGCTGATGCGAAGGGGATGTATTTCCCGGGCGCACCCTTCGTTGTGGCGAGCGGGCTGATCGTCGCGGCGTGGTTGCTGCTGGCGCGGACGATCCGGCGGTATTTTTGAAGACGTCGGGTGTGGAATGTAATTCCCGCCATATCGGATCTACTGCGCCTTGGTTCATCGACCCTCATCATGATAGCGACTTGAGTAGCGGCAGTATTTTATAAGGGCCGCCCGGGGGTAATATGCGGATATTCGGCGCGGCAGTTCTTCTGACCCTGTGTACCGCGGCACCGCTTCAGGCTTGGGCCGCGGAGACGATCACCTACACCTATGACGCGAAAGGCCGTCTGGTGAAGGTCGAGCATTCTGGCACCGTCAACAATGGCGTGAAGGCCGAATACACCCACGACAAGGCGGATAACCGCAAGAATCTCAAGGTGACAGGCGCGCCATAGCGTCGTCGGCTCGCGAGGGGCCGCACACCTGATCTGCTGACATTGGAGAATTGCCATGCACACGTCCCGGTTTCGGGCGGCGGCTTTTTGCGCGCTGCTGACATCCACCTTCCTGAGCGCGCCTGCGACGGCGCAGACTTCGCCTGAGTTCCGTCAGGCCGACGCGAATGGTGTTGACCTGGTCCAGGGTGATTTCCTTACCAGTTTTGCCGAAGGCTCGATCGGCTCTGGGCAGTCCGCCCTCGAATTGTTGCGGGTGCTTGGCAATACCAGCGTCAACGGCACGCCCGGCATGAGCCAGTGGGACCATATTCTCCTCAATGTCGTCAGCAGCGGCACCTATATCGATTTCGGCACGAGGACCGCCAAGTTTCCGGATGCGCAGGCGAGGGGGGAGACCCTGTCCGGGTCGGGAAGCTCCTATGTCTATGGCGACGGCAACGGCACTACGATCCTCTTCGAGGACAATACCGGTGGGGCCGATATCAGTAACTTCTGCAACGGTGCCGTCCAGTCGTCCTGCATCCTGCTCCCGACGGCGATCGTCTCGCCCAATGGCAAGACGGTCTCGCTCGAATATGGCTTCTGGACACGATGCTCGCGACCGCAACAGCCCGATGATCCGATCAGCTGTACCTTTACGCCCCGCCTTGCGCGGGTCTCCAACAGCTACGGTTATTCAGTGGTGTTCTCCTATGCGTCTCCAGACGGCGCCGGTACCGGCAATCCCCCGGCGACCTTCTCTCAACGGATAGGGGCGGCGTTTTACAATGCTCAGGCGGGGGGCGCTCCTCTCGCCAGCGTAAGCTATGCCTATCCGATGGCCGGCGTGACTGATGTCACGGACATGGGTGGTCGCGTCTGGCGCGTGACCAAGACAGCCACCGTCAACGCCATTCGCCGGCCGGGTGCCGCTTCCGACACGACCAGCGCCACGATCAATACCGGCAAGGTCGCCTCGGTCGTGAAGGAGGGCGTCACGACCAGTTATGCCCGCAGCGTGAGCGGCAGCACGGCCACGTTGACGGCGACCAACGCTCTTGGCCAGACGACCACCGTCGTCTCCAATCTGACGGTCGGTCGCCCGACCTCGATAACCAATGCGCTCAACAAGACCACCAGCTATCAATATGACGGCAGCCGCCGCTTGACGCGCGTGACTCAACCCGAGGGCAACTATACCGCGTACAGCTACGACGGCCGCGGGAATATCACGCAGACGCAGATGGTGGCCAAGTCGGGGACGTCGTCGATCACGACCAGCGCAAGCTACGATGCTGGCTGCGCCAATCCGCTGACGTGCAACCAGCCCAACAGCACGACCGACGCACGGGGCAACACCACCGATTACGCCTATGATGCGACGCATGGCGGTGTCACCTCGGTGACGCTTCCCGCGCCGAGCGCCGGCGCCCTCCGGCCACAAACGCGGTACAGTTACACGCTGATGAACAGTGAGTATCAGTTGACGGGCATTTCCGCCTGCCAAACGGCCGGCTCCTGTACCGGGACCGCGGATGAAGTGGTCACTACCCTGGGCTATGACGCCAATAGCAATATCACCAGCGCCTCGAAAGGAAACGGTACAGGAACGCTGGTCGCAACCCGCACCATGACCTATGACGGGCTCGGCAATCTGTTGACCGTGGATGGGCCGCTTGCCGGCACTGCCGATACCACGCGCTACCGGTACAATATGGCGCGGGAATTGATCGGGACCGTCTCGCCCGACCCGGACGGCGGCGGCAGTCTGAAGAATCGGGCCGTGCGCAACACCTATACCAACGGCCTGCTGACCAGGGTCGAGAACGGCACCGTCAATAGCCAGTCGGACGGTGACTGGGCCGCGTTCGCCTCGCTTCAGTCGATCGATACGAGCTACGATGCGAACGCCCGGCCGATAGTGCGGACGCTTGCCTCGGGCGGGACGATCTATGCGCTCGCGCAAGCCAGCTATGATGCGCTTGGTCGTATCGATTGTGCCACGCAAAGGATGAATCCGGCGGTCTACGGGTCGCTGCCTGCGGCTTGCACCCTGTCCACTACGGGGACGCAAGGTCCCGACCGCATCACTAAGACCGAGTATGACACAGTCGGCCGTACCTGGAAGGTCACCAGCGCCTACGGCACCGCCGATGCTTCGACCGATATCACCTACGGATATAGCGACAACGGCAAGATCCTGAGCGTCACGGACGCGGAGAACAACCGCACCGGCTACGACTATGACGGCTACGACAGGCTCTCGGTCACGCACTATCCGGTGGCGACACAGGGCGCGCAGACGAGCTCGGGGACCGACTATGAGCAACTCGGCTATGACGCCGCCGGCAACGTCACCAGCCGCCGGCTGCGCGATGGCCAGACGATCGGCTATAGCTATGACGCCCTCAACCGGGTGACGCTGAAGAGCCTGCCCGAGGCGGGCGCCAATGTGAGCTACGCGTACGACCTGTTCGGCCGCTCGACATCGGTTACGGTCCCGGGCCAGGGTATCGCGCACAACATGACCTATGACGCGCTCGGTCGCCTTACCGCAGAGGGGCAGCCCTTCGGGTCGATGAGCTATCAATATGACGTGGTTGGTCGCCGCACCGCCCAGCAATGGAATGACGGCTTCTATGTCACCTATGACTATCTCGTGACGGGCGAGATGGCGACGATTCGCGAGAATGGTGCGGCCTCTGGTGTTGGGGTGCTGGCGACGTACAGCTATGACAATCTCGGCCGCCGCACCGGCATCACGCGGGGCAACGGGACGACCACCAGCTACGGGTTCGACAATGTCTCGCGGCTGACCTCGCTCGGGCAGGACCTGTCGGGGACGGCCTATGACCAGAGCCTTGGGTTCAGCTACAACCCGGCCGGGCAGATCGTGTCGACGACGCGGTCGAACGACGCCTATGCCTGGGGCGGCAGCGCTAATGTCGACCGGGCCTATGCGGTGAACGGGCTGAACCAGATGACAGCCGTCGGCGGTGGCAGCCTCGGCTATGACGCGCGCGGCAATCTCACTAGCACGGGCAGTACCAGCTACACCTACAGTTCGCAAAACCTGCTGACCAGCGCGACAGGCGGGACAACGCTCTATTATGATGCGTTCGGGCGGCTTTCTGAATATGATACAACCGTGTCGACTCGGTTCCTCTACGATGGCGACTACATGGCTGCCGAGATCGCTAACCCGTCTGGCGCGGTAACGCGGCGCTATGTCTATGGTCCCGGTACCGATGAACCTGTCGTCTGGTATGAGGGCTCGGGCACCAGCGACCGACGCTGGCTGCATGCCGACGAGCGCGGCTCGGTCATCGCGGTGACGAACAGTTCAGGCGCCGCGATCGGCATCAACAGCTATGACGAATATGGCGTGCCGACGAGCGGCAATATCGGACGATTCCAATATACCGGCCAAGTGTATCTGCCGGAATTGGGTCTCTATTACTACAAGGCGCGAATTTACTCGTCGCGTCTCGGCCGATTCCTCCAGACCGATCCGATTGGTTATGGCGATGGGATGAACTTGTATAATTATGTGGGCAGCGATCCTGTGAACGGTATCGATCCATCGGGGTTGAGCAGTTGCAAGAAGGAAAGAGCAGACGGAGCATTGGCGGCCGAGGTTGTGGTCTGCGGTAACGGTTTCGGTGCCACTGGTGGTGGTAGTACCAGTGGATTTGGCAGTATTCAGCCGAATTTTGATCTCAGTGGTGAGATTGATGCCAGCAATCCGCCAGATATCGTTGTAACCGCTCCAATAAAAGTTACCAGATTGGGGCATGATTATCGTGTCGAAACTCTCATTTGTAGTAGGCCGTTAACAAATTCTGAAGGGCGCGATCTTATAAGTCGATTTACAGTGCCGAATAGTAACGCTGGGCGCCCAAGTAAGGCGGGTTTTCAAATTGTAGATTTTCAAGGTATACCTGGTGGATTTGTGATCACTAGCTATTCCGCTGATGGGCTGGCTGGACGAAATGTTACGACGCCTTATCATGCATTTGTGGGGACTGTTGATCAAAGCATCAGTATCTCCGGTGGGAGAACCTACATAAATACTCACGGATACGGGACTGCAGGCAACGATGCAGTTGGGCGCGCTAGAGATGCTGTTAATGAGGTGGGCGGCAAGATGGTATTCGATTTGCTTGATCAGCAAGCAGCGGCGTATGCTAAACGTGCCTATAAAGGATGTTGATTGTGAAGCAGAAATTAGCAGTAATTTTATCGCTTTTGATCTGCATGTGGGTGGCTGGATGTGGGTCTAGATCGAATGCCCCTGGGCCAATAGCAGGTGAGGTATATGTCATCGTGCCTACTGAAAAGGCATCATTATTTACCGATCATTTGGTAATTTTAGCTAAAAGGTACGGAATGACTCCTAATTTAGGGCAGGCCACTGATGATAAGGGTTATTCAATCCATGTGTTGGATGCTGCAAGCCCGTTTGTACGGCTTGTCAGCCAAAATTTACTCCTAAGTGGGAGGGAAGATCCAAAATTATGCGGCGTTTACACCGAACCACATTCTGATCCAGGACAATATTCCATTTCGGTGAGCCCCAGTACGCAAACTACCGATCCGCGATACTCGCGAGAGCTGCTCGTTAAAATAATCGATGATTTGAAGATGGACGGTTACGATGTTCGGCAGAAGCCGATGGTTTGTAGCTCGCAATCCAAGGCAGAAAGTAAGGGTTGAAGAATTTTAGTGATATCGCAAGTTTGGACAAGGTGAATAGCGGGTTCGCGTAGATGGAGTGACGGTGACAGAACAATAACTGCGCTTCCATCGAGAAGACGAAGGCATCGAGGAGCGGCAGGTTCTGGCACGCGCGGTAACCTTGGAGGCGCCCTCACTATCTGACTCAGCAAAGCCCATGCCCGCGCCTCCCCGCCGGACGGGCATGACAAAAGTCGACCCGCCCTTTCGCGCTTTCCCCCCTCGTGAACCTCTCGCCCACGCCCGGAAATCTGCCCCGACTTTTGTCACACGCACCCTTCACGGCATCCGGTGGCGATGCGGTTGATTCAACGAACGCCCGCACCCCGCTAAATCCGCCGCCATGTCCACAGGCCGCCCCACCGCCTATCGCCCCGACTTCGCCGAGCAGGCGCGCAAGCTCTGCCGCAATGGCGCCACCGATCGGGAGATCGCCGATATCCTCGGCGTCTGCGTGCGCACCTTTTATCGCTGGCGGGCCGGGCATGACGCCTTCGCCGAAGCGCTCACGGCCGGCAAGGAACTCGCCGACGACCGGGTCGAGCGCGCGCTGTACGAGCGCGCCTGCGGCTATGAGTATCGGGACGTGAAGATCTTCAACCCCGGCGGCGCGAAGGAGCCGGTGATCGTGCCGGTCACGGTGCATGTGCCCGCCGATGTCGGTGCGGCAAGGCAATGGCTCGCCAGCCGCCGGCCCCGGCCATGGGCAGGCGAGAAAGAGCCGGAGGAGACCGATATGTCCCGGCGATGGCAGGAGGCGCTGGTACGCTTCGATGAAAAACGGCCGCAAAGGGAAGCCGCGGAGGCCGCGCGCTTCGCCGAAAGCGTCGAAAAGCGCGTCGCCGAGGAACTCGCCCGGCGCGGCCTTCAGGAATAGGGCGGCTGGTGCAGGCCCTTGGGGCTGGTCGTGAAGATCTCGCAGCCATCCTCGGTGATGCCGATCGAATGCTCGAACTGCGCCGACAGCGATCGGTCGCGCGTCACCGCCGTCCAGCCATCGTCCAGCAGCTTCACGTCCGGGCGGCCGATATTGATCATCGGCTCGATCGTGAAGATCATGCCCGGCTTCAGCTCCGGCCCGGTGCCGGGGCGGCCGACATGCACCACCTCGGGCGCGTCGTGGAACAGCTGGCCCAGGCCATGGCCGCAGAAATCGCGGACCACGCCGTAACGATGCTTCTCCGCATGGACCTGGATCGCGTTCGCGACATCGCCCAGGTGATTGCCGGGCCTGGCCTGCTCGATGCCGAGCATCAGGCACTCATAGGTCACGTCGACCAGCCGCTTCGCCTTTATCGGCACGTCGCCGATCAGGTACATCCGGCTCGAATCGCCGTGCCAGCCGTCGAGGATCGGGGTCACGTCGACATTCACGATGTCGCCGGCCTTCAGCGTCTTCTCGCTCGGAATGCCGTGGCAGACGACATGGTTGATCGAGATGCAGCTCGAATGGGTATAGCCGCGATAGCCGAGCGTGGCGGGCACGCCGCCGCGATCGACGATGAACTGGCGGATCATGTCGTCGATATCGGCCGTGGTGACGCCGGGCACCATGTGCGGCACGACCATGTCGAGCGTCTCGGCGGCGAGGCGGCCTGCCCTGTGCATGCCATCGAACGCCTCGCGTCCATGGAGCTTGATCGCGCCGGTGCGGCCGGCGGGCGCATCCGGGGTGACGGTTACATAATCGGTCATGCGCCCGATATAGCGTGCAACGGCAGACTTTGCGAGGGCGGGGTTACGGGTCTATGCGCACGTCATGAGCGAGCGGATCTGGACGGCCGGGCTGGTGGTGATCGGGGACGAGATTCTGTCCGGCCGAACCCAGGACAAGAATGTCGCGCAGATTGCGGCGTGGCTCAACGTGCAGGGCATCCGCCTCGCCGAGGTGCGCGTGGTGCCCGACGTCACGGCCGCGATCGTCGAGGCGGTGAACGCGCTGCGTGCCCGCAACGATTATCTCTTCACCACCGGCGGCATCGGTCCGACTCATGACGACATCACCGTCGATGCGATCGCCGAGGCGCTTGGCGTCGGCGTGGTGCACCATCCCAAGGCCCTGGCGGTGCTGGAGCGCTATTACGAGACTCGCGGCGGACTGACCGACGCACGCAAGCGCATGGCGCGCGTGCCCGAGGGCGCCGAACTGATCGAGAATCGCATGTCGGGCGCGCCGGGCATCCGCATCGCCAACATCTTCGTGATGGCAGGCGTGCCGCACATCACTGCCGGCATGCTCGATGCGCTGACCGGGACGCTCGAGGGCGGCCTGCCGGTGATCTCGCGCACGATCGGCTGCTGGGTCGCGGAAAGCGAGGTCGCGGTGCTGCTCGGCGAGGTCGAGCGCGCGCATGAAGGCGTGGCGATCGGCAGCTATCCCTTCTTCCGCGAAGGGAAGACCGGGGCCAATTTCGTCGTGCGCTCGACCGACCAGCGAGTGGTCGATGCGTGCATCGCCGATCTCACCGCCCGGCTCGAGGCAGAGGGCAGGGCGGTGGTGCCCGACGGGATCTAGGAACCGTCTCGCCTGTCCTGTCGACGAACCATGCAGGGCCGGATCGATATGGCGCGACACTTTTTCGCGAGTCCCGCGGATTGGCCCCGCGGCTTGGCCATGTCGCGGCCGATACCGTGCATCGATCCCGGTCGGATGGTTCGACTTTCTGCTGACAAGACCGATTCGGCCGGGTAGTTGATCGGATCCAGGGGGAAGTCTCATGAAGGTCCGGCCGGCGACAGCGCTCCTGGGTATTGTGGCGATGCTTTCCGCGTGCGGTGACGGGGGCGGTTCCTCCACCACGAGCAGCGGCGGCGCGCCGGTCGGCGTCACGCCGACACCCACCCCGACGACGGTGGCCAGCGGCTGCTCGCTGCGCGAGCGTCAGGACTGGATCGCG
>CZQE01000385.1_pt1 | contig 24823 bp, 18 predicted proteins | sample 734431 | NCBI WGS metagenome assembly CZQE01 (sample SAMEA3597869, study PRJEB11362) | hydrothermal vent metagenome | biome: marine hydrothermal vent biome; feature: marine hydrothermal vent; material: ocean water | place: Atlantic Ocean | collected 2010-09-19/2010-10-04
CGAACGCGACCCGATGCATGGCGACCGAAGCCATTTCACCGTCACCCGGCCCGATCCGACCACCGCCGACGCGCTGGCCGAATCCGCCAAGAACATCGCGGCGACCGTCACGGCGGCGGCGATCATCTGCTTCACGTCGTCGGGCTCGACCGCGCGTCGCGTCGCGCGCGAGCGGCCCTCGGTGCCGCTGCTGGTGCTGACCCCCAAGATCGAGACCGCCCGTCGGCTCGGCCTGCTGTGGGGCACCCACGCGGTGCACACGCGCGACGTCGAATCCTTCGAGGACATGGTCGCCAAGGCAAAGCGCATGGCCCTGCGCCACAATATCGCCAAGGCCGGCGACCGGGTGATCATCATCGCCGGCGTGCCCTTCCGCACCCCCGGTTCGACCAACGTGCTGCACGTGGTGCGGGTGACCGGCGACGAGCTGAAGGGCTATTCGCACTAGGCGCATCCAGCGCAACACCTCTATCCGGTCACCTGGCCCTTCCCCGGCGAAGGCCGGGGCCCCGGCCTTCGCCGGGGGCCGCTGCGCCGCGAACGCGACGGCTGAAGAGCGCGCGGAACGGTGGATGCCGAAACGAGTCCGGTACGACAAAGAGCGCTCTCGATTCAACACTGCGCCCGATCATGGAAGTGTGGCGCGGTCCCGTACCCGGGCCCGCTCTTTGACATGGTCGACCAGACAGAAAGTCGTTCACGACGGCAAGAATACCGGCGCCTTTATCGCGCTGAATTGCCCGTTTCTCCGGCCGTTCGGACACCTTTTTCCGCTGTTATGCGATAACAGGGAAACCACGCCTCAAACCGCTGGAATCACTCGCGTAAATCGCGCCTGAATTCCAACATAACAGCGGAAGAAAAAAAAGCCGGCTGCAACAGCCGAAAATCCGGGCGGTCGCCGGGCGCGAATCAGTCGCTGAGCAGCCCCAGCGTAACCAGCTGGCCGCGCAAGGTTGGCGCGTCGACGAACTGCAGGCCGTGCATGCCGACGCCGTTCGCGCCCTCGATATTGTCGGCGCGGTCGTCGACGAAGACCGCCTCGCCCGGCTCGAGCCCGAAACGGTCGAGCGCGAGTCGATAGATTGCCGGATCGGGCTTCACCAGTCGCTCGTCGCCCGAGACGACAATGTCGCGGAACCGGTCGAAGACCGCCGCTTCGCGCGCGCGGAACGGCTTCCAGAACTCGCCGGAAAAATTGGTGATCGCAAAAAGCGGCACGCCGGCCGAATCGATCTCGGCGACCAGATCAGCCATGCCCGGCAGCATGCCCGGGATCGTCTCGCTGAAGCGCGGCCCCCACAGCGCGATCATGTCGGCATACTCGGGATGCGCAGCACTGAGCTCCGCCGAGGTCTCGGCGAAAGGCCGGCCCTCGTCGTGCTGGAAATGCCATTCCTTGGTCGCGACATCGCACAGGAACGCATCGAGCGCCCGATCGTCCTCGATCAGGCGCTCGTAAAGGAACCGGGGGTTCCAGTCATACAGGACGTTGCCGACGTCGAAGACGACGGCAGCCGGCCGACTCACTTAGCCCTGGCGGGCCTTGAAGCGGCGGTTCGTCTTGTTGATGACATAGGTGCGGCCACGGCGGCGGATCACGCGGTTGTCGCGGTGACGCCCCTTGAGCGACTTCAGGGAATTGCGGATCTTCATGATCGATTCGCTTCTTTGATTCTCGGGTTTTGGAAAGAGGCGCCCGCATATGGACGAGAGGTGCCCAAGTCAACCCGGGCGACACGGAAGACGGAAAGGTCTATCGGGCGTAGCGGGGGCGTGGCGACGGATTCGAAGGATGGCATTTATGATGAAGGCACGTGGATTGTTCATCGCACTGGCGGCCACGGGCCTTTCGGGCTGCGCCGCTACGGGCAGCGCGCCGGTGCAGGTGACGCGATTCCATCTCGGCGCGCCGCTTGAGCGGGGCACCGTGACGGTGGAGCCGATGACCGGCGACGCACCGGCGAGCCTCGAGTTCAGCGTCTATGCCAGCGCGGTGCAGGCCGAGCTGCTGCAGCAGGGCTACAGCGCGCCCGAGCCTCATGTGACCGCGCAATATCTCGCCGTCGTCGGCGTCAACCGCACGACGCTGGAGGGGGCGCCGCGCCGCTCCCCGTTCACCGTCGGGATCGGCGCCGGCGGTGGCGGTGGCTATGGCGGCGGGGTCGGCGTCGGTGGCGGCGTCTCCTTCCCCATCGGCAAGGCGCGGTCGCGTTATGTGACGGCGAGCCAGATGTCGGTGCAGATCCGGCGGCGCAGCGACGGCACGGTGGTGTGGGAAGGCCGTGCGCAGACCCGCGACGACGACAAGGGGCCCGGTGCGCAGACCAGCGCCACCGCAGCCAAACTGGCCCATGCATTGTTCCTGGGCTTCCCCGGCGAATCCGGCCGTTCTATCACGATCAAATGAGCATTCAGATCAACGCCGCCTTCGACGGCGGCAATATCCGCCTGGTCGCCGTCGCCGGAGACCGTATCGACCTGGAGATCGCGCAGGATCACCAGTCCGATTTCTTCCAATGGTTCTATTTCCGCGTCGCCGGGGCGAAGGGGCGCAAGATCACCTATCGCATCGTGAATGCGGGTTCCTCGGCCTATCCCTTCGGCTGGCCGGGCTACAGGACGCGCGTCTCGACCGACCGGATCGACTGGCGGATGATCGAGACGCGCTACGCCGACGGCGTGCTTGAGTTCGACTGGGAGGGTGACAGCGAGCTGGTCTGGTTCGCCTATTTCGCGCCCTATACGATGGAACGCCACGACGCGCTGGTCGCCGCGACCGCGCTCCAGCCCGGTGTCACCCATCGCCAGCTCGGCCTGTCGCTCGACGGCCGCGCGATCGACTGTTTCAGCATCGGCGACGGCCCGAAGCAGGTATGGCTCTATGCCCGCCAGCATCCCGGCGAATCCATGGCCGAATGGTGGATGGAAGGCGCGCTGGAGCGGCTGACCGACAGCGAGGATCCCGTCACCGCCGCCCTGCTCGCCAAGGCGACCTTCCATGTCGTGCCGAACATGAACCCGGACGGGACCTTCCGCGGGCATCTGCGCACCAACGCAGCCGGCGTGAACCTAAACCGCGAATGGCATGCGCCGACGGCCGAGAAGAGCCCCGAAGTGCTGTGCGTGCGCAATGCAATGGACGAGACCGGCGTCGCCTTCGCGATGGACGTGCATGGCGACGAGGCGATCCCCGCCAATTTCCTCGCCGGCTTCGAAGGCATTCCGAGCTGGACCGACGCGCTTGGCGAGAAATATTACGACTTTGCCCGCCGCCTCGCCGCCCACACGCCCGATTTCCAGATCGAGAAGGGCTATGAGAAGTCGAGCCCGGGCAAGGCCAACCTCTCCATGTCGACCAACCAGGTCGCGGAGCGCTTCGGCGCGGTGGCGATGACCCTAGAGATGCCGTTCAAGGACCATGATGCGAACGCCGACCCGGAATTCGGCTGGTCGCCTGAGCGCAGCAAGCAGCTCGGCCACTCCTGCCTGGAAGTGCTGGCCGAGGTGATCGACACGATCTGACGAAAGACAGTCACCGTTCGTCCCGCGCAGGGGCTGAGACAAGCCGAAAGGGCTGCTCGGGACGAACGGCTTGGCTGGACCGGCCGGACCGGCTCAGAACAGCTCGGCCAGAAAATCCTTCATCGCCTCCCAGCTCCGCCGGTCGGCGCGCTCCTCATAGGCGACGCCCGGCCGGGTCGATGCCTTCGCCGCCAGGTCGGTGAAGGCATGGCCGGCATTGCCATAGGCGTGGATCTGCCAGTCGGCCCTGCCCTCGGCCAGTTCCCGGCCAAGCGCGACCATCGCGTCGGGCGGCGCCAGCGGGTCCTCCCAGCCGTGACAGACAAGCAGCTTCGGCCCGATCGGCGTGGTGCTGGCGTAATCCGGCCGGTCGTACACGCCGTGGAAGCTGACCCCGCCCAGGAAATCCAGCCCGGCACGCGCCATGTCGAGCACGCACTTGCCGCCGAAGCAGAAGCCGACCGCGGCGGTCTTCGCCGGATCGACCCGGTCGAAGCCCTTCAGCGCGTCGAGCGACGCCTGCAGCCGATCGCGCAGCTGAGCGCGATCCGCATTCATCTCGTTCATATAGACGCCGATGTCCGAGGATTCGGGCGTCGTGCGCTTGCCCTGGCCAAACACGTCGCAGGCGAAGCCGACATAGCCGAGCCTCGCCAGCGCCTCCGCCTTGAAGGTATCGGCTTCCTTCTGCCCGCGCACGTTCGGCACCACGAGCACGCCGGGCCTGAGCGTTCTCACCTCGTCCTCATAGGCGATCACGCCCTCGAACGGCCCGCCCGGACCATTGTACACAAGTGTCTGCCGAACGATCGCCATCGCGTTTCTCCTTGCGGCCCGAATGCCATGCGCGACGCGTGCGCCGCAAGTTGCCTCTCCGCCGCCAATCGCTAGAGACGGGCGCGTCATCGATCGCTTCGGAGAAACCATGCCGACCCTCGTCCTGATCCGCCACGGCCAGTCCGCCTGGAACCTCGAGAACCGCTTCACCGGCTGGTGGGACGTCGACGTGACCGAAAAGGGCGCAGAGGAAGCGCGCGCCGCCGGCCGGCTGATGAAGGAGAAGGGCCTGGATTTCGACCAGACCTTCACCAGCCTGCAGACCCGGGCGATCAAGACGCTCGATCTCGCGCTTGAGGAGATGGGCCGGCTGTGGCTGCCGGTCGAGAAGGACTGGCATCTGAACGAGCGGCATTATGGCGGCCTGACCGGGCTCGACAAGGCCGAGACCGCGGCCAAGCATGGCGACGAACAGGTCCATGTCTGGCGCCGCAGCTTCGACATCCCGCCCCCGCCGCTCGAGCCGGGCAGCGCCTTCGACCTGTCCTCCGACCGCCGCTATGCGGGCATCCCGATCCCCTCGACCGAGAGCCTGAAGGACACGATCGCGCGGGTGCTGCCCTATTGGGAGGGCCGCATCGCCCCCGCGCTCAAGGCCGGGCAGCGCGTGCTGATCTCGGCGCACGGCAATTCGCTCCGCGCGCTGGTCAAGCATCTGTCGAACATCCCGGACGATGCGATCACCAGCCTGGAGATTCCGACCGGCCAGCCGATCGTCTACGAACTGGACGAAGCACTGAACGCCACCGACTGCTATTATCTGAGCGAGCGCTGACGTCTTCCAAAGCCCCTCCTTCAGGGGAGGGGCTTTAAGTAAGTTGCCCTCTTTCCTCACCATGGTTAGGAAGCCGCTCCTTCTACCGGGGCACCTCTCATGACGGACCATCCCCTTGTCGGCATCATCATGGGCAGCGCGTCCGACTGGGACACGATGCGCCATACCGCCGACATCCTTGCCGAGCTCGGCGTGCCGCATGAGAGCAAGGTGGTGTCGGCGCACCGCACCCCGCAGCGTCTCTATGACTATGCGGCCCATGCCGAGGTGCGCGGGCTCAAGGTGATCGTCGCGGGCGCCGGAGGCGCGGCGCATCTGCCCGGCATGGCCGCCGCGATGACTCATCTGCCGGTGCTCGGCGTGCCGGTCGAATCCAAGGCGCTGAAGGGCCTGGATAGCCTCTACTCGATCGTCCAGATGCCCGGCGGTATCCCCGTCGGCACGCTTGCGATCGGCAAGCCGGGCGCGAAGAATGCGGGGCTGCTCGCCGCCGCGATCCTCGCCACGCATGACGCACTGCTGGCCGAGCGCCTCAAGAAATGGCGCGCCGCGCAGACCGACGCCGTGGTGACCGACCCCGAATGACCGGCTCCAGGACTCCGCTGCCCCCCGGCTCGACCATCGGCATCCTCGGCGGCGGCCAGCTCGGGCGGATGCTCGCGGTGGCGGCGGCGCAGCTCGGCTATCGTACCCAGGTCCTCGCCCCCGACGCCGAAAGCGTCGCCGCGCAGACCGCCTCAAGCTTCACCCGCGCCGATTATCACAGCCGCATCGTCCTGGACGAGCTTGCCGCATCAGCCGATGTCGTCACCTACGAGTTCGAGAATATCGCGATCGAGCCGATCCGCTATCTCGCGACGCGGCTGCCCGTGCACCCGGCGCCGGCCGCGCTCGAAGTCGCACAGGACCGCGCCACCGAAAAGAGCTTCGTCGACGGGCTCGGCGGCCGCACCGCCCCGTGGCGCAAGGTCACGACCCCTGACGAGCTGAAGCAGGCGCTGGCGGAGATCGGCGCTCCCGCTATCCTGAAGACGCTTCGGCTCGGCTATGACGGCAAGGGCCAGGTCCGTATCCGTACCGCCGGCGAGGCGGAGGCCGCCTGGGCCGAAATCGGCGAGCGTCCGGCGATCCTCGAAGGCTTCGTCACCTTCAGCCATGAATTCTCGATCATCCTCGCCCGCGGCGCGGATGGCGAGATGGTCAGCTATCCGCCGCCCTGGAACGAGCATGTCGACGGCATCCTCGCCCGCTCCTCGCTCCCCGCGCCCGCCGAGATCGCGCGCCACTGGGCTGAGGCCGCGGCACTCGCCGGGCGCGTCGCCGACACGCTCTGCTATGTCGGCGTGCTCACGCTCGAATTCTTCGCCACCGACAAGGGGCCGGTGTTCAACGAAATGGCGCCCCGCGTGCACAATTCCGGGCACTGGACGATCGAAGGCGCCGTCACCTCCCAGTTCGAGAACCATATCCGCGCGATCTGCGGCCTCCCGCTCGGCGACACGGGCCTGATGGCACCGCGCGTCGAGATGGAGAATCTGATCGGCGAGGACGCCAATCGCTGGGCGGAGATCCTGGAGGAACCGGGCGCGCGCCTGCACCTTTATGGCAAGACGGTGCGTCCCGGCCGCAAGATGGGCCATGTGACCCGGCTGGCGCGGGAATGAAAACGGCCCGCCTTCCGGGTGGAAGGCGGGCCGCTTCGTTAAGCGAACCGGGCGCGATCAGCCGGCGCGCGTGCCCGACATCGGGAAGCTGCCGAACGCGCCGGCGCCGACCGTTCCGGTCAGCGTGTCGCCATCGACCGTCGCGTTGCAGTCAAGCGTCATCGGCATCGGAACGGTGATGTTCATCGTCCAGTGGAGCGCATTGCCGTCCACGGTGCCGGTGACCTCGACCGATCCCATCGCGCCGGTGTTGGTGCCGGTGAAGCTGCCGCCGTCGCTCTTCACGACGAAGGTTGCCTTCTGGTCACCGAGCGGCGACTTCACGACCGTATCCCAGGTGCCGTCGACTTCAGCCATGTCTTCTCTCCTGATCCTGAATCCCTAGCGCACGTCCGCGACGGACGCCGCCGGCACCACCTCAACCGGCAACCCGAGGCTGTCAAGCTGGGGTCGAACCGTCTTCGCATCGCCGACGACGACCCAGATCAGCTTCGACGGATCGATTACCGCGCGTGCCGCAGCGTCAAGCTGGCCGATCTTCAGCCCGCGATAGACCTGAGGAAGTTTTGCATAATAATCGTCGGGCCGCTTGTAGAGGCTGTTGGACTGCATCCCGCCCAGCACGGCGCCCGCCGTTTCGAAATTGCCGGGCAACGAGCGAATCGTTCCGGTGATCGTCCGGTCGAACTCGAGCGGGGTGATGCCCTTGGTCGTCAGGAAATCACCCACGTCGGCACGCAGCGCCGCGATCGACGCGCCGGTCTTGTCGGCCTGCACCGGCGCCTGGATGACATAGGGCGCAGCAAACTCGGCGCGCTGGAAACCGCCGCTCGCGCCATAGGACCAATGCTTGTCCTCTCGCAGATCCATGTTGATGCGCGACAGGAAGCCGCCGCCGAGCGTGTCGTTGGCGGCGAGCAGGGGCACGAAATCGTCAGTGCCCTTCAGCGTCGTGGGGGTCGCCGCATAGATCAGCGACTGGGGCGAATCCGGCCGGTCGACCAGCACGATCTTCGGCGTCGACGGCGTCGACCGTGCCGAGAAATCCTTCACGCCGGCCGGACCGGTCGGCGTCCAGTCGCCGAATTCGGCATCGAGCGCCGCCTTCACCTCAGCCAGCGGCCGGTCGCTGACGACGAAGATGCGCGCCTTGTCGGGACGGAGCCACGCGTGCTGGAATGCGATCAGATCGTCGCGGGTCAGCGTCGCGACCGCCTTGGGATCGCCACTGCCGAACGACTTGGCATAAGGCGAGGCCGGACCATGGACGAGCCGCGGCATGACGCGCGACGCGAGGCCGCCCGGGCTGGTCAGCTCGGCCGAGATCTGCGCGAGCTGCTGGTTCTTGACTCGGTCGACCTCGGCCGGCGCAAAGGCGGGGTTGCGCACGATATCGGCGAACAGGTCGAGCGCCGGCACGAGATTGGGGCTTGGTGCCGACAGGGTCAGACTGGTGCGATCAGCGCTCGCGCCAGCGCCGATGGCGGCGCCGAGCCGTTCCTTGGCCTCGGCGATGCCGATCGAATCGAGCGAGGTGGTGCCCTCGTCCATCATGTTGAGCGTCAGCTGCTGCGTGCCGAGCCTGGTCGCCGGATCGGCGGCAACGCCGGCATCGAAGCTGATCACCGCCTGGGTGATCGGCACCGCGCCGCGCTGCGCATAGATCAGCTCGATGCCGTTCTTCAGGCTGGTGTGCACCGCCGGGGGGAAATCGATGTCGGAGATGGCAGCGACACCCGGCATCGCGCCGCGCGTGCCCTTGACCGGCACGTCGGTCGACGGCTTGGCCTCGACCGCCGCCGCCTCGGTATAGGCCTCGCGCGGACCGGGCACGACGGTCAGCGCATAGACCGGCCGGCCCAGCCACTTCGCGGTCGCCGCCTTGACGATCGCCGGCGTCGCGCCCGCCATGGTCGCAAGCTGTTTCTTGTAGGCAGCGGGATCGTTCGAATAGAGCGCGCCCTCGGCCAGGGTCGCCGCCTTGCCGCTGCCGCCGCCCACCGATTCAAGGCCCTGGATCGTGCGGGTCACGGTGCCAGTCGCCACGCGCTGCACCTCGTCGGCGGTCGGGCCCTTGGCGATCAGATCAGCCACGATCTCGTCGAGGCGCTTCGCGACGATCGCCGGATCGACGCCCGGCGTCACATCGGCATAGACCTCGAACAGGCCGACCTGAGCGAAGGTCTGGTTGCTCGCGGAGACGCGCACCGCGATCTTTTCCCTGCGCACCAGCGCATTGTCGAGCCGCGAGCTGGAAAGCCCGCCGAGCACGCCGGCGGTCACGTCGAGCAGGGTCGAATCCTTGTCGTTGACGCCCGGCACCGTCCACATGCGGTAGATTCGCGTGGTCGAAACCCGGTCCTTCATCACCTCGGCCTTGGCGGCGGCGAGGGTCGGGACGTCGACCTTGGGCACCACGCTGACCGGACCACGCGGGATCGCGCCGAAATATTTCTCGACCAGCAGCTTCGCCGTGGCGACGTCGACATCGCCGGCAAGCGACAGGATCGCATTGTTCGGCGCATAATGATCGTGGAACCAGTCCTTCACCGTGACGAGGCTAGCGGCGTCGAGATCAGCCATCGAGCCGATCGTCGAGTGCCGATAGGGGTGCCCTTCCGGGAACAGCGCGGCGAGCTGGCTGTATTCGACCAGGCCGAAGGGCTGGTTATCGCCCTGGCGCTTCTCGTTCTGGACGACACCGCGCTGCTCATCGAGCACGCCCTGAGTCACCGCGCCGGTGAGATAGCCCATCCGGTCGCTTTCGAGGAACAGCGCACGCGCCAGCGCCGGCGTCGGCACCGTCTCGTAATAATTGGTGCGGTCGAACCAGGTCGTGCCGTTCAGGTCGGTCGCGCCGACTTCCTTCATCGGCGCGAAATAATCGCCCGGCGCGTTCTCGCTGCCGTTGAACATCAGATGCTCGAACAGATGGGCGAAGCCGGTCTTGCCGGCGGGCTCGAACTTCGACCCGACATTGTACCAGACCGACAGCGCGACGATCGGCGCCTTGCGGTCGGTATGGACGATCACGCGCAGCCCGTTGGCGAGGGTGAATTCCTCGTACGGAATATCGACGCTCTTCGCGAGGACTGAAACCGGGGCCGGCTTGATCGGAGCGGCCTTAGCGGCAGTGGCCGGGGGCGGCGCGGCGACGACCGGCGTCGCAAGCGCGCCGAGCGCCACGCCCGCAAGCGCGAACAGCTTGATGTTCATGGAAGATACGTCCTCGAATAAGCAAGTATATTACACAGGTATAACGCAGCCAATGCGCCGCGCAATCGGGGCCGCTCAGGGACGATAGACCCGTTCGACATGGTCCTTGAGCTCTGCAGGATCGAACCACACCGGCTTCAGTTCGTGCCGCACGAACAGGGGTGCCTGATCGGCATAATGCGGCGATTCGGGCCGTGTCGTCGCGGCGCCGAAGGGCTGGATCGATTGCGAGCTGACCTTGCCCGCCTTGTCCCAGGCGACGAACATGATGAAGCTGTCGCCATGCTTCACCGCGAGCCGGCCGTCAGGCGCCTCGTCCCACAGGGCGGCGGCGCGGAGCACGTCGGGGCCGCCGTCCATCGGCAGGTCGACCTTGCCCTGGCGGACGCGCAGGACGGTACCGAGCGGCGGATCGAGCCGGCCGAAATATTTCTTCAGATAGGCGGCGGCCTTGCCGAGTTCCTCGCGCGGATCGACTTCGGGCCGGCGCTGATAATGCCATTTGTTGCCGGCGCGCAGCAGCAGCGCAGCGATCGCATCGGCCGGGCCCTTACCGTCGTAATTCCAGTCCCATTTCGCCAGCAGCGCCTGGGCCTCGATCAGCGTCCGGTCACCCTTGGGGTCGACGGCTGCCAGATCGGCGAACCATTTCGCCGCCCAGCTCACCCGGCTGACGCCGGTGTCGAACTTGATCCGGTGGAGATCTGCGTCGCTGATCGAGGGGGTCGCCCCCATCAGCTCAAGCGCGCGGGTCGCCCGGTTGGTGGTGTCGGTCTCGATCCCGAGCAGCGGGGAATAGTCACCCGGCTTCATTTCCGAACCGGTCCCCGCCGCCTGGAAGGGCGTGTTGTTGGCGTTGATCAGGAAGCCCGAGGCGGGGTTTACGTTGCGCGGCACCTGCGCCCAGGGCACCGTGCCTGCCGCGAGGTCGCGCGACGTGTCGCCCGGCAGCACCTTGGCATAATCATAGCCCGGCTTCCGGTTGGGGAAGCTCGCATTGTAGAAATAGGCGATGTTGCCCGCCGCATCGCCGTAGAGGAAGTTGGTCGCCGGCACACCCTGGATGGCCAGCGCCTTCTGCCACTCGGCGAAATCGCGCGCGCGGTTGAGCCGGTAATATTCCTCGACCATCTTCAGCTGGTCGGCACCGCCATAGCGAAGCGCGAACGCGCCCCTGGGCGTCTCGATCACCGGTCCCTGTACCGCCCGCGACACCATCTTCGGGACCGGCAGCACGAACGGTCCCCACAGCTTCACATGCAGCCAGACCCGCGTCTTTTCGAGCGGGCGCCATGCGCCGTCGAAGCGATAGGCGTCGCCCGCCGGATTGAGCGTCAGCTTGTAGATATCGATCAGGTCGGGCCGGTTGACCGTATTGGTCCAGCCGAGCGTCCGGTTATGCCCAAGCAGCGGATAGGGCGCGCCGGGAAAGGTTGCCCCGGCGAAATTCCAGCCGGTCTGCGAATGCACCACCAGTTCATACCAGGCGACGCCGCCGCGCCAGGGCTGGTGCGAGTTGGAGACGAGCCGGGTGAAACCATCGGCCGAGCGCTTCGGCGCAACGACAAAGGCGTTGGAACCGTTCTCGTTGCCGTTGGGGCCGATCGGCGTGATGTCAGGCGCGTCGGGCACCGGTCCGGCGCTCTCCCTGGGCAACGGCGTGTCCCCGGCCAGTGCGCCGAGCACTGAATCCAGCCCGAAGAAGAAAGGCGACCGAAGCACGAAACCCACCGCGACGTCCCGGCCATCGACCGGGAAGAGCTTCGCCAGCCGCACCTCGCCCGGATGCTTCTCGGCATAGCGGTTCAACCCGGAGGCATAGCCATCGAGCAATGCCCGCACATCGGCCGGCTGCTTCAGATAATCGCGATCGACTGTCTCCCGCGCGCCGAGCAGGTGAAGCACATAGTCGGTCTTCGCCCCCTCGCCGCCGGTCATCACGCCGAGGCGTCCGCGTGTCATGGCGAGCACTTCCTGCAGGGTCGAGAAATCATCCTCGGCATGCGCATAGGCGATGCCGTAGGCGACGTCGGGATCGGTCTTGCCGAAGATATGCGGCACGCCGAAAGTGTCGCGCGCGATCTTCACGTCATAAGAACGGGCCGGCGGCGCGGCCGGCGCGGTCGCAGTGAGCGGTTCCCAGGTGGCGAGGAAGATCGCGACGAAAACGACAAGCGCCAAAAGCCCGAGACCGATGCGACGGATCATTTGGCGTCCTCCTGCGCGGGGGCAGGCTCGGCGATGAAGCCGAGCTTTGTGAAGCCGGCCATTTGCAGCGCATAAATTGTACCGCCGAGGCATCGATACGGCACGATAGTGTCACCGTCGATGTGAACCGACTTTTTCTTGTCGGGCCACGCCCTCGCCCGCTCCAACAGTTCCGCATCGTCGACCGGCGCGCCGTTCCAGGCCGTGACGCATTTGCCCGATTCATCGACCATGATCCGGACATGGAGCGCCGCGCCGGAAGAAGCGACGGACAGGGCCGCGAGCAATGTGAGAATCGCCATCATCCGTCCCCTGCCTGATGCTTCGTCGGCACCAATCCAATGGGGATAGCAGGCAATCGTCATGCGCCGCCAGCGCGATTGCCGCCGCCCCGCGCAAAGCGCGGTAGCGGCGGCTGCTCGTCGATCAGAAGCCGGTCTTCACCGTGACGAAGAACTGCTGCGGCGCACCCGCGAGCAGCGTCTGGTTGTCGCCGCTGTTACCGAAGCCGTTCGACCCGATGGTGGAGATATACTTCCTGTCGAACAGGTTGGTCGCGTTGAGCTGCACCTCAACCTTGCGCTCACCCGGCAGGGTGACACGGGCGCCAAGGGTCGCATCGAAGATCACCTGTTCAGGCACCGACTGGTCGTTGGTGTAGGTGAAGTAGCGCTTGCTCATGTAATTCGCGCCAATGCGGCCGAAGAACATGCCCTTGTCGTAGGTGATCTCGCCCTTGGCCAGATGCTTCGGGCTGTCGACGGTCGTCTTGCCCTTGGTCAGGACGGTGGCGCTGACATTGTCGCGATAGGTCGAGTCGTTGTAGCTGTACGATGCGAACACGCCGAAGCCATGGCCGAGCTTCGCCTCGCCCGCCGCCTCGAAGCCATAGGAGCGGACCGCGCCGACATTCTGCAGGATCACCGGGTTGCCGACGATCCCCGCGCCGGTCGTCACGCCAAGCAGGCGATTGCGGAAGTCGACATAATAAGCGGCGATCAGGCCGTTGAACCAGCGGTTCTTGAAGCGGCCGCCGAGTTCATAAGTGTTCGATTCCTCGGGCTTCAGCTTGCTGGTGGTGAGCAGCGCGTTGAAACCGGGCTGGGTGGTCGCGAACGGACCGGTCGTCGCCGACGAGACGAAGGCGCGCTTCACCTGGGTGAAATCGCCGAACAGCTCGGCGCTCTCGCTGAGCTTGTAGTTGAAGCCACCATGCGGCTGGAACCAGTCGGTGACCTTGATCTTGCCCGCGGCGAGGCCGCCCGAGACGATCGGGGTGGCCGAGTTGCGGACGTCGAAGCCCTTCCAGCCGAAATCGATCGTCAGATTGCCCAGCGCGATCTTGTCCTGGACATAATATTGGATGGTCTCGGTGCCGTATTTGAAATCCCACTGGGTGAAGAAGGGATTGGACTGGAATTCGAGCGAATCCCGCGTCGGCGTCATGCGGCTGGTGAGGCCGTAGAAGCGCCGGGCCTGGCGGAAATCATTCTTCTCGTACCAGCCGCCGACGGTGATGTCGTTGAAGCCGAGCTTGCCGCCGATCGAGCCGAACACGCCCTTGCGGCGGATGTCGTACTCGGTCGTGCGCACCGAGAGCGGCGCGCCGCCCGGCGTCGCGGTGTACGGCGTGAACCAGATGCCCTGGCCGTGGTTCGAATGATAATAGGCCTTGAGCTCGCCATGGATCGGCGCGTCCTTCGCCGTCTCGATGCCGAGCGAGGCGAGATAGTCGACCCGCAGGCCCGCCGCATTGTAATAGACGTCGTCGGCGGTGGCGTAGGGTGCCGGATAGGGCAGCGGCGCCGTCGGGTGCGCGCCGTTATAGGCAAGCACATCGGCGATCGCGACCGCGAGCGGATAATTGTTCGAGATATTGTCGTTGTTCAGTCCGAGACGGCGGATCATGTCGAGCGACAGATCCTGATAGTCGTTCTCGCGGCGATCCGAGAAATCGAACGTGCCGACGAGGCGGACATCGGCGATCGGCGCGACGAACTTCGCGTTGACCTGGTGCTGGCGCTGCGAGCCGAAGCCCTTCCACTTCTCGGTATCGAGATAACCGTAGGAGACATAGGCGCTCGACCCGTTTTCACCGAGCACGCCGGTGTCGAGGCGGCCGAAGGCGCGCACCGTGTTCTGGCTGCCATAGGTACCGTTCAGCGTCATGCCGAAAGTGGGTTTGGGATCGCTCGAGAAGAACTCGATGGTGCCGCCGAGATTGTTGGTCGCCTGGGTCCCGATCGATCCGGCGCCCTGCGACACGATCGTCTGGCCGATATTCTCCGACGAGATCGCGCGGCTGACGTGCAGGCCGTTGGTGTTGCCGTAGCTGCCGTCGCCGAGCGGGATGCCGTCGAGCGTGAAGCCGATCTGGTTCTGGTTGAAGCTGCGGATCGAAACGCGCTCCGACCATTCATAGGCACCGAAGGCATCGGCCGACTGGAAATTCACGCTGGGCAGCTTCTCGATCGCCTTGAGCGGGCTGGTGCCCGCGGCCAGCCGCTCGATATCGACCTGGCTGATGCGCTGGACCTGGCGCGTCTCGCCACGGCCGATCACGATGATATCGGCAGAGGGGGCATCGGCAGCGGGCGCTTCGTCCGGCACGGCTGAATCCGGCGCGGTATCGGCGGCAGCAGCTGGCTTGTCGGTGGTGACGGCAGCGTTCGCAGCGAATGGCGAGCACAAGGCAGTGCCAGCCAGCAGCCAGGCGTGAAGATGACGCATGTCGATTTCCCCTTTTGGGCGTTAAGTCCGGGGCGCCCCACTCCCTGGCGCCCTCGTCGCGCCTAGGCGTTGTGCGTTGCACAATTATGGGAGGAACATGTCGTTCGTGCGTGACTGGCAAGACAGGAATGTGACAGGTTCCGGCCCCTCTGAAACGAGGGCGAAAAAGTCCTGCCGGGGAGGCTTGTGTTGCATATATACAACACCATATTCGGGCGAGACCTGGAGGGACGACAATGAACCTGGAAAAATTCACCGATCGCGCAAAGGGCTTCCTGCAATCGGCGCAGACGGTCGCGATCAGGATGAGCCATCAGCGCATCTCGCCCGACCATATCCTGAAGGCGCTGCTCGAGGACGAGCAGGGCATGGCTGCTGGACTTATCACGGCCGCAGGCGGCGATGCAAAGCGCGCGGTGGCCGAAACCGACGCGGCACTGGCGAAGATTCCCGCCGTCTCGGGCGGCGGCGCCCAGCAGACGCCGGGGCTGGACAATGACGCGGTACGCGTACTCGACCAGGCCGAGCAGGTCGCGGCCAAGGGCGGCGACAGCTTCGTCACGGTCGAACGGCTGCTGCTCGCGCTGGCGCTTTCCACGACCACCGCCGCCGGCAAGGCGCTGGCTGCCGCCGGGGTGAAGGCCGATGCGCTCAACGCGGCGATCAACCAGATCCGCGCTGGCCGCACCGCCGACAGTGCCGGGGCCGAGAGCCGGTTCGACGCGCTCAAGAAATTCGCCCGCGACCTGACCCAGGCGGCGCGCGACGGCAAGCTCGATCCGGTGATCGGCCGCGACGAGGAGATCCGCCGCACCATCCAGATCCTCGCCCGCCGCACCAAGAACAACCCGGTGCTGATCGGCGAGCCCGGCGTCGGCAAGACTGCCATCGCCGAAGGGCTTGCGCTGCGCATCGCCAATGGCGACGTGCCCGATACGCTGAAGGACCGGAAGCTGATGTCGCTCGACATCGGCAGCATGATCGCCGGCGCCAAGTATCGCGGCGAATTCGAGGAACGGCTCAAGGGCGTGCTCGACGAGGTGCGCGCCGGCGAAGGCGACATCATCCTGTTCATCGACGAGATGCATACGCTGATCGGGGCCGGCAAGACCGACGGCGCGATGGACGCCTCCAACATGATCAAGCCGGCGCTGGCCCGCGGCGAGCTCCACTGCGTCGGGGCGACCACGCTCGACGAGTATCGCAAATATGTCGAGAAGGACGCGGCGCTCCAGCGGCGCTTCCAGCCTGTCTTCGTCGGCGAGCCGACGGTCGAGGACACCATCTCGATCCTGCGCGGGCTGAAGGAGAAGTACGAGCTGCATCACGGCGTGCGCATCACCGATGCGGCGATCGTTGCCGCGTCGACCCTGTCCAATCGCTACATCACTGACCGTTTCCTGCCCGACAAGGCGATCGACCTGATGGACGAGGCAGCCAGCCGGATCCGCATGGAGGTGGAGTCAAAGCCGGAGGAAATCGAGACGCTCGACCGGCGGATCATCCAGCTGAAGATCGAGCGCGAGGCGCTGAAGAAGGAAAGCGACGCCGCCTCACGCGACCGGCTGACGACCCTTGAGGGCGAGCTCGCTAATCTCGAACAGCAATCGGCCGAGCTGACCACGCGCTGGCAGGGCGAGAAGGACAAGATCAACGCCGAGGCGAAGCTGAAGGAGCAGCTAGACGCCGCGCGGCTCGAACTCGACCAGGCGCAACGCGCAGGCGATCTCGCCAAGGCCGGCGAGCTGTCCTACGGCACGATCCCGCAGCTCACGCGGCAGCTCGACGAAGCACAGGCGACCACCAAGGGTGCGATGTTGCGCGAGGAGGTGACCGCCGACGACATCGCCGCCGTGGTCAGCCGCTGGACCGGCATTCCGGTCGACCGGATGCTTGAAGGCGAGCGCGCCAAGCTGCTCGGCATGGAAGAAGCGCTGGGCAAGAGGGTGATCGGGCAGAGCCAGGCGGTCCGCGCCGTCTCGACCGCGGTGCGCCGCGCGCGTGCCGGCCTTCAGGAACCCAACCGCCCGCTCGGCTCCTTCCTGTTCCTCGGGCCGACGGGCGTCGGCAAGACCGAGCTGACCAAGGCGCTCGCCGAATTCCTGTTCGATGATCCGTCGGCGATGGTCCGCATCGACATGAGCGAGTTCATGGAGAAGCACGCTGTCGCCCGACTGATCGGCGCCCCTCCCGGCTATGTCGGCTATGAGGAAGGCGGCGTGCTGACCGAGGCGGTGCGGCGCCGGCCCTATCAGGTCGTGCTGTTCGACGAGGTCGAGAAGGCGCATGGCGACGTGTTCAACGTGCTGCTCCAGGTGCTTGATGACGGCCGGCTGACCGACGGACAGGGCCGCACGGTCGATTTCTCCAACACGCTGATCATCCTGACCTCGAACCTGGGCAGCCAGTATCTGTCGAGCCTGCCCGACGGCGAGGACGTGTCATCGGTCGAGCCCCAGGTGATGGAGATCGTGCGCGGTCATTTCCGCCCCGAATTCCTCAACCGGCTTGACGAGGTCATCCTGTTCCACCGGCTCGGCCAGAGCGAGATGGCGCCGATCGTCGATATCCAGGTGGCGCGTGTCCAGAAGCTGCTGGCTGACCGCAAGGTGACGCTCGACCTCACCGGCGGCGCCCGGGCCTGGCTCGGCCGGGTCGGCTATGACCCGGTCTACGGCGCACGGCCGCTGAAGCGCGCGGTGCAGCGCTACCTGCAGGATCCGCTTGCCGACCTGATCCTGCGCGGTGACGTGAAGGACGGATCGACCGTGAGAGTCGATGAAGGCGACGGGAAGCTGGAGCTCGACGTCGGCTAGAGTCGTTTTCAGCGTCGCTGAATCGGTGCCAGCATTTCAGCCTTGCTGAAACAGACGCCAGGAGCCGCGTTGCCCCACTGCGGCGTCAGAAGAAAATCGGGGGCATGACCCGTTCCAGCCGAGTCATGCCCCAGCACCATTATCGGGCGCACCTGTATCGTGCTTCGCCCCCGGAAGCCGACGGGCGGATCAGCAACCCACCTTTCGCCCGCAGCCGCTGACCTGCGACTGTTGGACCATCTCCCGGTCGGTGCGGCGCTGCTCCGCCCATTGGCTTCGCGTCATGCAGATCTTCTTGACCGCCAACCGGCTGCCCAGAACCTCCTGGTTCTCGCAGACCATCTGGTTCGGATCGCGCTTCTTCGACGCAGTGCCTGCATCGTTCTTCTGTTCTGCAGCCAGCGGCGCCGGCATGAGGCTGGCGACCGCCGCCAGCAAGGCAACTCGGAAGACGGGATTCATAAGTGATTCTTTCGGGACGTTGATCAGGCCTGAAATCTGCCGCAGACCGTCCGGAATGGCCATATATTTCTGCACGACGGTCAGAAGGTTCAGCGCGGCGGCGCAACGTCGAACGCGACCGTCAGCCTCTCCCCGTCGGCAAAGGGCAGGGTCCCGTGCCACATCCATGAAGGAAAGAGCACGAGCCTTCCTGCCCTCGGCTCGATCAGCCGACTAGGGGCCAGATCCAGCTTCAGCGCTGCCTGGGGTTCGCCCAATGCCAGCCAGCCTGCCTGCGCATTCTCGTCCGGCCGGCGCGCCGGAAGCGCAATATACAGCGCCGAGCTGATCCAGCCCTGTGGATGAACATGGTTGGCATGGAATCCGCCGCCACGGAGCCGAACCGACCAGCTGCCGGTGAAGCGGATTCGACGGTCACGCCGTGCGCCAAGGAGCGGGTGCCTGGCATCCAGCGGCGGAAGGTGGGCGACGTAGCGCGCGACGGCTTGCTCGATCGCCGCGCGCATGGCGCGGATCTCCGGGTCGATGCGGCTGAGAAGCGGGCCGTCGGTTTGAGTGCCGCCACGAACCGACTGATCCAGATATTGCCCTTTCGCCACGTGGAGCGAGCGCAGACGATCAGCCAGCCTTTCCAGAGCGGGCAACGCCGGGCCGAGATCCACCACCGCGACGAGGTCCGGCGAATTCTCCAGCCATGCGCTGCGGGGATCGCCCGTCAGCCGCCAAGCGGCCGCGGCATAGGGCCACATGGCCGCGGCACGCTCCGTCGCCAGTTCGCGATCGATGAGCGTGACGGCATCCGCTGCCCGGCCGCTTCTCAGCAGATGGCGGACCCGCCAGACCGCAAGGCGCGGCCGGGCTGACGCGGGGGCGCTGTCGAACAGAACCGTGGCGGTGTCGTCTTCCCCCAGTTCCGCAGCCGCGATCGCCTCATATTCGGCCCGGGCGTCCTGTCCGTGCCCCGCTTTCCCGGCTCGCTGCAGCGCCACTTGCAGGCCGGCATAATTCTCGCTGCGCACATGAAGATCGAACAGGCCCTGCCACAGCGCTCTTTCGCCCGGGAGGCGCTTGAGCGCCTGATCGAGAGAATGAGTCGCTCTTTCGGGCCGCCCGAGCATCGATTGAATCTGGCCCAATTGTAGATGGCCGTGAATCCACCTCGGCTCTCGATCCAGAATCGCCTGGAGTTCGGCCGCCGCCTGTTCCCCACGGCCCGCAGCGAGGCGCGCGGCGGCCAGCCCAAGCAGAACGTCCCCGTTCGCTGGCGCCAGGCGACGCGCCTGCTCGAACAGCGCGACTGAATCCAGACCGGCTTCAAGGGCTACATGGGCGCGGCCATGGGCGATGCTCGCCACGGCCGGTGCCAGACGTGCGGCCTGCACGAAGGATCGTGATGCGGCCGCATGCTCGTCAAGCGCCCGCTGGAGCAATCCGGTCCATTGCCACAATTGCGCATTGGCCCCTTGCGCCGCCGCGCGAATGAGCAGGGGAAGGACCTGTTCTTCCTCACCCTCCCCAAGCGCGAGTTCCGCCAGTTCGGCGAGGCTGCTCGCGTCTGCCTGTCCCAGCTGAGCCGCAGCGAGCCGGGACGAAAAGATCACAGGCCGCTTGCCGCAGCACCGTCTGCGGCGATGAGCGCCGCGACCGCCTCGCGCTCGATCGCGGTCAGATCCGGATGCCAGACATCGAAGATGAGCACAACGCGGAGCTGGTCGCTCGGATTCGCTGCCTCATGCTCGATCGTATCGTCGAACACAAAGGCTTCTCCCCGGCGCCAGAAGCGCGTTTCAGCGCCGACCCGGAACCAGCAGCCCTCGGGAACCACCAGCGGGAGATGGCATACGAGCCGGCCGTTACTGACGCCGACATGCGGGGGAATGACGGTGTCGGGCGCGAGCAGGGAAAACATCGCGTTGGGAGAAGCCCCGGGGATCGCCGGCTGGGGGAGCCGGGAGAGGAGATCGAGCGTGCGGGGGCAATAGCGGGCATTGGCCTCTATTTGCCGTCCGTTCTGCCACAGATGAATCGCCGTCCAGTCGGCATTGTGGTTGAGCGGCTGCCACTGGCGAAGCGGCAGATGCTCCGCATATTGGATATAGGGGACGAGTTCGGCCCGCTCGGCCCCCATCACCGTCTCCAATTCTTCCTGGATGATGTCGGTCGCCGCCTCAAGCGTATCGAGCCAGTCGAAATGCCGCCGCGGATGGAATTCCCGCTCCATCAGGCCCGGAAAGTGAAAATGGGTCGGCTCGCTGTGATAAGGGCGCGTCCGGCGCAAAGCATTGTTCCGGAAGCGCGTTATACGCGCACGCTCGTCTTCGTCGGCGCGCTGCTCCACCGCCGCCATGCCGGCCTTCAGCCTGGCTTCCCGCAGGTCGAGCCATTCGGCGTGTCGGCGCTCGCCCTGTTCGAGCACCGCCGCGATTTGCGGCGGCGGCGCGGCCTGCGGTCGCTGGGCAAGCGCGTGGCCCCACGCCTCTCCCGCTGTCTCGTCACCCAGGCGATCCAGCAGCGTTGCCCGCATCAGCAGCGCGGTGAAGTCCAGCGGGGAGACGGCGAGCGCGCGATGCACCGCGTCGAGCGCCACGCGCGGCTGGCCCGCAGCCCGGCTCACCCCCGCGAGCTTCAGGAGGATGGAAAGATCCTGCGGTGCAATCCCCGCCGCATCCCGGAGCAGCGCCTGCGCCCGCGTGAAATCCTGCGACGCCGAAGCGCGGTCCGCTTCCGCGAGCAGTGATCCCACATCCGCCGTCAAAGCGAATAACCGAACTTCGCGACCCAGGGTTCGAGCGTCGGCAGGATCGGCTCCAGGTGTTGCCGGTACCGCTCCCAACGACCTGATGCGCGCTTGTAGATCGGCTCGATGACCTGCGAGTAGCTCGCGGTGGTGATCAGGCCCCGGGACAGCGCGGTGCGGCGGTGGTCCAGCGCATCCTCATGCCAGTCGAGCCCCAGGAAATCGAACAGGGGGCGAACTTCCGCTTCGACATTGTCGACCAGCCGTTCGTAGACGATCGTATGCATCTGTACCGGGAATAATTCCCGCGACCGTTCCCAATGACTGAATACCAGATCGTAGAAATCGGCCGCATCCTCCAGGCGCAGGAAATTGGCCATCGCGTTGTTGAGCTGGAAACTGCTCATGAAGCAGCTGAGCAGCACATCGCAGGGATGGCGCAGGGCCAGGATGAAACGCGCCTTGGGGAACAGGCGCTGGATCAACGGCACCTTGTAGAGAAACAGCGGCGATTTATCGATGAGCAACCGGCCATTCGGGACCGTGCCGACCTTCGCCATCTCCTCATAATAATGCGCCCGCGCGCGGGCGATCGCCGCGTCGTCAAGCGTGGGGATCGCAGCAAGACCGCCGATCGCCTTGTCGACCAGATTCAAGGGCGGCTGTTCCTCAGTCACCACCGTTCCGGGGTGGCCCATCAGGATCGTATCGAGCAGCGTCGTCCCCGATCGGGGAAACCCCACCAGGAACACCGGATCGGGGCCGTCGGCAATCGGCCGCGCCGTCGACCAGGTAGCGGGCCAGCCCGGCGCGAGCACGTCAAGCTCCCCGCGCAATTCGTCGCGCAACTCGGCTCCGCGGCGTACGGGATCGGTCGGCCCCTCCTGGAGCAGCTGGGTGAATTGCCGGAAGGCATCGAAGGCCTCGTCACTCCGGCCGAGGCGATCGAGAAGCATCGCGCGGAGATGCACCGTACGCTCGGGCTCGATATCCGGCGGAACCAGCGCGAGACAGGCAAGCGCCTCCTCGAACCGTTGCGCCCGGCGATGCTCAAGCGCGCGCAGGAACGCCAGCGGCCCCTCGCCAATCCCGTTCTCCGTCGCCAACGCGATCAGCGGCGCAAACCCCTCCTCGCGGTTGGTATGCTCATACTGGATCGCGAGCCCCAGATAAGCATCCACCAGCGTCGGATCGAGCGCGATGGCCTTGCTGAAGGCGCGCAGTGCATCCTCGGTCCGGCGCGCCAGCCCGCATTCGACGCCGAGCTTCAGTTGCAGATCGCCATTCTCGGGATTGCGCGAGACCGCCTCTTCGATGACCGGGAGCGCGTCGTCATATCGTCCGTCCAGCCGCAGCTGGAGGTAGAGTTCGTTCAGCGCGCGATCATCCTGAGGGAAATCCTCCGCAGCCCTGCGCAGGACGGCTTCCGCCTCCGCCGCCTCTCCGGCCGAGCGGAGTGCAAGGGCGAGGTTGAGGCGGGTCGGTGCTGCACGCGGATCGAGATCGACGGCGCGTTTCAACGCGGCGACGGCGCCGGGATAGTCCTCCAGCCCCGAACGGGCATTCCCGAGATTGTTCCAGCTCTCGAAATCGTTCGGCGCGCGCGCCACGACATGATCATAGGCCTCGACCGACGCCTCGAACTGCTCGAGCGACTGGGCGAGGAAACCCCGGTAGCGCGCCACGCGCAGCGACGGATCGGCGAAAGCAAGATCGCGGCCGGCAATGTCGAGGGCACCTGCCTGGTCACCCGTTTCGATCAATGCCGCGATGAGATTGCATGCGATGGTGGCGTCGCCCGGCCGATGGCGATGAGCCGCCCGCAGATGCGTGATCGCCCCCGCCGCATCTCCCGCGCGGCTCCGCAGCATGCCGAGAAAGGCATTGAGGGCAACCAGATCGCCCCCGCGCAGCAAGGCCGCCTCGGCAAGCGAGCGCGCGCGCGGGACATCGCCCGTCCGGGCGGCGTCGATTGCCTGCCGGAGGGTCTCGGCCGTGTCGGAATCTAGCATGGGAACACTTGCCACCATATCAGTCTGGACCGCCCCGCCCCACCAATGCAATCCCGAAGCATCGCCGGGATAAAAAAAGGGGGCGGCCGATCCGAAGATCGCCGCCCCAGAATAAACGATCCTTAAATCGAAGGATCAGAAGGTCAGAGATACCGCTGCATAGAGGTAGCGGCCCAGCGCATCATAGGTGCCGGGATAGGTGTTGCCGCTGCAGGGCCCCGACGGGCACAGGTTCGAACCATCGCGACCGCCATTGCCCGACGTGACGTACGGCGGCTGCTTGTCGAAGACGTTGTTCATGCCCAGGCGGAAGTTGTAATTGTCACCAACGCTGAACGACGCTGCCAGGTCGAAATAATTGTACGCCTTGATGTGAAGACCCGGATCATAGTTGAACGCGCCGTTGAGCGACTGGTTGTTCTTCTGGAGCGTCTCGGCCTGGACCGGACCGATGTAACGCCACTGCAGCGAGAAGCCGATTCCCATCGGAGTCTGCAGGGTCGCACGCGCCTTGTGACGCCATTTCGGAAGCGGGGCGCCGCTGTTCGTCGTGCCGCCCGCGCTGCAGGTCGGACCATAATAGCCGGCGCAGTCATAAGGCTGCGTGATGCCATTGTCGGTCCGATAGCTGTCGAGATAGGTGCCCGTCATGCTCAGATTGAGGTTACCGATGCTGCCGAGATTCTGCGCGAAGGCAGAGCTGACCTCGATACCCTTGGTTTGGGTGCTACCGATATTGCTCGGGATGTCGTTGACGTAACCATTGGGCGTCAACCACAGCGACCGCGCCGCGTCGCGATGGACGAGTCCGCACGAAATCGGCGTGAAAGTCGCCGTCGCATTGGCGACGCAATCCTTGAGAACCGCGTCCTGGCTGGTCGCGCTGATGGTGTCCTTGATCTTGATGTCGAAGTAATCGACCGTCAGCGAGAAGCGCTTCAGGAAGCTCGGCTGGATCACGACACCGATCGTCTTGGTGGTCGCGATTTCCGGCCTCAGGTTGGGATTGCCGCCGATCAGGCCGTTATACTGGCCTGCCGGGTTGCTCGCCGTGCCGGTGCCGACGGTGAAGCCCTGTGCGATACAGCCATAATCGGTGGCCGTGATAGACTTGGCGCAGGGATCGCTGCTGCCGACGAGGCCAACGGTCGGCGTCGCGAACAGTTCCTGGATGTTGGGCGCGCGCGCCGCGCGGTTATAGGTGCCGCGGAAGCGAATATCGCGGATCGGCGCGAATTCGAGCCCGATCTTCCAGGTGTCGGTATCGTAGCTCTTGTTTGCGCTCGTCTTGTAGGACGAACGGCGATAGCCGGCGTTCAGCGACAGATCCTTGATGAAACCGTCATGGACGATCGGAACCTGGGTCTCGCCGAAGAACTCCAGCACCCTGAAATTGCCCGACAGCGGCAGCGTCTTGCCACCCTGGCCCGTCAGGTCGCCCGTCTGGAAGGCATTGTCGGTCTGCAGTTCGAGCGATTCCTTGCGCCATTCGACACCAAGGTTGATCGCCACGCCGTCATCGGCCCAGGGGCTCTTGACGCCATACTGGCCCAGTGCGCCGGTAAGCGAAGCGCTGGCGATCTGCTCCGAGGTCTGCCCCTTCTGGAAACCGGTTGCCGAGAGATAGGCGACCGATGCCGGGCTCGCCGCGCCGGCGCCGCCGAAGACGTTGTAGGGCACGCAGTTCGGATCGCTGCCGTCGATGACCGAGCGACAGACCGGCTGGCCGAAGGTCGAGCTGCCCGCGCGGTTGTCGGTGACGACGTTCAGCGCCCGGTTGAGCCGCGCGACGGAGAACTCGTTCGAATAGACCTGCGAATAGTTCGAGCGGCCATATTGAT
>CZQE01000296.1_pt1 | contig 23688 bp, 28 predicted proteins | sample 734431 | NCBI WGS metagenome assembly CZQE01 (sample SAMEA3597869, study PRJEB11362) | hydrothermal vent metagenome | biome: marine hydrothermal vent biome; feature: marine hydrothermal vent; material: ocean water | place: Atlantic Ocean | collected 2010-09-19/2010-10-04
ACGCCGCGATTGCGGATGCCGAGCGCCTTGAGGATCTCGAAGCCGACGCGGACCTCCTCCTCGGGCTCGGCGGAGAGCGAGACACGGATCGTGTCGCCGATGCCGTACCAGAGCAGCGAGCCGATCCCGATCGCCGACTTGACCGTCCCGCCGACGAAGCCGCCCGCCTCGGTGATGCCGAGATGCAGCGGGCAATCGACGACCTCGGCCAGTTGCTGATAGGCGGCGACCGCAAGGAACAGATCGGACGCCTTCACCGCGACCTTATATTCGTGGAAGTCGTGGTCCTGCAGAATCTTGATGTGATCCAGCGCGCTCTCGACCAGCGCCTCGGGGCACGGCTCGCCATATTTTTCGAGCAGGTCCTTCTCCAGGCTGCCCGCATTCACCCCGATGCGGATCGCGCAGCCATTGGCCTTGGCCGCGTTGACGACCTCCCGCACGCGATCCGACGAGCCGATATTGCCCGGGTTGATTCGCAGGCAGGCAGCACCGGCATCAGCCGCCTCGAGCGCGCGCTTATAGTGGAAATGGATGTCGGCGACGATCGGCACCCGGCTAGCGCGCACGATCTGCTTCAGCGCCGCCGTGCTTTCCACATCGGGGCAGGAGACGCGAATGATGTCGACCCCGGCATCCTCGCAGCGGCGGATCTGGTCGATCGTCGCCTTCGCATCGGAGGTCGGCGTGTTGGTCATGGTCTGGACGGTGACGGGCGCGTCGCCGCCGACGGGGACGTTGCCGACCATGATCTGGCGGCTCTGACGGCGCGTGATGTCGCGCCAGGGACGAATGGACATGGAATTTCCTCGCTTCGCGGCCCCTATAGCGCCGGACACGCGCGCAAGAAAGCGCGAGCCTCAGCCTTGCACCGAATCCCGATAGCGGCGGCTGCCGCGCAGGCTCGTCCCGTCGGCGAGGGTGACGGTGAAATCGCCGCTTCGATCAGTCTCGACCCGTCTCACCGCAGCCCGGCGGACCAGGCGGCTGCGATGGATCTGGACGAAACCGGATCCAAGCTCCGCCGCTACCGCGGCCAGGGTGGCGCGATGAAGCAGGGTCCGCGCATGCCAGGCCAGCTCGACATAGTTGCCGGCGGCATTGACGTGATCGATCTCATCGACCGGAATCTGATGCGACACCGCCCCGTCCGCTACCTTCAGGATTCGCGGCGACGCCGGCACATCCTTGGCCTCACCGGCGCGCGCGAGCAGCCACTGGGCGATGGCGATGAGGCCGGCAAACTGGAGATAGGAGGCGAAGTCCTTGCGAAATTCGTAGAGGATCGGGTTGGAGAGCCGGTTCAAGAACAGATATTGCCCGCCCTCCGCCGCGTAATAGAGCTTCCTCAGGGCCGTCATCAGCGCCATGTGGGCAAGCGACAACGGCACGCTGGCCAGCACGATCAGCACCACCACGACGACCCAGGAAAAGCGTGGCGGCCGCAAATGCCTGATCAGCCACCAGATCGCGGGCGCCACCGCCAGCCACGCGACGATGCTGGTGACTTCCCAGACCCAGACATGCGCCTTGGTCTCGTGTGCGCCCGCGAGGGCAAGATCACTCATCGTCGATTCGGCATTGGCGATCATCACCGCGAGCAGGATCACGAGGAAGCCACCGCCGAGAATGAGGGCGAGCCGGCGCTGCGCACCGTTCATCCCGCCTCCGCCGCCGTTCGTCCCCATTGTTCTGGCCATCGTCCCTGTGATGCCGCGTTCCGCCCCTCCCCGATACCGGGCCGGGCGGGCCCTCGCTAGCCGTTGCCGATCGATCATGGAGAGACGCGATGGAACGACATTACGGAATGGACTGGCTGAGGATCGGGGCGTTCGGCCTGCTGATCTTCTATCATGTCGGCATGGTCTTCGTGACCTGGGGCTTCCATGTGAAGACCGCCGACCCGGCCGAGTGGGTGGCGGTGCCGATGCTGCTGACCAATGCGTGGCGACTGACCCTGCTCTTCGTCGTCTCGGGCTTCGCCAGCCGTGCGCTGTTCGCCAAGTCGACCGGGATTCGCGGCTTCCTTGGCAACCGCAATGCGCGCCTGCTCCTGCCCCTCGCCTTCGGCGTCATCGCGATCGTGCCGCCGCAAAGCTGGGTCGAGCTGGTCACCCGGCATGGCTATGCGCACAGTTTCCCCTGGTTTCTCACACATGACTATTTCCGTTTCGGCACGCTGGACGGGGTCATCCTGCCGACCTGGAACCATCTGTGGTTCGTCGCCTATCTCTGGGTCTACACCCTCGCCCTTGCACTGTTGCTGGCACCGCGCCTGCCCGGTGTGCAGGCAATGTTCGACCGGCTGTTCGGCGGACCTGGCGTGCTCTGGATCCCGATCGCGTGGCTGCTCCTGATCCGGGTGGTTCTGTTTCCCAATGTGGATGAAACGCACGACCTGGTCACCGACGGGGTCGCGCATCTGCAATATTTCCCCGCCCTTCTGTTCGGCTTCGGCCTGGCCGGCTCACGGCCGGCGCGGGCGGCGCTCGCGCGATTCTGGGTGCCTGCGGCAATGCTGGCGGTGGCGAGCTATGCGATCGTCGCCTCGGTCGCGATCGCCTATCCCGGCTTCGCGATCCCCACCCGGGCGATCGCGCGAACCTTCCATGTCGCCCGCGAGGTGCAATGCTGGGCGAGCATCGCCGCGCTGATCGGCATTGCCGAGCGCTTCTGGAACCGGGACCATGCGTGGCGGCCGATGCTGACCGAAGCTGTCTTCCCCTTCTACATCATCCACCAGACGGTGATCGTGGTGGTGGAATATTGGCTGAAGCCACTCGACATCGGCCCGGTCGCCGAGTTTGCGATCCTCGTCCCGGCGACGGTGGCAGGATGCTGGGCCTTCTACCTGATCGGTCGCAGGATCGGCTGGCTCCGACCGCTGATCGGCCTGCGGCGGAGGGTCGCGGCGAAACGGGGGGCAGTTCCCGCCGACCTGCAGGTCGCCTAGGGCGAATCGATATTCCGAACCGGTCCGTCGGCGGTGCAAGATGGTTCGCGCAGAGACGCTGAGAAGGTCCCGCCAGCGGCTCGGGCGGTTTGCAGTGACGAACACTTTAACAAGCAGGCAGTTTGCCGGCGCGATTCTCAAGTCCGGAAATGAACTCCGCGTTCTCTGCGCCCTCTGCGCGAATCCTCCTCTTTGCTGTAACCGTGCCAATGAGGTGAATGTCGATCCGCCTTAGCCCGTCAGGGCCCGGACGGGGCAGCCGCCTCGTCCGGGCCACCGCCCGCCGTGCGGCATAACCCCTTGACTAGCCATGGCGTCAGGAAACGCTAAAGGCGCGCTCATGGAACGGCACTACGGCCTGGACTGGCTCCGCATCGGCGCCTTCGGCCTACTCATCTTCTACCATGTCGGCATGGTCTTCGTACCGTGGGACTTCCATGTGAAGACAGCCCATCCGATCGACTGGGTGGCGATCCCGATGCACACGACCAACAGCTGGCGGCTGATGCTGCTGTTCGTCGTGTCAGGCTATGCCAGCCGGGCACTGCTCGCCAAGAGCGCGAGCCCCGGCTCCTTTGTCGGATCGCGCAACAAAAGGCTGCTGATCCCCCTGCTGTTCGGCATGGCGATCATCGTCCCGATCCAGCCTTGGGTCGAGCTGACCACCAAACACGGCTATGACGGCGGCTTCGGCTGGTTCTGGCTGCACGACTATTTCCGCTTCGGGACCTTCCACACCCTCCTCCTGCCGACATGGCAGCATCTGTGGTTCGTGCTGTATCTCTGGGTCTATACCGTGGCGCTGGCCGGCGGCGTGTGGCTGATGCGCGGGCGGAACCTGCAAGGGGTCTTCGACCGGATTTTCGGCACCGCCGCTATCCTGCTGTTGCCCGTCGCCTGGCTGCTGGGCGTCGACCTGTATCTTCTGCCCGGCGCACGCGAGACTCACGACCTGTTCAGCGATGCGATCGCGCATGCCCATTATCTGCCCGGCTTCCTGTTCGGCTTCGCGCTGGCACGGTCGGAGCCGGCGATGGCGGCGATCGGACGCTGGTGGAAAGCAGCGGGGATCGCGGCGGTGCTAAGCTACGCGGCGGTCGCCGCGATCGAACTGCGCTGGCCGGGCAGCGCCATGCCCTATCCGTACGGCTATCTCTTCGCCTCGGCGCGGGCGATCCAGGGCTGGTGCGCGATCATCGCGCTGATCGGTATCGCCGAACGCTACTGGAACCACGACCATGCCTGGCGCCGGATGCTGACCGAAGCGGTATTCCCCTTCTACATCATCCACCAGACCGTGATCGTCGCGGTCGAATGGGTGCTGCTGCCCTATGGCCTGCCTCCGCTGGCCGAGTTCGCGATCCTGGTCTTGGCGACGATCGCCGGATGCTGGGCCTTCTATCTTGTCGGGCGCGAGGTCGGGTGGCTACGGCCGCTGATCGGCCTGCGCGGCTTCATCGCGCCACGGCATGCGCGCCCTTCCCCCAAACTGGCAACCGCGGAGCCCCTTTCATGACCCAATCCGGCTGGACGCTCGTCATCCATGGCGGCGCGGGCATGATGACCCGCGATCGCATCACCCCCGAACAGGATGCCGGCGCGCGATCCGCACTGGGGCTTTCGCTCGACGCGGGATCGGCCGTGCTGGCAGCCGGCGGCAGCTTGAGGAACCGCAGGCGCGCGGGGCCGATGCCTTCGACGTCGATATGAAATACGGCACGGTCGCGATCTACGGCGACGAATAGCCCGTGCTTTCACGGTCAGGCCCGAACAGGTAGAGCGACGGTCATGAGTCGTCCCCTCCCCGTTCTCGCCGCCGTCGCCCTCGCCGCGACCGCTTCCCCCGCCGCCGCCTATTGGGAATATGGTCACCAGACCATTGCCCGGATCGCGCAGGCGAACGTGAAGCCGAGGACGCGAGTCGCGATCGACCGGCTGCTGCGCCGGTCGACGCTGCTCGGCACGCCAACCTGCCCCGCGCGATCGATCGAAGATGCCAGCGTCTGGGCCGACTGCGTCAAGACCATCAAGAACCCGGACGGCAAGCGTCCCTTCGACTTCGCCTATAGCTGGCACTATCAGAACGTGAACATCTGCAAGCCGTTCGATCTCGTCGTGCCGTGCAAGGACGGCAATTGCGTATCGGCGCAGATCGAGCGCGACGTGAAGCTGCTGCGCGACAAGGCGACCCCGTTGAAGGATCGCGTGCAGGCGCTGGTCTTCCTGATCCATTTCGTCGGCGATCTGCACCAGCCGCTGCATGCCGGCGACAAGGGCGACAAGGGCGGCAACGATGCCAAGACGAGCTATGGAATCCTGGCGACGCCGCGGCTCAACCTGCACACAGTATGGGACGGCTATCTCGCCGAACGCGCGATCTCGATGCCGCCGTCAGTGGTCCGGCGCTATTCGGCGACGGAGCGCGCGACGATGGCAGCTGGCGACGTGACCGACTGGAGCCGCGAGAGCTGGCAGATCGCGCACGATACGGCCTATGCCAGCGCGATGAAGGGCGATCCCTGCGCGCCGACGCCCGAGCACATGACGCTGGACGACGCAACGATCGCGTCGATCGCCCCGGTCGAGCGGCTCGAGGTGCAGCGCGGGGGGCTTCGGCTGGCGAAGCTGCTCGACAAGGCGTTTTCCTGATCCGGGCATGCTTCGCCAGATCAAGCTCCCTGCCGCTCGCCCCGAGTAGCTAGCGAGCTTGTCGAGACGGCGTATCGAGGGACGGGCGTCACGCGCCGCACTCTGCCTCAGGCCCGCGACCCCCAGCGCCAGCGCCAGCCGCCATCGGTCTTCCGCCAGCTGATCGTCACGAAACCCGCCGCCAGCGTCACGCCGACGATGGCCTTGAGCAGGTCCCCGGGCAGGAAACGGATGTCGAGCAGCAGCGCCGCGCAGAAACCGAGCGTCAGCGCCCAGCCCTGCCAGGTCACCGGCGTCGCGCCGAAGCCGAACAGCTTAGGCGCAAACCAATAGCCTTCGCGCACATGGTACCAGCGCCTGATATCGTCCAATGCCATCATCGCCTCCGTCAGCCGAACCGAACCAGCAGCCCGCAAGCGAGCAGGCCGAGCGACATCGCGGCCAGCCACGGGAGCCGTGCGCGCGTCGTGAAGATGCCGATCATTCAATGCCTCCATCGTCCGGGGTTTTCGCCGGCCGCCCGCGCTTCGCGCGAACCGGCGCTTCGAGCTTCACGCCGCGCTTCGACAGCGCCTCGCGCACCAGGCATTCGAGCTGGGCGTTGACGCTCCGAAGATCGGCCGCCGCCGCTCGTTCGACCGCCGCGTAGAGCACTGGATCGAGACGCAGCGGAAACGCCTTTTTGGGAGGAGCGCTCAACGAAACCGGCTTATTGGTAGAGCGTGCCGGTGTTGACGACCGGCTGGGTATCGCGTTCGCCGCACAGCACGACCATCAGGTTCGACACCATCGCCGCGCGACGCTCGTCGTCCAGTTCGACGACATTCTTTTCCGAGAGCATCTCGAGCGCCATCTCGACCATACCGACCGCGCCCTCGACCAGCGTCTTGCGCGCGGCGACCACTGCCTGCGCCTGTTGCCGCCGCAGCATCGCGCCCGCAATCTCCTGCGCATAGGCGAGGTGCGTGAAGCCGCATTCGTCGACGGTGATGCCCGCCACGGCGAGCCGGGCGATCAGTTCCTCGCGCAGCTCAGCACTCACCTGATCGTGATTGCCCCGCAGCGTCACTTCCTGATGTTCGAAATCGTCATAGGGATAGCGCGCGCCGATGGTGCGTACGGCAGCCTCGATCTGGACGATCACGAACGCCTTATAGTCGTCGATGTCGAACAGCGCCTGGGCAGTGTCGGTCACGCGCCATACCACCTGCGCCGCGATCTCGATCGGGTTGCCGCGCAGGTCGTTCACCTTCAGCCGCTCCGAGATCATGTTGTTCGCGCGGAGCGACACCTTCTTGCGGACCAGCCAGGGCAGCACCCAGCGCAGGCCGGTGGTGCGATCGGTACCCTTGTACGATCCGAACAGGGTGATGGCCGCAGCCTGATTGGGCTGGAGCATGTAGAAGCCGGCCAGCAGAAACACCGAAACGACGATCCCACCGGTTATCAGCACGCCAGCGAGCCCCGGCACGTCCTGGACGGGCGTCGTCCCGAAACCCGCCGCAGCATTGGCGATCAGGATAACGAACAACATGACGTAGCCGCTGGACGTGGACGCCGTCCGCTCTTTCGACAGTGTGAGCGCAGTATTTCTGACGACCGAATCCGACATGGGTGCCTCCCGTTAATATGATATCATATTTATATCGATATTTAGCTGCCGGCAAGCGGAAACGAAAACGCCGCCGGATCGGGCGATCCGGCGGCGCTGTCGATGCCCGATGTGGGAGAGTTCAGTTCAGGACGATCGTCACCGCGCGGCGGTTCTGGGCCCAGCTCGTCTCGTCCGAGCCGAGCGCGATCGGGCGTTCCTTGCCATAGCTGATCGTCGAGATGCGCGCCGGGTTGATGCCACGCGCCGCGAGATAGTTCTTCGCGGCATTGGCGCGACGATCGCCGTGCGCGAGGTTGTATTCGCGGGTGCCGCGCTCGTCGCAATGGCCTTCGAGGCTGACGGGAACGTTGGGCCATTTGGCGAGCCATGCAGCCTGGCTGTCCAGGATCTCGCGGGCGTGCGCATCGATATCGTAGCGGTCGAGCGCGAAGTTGACCGTGTTGCTCGTCACCGAGCGTTCGAAGTCGGCGCGCGAGCCGGGAACGACATCGTCGCGGGTCACCGGGCCGCTGGGGCTCGTGTCCGGACCGGGTGCGGGCGGAATCTGCTTCGGTTTCGGGCTGCATGCGGCAGTCGCGACGAGCGCGGCGGCAACGATGAGCGTGGTCGTCAGTCTGGCCATCAGGCTTCTCCTTCGATCAAGAGTCGTTTCGATTGCGTCTCGCCCCACCGGCATCGCTTTAAGGTTAACCGGAGTCAACGTCAGGCTGAACGGTGATATGGGCGCGAATTGCTTCACGGGCGTAACGGTCCCCAGGCCGGATCCGATCCGTCGAGCGGCGTCGGAATCTTCCGTTCATTGACCCCGGTCAGGTCGACCGACCACAGATCGGCATTGCCGGCGCCACCCCGGTGCGAGCGGAAGAAGGTGAGCACGCGGCCATTGGGCGACCAGCTCGGCCCCTCGTCCTGCCAGCTGTTGGTCAGCAGGCGTTCGCCGCCGCCGCTCGGGCTCATCACGCCGATCCGGAAATCGCCCGAGATCCTGGTGAAGGCGATCAGGTCGCCGCGCGGGCTCCAGACCGGGGTTGCGTAGCGCCCGCCGCCAAAACTGATGCGCTGCTGGTTCGACCCGTCGGCGTTCATCACATAGATCTGCTGGCTGCCCGAACGATCGCTCTCGAAGGCGATGCGGGTACCGTCGGGCGAATAGCTGCCGCCGGTGTCGATCCCCGGCGCATTGGTCAGCCGCTGCGGCGACCCGCCGGAGGTCTGGACCCGATAGACGTCGGTATTGCCCGCCACCGCCATCGAGAACACGATCCACCGCCCGTCGGGCGAGAAGCGCGGGGCGAAGGTGAGGTTGGGATTGTTGACCAGCAGCCGCTGCTGCGCTGTCGCGACATCATACACATAGATGGCCGGGCGATCGTTCAGATAGCTCATATAGACGATCGATTTCTGGTCCGGCGAGAAGCGCGGGGTCAGCACGGTCGACTGGCCGTTGGTCAGGAAACGGTGATTCGCGCCGTCCTGGTCCATGATCGCGAGTCGCTTGAACCGCTTCGCCTTTGGCCCGGTTTCGGAAACGTAGATGATACGGCTGTCGAAATACGGGCCTTCGCCGGTCAGCCTGGTGTAGACCATGTCGGCGCATTTATGCCCGGCGCGGCGCCAGTCCCCCGGCGAAACGACGAAACCCTGCCGAGTAAGCTCGCTGCGCGCGAACACATCGTAGAGATAGCAGCCGACCGTCAGCGTGCCGTCGTCATTGGCGCGGACGAACCCCTGGACCAGGGTCTGCGCGCCGGCACCGCCCCAATATTCGAAGGACGGCGCGGTGACTTCGGGAAAGGCTACGCCCTTGAGCGCATTCGACGCGATCGGCTTGAACAGGCCGCTGTTCTTCAGGTCGTTGGTCACGATCTGCGCGAGATCGCGACCGAGCTTGTCGGTCGGGCCCGCAGGCGTGTTGACCACAGCCGAGGTCGGCATCACCGGAACCGCAATCCCCAGCGGTGCCGAGGTGCCACCGACGACATCGACAACCAGGCCGCCGTCCTGCGCTGGCGGTGCCTGGGTGGCCGTCACCGGCGGCGGGACGACGGGAGCATTCTGCGCCTGGGCCGAAAGCGGCAACAGGGCGGCGAGCGCGGCGGCCAGTAAGGCGATAGGGGAAGATGTCATCATGGTCCTCATCCCGGAAGTTTGTAGCGCAGGCTGAAATTGCTCCAGCCATTGGGGACGTCGTAGAGTTCGGCGGGTAGCCCGCGGAGTGGCGCGCAGCCCTTGAAGGTGGCGATGGCGTTGTCGTCGACCCGGTCCTGGTAGCGGCCATTCTCGGCATCGACGCCGCTATGGCCGACCACCTGCGGATTGCCAGCGAGCGACCCGTCGCGGTTGAGGCGAAGCCGGATCGTCACGATGATCCGTTCGGCGCCAGGCCCGGGCTGGACCTGGCGATCGGCGCATGGCTGCACCTGGCGGCGGATCGCCGAACCGATATCGGCCGCCGCCTGCTGGCTCATCACCGCGGCCTGCGGCACCACCGACTTCGTCGTCGATGGCTTGTCCGACAGGCCCTTGAGGAAATCGTCGCCGAGGCGCGATCCGCGCGGGCGCGGCTTGGTCGACGCCGTATCGGTGCCGGTGGCGCGGTTATGAGAAGGAGTCGCGCGGCTGGCCGGCGCTGCCTCGCGGGTCGGCGGCTTCTTCGACTTGTCTGGCGTCGGGGCGACCGGCTTCTTCGGCTCAGGCACTGCATTGGGGGCGGGCTTGGGCGGCGGCGCCGCCTTGGGCTGGGGCTTGGGCGGCACCGGATCCGGCTGCGGCTCCTCCTTCGGCGCGGCAGGCGCGGCATCTTCGGGCGGACCCTGCTCGGGCGCCTGCGATTCGGCAGGCGGCGTCACCGCCTGCGGCGCCTTGGCAACGAGATCGACCTTGTCGACCAGCGACACCTCGATCGGTGCCTGCTTCGGCGTCTCCGGATCCCGCGCGGCGAGGAAGCCCATCGAGAGCAGGCCGAACAGGACGGCATGGCCGACCAGCGCGACGCCCAGGGCGATCGCTTCGGACCGCTGCATCGTGCGAGACCTAGGAACCGTTCGGTTCAAGCGCAGTCGGGAACCGAGCCGCGGGCGCGGCGCATGGTTTCTCTACTGCGCTCGAAACGAACGGAAAGGGAGCGCGTGTCATTTGCCGTCGTCGCCGACCGTCACCAGCGCGACGCGGTTGAGGCCAGCATGGTTGAGCTCGCCCATCACGCGCATGACGCGGCCATAGTCGAGACTTTTGTCGGCGCGCAGGAAGATCTGGGGCGGCTTGCCACCTTCGGTCTTCGCGGCGAGCTGCCGCAGCACGTCAGGCAGGATATCCTGGCTGACCTCGTCCTGGTCGACATGGATCTTGCCGCCGGCCTCCATCGAGATCTGCACCGGCTTCTGGTCCTGGTCCAGCGGCTTGGCGCGGCTGTCCGGCAGGTTCACCGGCACGCCGGCGGTCAGCAAAGGCGCGGTGACCATGAAAATGATCAGCAGCACCAGCATCACGTCGACCAGCGGCGTGACGTTGATCTCCGCCATCGGCGCCCGCCGGCCACGGCTGCGCTGCGAGGGAAGCTGCATCGCCATCTAGAGCTTCCGCCCGTCTGTCTCGAGCTGGCGGCTCAGCGTCGCGTGGAAACCGTCGGCGAAGCGGTTGAGCCGTGCCTCGACCCGGTTGATGCCGTGGCTGAAGCGGTTGTAGGCGATCACCGCCGGGATAGCGGCGAACAGGCCGATCGCAGTGGCAAACAGCGCCTCGGCAATGCCCGGCGCGACCACGGCGAGCGAAGTGTTCTGCGCCGAGGCGATGCCGGTGAAGCTGCGCATGATGCCCCATACAGTGCCGAACAGCCCGACGAAGGGCGCGACCGCCCCGACGGTGGCGAGGATGTTGAGCCGGTCCGACAGCTTGTCGATCTCGCTCGCCACCATCGATCCCATCGCGGTCGCCAGCCGTTCGCGCGTGCCCTCGCGATCGATCGCGCCGCTCGCGGTCGAGCGGCGCCATTCCTTGACGCCGGCCGAGAAGACCCGCGCGATCGGCAGGTCGCTGTCGCCCTGGATGCGGTGGAAGGCATCGATATCCTCAGCCTTCCAGAAATCGCGCTCGAACTTCTCGATCTTGCGGCGCGTGCCGCCGATCCGGCGCCAGAAAGTGAGGATGATCGCCCAGGTCCAGATGCTGGCACCCAGCAAACCAAGCATGACGATCTTCACGACCAGGTCCGCTTGGAGGAAAAGCGCGACCGGCGACATCGTTGCGGCATCGGTATTAAAGAACACTTCGTTCACGCTTCCTGATCCCTCTGGCCAACGAGGCGCTGGAATGCCTCGATCCATTCTCTTGGCTGCCGCTTCGGCTTGCCAGATACACCGACCAGCGCCGCAGTCACCTCCGCCTCGCTCAGTATCTGAGCACCGCGCATGACTCTCTGATGAATATCAACCGACGCTGCGCGCACCTGTACCAATCCGGTCACCACGACCAGCGCATCGTCGAGCTTCGCCGGCGCGCGATAGCGAATGGCGAGCGCACTGACGGCATAGGCGCCCTCTCTCGCTTCCTGCGCCGCGCGCTGGTCGATCCCGGCGAGGCGAAGCATGTCCGACCGGGCACGTTCCATGTAGCGCAGATAATTGGCGTGATAGACGACGCCCGACAGATCGGTGTCCTCGAAATAGACGCGGACCGGGAATCGATGCTCGATCCCGTCGAAGCGGCCTTCGACCGGTTGATCCTGTTGCTGCGCCACCATGTCCTGTCGTCCTAACGGACCGGTTCATCGGAAGGAACCCCGTTCACCGCGCCGAAGGTTCATCTCGTCCCCTGCTTGACGTCAAAGTAACCCATGGGTTACATGTAACCTCAGAGTTACAAGGATGCGCCATGACCAATCAGACGGATCTCGCCGATCGCATCGCCTGGGGCCGCGCCCGCGCCGCCACCGCGATGGCGCTCGTGTTCGTGGCGGCGCAGGCGGGCAGCTTTCCCGACGCGCCGGTCAATCGCCCGCAAAGCCTTCACCTCACCGCCTGGATCGTGTGGGCGGCAGCGCTGCTGCTGTTCCTCGCCTGGAGCGGCGGATTGCTGCGCGGTGCACGGATACGGGCCCTCCTGAACGACGAGACGACGCTCGATCATCGCAAGCGGGCGATGGCGCTTGGATTCTGGGGCGCGATCGGCACGGCCGCCCTGGTCTATGCCATCAGCTTCTACGAGCCGATCTCGGCCCGCGAGGGTGCCCGGCTCATCATCACCTTCACCATCGCGCTCGCCCTGCTCCGCTTCGGCACGCTCGAGCGGCGGGCGCTCAAGGATGGCTGACCGGCTGCTCAACAGCCTGAAGGTCGAACGCGCCCGGCTCGGCCTGACCCAGGCCGATCTGGCCGACCGGGTCGGCGTCAGCCGCAAGACGATCAACACCGTCGAGAATGGCGTGTTCATCCCCTCCACCACCCTCGCCCTCAGGCTCGCGCGGGCACTGGAGAAACGTGTCGAGGACATCTTTCAGCTCGCCCCGGAGAATTGACAGCGATCCATCTGGACGGCCCCGCACATTGTTCTAGGCTGTAGCGCATGACCGAACCCGCCCTCAGGATCCGCGGCCTGTCCAAGAGTTTCGACAAGCCGGTCATCACCGGCCTCGACCTGGAGATCGGTGCCGGCCAGCTCTATGCCCTGCTCGGCCCGAACGGCGCGGGCAAGACCACCACCCTGCGCATGGTGGCCGGCCTGACCCGGCAGGATGCGGGCACCATCCACATCTACGGCATCAGCGCGCGGCAGCATCCCAACGAGGCCAAGGCGATCACCGCCTGGCTGCCCGACGAACCGATGCTCTACGACAAGCTGACGCCCAGCGAATATCTCGCCTTCGTCGCCGGGCTGTGGCGAATGGAGCCGCAGGCCGCGGCTGACGAGGCCGAGCGGCTGCTCCACTGGCTCGACCTGTGGGACGAGCGGGATACGCGGTGCGAGGGTTTTTCGCGCGGCATGAAACAGAAGGTCGCGCTGGCCGGCGCGCTGATCCACGACCCGAAGTTGCTGATCCTCGACGAGCCGCTGACCGGGCTCGACGCCGCCATGGCACGCGCGGTGAAGGATGCGCTGCGGGCACAGGTCGATGCGGGCAAGACAGTGATCGTCACCACCCATATCCTCGAGGTGGCCGAACGCATGGCCGACCGGATCGGCATCATCGCCGGCGGCAGGCTGCTCGCCGAGGGCACGCTCGAAGAACTGCGGAGCAGCGCTGGTACCGAGGGCCAGACGCTGGAAGACACCTTCATCCGCCTGACGAGCGGCGCATGATCGCTGGCCTGAGGCCGGCGCCGGGCAGCTTCACCTGGCTCGCCGCGCACGAAATCCGGCTCGCCTGGCGAACCCGGCCGCGCAAGGGCGCGACACGCTGGATCGGCTATATGATGCTGCTGGCGTGGCTGGCCTTTGGCTGCTTCCTCGCCTGGATCCTGCGCGACGAACCAATCCTGCCGGCACCCGGAATCATGACCGGCATCCTGGCCGGCAGCATCGTCGGCTTCAGCTTCATGACGACCCAGGCGATCCTCGGCAGCCAGCGCACCCTGTACGAGAATGGCGATCTCGACCTGCTCTTTTCAGCGCCGATCGAGGGGCGAACGGTGCTGCTCGCCAAACTGTTCGGCATCGCCGGCACGATCGTGCTGACCTATGCGGTGCTGCTGCTGTCCCTGGTCGTGCCGATCGCCATACTGGGCCATCCGCAATTGTTCGGTCTGGTGACGCTGCTTGCCGCGCTTGCGCTGGCCGCCGCCGCCATCGGGCTGGGGATCACGCTCGGCCTGGCGAAGCTGGCGGGGCCCCGCGCCGCGCGGACGGTCGGCCAGATCTCAGCGGCGCTGCTGGGCGGTGCCATCTTCCTCGTCTCCCAGCTGGCGGGCCATGGCGACCGCCGCGAATCGAGCGTGTCGGTGCTGTTCGAACGCTTCAGCGACGAGGGTGTCGGCAGCACTGGCTTGTCCGGCCTGCCGGGCCATGCCGCCTTTGGCGATCCTGTCGCGGTCATCGTCCTGCTCGGCATCGGCGCGCTGCTGTTCGTGCTGGCCGGAATCATGCTGCAACGCCTGTTCCTGTCCGGCTATCAGGACGGCGGCGCCCGACTGTCCCGCGCCCGGCCGACCGGGCGGGCCACCGACCGGCTGTTCCACGCCAGCCTGTTCCGGTCGGTCTTCGCCAAGGAATGGCGGCTGCTCGCGCGCGACCCGGCGCTCGTCTTCCAGATCCTGCTGCGCCTGATCTATCTCGCGCCGATCGTCTTCGTCGCCTTCGGCCGGGGCAGCCACGCGCCGATGACACCCGGCCTCGCCTTCGCCAGCGTGCTGCTCGCCGGCCAGATGGTCGGCAGCTTCGCCTGGCTGACCGTCTCGGCGGAGGACGCGCCCGACCTGATCACCGTCTCCCCGGTCAGCAAGGCGGCAATCGACCGGGTAAAGCTGATGGCCGCGTTCGCAATGGCAGCGCCGATCGGGGTGATCCTGCCGATCGTGATCGCGTTCCAGACGCTGCCGGGGGCACTGGTGACGCTGGCATGCACGGTGATCGGCGGCAGCGCCGCTGGCTATATCGAGCTCAAGCTCGGCAAGCCGGCGCAACGCAGCAGTTTCGCGCGGCGGCGCTCCGGATCGGTGGTCGGGAACATATTGTCGATCCTGGTCGCCATCATCTTCGGCGGCATCGCGGGAGCCGCGGTCTATTTTATCCGCTGACGAACGCCGGTGCGCCGGGTAGCCTAGGGTACCGAATCATCCCCTTCAGGAGAGCATCGATGGTCGAGCGGCCCACCAACGGCATCACCGCATTCCTCACGATCCGCGGCAAGCGCGGACAGGAAGCGCTCGATTTCTATACCCGCGCGTTCGGCGCCGAGGTGACCGAAAAGAATCTCGCCGAGGACGGCCAGCGGTTGATGCAGGCAGGCCTGAAGATCAACGGCGGCTGGCTGATGCTGTCCGACGAATTCCCCGAGTGGCGTGGCTATGACGAGCCCGAGCCCAAGGGCGTCGGGCTTCACCTGCAGGTCGACGATGCCGATGCCTGGGCCGAACGCGCGGTCGCGGCGGGCGCCACGATCACCATGCCGGTCGACAACCAGTTCTGGGGCGACCGTTACGGCCAGCTCACCGATCCGTTCGGGCATCTCTGGTCGATCGGGTCGCCCATCAAGGAATAGCCCGCACCGGTTTTAGTGCACCGTCTCGCCGCGGGCACACATGCCGACGAACTTCACGATCCGCGCGGCGCGGGTTTCCGCCTTCTTCGCATCATTGACCCGGTAGAGGATCGCATAGCGGTTGGCGCCGGTAAGGCCGTCGAAAAAAGCCCGTGCGCCGGGTTCCGCGTCAAGCGCCGCAGCGAGATCGTCGGGCACGGCGATACTGCTTTGCGGGGCATAGGCCGCGTCCCAGCGCCCATCGGCCCTGGCCGCATCGATCTCCCGCTGGCCCGCCGGCGCGATCCGCCCGGCCTTGCCAAGCTCCACGGCGCGATCGCGGTTCCTCTCCGACCATTTGCCCCGGGGCTTGCGCGGCGTGAAACGGATCAGCCACCAATCCTCGTCATAGGGATCCGACTGGCCGTCGATCCACCCGTGGCACAGCGCGCCGTCGATCGCCCCGGCCTTCGATACCGACGGGACACCGGCATGTGCCTTGGCAAGCTTCAGCCACACGCCCTTGCTGTCGCGCGGCTGCGCGGCGAGCCACGCCTCCCATGCCTCGCCATCAGCGAAAGACAGGATCGGCAGGCCGGCGCGCTCCTCCATGTCAGGCCGCCCTTTTCTCCAGCGCGTGCGCTGCTTCGGCCATCAGCGATTCGATGATATCCGCGACCGGCTCTTCCTTTGTCACCATGCCGACCGACTGGCCGGCCATCAGGCTGCCATGCTCGACATCGCCGTCAATGACCGCACGGCGCAGCGCGCCGGCCCAGTAATGCTCGATCTGGAGCTGCGCCTCGCCCATCTCGACCTTGCCCTCATCGAGAAGCTGCGCAACCTCGCGCTGCTTCGCGGTGAACAATTCGCCGCCGGCATTCTTCAGCGCGCGCACCGGGATGACCGGGAGGCGCGGATCGATCTGGACGCTGGCGATCGCGTCGCGAGCGGAGGCGCGCAGGAACGCCTTCTTGAAATTGGCATGAGCGATCGATTCGGTCGCGCAGACGAAGCGCGTGCCGAGCTGGACGCCCGCCGCGCCCATGTCGAGATAGCCGGCGATCGCCTCTCCCCGGCCGATGCCGCCGGCCACGAACACCGGCACTGCGTCGGCGACCTCGGGCAATATCTCCTGGGCCAGCACGCTGGTCGAGACCGGGCCGATGTGACCGCCAGCCTCCATGCCCTCGACAACGAGCGCGTCGACGCCTGAGCGGATCAGCTTCTTGGCGAGCGACAAGGCGGGGGCGAAGCAGATCAGCTTCGCGCCGTTCGCCTTGATCGCGTCGATCGACCCTGTCGGCGGCAGGCCGCCCGCGAGCACGACATGGCTGACACCGTGTTTGTTGCAGACCTCGATCAGGTCGAACAGCATCGGGTGCATGGTGATGAGGTTCACGCCGAACGGCTTGTCGGTCAACGCCTTGGTGCCGGCGATCTCAGCATCGAGCAGTTCGGGCGTCATCGCTCCGCAGGCGATCAGGCCGAAGCCGCCGGCATTGGAGATGGCGGAGACGAGATGGCGCTCCGACACCCAGGACATGGCGCCGCACAGAATGGCTGTTTCCGAGCCGAGGAAGGCGGCCCCGCGCGCCATGCGGCGACGAAGCCTCTCTCCTCCCACTGAGCGGGAGGGGTTGAGGGAGGGCGTGTCGGCATGTGCCAGCGTATCGGTCATATCGCGCACATGCCCTCCCGGCGGCAAATGCGCAATCAGGTCGCAATGGTCGCTGCGTATTTCCCGGCCATGTGGGGGATTGGCCCTTTAACAGGCCCTCCCCAAGCCCCTCCCGCACGCGGGAGGGGAATAATCAGGCCGCGTCTTCGGCATCCAGACCATAAGCGGTATGCAGCACGCGCACCGCGAGCTCGGTATAGTCTTCCTCGATCAGCACCGAGACCTTGATCTCCGAGGTGGTGATGACCTGGATGTTGATGCCGCGCTCGCCCAGCGTCTTGAACATCGTCGCCGCGACGCCGGCATGGCTGCGCATGCCCACGCCGACCACCGAGATCTTGGCAACGCGGGTATCGTGGAGAAGGCCGGTATAGCCGATATCGCCCTGCGCGTTGCCAAGCACCTCGAGCGACCGGGCCAGATCGGCGCCGGGCACGGTGAAGGTCACGTCGGTCGAGCCGGTCGCATGGGCGACGTTCTGCACGATCATGTCGACATTGATATTGGCATCGGCCAGCGGGGTGAAGATCGAGGCGACCGCGCCGGGACGGTCAGGCACCGCGGTCAGCGTGATCTTCGCCTCGTTCTTGTCATGGGCGATGCCCGTGATGAGTTGGCGTTCCATATCGTCGATCTCCTCTTCGCCCACGATCATCGTACCGGGCAATGTATCCGCCATCGGTGCGTCGTCGCCGGTGAACGACGACAGCACCTGGACGCGGACCTGTTCCTTCATCGCGAGCCCGACCGAACGCGTCTGGAGCACCTTGGCCCCCACGCTGGCGAGCTCCAGCATTTCTTCGTACGTAACCCGCTTCAGCTTGCGCGCGCGCGGCACGATGCGCGGGTCGGTCGTATAAACGCCGTCGACATCAGTGTAGATGTCGCAGCGATCGGCCTTCATCGCCGCCGCCATCGCCACCGCAGAGGTATCCGAGCCGCCGCGCCCGAGCGTCGTCACGCGCTCCCCGGTCGCGACGCCCTGGAAGCCGGGGATCACCGCGACCTCGCCCTTGTCGAGCGAAAGGTTGAGCGTGGCCGTGTCGATCTCCGCGATGCGCGCGGAGCCATGGCCGTCCGACGTACGGATCGGCAGCTGCCAGCCAAGCCAGCTACGCGCCGGCACGCCGATCGCCTGGAGCGCGATCGCCAGCAGGCCGCTGGTGATCTGCTCGCCGGCGGAAACCACCACGTCATATTCGTGCGGATCGTAGAGCGACGAGGCCTCGCGGCAGAAATTGACCAGCCGGTCGGTCTCGCCAGCCATCGCCGACACGACGACCGCGACTTGGTTGCCGGCCTCCACCTCGCGTTTGACGCGCGCGGCGACGCTCCGGATTCGCTCGATCCCCGCCATGGAGGTGCCGCCGAACTTCATCACGATACGAGCCATGGAGATGCAGAAATCCTTGGGGTGAGCGGGGCGCCCTGATAGGAAGCAGATATGGTGATGGCAAGCGACCCCGTAACGACGATCGATCCTGAAGAGGCAGCGCATTTCGGTGCGATGGCCGCCGAGTGGTGGGACCCGAAGGGATCCTCGGCGATGCTCCATCGGCTGAACCCGGTGCGGCTCGGCTATCTGCGCGAGCGGATCGACGCGCATTGGGGACTGGACGGAGCCAGCTTCACGCCGCTGGCAGGGAAGACAGCGCTCGATGTCGGCTGCGGCGCGGGGCTGTTGTGCGAGCCGCTCGCCCGGCTGGGCGCGACGGTGACCGGAATCGACGCGGCGGCGGAGAATATCGCGGCGGCCCATGCCCACGCCCGGCAATCGGGACTGACGATCGACTATCGCACCGGCGGGATCGAGGGACTGGGCGCGGCACGCTTCGACCTGGTGACCAGCCTTGAGGTGATCGAGCATGTCACCGATCCTGCAGCGTTCGTCGCGGGCCTGGCCAGCGCGCTGGCCGATGGCGGGCTGATGGTGCTGTCCACGCCGAACCGAACCGCGCTGTCGCGGCTCGCGATGATCACGATCGGCGAGGGCACGGGCCAGATCCCCAGGGGCACGCATGACTGGGACAAGTTCCTGACCCCCGAGGAGCTGATCGCGCTGATCGAATCGGCCGGGTTGGCGGTGGTCGATACGCGCGGGCTGAGCTTTTCAGTGGCGAAGGGCTTCGTGATTTCCGACGATATGACGCTGGATTATTTCGTGACGGCTACCCGCGGATAACGTCACCCCGGACTTGTTCCGGCATGATGCGTGGCACTACAGGCCGACCTTCTTCTCCAGCCAGCGCGCCGCGGCGTCGGGCGAGGCCTTCTCGCTATCGCGGTCGACCATGTAGTTCGCCTCGCGCATCGCTTCGACGGGGATATGGCCGATCAACGGGGTGACGGCATCGACAAAGGCACGGTCCCGCGCGCGCTTCGGCGAGACAAGCAGGATCGCATCATAGCCCGGGATCGCTCCCTTCGGATCAGTCAGCACGGTCAGCCTGTCAGCCGCGATCCGGCCGTCGGAGGAGAAGGCGGGGATGACATCGGCCGTGCCGCTGGTCAGAGCGCGGAACATGAAGGTCGGCTGATAGGGATGCGCCTCCCTGAAACGCAGGCCGTAAGCGCGCTTCACCGCCGCCCATTCGGGACGTTCGAGGAACTCGATATCGGTGGCGAGGCGAAGCTGCGGCGCGATGGGCGCGAGATCGGTGATACTGTGGATGCCGCGCCGGGCGGCATCGTCGCCGCGCATCGCGAAGGCATAGCTGTTCTCGAAACCAAGGGTGCCAAGCAGCCGGACGCCATGGTAGCGCTCCGCCCAGTCGGCCACGCCCTTCACGATCGCAGCGCGCGGTGGCACGTCGGTGCGCTTCATGCCGTTGGTCCAGACCGTGCCTGAATAATCGACATAGATATCGATATCCCCGCCCGCGAGGGCCGAGAAGGCGACGACCGAGCCAAGGCCTTCGCGATACTCGACGCGGTAGCCCGCCTTTTCCAGCCGGTGGCCGATCACGCGGGCCAGAATATATTGTTCCGAGAAGCCCTTGGCACCGACCACGACCGTCTGCCCGCCGCGTGGCCATAGCGGCGCGAGCGCAGCCAGGACGCCCACCGCCAGCACGGCAGTGGCGACCCACACCCGCAACGGCCGCCGCGCGGCGATGCCATGTTCGATCACCCCGAGCAGCGCATCGACCGCCAGCGCAAGCACCGCCGCCGTCAGGCAGCCCGCCAGGACCAGCGCCCAGTTCTGGGTCTGCAGCCCCGCGAAGATCATATCGCCAAGGCTCGGCTGACCGACGGTAGTGGAAAGCGTAGCCGCGCCGATCGTCCAGACCGCCGCGGTACGGATTCCGGCCATCAGCACCGGCGCCACCAGCGGCGCCTCAACCAGGCGGAGCTTCTGCCACGCCGTCATGCCGACGCCGTCGGCCGCCTCGATCACCGCCGGGTCGATACCGACAAGGCCGGTAACGCCGTTCCTGAGGATCGGCAGCAGTGCATAGAGCGTCAGCGCGAGCAGGGAGGGCAGGAAGCCGAGCGCCGGGATGCCGCCACCGACAAGGGTCGAGAGCGACAGCAGCAGCGGATAGAAGAGCGCCAGCAGCGCAAGCGAGGGGATCGTCTGGATCAGGCTGGCGAACCCGAGCGCGATCTTCGCCACTGTCGGCCGCCGCGCCGACCAGATCGCCAGCGGCAGGCTGACAACGAGCCCCAGCGCCAGCGCTGAGGCGGCGAGCAGCAGATGGGCAGCCAGAAGATCCGGCACGCGGGTGAGCGCTTCGAGGAACGGACTCACGCCCCCTGCTCCAGCGCGTGCAGCCGCCGCGCCTGCTCGCGCGGCACGGCGACGAGCGCATCGGCCTCCGTCCCGCCCTCGCCCGCCAGCAATGCCCTGGGCGTCGCATCGGCGACGATCCGCCCAGCCGCCATCACCAGCACCCGGTCGGCGAGCAGCAGCGCCTCCGCCATGTCGTGAGTCACCATGATCGTGGTGAGGCCGAGCCGGTCGTGCAGCGCGCGGATCGCGACGCCGAGCTGGTCCCGCGTCACCGGATCGAGCGCGCCGAAGGGCTCGTCCATCAGCATCAGTCCCGGCGCGGTGGCGAGCGCCCGGGCGACGCCGACGCGCTGGCGCTGGCCACCCGAGAGCGCGTCGGGCATGCGATTTCCGAAATCACGCGGCAGATCGACCAGGTCGAGCAGGTCGCCGATTCGCCCCGCCCGGTCGCGCTCTCCGGCCAGGCGCAGGCCGATGCCGATATTCTCCGCGACGCTCATATGCGGGAACAGGCCGATATTCTGGAAGACATAGCCGATCCGTCGGCGCAGCGCGTGCGGCTCGGCGCTCGTCACTTCCTCCTCGCCGATCGCGATTCGGCCCGCGGTCGGTTCGATCAGCCGGTTGACCATCTTGAGCAGGGTCGACTTGCCCGACCCGGATGCCCCGACCAGCGCGACGAAGCTGCCCCCCGCAATCTCGAGCGACACGCCGTCGACCGCGACCGCGCCGCCCGGATAGCGCTTGGCGACGCCGTCAAAGGCGATCGAGGGGCCGGGCGATTGTGCTGGCATCGGCGCAGTTTGTGCGGGAGGATGACGCGAACGTCAAACAGCGACGAATGATGGTTGAAGTGGAGGCAGCATGGCAGAGGCGGCAGGGAAATCGATCTTCATCACCGGCGGCGGATCGGGCATCGGCCAGGCGACGGCTAAGCTGTTCGCAAGCCGCGGCTGGCGCATCGGGCTGGCCGACGTCAACGCGAAGGGGCTTGCCGAGACTGCGGCGATGTTGCCGGCGGGCATGGTCGAGACCTATGTGATGGACGTCCGCGACCGCGAGGCCTGGGCAGCGAATCTCGATGCCTTCACCGCGCCGGCCGGCGGGAAGCTCGACGTTCTGTTCAACAATGCCGGGATCGGTACCGGCGGGCCCCTCGCCGAGATGAGCTTCGAGGATATCGACCGGACCGTGTCGATCAACCTGATGGGTGTGCTGAACGGTGCGCGGATCGGCTATGCCTATCTCGCCCGGGCGCCGGGATCCTGCCTGCTCAACACCGCCTCGGCCTCGGCAATCTACGGGGCGGCGGGGCTGGTGCCCTATTCGATGACCAAGTTCGGCGTTCGGGCGATGACCGAGGGGCTCGACGGGGAATGGCATGGCGCCGGGATCAAGGTGCGCGACCTCGTGCCGAGCTTCATCGAGACGCCCCTGCTGAACAGCCCGCGGGGTGGGTCGAACCAGTCGATTCGCGAAACGGTGACGGCCGCCGGCCTTGAGCTGACGCCGGTGGAGGCCGTCGCCCAGGCCGCCTGGGACGCGGTGCATGGCGACAAGGTGCACAGCTATGTCGGCAAGACCGCACGCCGCATGTCGTTCGCTGCCCGGTGGATGCCGGGCCAGCTTCGCAAGATGATGCGGCGGGGGGTCACGGCGGCGAAGTAAGCCGCCTCCCCTCGAACGGGGATGCCCGAAAGATCAGTCCACCAGCAGGTCGATCGCCTCGGCCATGTCGACATCGCGCTGCGAGAGGCCGCCCGCGTCATGGGTGGTCAGCAATATCTCGACCCGGTTCCACACGTTCGACCATTCGGGATGATGATCGGCCTTTTCCGCGAGCAGCGCGACGCGGGTCATGAAGGCGAAGGCCTCGCTGAAGTCGGCGAAGGTGAAGGTTCGGGTGATCGCGTCGCGCGCCTCGTCGAAATCCCATTCATCAAGCGCGTCCAGCGCTTCGGTCCGTTCTTCCTCGGTCAACTGTTCGATCGCCATCAGTGCCTCCTGTAGCGCTCGATGCGCCTTCGCCCTATGGCATAGCCGATGGCGATCCCCGTTCAACCGCGCACCGCGCCCGATGCCGATGCGATCCGCTCGATCGCCCTGAAGACGCTCAACGCGCTGCCGGCCGAGTTCCGCGCGCATCTCGGCGATGTCGTGCTGATCGTGGAGGAGTTCGTCGACGAGGAGACGCTGGCGGCCCTCGGTATCGAGCACCCGCTCGACCTGAGCGGACTCTATCACGGGCGACCGGTCGGCGATAAATCCTCTATGGAATCGGGCGCCCTGCCCGACCGGATTCATCTGTATCGCCGCGCGATCCTGGAGGAATGGATCGAGACCGGGATCGGGCTGGACGAGCTGGTCGCACACGTGATGATTCATGAAGTCGGTCATCATTTCGGCCTGTCGGACGCCGATATGCATGCATTGGAGGACATGGTGGGGGACGCGTGACGGACGCGCTGGCGTTCCGCGAGGTGACCTGCGCGCGGGGCGGGCGGGTATTGTTCGAAGCATTGTCCTTCGCCGTCCCGGCTGGCGGCGCTGCCCTGATCACCGGGCCGAACGGGGTCGGCAAATCGAGCCTGATCCGGGTGGCGGCCGGACTGCTCCGGCCGGCGAAGGGCGCGGTCGAGGCACCGGCGGCGCGAGCGCTGATGGTCGAGGCCGCCGCTTTCGACCCTGAGCGGCGGCTGGGCAGCGCATTGCGGTTCTGGGCCGCGCTCGATGACGACGACACCGATCCCGACTCTCGCGTCGCCGCCGCGCTCGAAGCGATGAACCTTGCGGCGCTGGCCGAGGTGCCGGTGCGGCTTCTCTCGACGGGCCAGCGTCGCCGCGCGGCGCTGGCCCGGGTCGTGGCGATCCGGGCGCTGCTATGGCT
>CZQE01000161.1_pt1 | contig 23525 bp, 22 predicted proteins | sample 734431 | NCBI WGS metagenome assembly CZQE01 (sample SAMEA3597869, study PRJEB11362) | hydrothermal vent metagenome | biome: marine hydrothermal vent biome; feature: marine hydrothermal vent; material: ocean water | place: Atlantic Ocean | collected 2010-09-19/2010-10-04
CGAACACGGGGACACGTACCCAGAGCGCATCCTGGTTGTTCATCGACCGGACCGAGGGACCAAGCAATCGCCGTTGCGCCGCTGCGGCACCGGCTGCCGCCTGCGCGGTGGCGAGCGCCGCCGCAGCCTCGTCGCGGGCGCGGACGCTGCCGGCTTCTTCGCGGACCAGCGCGTCGGCGCGGTCATAGGTGATGCGCGCAATCGACACCTGTGCCCGGGTCCGCGCGATTTCCCCATCCGCCGCCGCCTGTAGCGAGCCGATCTGTGCAAGGTTGCTGGTCGAGCTGGTCGGCACGCCGCCCGCGCCGAAGGACGGCACCACGATCTCCCCGCCCGTCGCCCGCACTCGCGCTGCTGATCCCGCTCCGACTTTCTCAGTCGCGATTCCCAGTCGCCGCACTGCTTCCGGGGCGAGGGTCAGTTTCAGCAGTTCGGATTCATGGGCGACCGATTCCGCCTTGGCCGGCTTGGGCGCGGTCGGGCTGGGTGCCGGATCGCCGCAGGCGGCAAGACAGAGAAGCCCCGACAACGTCAGGAGCGGGCGAAGCAAGGGCGCGGTCGGTCGGGTCATGGCGCCGGTCGGTACGCCGCGATGCTGGAGCCGCGCTGTCGCCTAGATTACCATATCCCAATGTCGGGCCGGAATCCGCTCTTCAGCGGTCGCGATCGACCTTGTCATAGTCGGCCTCGATCTCTTTGGGGACATCGGTGAAGCTGTCCCACGGCAGGTCCTTGTGCAGTTCCATCGACCATCGTTCGAGCCATTCGATCCCGTCCTTTCCGGCATAGGGGTCGCGGGTTCGATAGGCTGGGTCCTTCATCGCATCTTCAAGGCTCACCGGCTGCAGGTTCTCGCGCTTGAGCAGGGCGGCCAGGTCATCGATGCAATCGGCGTTCAGCCGTGTCGCGTGCAGCAGCATGACATAGGCGATGTCCCGTCCGAACAGGGCGTGCGCGGCGCTGCGATACCAGCGGATCATCTTGTGCGTGTAATCGAGATACTGGGTGCGAATCCGCTTGCGGCGCGGTTCGTCGCGGCGGGCGATGGCGTTGTCGTACGGCTCCGCGAATTCCCAGTCATTGGCATCGATCGTGACCGGCGCGATTCGATAGCCGTGCGCGCGCAACCAGTCGTCGATTTCGCGTTTCACCGCTTCGGGCGTCCCGGTTTCCAGATAGGGGTGCCGGAACCAGCCGATGCGGCGGTCCCGCGCTGCCAGCAGCCCGCGGGTGACCGGCTCCCCCTTGGCGATATCGGCGATATAGCCAGCCGCACCCAGGCTATTGGGGGATTCGTGCGAAAAGGTGTGATTTCCGAGATTCATCGATGCGTCGAGCCATTTGCCGAGCACCGCGATCTGCTGGACCCGGTCGATCTCGTCGAGCTTGGATTCGTTCACGAACCCGGTCGCCGGGATCCTGTGCCGCTTCAATCCGCGCAGGATCGTATCATTCAGATAGTTCACATAGGGCTGGTCGTTCAGGATGGTGAGCGCGGGCAGATCGTCGAACGTCAGGGCGATCTTCGCCCGGCCGGCCCGCGCCTCGGCAGGCGCTGCCAGCAAGGTGGCGGCGATGAGCCAGCAAAGGGCGGGAAGCCTTGGCGTCATGGTTGCCACCTGTCCGATCTTGCTGTGTCGAAATGCCTTTCGGGGTGTTACATGGCGATACCGGTCTGACAATCGCGGTTCGCACCGGTCAGGTTCCTTCAAGCCTCCAGACGCCGGAAAAGGCGCCATTCGCCGATCCACCCTGCCGATTGATCCACTGGTGATTCCGGAGGGATTGGCGTTGCGCATCCGCAACGTGCGTCTATCGGGGAGCACTTGTTTCGACTTGAAGGATTGCCTGGTCATGACCAGAATCGTTTCGCTGCTGTGCGCCGCCGCCACGGTCTTGCTGCCCTTTGGAGCTCAGGCGGGCACGGCACCGGTCGTTCAGCTGGCAAAGCGCGATGCCAATGCCTTGGCGCGCGCTTTCATCCTCGAGAAAATGGCGACGCGGCACATCCCCGGAATGCAGATCGCGGTCGTACGCGGTGGCCGGATCGTCATGTCGGAGGCATTCGGTGTCGCCAATGTCGAGCATCAGGTCGCGGTCACGCCGGATACCGTGTTTCCGATCAATTCAGCGACCAAATCATTCACGGGCGTCGCGGCGATGCAACTGGTCGAGGCCGGAAAGCTGGACCTCGACGCTCCTATTTCCCGCTATCTCGATGGTCTGCCGGCCGCGTGGCAGGCCATCCGGGTCCGGCAGCTTCTGGCGCACACCTCGGGGCTGCCGAATATCGTCGATCGCAATGGCCTGATCGGTGGTGGCGGCGAGGCGGCTGCCTGGGTGGCGGTGAAGGCGCTGCCGCTGGAATCGGCCGCCGGCACTCGCTTCTCCTACAACCAGACCAACTACGCGTTGCTGGCGCAGATCATCGACAAGCAGAGCGGCATGCCCTTTGCCGACTTTTTCGCAGCCAGGCAGTTCAGGCCCGCCGGCATGACGCGTGTCCGGTTCGGCGACAGTTTCGACATCGTTCCCGGCGCTGCGACGCCCTATAGCTTCTACGGCGCAGGTCATGGCGGCGCGGAAACGAAGGAACTCGGGCGCTGGCGGGATGATCTGCCGCCGTTCACGCGGACCGGCGCAGGCATGAATGCCTCGGCGCGGGAGATAGCAGGCTGGATCGTCGCCCTTCAGGGAGGCAAGCTCCTGGCAAAGCCCGACAGCCTTCCGCGCCTCTGGACTGCCGACACTCTCGATAGCGGCAGCCCTGCCCAGTGGGGGATGGGCTGGCCGGTCGTTCGTGCCACACCACACCGGATCGTCGGCGGCATTGGTGGAGGCCGCTCCGCTTTCTTCATCTACCCTGATGACAATCTGGCGATCGTGGTGCTGACCAACCTGGTGGGCGCCGACCCGCAGCAGTTCATCGACCAGATTGCTGCATTTTACCTGCCATAAAAGGCCGGTCCGGCGCGAACCGGTCAGCGACGCCCGTCAACCCGCACCAACTCCAGATTGAGCGCCGGTTCGGCGTCCGCCGCGGCTCGGAGAGTCGTGACGAGCGTGTCCCGATCCCCGAAGATGCAGGTCGATGCTGATTGCGGATCGCGCGCGACGGAGCCTCCCGATCTTTCCGCTGCCGCCGCGGCGACCGATCCGCATCCCAGCACGGCGATCCGAAAGCGCCCCTGCCCGTTGTCGAGCATCAGGAACATCGCCTTGGCCGGCCTGTGCGGATCGAGCTTCTGCAACTGAACGATATAGCGGTTCGCATTGGTCACCGCCCCGCCGAGCGGCACGATGATCGCGCGCAACGGCGCATCCGCCCCGCCGATCAGCAGCGAGCGGTCCTTCTGGCGGGATATGCGAAGGACATCGGCTCCCTCCGGCGGCGCACCGGGTTCCGCCAGGCGATAGCTGCCATCGGGAATGACGGTGACCGCCTCCGAGGCGGCGAACCACGGCAGCCCCGTCCAGCACCCGCCAAGCATGAGGAACGCGCAGAGCGCCGGCAGCAGGCGTCGCACCGTGCCTATTCGTCCAGCTTGCTCGATCGGCAGCCTGAGCTCGTGCATTCGCGCGACCGGTCGTTCAGCCAGTTGGTGCGTTCGATCGTCATGTCCTTGGCGCAGACGAGGTTGATCTTGATCGAATCGCCTTCGGTCAGGCCGCAGCGCGAGTCCCGCTGCCTGATCCAAGTTCGTTGCGACTGGAGCAAGGTGGCGCGATCCGCCACCTTCAACAGGGTGCGAAGTTTCTTGTACGCGGCGTTCAGGTCAGTGTCGGCCTGCATATAGACCTTGCGCTCGCAATAGACATTGTCGAACGCGGTCTTGGGGTCATCACAACTCGCGTTCCGCGCCTGGGGAAGACCGGCGGCATCGCTCGTCGCGGTAAGGCGCGGCGCTCCGGAAAATGCCAATATGGTCGCCGCGAGGCCCCCGATCACTGCAATGTTGCGCATGCTTTTCCTCTCCTGTTGACGGGTCTTTCCACCCGATGCCCCTGGTCTGTTGAAATGATGTGTCAGCGCCGCTGCGCGCGTCGCGCTATGACGCCGCCGATCGTCAGGATGAGCCCGAGACCGATCAGGAACATCGCGACCATGGTACCGCCGATCTCGCTGCCGTTCGCTGTGCTGATGGCCCGCGCCGCGGCATCGGCGTCGGTCGCGGTAAGCGCCGTCGCGAACGCCGTATTCTCGCACTGGGCGGCCGTCGCCGCATCCATGCCCCGTTCCCGGGCCTGCTCCTGGCATCGCTGCACCAGCGCGGGATCGGCCTTGGGCGCGGTGCCGCCAAACTGCATCGATGTACCCACCGCCAGCAGCAACAGGCCCAGTATGATCAGGATCAGGGAATTCTTCTTCAACGACGACGCTCCCGTGCAAAGGGGAGCCGGACGAACGGCCGGCAGGAATTCCTCTAAGCGAACCAGCGCGCCTCCTGTTCCATCGCGATGGCAGCATCCGTCTTCCCCACGACCCGCCCAGGGTGTACCGCATGCATTGATGAAGGCGCTCGCCGATCCCAACAACGCGCTGGCCGCCGGCCTTGCGGCGATCCGCACCCAGTATCAGGTGCCGGATTCCTTTCCTCCCACCGTGCTTGCCGCCGCCGAGGCTGCCGCGAAGCGCGCGCCGAACGGGCATGTCGACCGTACCGACCAGCCCTTCGTCACGCTCGACCCGGCCAGTTCGACTGATCTCGATCAGGCCTTCGCCATCGATCGCAGCGGCGCCGATCTGCTGCTCCATTATGCCATCGCCGATGTGGCCTGGTTCGTCGATGACGGCGATCCGCTCGATGCCGAGGCATGGCGGCGCGGCGCGACGCAATATCTTCCCGATGGAAAGGCCGGGCTCTATCCGCCCGTGCTGGCCGAAGGCGCCGCCAGCCTGTTGCCGACTGGTCCAAGGCCGGCAGTGATCTTCACCGTGCGCGTCGCGCCCGACGGCGCGGTGAATCTCGACGGTGCCGAGCGTGCCGTCATCCGCAGCAGGGCGAAACTGGCCTATGACAGCGTGCGCGACAGCGATCTCCCCGCCGATTTCGGCGAACTCGCGCGGCGTATCCAGGCGGCCGAGGACCGGCGCGGTGCCGCGCGCGTTGATCCGCCCGAGCAGGAGGTCGACTCGATCGGCGACGGCCGCTTCAAGCTGCTGTTCCGCCCGGTGCTCGAATCGGAGGTGCGCAACGCGGCGATGTCGCTTGCCACGAACCTTGCCATCGCCGACGCGCTTCAGGCCCATCACACCGGCCTGTTCCGCGTGATGGCCGAACCGAACGAGGGCGCGGTCAAGCGGCTGCGCCTCACCGCGCGCGCTTTCGGGCTGGTATGGCCGCAGAACGCGACGCTTGACCAGTTCGGCCGCACGCTCGATGCCAAGAATCCGAAACAGGCTGCCTTCATGCTGGCGATCCGCCGCGCCGGGGAGGGGGCAAGCTATGTGCCCTATCGCGAAGGCGTTGTGCCCTGGCATGCGGCGATGGCCGCGACCTATGCCCATGCCACCGCGCCGCTCCGTCGCCTTGCCGATCGTTATGTCGTGCGCGCCACGCTGGCGATCGCCAACGGGCAGCCGGTGCCGGATGTGGTGACGGCTGCCTTCACGCAACTGCCGTCAGTGATGGCTCGCGCCGATGCGCTGGGTGGCCAGATCGACCGGGCGGTGATCGACATGGCCGAGGCGACGATGCTCCAGGGGCGCGAGGGTGAGGTGTTCCCGGCGGTCGTCACCGACCTGGACGATCGTGGCGCCCGCATGCAGCTCCGCGACCTGCCCGTGGTGGCACGCGTCGTGGCGCATCAAGTGGAGCCCGGCGATGCGCTCCAGGTCAAGCTGGTCGCTGCCGATCCGGACAAGCGGACGGTCAGCTTCGAGCGGGTGGGGTGAGCTGATCCCTCCCTGCTCCAGGGATGGAGAAGGGGTTTGATCGCGCCAACTTTTCGGCCGTCAGTCGCCGCTCGTTGCCAGCAGCGTCTTCGCAGCGATCGACGGATCGGACAGCCTGGCGATATCCACGGGTTGCGCGGCCATGATCAGCTTCTTGCCGGCCACGAAATCGCCGGCTGCGTTCACCGCCTCGACTGCGACGACCCGGTCGCCGCTCAGGTGGAAGATGGAGAAGCTGTTCTCCTTGTCCGGCGTGTGCCGCACGATCTGGCGGTCGGCGTCGAACGGCACGCCCGCGATCTGCAGCTTCAATTCATACTGGTCGGACCAGAACCACGGCAGGTCGGGCGCGGGCAGGGGCTTGCCCATGATGTCAGCCGCCACGGCCCTGGCCTGGTCGACCGCGTTGGGCACGCTTTCCAGCCGGAACATGCGGTCGCCATAATGCGGCATCGGCCGGCGGGTCATGTCGCCGATCGCGTAGATGCCGGGGATAGAGCTGCGTCCCGCCAGGTCGACGATCACGCCATTGTCGCATTGCAGGCCAGCGCCGATCGCCAGCGCGTCGCAGGGCGACCCGCCGATGCCGACCAGCACGGCGTCGCAGGGCAACACCTCTCCGTCGGAAAGCTCGACCGAGCAGACCTCGCCCTTCTCCCCGTGCAGCGCCGCGACCGATACGCCGGTGCGGAACACCACGCCGCGATCGGCATGGAAGCGGTGGAAGAAGCCCGACAATTCCTCGCACGCCACGCGCGACAGGATGCGCGGCTCGCGCTCGAGGATGGTGACCTCCGCACCCAGGTCGCGCGCTGAGGCCGCGACCTCGAGCCCGATATAGCCAGCGCCGATGATCACCAGTCGCGATCCTTCGCCGATCCGCGCGTGCAGTGCCTCTGCGTCCTTGATGTCGCGCAGCACATGCACGCCATCCAGGTCGGCACCTGGCCCATCGAGCCGCCGAGCGACCGAGCCGGTGGCGAGGATCAGCAATTCCCACGCGATCTCGCGCCCGTCGGCCAGCGTGACGATCTTGCGCGCCGTATCGATCCCGGTCGCGCGAGTGCCGAGCAGCACCTCGATATTGTTGGTGTCGTAGAATTTGGCCGGGCGCAGATAGAGCGCCTCAAGCGTCGAACCGCCCTTGAGATAGGCCTTGGAAAGCGGCGGGCGATGATAGGGTAGCACCGATTCGTCGGAGATCATCACGATCTCGCCGTCGTGCCCGGCCTGGCGCAGCGAAGCGATGGCATTTGCGCCGGCGTGCCCGCCGCCGAGAATCACGATTCGAGGTGCGTTCGTCGTCATGGAACCCGTTTCTCCCCCATTGCGCTGTTCGTTGACGGCGCGGTCGACCTGGCCTCAGCGTGCCGAATGCGGGCTGGAGAGCCGAAGAACTGGAGCGGGTGAAGGGAATCGAACCCTCGTCGTAAGCTTGGGAAGCTTCTGCTCTGCCATTGAGCTACACCCGCGCGATCGGTCCGGGGGCTGGCGTCGCCTACGTCCGATCCGCCGCCCACTGGCACATTCGTGCCCGCCCGGTCAACGACCTCGCTGCGGCGGGAACAGCGACTTCAGCGTGTTGAGATCGCGGTTGATCCATTTCGCGTCGGCCGCGAACCGCTCGTCGTCCATCTCCGGCTGGCGATAGAGTGTCAGCATCACCTCGGCGCCCGCGCCATTCTGCACGACGCGCAACGGGATGTGGATTTCTCCGCCGGTGCCCGGATCGACGAAATGATCCATCACGCCATAGTCGTTATGCGGCGTGAAGCGGATGCGGATCGGCCCTTCGGGCCCATCGGCCAGCCAGGCATCGCCGTCCGCCCGGAGGTCGGATTCGGAAAGGCCCGACGCCCATTTCGCGAAGAAACCGGGGCGCCAGATCTCGTCGTACAGCGCACGCCAGTCGCGATCGATCGAAACGCTATAGGTACGGGCCGGCAGCATCGTGGTTTCCTTCATCATCTGGGCTCAATCGGCAAAGGTTCGAGCGTAAGTGCTGCGCAATTCGGCCTTCTGGATCTTGCCCATCGCGTTACGCGGTAGCTGGTCGACGACATATACGTGTTTCGGTCGCTTGAACGCCGCCAGCGTATCGGCCAGCGCTGCCTTCACCGCCCGTGCGTCCACGGCCCCCGGCACCTTGGCCGCGACGACCGCGACCACGCCCTCGCCAAGATCGGGATGCGGCACGCCGATCACCGCGCATTCGGCGACGCCCGCCATCTCGTCGATCAGCGCCTCGACCTCGGCGGGGTAGACGTTGAGCCCGCCGGAGATGATCAGGTCCTTCTGCCGGCCCGAGATGAACAGATAGCCGCGTTCGTCGACGCTGCCGACATCGCCGGTAATGAAGAACCCGTCGGCACGCTTCTCCTCCGCCGTCTTCTCCGGCATCCGCCAATAGCCCTTGAAGACGTTCGGCCCGCGGACCTCGATCATGCCGATTGCGCCCTGCGCCAATGGCGTTGCGGTCTCCGCGTCGGTGATGCGGATCTCCACGCCCGGCAGCGGAAAGCCGACGCTTCCCGGCACGCGCTCTCCGTCATAGGGGTTGGAACTGTTCATGTTGGTTTCGGTCATGCCGTAGCGTTCGAGGATCGCGTGGCCGGTGCGGGCGCTGAACTCGCGGTGGACCTCGGCCGACAGCGGGGCGGAACCCGATACGAACAGGCGCATGTTGCTGACGAGGTCCCGGGTGAAATCAGGCCGCGACAGCAGGCGCGAATAGAAAGTCGGCACGCCCATCAGCGTGGTGCACCGCGGCAAAAGCCTGATCATCGCGTCGAGATCGAACGCCGGCAGGAAGATCATCCGCGCTCCAGCGAGCAGGACGATGTTGGTCGCGACGAACAGCCCATGGGTGTGGAAGGTCGGTAGCGCGTGGAGCAGCACGTCGTCGCGCGTGAAGCGCCACAGCCCGGCCAGCGTTTCGGCATTGGAGCCGAGATTGTCGTGAGTGAGCATCGCGCCCTTGGAGCGCCCGGTGGTGCCGGAGGTGTAGAGGATCGCGGCCAGCTCGTCGTTCGCCACATCGACGGTCGCGAAGTCGGTTGGCATCGCCTCGGCCGCTTCGGGCAGGCTGCCATCGCCCGCCTTGCCCAGGGTCATCACCTCGGGAACCCCGATCTCCCGGCACAGGGGGCCGAGTGCCGGCTCGTTCGCCGGGCTGCACACGAACAGCGCCGGCTCGGCGTCGCGCAGGAAATAGTCGAGCTCGCGCGGCGTATAGGCCGGGTTGAGCGGCAGGTGGATCGCCCCGATCCGCAGCGTCGCGAGATAGACCAGCAGCCCTTCCGCCGACTTGTCGACCTGCATCGCGATCCGGTCGCCGCGCTTGATCCCGAGCGACACGAACAAATTGGCGATCCGTCCCGTCGCGGCATGGAGATCGCGATAGGTGATCGACGTGCCGTCGGGTCGAACGATGAACGGCTCGTCGAGCCGGGGTGTGAAGCATTCGACGAAACGGTCATACAGGTTCGGCACGAGTCTCTCCGCTGTTTTCGCGCGCTGCCTATCCCGTCCTGGGCAATGCGTCACCATTCTCTCCCTCGCGCGTTGAGATCGCCATGCAGAAACTGTGGTTCATCACCAACACCGCCTCCGGCACGGCAACGACGGAAAAGGCGGCAGCGATCGAGGCCGTGTTTGCCGAACAAGGTCTCGCGCTGGCCGGACGAACCGCCTTCCCGGCGGACGATCTGCCCCAGGCCGCGGAACTGGACGCGGCAGGGGTCGATACGGTTGTCCTGTTCGCCGGGGACGGCACGATCAACGCCGCTGCCTGCGCGCTGGCCGAATGGAAAGGTGCGATCCTCATCCTGCCGGGCGGCACGATGAACCTGCTGGCCAAGCTGCTGCATGGCGACGCCGACCCGGTGGCGATCATTCATGCCGCTGCGATGTCCGGGCACCTCGTCGCCTTGCCGATGGTCGAAGCTGGTCCGCATCGAGCCTTTGTCGGCTTGATCCTGGGCCCCGCCGCGACCTGGGTACGCGCACGCGAACTGGTGCGTGCCGGCCGGGTCCGCGGTCTGGTCCGTGCGATCACGACGGCATGGCGCCGGACCTTTTCAGCAGGCATCCGCCTGTCCGGTGTTCCCGGGTTCCGCCACCATGCGCAGGCGGTGTTCGTGCGGCCTGAGGTCGACCATCTCGATGTGGCTGCCGTTGACGCACGCGACTGGCGGGCGATCGCGTCGCTCGGCTGGGAGTGGCTGACCGGCGATTGGGTCGCCGCGGCGGAAGTGACTCAGGTCCGCGCAACCCGGTTTCGCATCGCCGGAACCCGGCCGGCACTGGCGCTGTTCGATGGCGAGCCGGTGATGCTCGATCCGGATATCGTCATTCGCGGTGGCATGGGACGGGAGATGTTCATCGCGACGAAGGCGCAGGGATGATCCGGCTGTTCCACGTCAGCGATGTGCATTTCGGCCGTGAGGACCGCGCCGCGATCGCGTGGTTCGATGGCCTGGTCCAGGTCGAGAAGCCCGATGCGGTGATCATGACCGGCGACCTGACGATGCACGCGCGGCGCCGTGAATTCGCTGCAGGCCTTGCCTGGCTGCAGGGTCTGGGCGTGCCGGTCACCGTGGAGGTCGGCAATCATGACCTGCCTTATTTCAACCCCGTGGCGCGGCTCTTCCGCCCCTATGACCGGATCGGCGCGATCGAGCGCCTGATCGAACGGCCGCTCGACCTGCCCGGTGTGGCGATCGTGCCGATGGTCACGACAGCGCGGGCCCAGTGGCGGCTCGACTGGTCGAAAGGACATGTCAGTTCCCGGGCGCTTCAACGGGCGCTGGCGCTGGTCGAGGCGGCGCCGAAGGATGCGCTGGTCTTCGTCGCCTGCCATCATCCGCTGATCGGGGCGCATGAGCAGATGCGCTCCTCGACCCGCAACGGGGCTGACGCGTTCAAGGCGCTGGCCGCGGCTGGCGCGAGCGCGGTGCTGACCGGTCATGTCCATGATCCGTTCGACGTCGTTCGCGAAGCTGGTGGTCGGAAGATCCGGATGATCGGGGCGGGGACGCTCTCCGAACGGACTCGCGACACGCCGCCGTCCTTCAACGAAATCCGCATCGAAAACGGCCGTTTCGACGTGGTGCTCCGGCGGCTCGGCCCGGAGCCCGATATGGTGCTGCCGAAGGAGAAGATTGAATAGGATTGCCCGAATTGGGCTGACTGCCCCGACCCGCTTCTGCGAGCCGGGGCAATCGGGAATGGCAATCTATTGCTTCTGCGGTGAAGGGGCGCCCTGCTCGCTCGCGATCCATCGATCGATCTGCGCGTCGAGAATGTCGAGCGGAACCGCGCCCTGTCCAAGCACGGCGTCATGGAATCGCCGCACGTCGAACTTCGGGCCGAGCGTCGACTCCGCCCTGTGCCGGAGCGCGAGGATCTTGAGTTCGCCCAGCTTGTACGCGAGTGCCTGGCCAGGATTGCTGATGTAGCGGTTCACTTCGGCGTCGATATTCGCATCCGTGAGCGCCGTATTGGCCTTCATGAAGGCAACCGCCTGTTCCTTGGTCCAGCCCTGCGCGTGAAGCCCGGTATCCACGACCAAGCGACAGGCGCGCCACATTTCGTAAGACAGGCGGCCCATGTCCTTTTCGGGTGTGTCGTAGATGCCCATCTCGATGCCGAGATGTTCCGAATAGAGCCCCCAGCCTTCAACGAAGGCATTGAAACCCGCGACATATTTGCGGAAATCGGGCAGACTCATTTCCTGCTGAAGCGCGATCTGGTTGTGATGGCCGGGAACCGCTTCATGGCTGGTGAGCGCCGGCAACTCGTACAGGGGCCGCTGATTTAGCTTTGAGGTGTTGACGTAATAGGTGCCGGAAATACCGGCCTGCGGCGATCCCGGCATATAATAAGCGGTGGTCGTTCCTTCGGCCGTTTCGGCGGGGACGGCGCGCACGCCATAGGGAAGCCGGGGAAGGGTGGCGAACAGCGTCGGCATCTTGCCGTCGTTGAGCTTCGCCTGAAGCGCCGCCGCGCTCATCAGCTCACCGGCGCTCTTGGGGTAATATTTGGGGTTGCTCCGCAGATCCTGGATGAACGCCTCGCGACTGGCATAGCCTGCCTTCCGGGCGATCGAATCCATCTCGGCGCGGATGCGCTTCACCTCGCCGAGGCCGAGCTCATGGATCTGGCCCGGGGTCATCTCGGTCGTGGTCTGCTGGCGAACCTGGAAGGCGTAATATTGCTGGCCCTGGGGAAGCGCCGACACCCCATAGGTCGCCCGGCATTTCGGCAGGTAGCCGGTGCGATAATAATCGTCGATCTTGCGATATTCGGGGTTGAGCGTGCCGCTGATCAGCGCCTTTGTCTTCGCCTTCATCGCGTTCCACTCGGTCTCGGTCATTCCTGTCGGCCGGTTGCCCTTGAACGGTGCGAAGAACCGCGAGTCCTCGGGGTTCTCGGCGATGACGCCAGTGATCGTCTTCTCGAAGCCGGCGAGTGCGGCGCAGGGAAGAACATAGCCTCCCTCGACACCTTGCCGGGTCACCGCGAGCGCCTGGGCGTTCGCCTTGGGGAACAGGGAGAGGCGAGTCGTATAGCTCACGAAATCGGCCTTGGTGCGGACAGGCACCACATCGGCGAGTCCGGCGAAATTCTGGAACCAGCTTCCCAGCGTGGAGAAGGTGATCATCCGCTCGCCAAAGCTGTTGGCTTCGATCTGCTCGGAAAGGATGCGGTGCAGGATTGCCTTGTTGGTCTGGTCTTCCAGGGAGAGCTGGGCGGTCGGTATCGCATCGAGCCGCTTGATGAAGACTCCCGCCTGCGCTGCCTGGCGGTCAGCTTCCGCCAGGCTGAAATCCCCGATCTGGTCGTCATAATCATGAACGCCCAGCGTGGTCGCGTAGATCGGATTGGACTTCAGATACCATGCCCAATGGTCGGTTATCACCGAGCTGAGATCGCTCGTCGGCGTGGCTCCGGCTGAAACCGGTATCGTGGCAATCAAAGCAGCCAGGAACAGACGGCGCATGGCATTCCCCCATTGATCAGAAGTGATGCGACCTTGTCGATCATCCGCCCGTCGGCGGCAATATCGATACGACGCAAGACTGGCCCGCCCGATGCGACGGCCTGGCTCGGCCGCGATCGAGCTCTCTGAGAAACGCACGCCGATCGGTTCGCAATCAGCGCCTTCGGCACGGCAGGGTTCTTGACTCTGTCCACATAATCTGTAATTTCTGATTTAACAGAAATAACCGGAACATGAGGAAGAGATGGCAACCCTTGCAGCGCGTCCGGTCCCCATTCCGCAGCATGCCCCGCGCACCGGCGTCACCATGGTCGATCCACGCTTCCGCCAGTTGCTTGGCGAGACTGGCTGGGCCAGTCTGCCGCCAGCCGTCCGCGCCCGCTTCGGACGCAAGGCGCTGGCCACGCAGACGATCAGCTATGTCGGGGAGATCGCCGAGTGCCGGATGAGCGGGCTCGGCCGGGCTTTCGCCCAGGCCTGTCGCCTGGTCGGCGCACCGTTGCCGCTGAGCACCGACACCGGCGTCGCGGCAGCGGTGTGCGTGACCGAGGATGCGAGCGGCGGCGGTCAGTTCTGGACGCGCCAGTACAGCCGTCGCGCTGGCTTTCCGCAGGTGATCCACAGTTCCAAGCGCTTCGCGGGGCCCACCGGGCTTGAGGAATATCTCGGTATGGGGTTCGGCATCGCGCTCCGGTTGCGGGTCGAGAACGAGGCGCTGTATTTCGACAGCGACCATTATTTCTGGCGTTTTGGCCCCTTCCGGCTGCGCCTGCCGCGCTGGCTCAGCCCCGGCCGGCTCAGCATCGGTCATGTGGATTGCGACCATGGCTGGTTCGCTTTCACCCTGGCGCTCGACCACCCCTGGTTCGGCGCGCTGGTCCATCAATGCGGCATGTTCACTGAATATCGTCCGGGAGATGCGAGATGAACGATCCGGTCTTCGTTGCGCTGTTGCTGCTCCAGATCGCAATGGGCGGTTTCGACACGCTCTATCATCATGAGCTGACCCTGCGGCTGCCCTGGAAGCCGGGCCAGGCGACCGAGCTTCGTCTCCACGGCGCGCGGAACCTGATCTACGCGCTGGTCTTCCTTGCTTTGGGCTGGACGGAACTCCACGGCGTCCCGGCGCTGGTGCTGCTGGCTGCGCTGGCGGTCGAGACGGGCATCACCTTGTGGGATTTCGTCGAGGAGGATCGCATCCGGGCGCTGCCAGCGAGCGAACGGGTGACTCACACCTTGCTGACACTCAACTACGGTGTGTTGCTCGCCATGCTCGTGCCGGTGCTGATTGGCCGGACGAGTCTGCCTGACGCGATCGTCCTCCACGGCCATGGCGCTGTCTCGATCCTGCTCACCATCGCCGCGGCGGGCGTGGTGATCTCCGGCGTGCGGGACCTGCTCGCCGCGACCCGCAACGAGCGGCTCGGCGATGGCCCCGCTGCTGAACTGGCGCAGGCATTGCCGCGCCGGCAGGCGGTTCTCGTGACTGGCGGCACCGGTTTCCTCGGAAGCCGCCTGGTGGCCACGCTGGTAGAGGCCGGCCACAACGTGACTGTGCTGACCCGCAATCCGGGGCATGCGCTCGGCCTTGCCACGCCGGTGCGGATCGTCACCGACCTTGCCGCTCTTCCCAACGACTTTCGCTGCGACGTGGCGATCAATCTCGCCGGGGAGCCGATTGCGGGCGGCCGCTGGACCGCAGCACGTCGGCGGCGGATCGTCGAATCGCGGCTTGATGCGACGCGAGCGCTCGGCATGTTGTTCGAACGGCTCGATCGGCGTCCCGCGGTTCTGGTCAGCGGCTCAGCGATCGGTTTCTACGGCATCGATGACGGCACGATCCTGGACGAAACCGTGGCGCGGGGCAGGGGCTTCGCGGCGGATGTCTGCGCGGCCTGGGAAGCGGCGGCCATGCGTGCAGCCGGTGCCGGCACCCGCGTCGTGCTGCTGCGCACCGGGCTGGTGCTTGCTTCCAGCGGCGGGATGCTGGGCGGGTTGCTGCCGATCTTCGAATTCGGGCTGGGCGGGCCGATCGGGACAGGCAGGCAGGTGATGAGCTGGATCCACCGTGACGATCTGGTGCGCCTCATCGTTGCTGCGGCGGCCGATCCGGAGATCAGCGGCCCGCTCAACGCGACCGCGCCCAATCCTGTCAGCAACGGCGACTTCGCCCGCGCTGTCGGTCGCGCGCTTGGGCGTCCCGCGATCCTGCCGCTCCCGGCACTGCCGCTTCGCCTGTTACTCGGCGATCTTGCCGGGGAGCTGATGCTCGGCGGACAGAAGGTGCTTCCGGTGAAGGCTGTCTTCCACGGCTTTCGTTTCCGCTATCCGCGCCTCGACGATGCGCTGGCGACAATCCTGGGCGGACCGGCACCCCGGAAAGCTACGGTGCTTCATCCCTTCCGCGAGGCCCGGCTGCTCCATTGAGGCCGGGCTCGATCATCTCCTCGGAAACTCCTTCGTCTCGCGATCCTCGTTCGACACCCGTGTGGAACAAGCCTGCCACCATCATGGCGGGGACCGGCAATGCGCATCGTTCTGATCAACATCCCGCATCCGGCGATCGGCAGCCGTATTCCCAGGGAACAATTGCCGCCGCTCGGCCTGCTCTGCATCGGCGGTCCACTGATCGACGACGGTCATGATGTCCGGCTGATCGACGGTGAGTTCGGGCCGATGCCGGTTGAGCGGATCGTCGCTGAAACCGTGGCAGCGAAACCGCATGCGGTGCTTTTCGGCCATTCGGGATCGTCTTCCGGGCATCCGATTATCTCGATGACCGCGCGCGCCGTCGCGGCGGCTTTGCCCGGGATCAGCATCGTCTATGGCGGCGTCCATCCGACCTATTTCTGGCGGGAGATCCTGCGCGACGAGCCCTATGTCCATGCTGTCGTCCGCGGCGAGGGGGAGGAGACAGCGCGATTAGTGATGCGTGCGCTCGAATGCTCGACACCGCTCGACGCGATCGAGGGCATCGCCTTCAGGAAGTCAGGCGAGCCGTTCGCGACGCCGCCCGCCCGCGTGATCGCCGATCTCGACGCCTATCGCATCGGATGGGAACTGATCGATCATGCCCGCTACAGCTATTGGGGCGGAAAGCGAGCGGTGGTGATCCAGTTTTCGAGAGGTTGCCCGCATCTCTGCAATTATTGTGGCCAGCGCGGCTTCTGGACTCGCTGGCGCCATCGCGATCCTGTCCGGCTCGCGCGGGAGATCGCGCATCTTCACCGTGTCCACGGCGTCGAGGTCTTCAATTTTGCGGACGAGAATCCGAGTGCCGGGCGCAAGCCGTGGCGCGCCTTTCTGGAGGCGCTGATCGCCGAGAATGTTTCGGTCACCCTCGTCGGCTCGACCCGCGCTGACGATATCGTGCGGGATGCCGACATCCTGTATCTTTATAAACGGGCAGGCTTCGAACGCTTCCTGCTGGGTATGGAGAATACCGACGAGGCGACGCTGAAGCTTATCCGCAAGGGTGGCGCGACGACTACTGACCGGGAGGCGATCCGGCTGCTTCGCGGCCACAATATCCTGTCGATGGCGACATGGGTGGCCGGCTTCGCCGACCAGACTGACGGAGATCTGCTGCGGGGCCTTCGCCAGCTGATCTCCTATGATCCCGATCAGATCCAGGCGCTCTACGTCACGCCGCACCGCTGGACGCCGTTCTTCCGGCTCGCGCGTGATCGCACGGTGGTGCAGTCTGACCCGACTCGATGGGACTATAAGCATCAGGTGCTGGGCATGTCGCGCATGCCACCCTGGCGCCTGTTCCTGTGGGTCAAGGTCATCGAAGCCGCGGCGCAGCTACGGCCCCGCGCGCTGCGGCGCCTGTTGTGGAACCCGGATCCGAAGATACGTCACGCAATCCGCTGGTATTATCGCATGGGGCGACGGGTCTGGTTCCACGAAATCATCGGCTTCCTCTTCCGTGATTCCTGTCGGGAGGAAGGCCGGACTCTGGCGGATTTTCTGGGAGCACCGCAGGATGCGGAGGAAGAGGCATCACGCGTCGCGTTACGTGGGCAAAAGGCGTCGGGGTGATTGCCCAGGCGTGGCGATCACTCGGCACTTGTCTGGGTGCGCAGCCAGGAGAGCATGCGCGGATAGGGCGTCATCCCGCATTCCTCGGCGGAGCGCTCGTTCAGCGTCATGCCGTAATATTCAAGCATCGGTACGCCGAAATAGCGGCCGGCCCTGAAATTCTCGAGGATCGAATCGCCGCCGCCTCTGTAACCATGCTCGTGGAACACCACCGCCGGATCCAGGTCCATTTCGAGTGCCGCGGCATAGGACCAGGCGATGGCCGCCATCTCCTCGGCAGGATCGGAGCGCACTTCGCCGAGGGCCGGGCGCAACGCCGGATCGGTCACTGCGACGTGCCCTGCCTCATGCAGCAGATCGCCGGGCCATTCGAGCAGCGCTGGATCATAGACCACGGCGCCGTTCCTGATCGCCATCGCGGGAAGGAATGATCCTTCGGGCACCGCATCGGTTTCGACGGGGATGCCGATCTGCTCCAGGAACGCCACGATGCGAGCCGTCACGGGGTCCTCCAAAGCCAATGCGCATCTCCTTCCTGCTTCGAAAGCTAATCGACCCTTTCGAAAAAGGGGAGTGTTGATTGATGGAACGATCGCTTGCGAAGCGCGGCTTGCGCCGCCGGCATCGCGATCTATGCTCGACGTATGAGACCAGCCCTTCTGTTCGCCCTGGCGCCATTGTTGATGGCCGCCGCTCCCGACAAGACAAGTGACATCGACGCACGGATCGCCCGCGTCCTCGCCCGCGCCCCGGTGATCGATGGCCACAATGACTGGGCTGAAACACTGGTGGGGCAGGCCAAGGACGAGCGCTGGACCATCGACCTGACCAGGCTCGATCCCACGAAATATCATACCGATATCGATCGGCTGCGTGCCGGGCATGTCGGCGGGCAATTCTGGTCTGTCTATGTCTCCGCCGGGCTGCCGGAAACCGAGCAGGTGGTCGAGACGCTCGAGCAGATCGACCTGATGCACCAGATCTTCGCGCGCTACCCGAAAGTGTTCGAGCCGGCCGTCACGGCGGCCGATGTCCGGCGCATCCAGGCGCAGGGCAAGGTCGCCTCGATGCTTGGCGTGGAGGGCGGTGGGCAGATCGACGGCAGCTTCGCCGTACTGCGTGCCTATCGCAAGCTTGGTGCCTCCTATCTGACGCTGACCCATTCGCGGACGATCGCCTGGGCGGATTCGGCCACCGACAATCCGGAGCATGATGGTCTCACCAAGTTCGGCGAGGCCGTGGTGGGCGAGCTCAACCGGCTCGGCATGCTGGTCGATCTGAGCCATGTCAGCGAGGCGACGATGGTCGACGCGCTGCGCGTGTCCAAGGCCCCGGTGATCTTCTCGCATTCCAGCGCTCGGGCCCTGTGCGATCATTCGCGCAACGTTTCCGACGCGGTGCTGCGCCAGGTCGCGGCGAATGGCGGCGTGGTGATGGTGAATTTCGCGCCCGGCTATATCTCGGAGGCGCGGCGGCGCTGGGATGCGGCGCGCGCGGGTGAGATTGCGAGCTACAACGCGCCGCCGTTCAGCGGCCTCTATCTCGGCCAGCCGGCGGCGGCCAAGGCGGCGCTGACCGAATGGGACAAGGCGCATCCCATGCCGGTGGTGACGCTGGCGATGGTCGCCGATCATATCGATCACATCGCGAAGGTCGCGGGCCCCGATCATGTCGGGATCGGATCGGATTTCGACGGTGTGCCGGATCTGCCCAAGGGACTCGAAAGCGTCGCAACCTATCCGGCGCTGCTTGCCGAACTGATGCGGCGCGGCTGGAGCGACGCCGACATCGCCAAGCTGGCGGGCGGAAACGTCCTGCGGGCGATGGAGGGTGCGGAGCGTACCGCCGCGGCGATGAAGGATGCAGCGGTCGCGACCGGGACCGTGGCCGCGCTGGATGCCGGCAAATAGCCGTGAGGCCCGGGCTTTGTGTCGATGCGAGCCTGTTCGAGGGAAGACGGGGGCGGTGTGCCTGACCGGACCGGATCAGGCCCCTGCTTTCCATGTCCCTGGCGCAAAGCCTCCCGGAGCATCATCCCCATCCGGAAGTTGCCATCTTATCATCTGGATGCGGCCACGGCAGGCCGTCGGCTTGTCATTCATGGCTGCGGGATTGAAGGTGATCGTCGACCCCTTCGCTGCGATTGTCGCGTCGAAGAGAAAAGATGGCATTGTGGCGAGCACCCGCATGTTCGTCGGTTTTCCTGTTGCGTCCAGATCGAATTCGAGCGCTGATCTGCCCGCGAGTTCGGCTGTGATACCGTCTGCGGGGAAATCGTCGGTGGTGATGGCGTTCCCCGTGACCATCGGCGTGGTCTGACGCAGGTTGCACAAGTCGGCCGGAAGCCCGGTCTGTCGAACCAACACACCCATCGCGCTCCAGTCCTCACGCGCGCGGGAATTGGCGATCTGGTCAAGGCGGAGCGGAAGCAGTCGGGGGTCCGAACGGCCGCCTGCGGCCAGGGCTCGTCCTGCCAGCGATTCGAGCAACGCCTTGCGATCCTCCGGGCTCATATTCGCGGCATAGGTCGTGTTCTTGTAGGTAGCGAACGCGATGTCGAAATCGACCGCATCGAGGTAGTTACGGAACCCTTGCAGGACGATGGCGCGCATCTGTTGTTGCGATGTCGCGGCGGCGACCTTGCCGAACATGGCGAGCGGGTTTGATTCGGAGGGGATGAAGCCTTCGGCGCCGCCAGCTTTGCGCAACAGGGCGAGGATCCGGTTGTTGAGATCGGTGACGCGCCCCGTGGCTACGTCGCCCTGATGAGTGAGCCGTGCCATGGTCAGGTCGGCGAGGTGCAGCAAGGGCCCGATCAGCAGCGTGCTTTCGGCACCATAGCGTTCCGTGATCCGATCCACGCTCGTCGATGCATCTGTCAGTTGCTGCCCGGGATCGCCCATCGCTCCGAAACGCGGCAATAGTCCCCGCCTGGCGGCCCACGCACTCCCCGGATCGACAGCCATGGGGCGGACTGCGGCCAGCGATGACGGCGCGGTGCGGCAGCGCAACGTCACCACGACCGCCGCATTGCCGAGATGGTCGTTCTCGACGATATGTCGCCCGTCCAGGCCGCTCAGGAACGCACGTACGACCTGCGGCCTCGTTGCCCAGAGCGGCGTGACCCGGGTGGTGTTGGCGTCGTCGTCGCGAAACAGCGCGACAATGGCTGCGTCCACAGGCGTGACATCGGTACCGCAGACCGGCAGGAAATCGACGATCTTGTTTACGATATCGCCGTCGTTGGCAACGTCGTGAGCGGCTGATGCAATGAGCGAGATGGCGTTGTCGCGATTGCCGCCTTGCCCGAGAATCCCCCCGAGCAGCGCCCCCGCGCGCGCGGGTGCGGCCGCCGCGAGCGGTGCGCGGGATGCGGCGACCCATGCCCGATCCGCGGCGTTGCGCGCGGCCGCGGGTTTGCCGGTCAGCATCTGCGCCTGGGCATCGAACAGGGACCATTCCCATTCATGCTCGCTGTCAGCCGCGCGGTCCTGGACAGCCTGGCCGAGCGCCTCGATTGCCTTGACCGGATCGGTCGCGAGTAAAGCCTCGATCCGCGCGCGGGCCAGCGACGCACGGACTGCGGGCGTGGTGGAAAGCGCTCGTCCGCGATCGAGTGCGGCGATTGCCGCGGTCAAATCGCCTCCAATCAGATAGGCCTGTCCTTCGCGGAGCAGGATTTGCGCCTCGTCGTCCGCAGTCGCGCCGGGTCGGTGCGACGCCTGTAGAAAGGCGAGCGCAGCTTCCGCCTTGCCGCTCATGAGCATTATCTGCCCGACAAGGCCGTTGAGGTCCGGATTCGCGCGGGGGGTGCCATCACTTGGCAGGTGAGCGTCGATGATTGAGTCAAGCGCAGCGCTTGCTTCATTCAGATGACGCTCGCGCAGCAGCTTCTCAAAGGCCGAGCGATCCGCTGCGGTCTGGGCAAACACCGGCTGGCAGACCCCAGCCAGTGCCATCATCACTACCCCGTTCAGCAATCGCATCTCTGTCCCCCGCCGTGCGAGAGCCTATCGTGCCGTTGGGGTCAGTGCGTTGCAACGAGAAAGGGCGGCCCCGGCATCCCGGAACCGCCCTCCTGTCGATGGTATTGAAAAACGCTTAGCGCTTCGAGAACTGGAAGCTGCGGCGTGCCTTGGCGCGGCCGTACTTCTTGCGCTCGACCGTGCGGCTGTCGCGGGTCAGGAACCCGGCGGCCTTGACGGGCGCGCGCAGGATCGGCTCGAACTTGGTCAGTGCCTGGCTGATGCCATGCTTGACCGCGCCGGCCTGGCCCGAAAGCCCGCCGCCCTTGACGGTGCAGACCACGTCATACGCACCCTCGCGCTCGGTCACGCCGAACACCTGGTTGATGACGAGGCGCAGCGTCGGACGTGCGAAATACACTTCCTGGTCGCGGCCGTTGATCGTGATCTTGCCCGAACCCGGCTTGATCCAGACGCGGGCGACGGCGTCCTTGCGGCGGCCGGTCGCATAGGCACGGCCCTGCTTGTCGAGGATCTGCTCGCGCAGCGGCATCGGCTCGCGCACGACGACCGGAGCGGCAGGTGCATATTCGTCACCGGCGAGGACCGTGGACGTGGCTGCGACCGGCGCCGGCTGGCTGGTCAGGTTCGCGAGATCGGAAAGGGACTGACGGTTGTCGGACATCAATTAGCCCACCTTGTTCTTGCGGTTCATCGAACCGATGTCGAGGACTTCAGGGTTCTGCGCTGCATGCGGATGCTCGGCACCGGCGAAGACGCGCAGGTTGCGCATCTGCTCGCGACCCAGCGGACCGCGCGGGATCATGCGCTCCACGGCCTTTTCAAGCACGCGCTCGGGAAAGCGGCCGTCGAGCACCTTGCCCGCGGTCACGCCCTTGATGCCGCCGGCATAACCGGTGTGCTTGTAATAGACCTTGTCCTTGAGCTTGTTGCCCGTGAACTTGATCTTGTCGGCGTTGATGACGATGACATTGTCACCGCAGTCGACATGCGGGGTGAAGCTCGGCTTGTGCTTGCCGCGCAGGACGTTGGCGATGATCGAGGCTGCACGACCGACCACCAGGCCGTCGGCATCGACGATATGCCATTTCTTCTCCACCTCGTGCGGCTTTACCGACTTGGTGGTCTTCATCAGCGCCTTCATGGGGCCAGACCTCTTTCGTTCAAACGACATGCGCCGCCCCCACGGGACGGCGCTGATGGCGGGCTAATGTGAGGAAGGGGTAAAAAAGTCAAGCGAAAGGCCGGTTTCATGACGGGTATCAGGATACCTTGGCTGTTTCCGCATAGACCCAGTCAGCGACCGCAGGGTCGACATCCGCTTCCCATGCCTCGATGACCGGCTGATCGTAGCTGTGCTGCGCGTCGATCGCGGCGCTGAGTGCGGCGGCGCGATCCGGGGTAGTCTTGAACAGGACCGCCGTTTCGTCGTCTGCCTCTACCTTTCCTTGCCAGCGATAGATCGAGTGGACTGCGGAAAGTGACGCGCAGGCGGCAAGCCTGTCCTCGATCATCGCCCGCGCGATGCGCGCGGCCTCGTCCGCGTTGCCGAAGGTGGTGCGGACGAGGCGGATCCTGCTCACCGCTTTGCGCGACCGATTGTATGGGCGGCGAAAGTCGCTGCGATCAGGGTCAGCGCCGCGTTCGCCTGGTGCGCGATGGCGATCACGATCTGCACGCCGCTGAGCAGGGTCGCGATGCCGAGCGCGATCTGCAACACTACCAGCCAGATGAGCAGTCGGCCCGCGACGCCGGCGCCCTGCCTGATCGACCGCAGCGCCAGCATGATCAGGGCGGTGGCCGCGACGAAGGCGAACCAGCGGTGGATGAATTGCACGACCACCGGATTGTCGACCGCGTTGCGCCAGATCGGCTCGATGAACGCGACACCGGCGGGGAAGAGGGTGTTGCCCATCAGCGGCCAGCTGGAAAAGGCATAGCCTGCGTCGAGCCCTGCGGTGAAGGCGCCGAACATGATCTGGCCGAACAGTAGCGCCAGCGCGGCCACGGCGAGAGGGCGGAGCGAGGCGGGCGCGGCGAGCCGGCTTTCCGCCAGTGCCCGCAGGTCGAGCGCAGTCCACACAAGGCCCGACAGCAGCACGAGCGCAGTGATCAGATGGACGGCGAGCCTGACATGGCTGACATCGGTACGCACCGACAGGCCCGAGGCCACCATCCACCATCCGATCGCGCCCTGGAGTCCGCCGAGGGCGAGCAGGGCGACCAGCCGCCAGCCATAGCCGGGCGGGATCCGCCGTCGAACGGCGAACCACAACAGCGGCAGGGCGAAGGCAAGGCCGATCAGCCGGCCGAGCAGCCGATGGACGAATTCCCAGAAGAAGATCGACTTGAACCCGGCCAGCGTCATGCCATGGTTGATCTGGGTATATTCCGGAATGCGCTTGTAATTGTCGAACTCGGCCTGCTACGCCGCATCGGTGAGGGGAGGGATGATGCCGCTGATCGGTTTCCATTCGGTGATCGACAGTCCCGACTCGGTAAGCCGGGTGATGCCGCCGATCACGACCATCAGCACGATAAGACCGGCGACCGAGAAGAGCGACGCAGCGAGGGCGCGCGGCCGCGACGGATGGGC
>CZQE01000304.1_pt1 | contig 23497 bp, 23 predicted proteins | sample 734431 | NCBI WGS metagenome assembly CZQE01 (sample SAMEA3597869, study PRJEB11362) | hydrothermal vent metagenome | biome: marine hydrothermal vent biome; feature: marine hydrothermal vent; material: ocean water | place: Atlantic Ocean | collected 2010-09-19/2010-10-04
TGTTCCAGCCGCGCGTTGCCAATGGCGTGACCAGCGGCACCTGGATCTACGGCAATTACCTGCCCACCTTCGGCAAATACAATGTGAAGGAAGCCTATCTCGAAACCATCGTGCCGCTGTTCAAGGGCGCCGACTTCAACGGCGCCTTCCGCCTGACCGACTATTCGACGTCGGGCACCGTCACCACCTGGAAAGCCGGCGTCACCTGGCAGCCGATCCGCGACGTCAAGTTCCGCGGTACCATTTCCCGCGACATCCGCGCGCCGAACCTGGGCGAACTGTTCGCGCCGGGGACCGGCCGCACCAATACCGTCAACGTGCCATTGGCCGGGGGCGGGCAGCGCGCCGACCAGTTCAACGAATCCACTGTCGGCAACCCCGCCCTCAACCCCGAAATCGCCCGGACCTACGGTGTCGGCGCGATCTTCACTCCCGGCTTCATCCCCGGCCTCGCCTTCTCGGTCGATTATTTCCAGATCAAGCTGAGCGGCGCGATCAACACCATCACCGCACAGACGCTGGTGACTCAATGCTATGAGCAGAACAACGCAGCCGCCTGCGCTGCCGTCTCGACCACGGGCGGTCGCGGCGTCACCACGCCGGGCCTTGTCATCACCAGCATCGAACTGAAACCGACCAACTTCGTCGGGATCGAGGCGAAGGGTATCGATTTCGAGGCGAGCTATCACAAGCCGATCGGCCCGGGCGCGCTGACGCTTCGCGCGCTGGTGACCAAGAATATCAGCCTCTACACCGACAACGGCATCGACGTGCCGACGGAAGCGGCCGGCCAGAATTCGGGCAGCCTGCCCGACTGGACCTATCGCCTGACGGCCGGATACGATGTCGGGCCCTGGGGTTTCCAGATCGTCGGGCGCGGTGTCAGCGGCGGCGTGTACGACAACAGCTATGTCGTCTGCAGCACCGATTGCCCGGTCTCCACCGTCGCGAACCGCACGGTGAACCGCAACGATATCGCCGGCGCGATCTATCTCGACCTACAGGTCAACCACAGCTTCGAGATCGCCGGCGCGAAGACGACAGCGTTCCTGTCGATCAAGAACCTGCTCGATACCGACCCGGTGCTGGTGGGCAACGGCCCGACCGGCAACAACACGCCTGCCTATCCGCAGACCAACCGCAACCTCTACGATGTCCTGGGCCGCGTGTTCCGGGTCGGCGTCCGCTTCGATTTCTAAACCCCAAGACCAGAAAAGATCAGGAGAATTCCCAATGAAGAAGATGGTTGGATTGACGGTCGCCTTGCTGTCCACCGCGCTTTGCGTTCCCGCCGCCGCCAACGCCCAGGCCAAGCCGGCGCTGAAGGCGGAGGCGATCGCCAATGTCGATGCCCATGCCAGGCTGGTGCAGCAGATGGTCGATTCCATCTACAGCTTCGCGGAGCCAGGCTTCCAGGAGTTCAAGACCTCCGAATACATCACCGGGATCCTCGAAAAGGAAGGCTTCAAGGTCACGCGCGGCGTGGCGGGCATTCCCACCGCCTTCACCGCGACCTGGGGCGAGGGTGGCCCGCTGATCGCGCTGGGCAGCGATATCGACGGGCTGCTCGGCCTGTCGCAGATGCCGGGTACCCCCAAGATCACGCCGCAGGTCCCGGGTGCGCCGGGGCATGGCGAAGGCCATAATAGCGGCATGCCGCTGATCGTCGCCGCGGCGATTGCCGCCAGGGATGTCATGATCAAGCACGGCATCAAGGGTCGCCTGATGCTCTGGCCGGGCGTCGCCGAGGAGCTGCTCGCGACCAAGGCCTATTATGTCCGCGAAGGCCTGTTCAAGGATGTCGACGCCTCGATCTTCACTCATGTCGGCAATGGCTTCGGCACCGGGTACGGCGATCTCGGCAACAACGGCATGGTCTCGGTCGAATACAGCTTCCACGGCAAGACCGCGCATGCGGCAGGCGCGCCCTGGGCGGGCCGGAGCGCGCTCGACGCGGTCGAGGTGATGGACATGGCGTGGAACATGCGCCGCGAGCATCTGCCGCTCACCCAGCGCTCGCATTATGTCATCACCAATGGCGGCGGGCAGCCGAACATCGTGCCCGGCGAAGCGGCGGTCTGGTATTATTTCCGCGAGCAGACCTTCGATTCGATCCGCCAGCTCTACGAGACGGGCAATACCATCTCGCAGGCGGCCGCGATGGCGACGGGCACGACCGTCACGCGGCGCGTGCTCGGCTATGCCGCCCCCAATTTCGCCAACAAGCCGATGGCCGAGGCGGCCTATCTCAACATCAAGGCGGTCGGTATGCCGAAATGGAGCCCGGAGGACCAGGCGTTCGCCAAGGCGATCCAGGAGACCAACGGCCTGAAGATCCAGCCGCTCGGCACCACCGTCGATCCGCTCTCGACGCCGGAGACGCGCGGCAAGTCCAATGGCGGCGGCTCGGACGATATCGGCGACATCATGTGGGCGGTGCCGACCATCACCATCCGCTTCCCCTCCAACGTGCCGAGCACGATCGGCCACAACGTGACGGCCGCCATCGCGATGGCGACGCCAATCGCGCACAAGGGGGCGGTGGCAGGCGCCAAGGCGGTGGCGATGACCGTGCTCGACCTGATGACGACGCCGAAGCTGATCGCTGACGCCAAGACCTATTTCAACACGGTGCAGAAGAAGGACCAGAAATACGACCCGGTGCTGACCGCAGCTGACAAGCCGGCGATCGACCTCAACACCCAGCTGATGGCGCAGATGCGGCCCCAGATGGAGAAATTCTATTACGACCCGGCCAAATACGGCAGCTATCTTGAGCAGATGGGCGTCGCCTATCCCGCGCCCGCCTCGCCGCCAGCGACCGCGACGAAATAGAAGCCTCCGGCGCCTTTCCCGTCATGCCGGACTTGTTCCGGCATCCACCGCGCCGCACAATCATCAGTCAACAGGTTCGCGGCACGGTGGCCCCCGGAGCAGGTCCGGGGTGACGTCGGGACGCAAGTCTGCCCGCATACACTTCAAACATCTGGGACAGGTCAATGAACAAGGCGAAGCTGCTTACTTCCTCCCTCGGCGCGATCTGTCTGGCCTCCCTGTCCCTGCCCGCCCTCGCGCGACCGGCCGAGCCGCCGGCAAAGGGGGCGTCGCTGCCCGCACGGGTCGACGGCTTCATCCCCTATTATTTCGACGCGGCGAAGGGTCGCGTACTGCTTGAGGTCCCGGTGTTCGACGAAGACGTGCTGTACTACGTCTCCGCCGCGACCGGTGGCGGATCGGTCGAGCTGCCGTTCGATCGCGGCGTGATGGACAGCGCGGTGATCCGCTTCACCCGTGTAGGCGGCAAGGTGCTGGTCAACGAGCAGAATCTGCGCTTCCGCTCGCTCAGCGGTGACGCGGCGCATGCGGACGGGGTTGCGGACAGCTTCCCCACCTCGACCCTGGCGGCGCTGCCGATCGAATCCGAGGCGGGCGGCAGGGTCGTGGTCGACGCGACATCCCTCTTCATGCGCGATGCCGCCAATGTGGAATCGCAGCTCCGCCGCGCCAACCAGGGCAGCTTCAAGTTCGATGCGGGCAAGAGCAGCTTCTACCCGAAACGGATGAAGGCCTTTCCCGACAATACCGAGATCGAGACCAGCGCGACCTTCGTCGCCGAAAATCCGGGCGCGCTGGTAGCGGGCGTGACGCCCGACCCGCGCATGATGACGATGCGCATCCACCACAGTTTCCTGCGCGCGCCGACCGGCTACACCCCGCGCAAGGCCGATCCGCGCATCGGCGTCAGCGCGATCCGCTTCCAGGATTATTCGAGGCCGTTCAGCGAGAGCCCGGAGGAAAGCTGGATCACGCGCTGGCGGCTTGAGAAGAAGGACCCGTCGGCGCCGATCAGCGATCCGGTGAAGCCGATCACCATCTATTTCGATCCGGCCATCCCCACACCGATCCGCCATGCGATGAAGCAGGGTCTGTTGTGGTGGAACAAGGCCTATGAAGCCGCGGGCTTCAGCAACGCGATCGTCGCGCTGGACGCCCCGGCCGACATGGACCCGATGGACATCCGCTATGCCTATGTCCTGTGGATCAACCGGGACGAGCGCGGTTTCTCCTCCGGCGGCACCTATCGCGACCCGCGCACCGGCGAAGTGATCGGATCGAAGGTGCGCATGGACACGCACCGCATCCGCACCGTCGGCAATTACTGGGACAGCTATAGCGGCGGCCTGCCGGCGGACGGCAGCGGCATCACCATCGCCGACCCCGGTCTGCTGAGCGAGGACAGGATGGCGGCGATGCCGGCCGGGCAGCGCGACATGGTGCTGCTGCGCCAGGCGCTGCTCACCGCGCACGAGCTTGGCCATGCCCAGGGTTTCGGGCACAACTTCGCCTCAAGCCTCAACGACCGCGCCTCAGTGATGGAATATCCCACGCCGCGGGTGAAGGTGACGAACGGCAAGCTCGACCTGAGCGAGTCCTTCCAGAAACAGATCGGCGCCTATGACACCTATATGGTGCGCTACGCCTATACGCCGCTGCCCGCCGCGTCGGAAAAGGCCGGGCTCGACGCGATCATCGCCGACATGCGTGCCAAGGGTATCCTCTACGTGCCCGAAACCGATCCGCGCTGGACCTGGTATGACGACCGCGCCACCCCGACCGAGAATCTGCGCGAGGCCCTGGCCGCCCGCACGATCATGATCGCCAATTACGGGCCGCAGATGCTGAAGCCCGACGAGCCGGTCGGCTCGCTGCGTAATGTCCGGCTGTGGATGGCCTATCTGCACCACCGCTACGCGATCGAATCCGGCCTGAAATATGTCGGCGGCCTGTACGAGAACATCGTCGTGAAGGGCGAGACCCTGCCGCCGACCGAGTTCATCCCGGCGAAACTGCAGCGCGACACGCTCGGCCTGCTGATGGAGGCGATCGAGCCGAAGAACCTGGCGCTGCCTGAATCGCTGCTGAGGCAGCTCACGCCAGATCCCGGCAACAATCTGGAGGACCTGTCGACCGACGACGTGTTCGACCAGCTTCGCGCGGCGCGCATCCTTGCCGGCATGGTGCTTGAGCCGCTGTTCGATGCCGCCAAATCGACCCGCATGATCGCCCTCGCCGCGCGCCAGCCCGACACACTGACCTTCCCCGAGATGGTCGATACCGTCTTCGCGCATAGCTGGAGCGCACCGGCCGACGGCACCGGATCCGACCGCGCGTTGCGCCGGGTGACTCAGCAGGTCGCGCTTGAATCGATGATGATCCTCGGCGGCAGCGACGCCGCCGCGCCCGAGGCGCGGGCCTATGTGCTCGACAAGCTCGCGACCCTGGCGACCACCCTGAAGACGAAGCCCGGCGCCGATGCGCTGACCACCGCCTTCTATCGCCAGACCGCGCGCGATATCGCGCATTATCTTGAGGACCCGAAAGCCAACGCGCCCAAGACCGCGACGCCTGCCTGGGGCAAGGGGCCACGCTCTCGCTTCCCGCAGCCGCCGGGGCCGCCGCTGGGCTGATAATGAGAACCCGCCAGCGAGCGGTTCTCGACAGCGCGCGCGGGATGCGCTTGAGGGGGAGGATGATCCGGCGTGCCGCCTCCCCCCTGCCTCTCCCCCGGCCTTCGCCGGGCAAGAAATAATGCCCATGGCTGAGCCGGCCTTCCTCGCCATCGACTGGGGCACCACCAACCGCCGCATCTATGCGATCGACGCGCACAGTACCGTGCTCGCAAGCGAACGCGACAATCGCGGCGTCCCCTCGGTCGCGCCGGGTGACTTCCCCGCCGAAGTCGCCGGCATTCGCGCCCGCTTCGGCGACCTGCCGGTCCTCATCGCCGGCATGGCCGGATCGGTGCGCGGCTGGGTCGAGCTTCCTTATCTCGCCTGCCCGGCGAACCTCACCGCATTGGCAAACGCGCTGCACTGGGTCGAGCCGCGGACCGCGATCGTGCCCGGCCTGTCCTTTGTCGAGGATGGGTATGGCGACGTGATGCGCGGCGAGGAGGTTCAGTTGCTCGGCAGCGTGGCCGCTGGCCTCGCGCCGCCCGACGCCCTGCTTTGCCAGCCCGGCACGCATTGCAAATGGGCGCGCATGGCGGGCGGCAGCGTCGCGGCTTTCCGCACGGCGATGACCGGCGAGCTGTTCGCGCTGCTCCGCCGCCACAGCCTGCTTGCCGATTTCCTGACGGGCGAGGTCGTGGACGGCCCGGCCTTTCATGCGGGCGTCGCTGCTTCGGCCGACGCCACGCTACTGACCGCCCTGTTCGGCGTCCGGGCAAGCGTGCTGCTCGACCTGCGCCCGCGCGAGGACGCTGCCTCCTATGTCAGCGGCCTGCTGATCGGCAGCGATGTCAGCGAACAGGCACTGATGCCGGGTCAGCCGGTCCATCTCCTCGCCGATCCGGCGCTCGGCCCGCTCTATGCCGCCGCGATCGGAGCTTATGGCGGGCGTCCGGTCGCGATCGACAGCCAGGCCGGCTTCATCGCCGGCATCACCGCCCTGTGGAGGATGATCGATGCACGCTGACTTCGCCGCGGCCATGGCCCGCTGTCCGCTGGTCGCGATCCTGCGCGGCGTGAAACCCGACGAGGTCGAGGACGTCGCCGATGCGCTGATCGAAGCGGGCTTCTCCATGATCGAGGTGCCGTTGAACTCGCCCGATCCGCTGGCGAGCATCGAGCGGCTGGCCCGACGCTATGGCGACACCGCGCTGGTCGGCGGCGGCACCGTGCTGTCGGTCGCCCAGGTCGAGAAGATCCGCGCCGTGGGCGGCCGGCTGATCGTGTCGCCCAACACCAATATCGACGTCATCACCGCCGCCGCCCGCGACGGGCTGGTCGTGCTGCCCGGCTATTTCACGCCAAGCGAGGCCTTTGCCGCAATCGCGGCCGGGGCGAGCGGCCTGAAACTGTTTCCGGCCGAAGCGGCCACCCCCGCCGTGCTGAGCGCGCACCGCGCCGTGCTGCCGCCGGAGATGGCCGTGTTCGCCGTGGGCGGGATCACGCCCGAAGGCATGGCACCATGGCGTACCGCCGGCGCGCAGGGTTTCGGGCTCGGCTCGGCGCTCTACCGGCCGGGCATCTCGCCCGCCGAAGTGAGTGAACGCGCCCACGCCTTCATCGCCGCACTGGGGAACGGCTAGGGTCATTCACGCCAAATCTTGTTCTTCCCCGGCGAAGGCCGGGGAAGAGTCACTTGCTCGAATGGGATAATCTTCAAACCCGTTCAGCCTGATGATTCAGGTCAGATGGGGCAGAATCCCAGGTCATGCCGCGACGCTCTTCTGCGTCCCGTCCACGCCCGACGCCGCGATCACCAGGTTCCGCCCGCGCGTCTTCGCTTCGAGCAACGCGGCATCGGCGCGCGCCACCAGATTCGCGACCGGCCCGTCCTGCGGCGAGGCAGCGACACCAATCGATACCGAGATATGCCCGAGTACCCGGCCGCGATAGGCAAGCGGGGTGGCGGCGGTGCGGCTGCGGATTCGCTCCCCCATCTCGCGCCCGGCGGCTTCGTCGGCGCCCGGCAGCAACACGGTGAATTCCTCCCCGCCGAAGCGGTGGACCTGCCCGGCATCACCGACCGCATCGAGCATGATCGCCGCGACCTGCTGCATCACCACGTCGCCCGCCTCATGCCCGAATTCGTCGTTGAAGCGCTTGAAATGGTCGATATCGATCATCAGGCCCGCGATCGGGGCAGCGTCGCTCTCCTGGCGGCGGCGGTTGATCGTCCCATCGAGGCTGCGACGGTTGAGCAGCCCGGTCAGCGCGTCGCGGATCGCCAGGCTGGTTAGCTGCTCACGCAAGCGCAGATTGGCGAGCGCGAGGCCGATATTCTCCGCCATCAGCTCCAGATAAAGGCGCGAGGCGCCGCCGATCGCCCCGCCATCCTGGCGTTCCTCGAAATAGAGCAGGCCGATCGTGTCGCCCTGCGCGGTCAGCGGCACGCACAGGGCAGCCACTGTCCCCTCGCCGACATGCGGACAGGCGATGTCGACATGATCATGGTTGCTGACATGCGGCCGGCCACGCCGGAGGCCCCAGCAGGCGGCCGGCGAGAAGGCCTCGACCGACACGACCGGATCAAGCCAGCTGCTCGCCAGGGTCAGCGCGGTGCGGGTGTGGTTCTGGACATAGAGATGCCCGGCCAGATTGGGGAAGGTCTGCGGCGCGAAACAGGCGACCACCTCGGCCAGCTCGCCCTGGGTCTCCGTCGCCTGCAGGCGATGCATCATCTGGAGGATGGTGTCCTTGGCACGCTGGTCGGCGGCACGTTCGGCCTCAAGCCGGTCGCGCTCGAGGCCGTTGTCGCGAAACACATGGATCGCGTTGGTCATGTCGCCGATCTCGTCGCGGCGACGATCCTGCGGCACCTCGACGCTATAGTCCTGCCGTGCCAGCCGCGCGAGGATGCCGGTCATCCGCGTCAGCGGCAGCGCGACCCTGCGGCGCAGCACGAAATACAGGACAGCGAGGAACAGCAGGGCAGTGAGCCCGAGCATCCCGCGGGCGACGCCGCCGTACCAGTCGCTGCGCTCGCGCGCCTCGCGCAGGGCGGCCTGGGTGCGGGTCGCGGCCAGCGCGCGGAAGCGGTTGACCGGTTCAAGCACCCCCGTCTGCGCCCGCTCATGATCGGGGCCGAACAGCATCGTCTGGGCAGAAGCCATGTCGCCCGCCTGAGCCTTCGCGATCGCGGTGCGTTCCAGCGCGTCGAGCTCCTCCAGGTTGCGCTGTACCTCCTGAAGCGCGGAACGCTCGGCGGGGGCCAGATCGAGCGCGTGAAGCCGTTCGATGATCCGCTCGCGCGCGTGGACATCGCGCTCCTCGGCGCGGAAGGCGTTGAGGTGACGGGCCGCCCCGCGCATCGCATAGAGCCGCGCCTCGTCAGACCGCTTCTCGGCGGCGATCGACAGTTCCTCGCCGAAATCGTCGAGGGTCAGATGCTGCTGGACCGCAAGACGCTCCTCATCGGCGGCGCGCACTGAACTGATGAAGGCAATGCCGGAGATCCCGGTAAGCAACAGCGTGAAGCCGTAAGCCCAGTTGGTGATGGTGCTGATACGCATGGCGACGCGGCTAGCACCGCCATGGTTGCCGCCTCGTTAAGGCGGGTCGCGGCGCCGCGCCGTTGCCCGGCAGCCCGGCTATTTCTTTGCCGTGCCGTTCTGCCTGAGGAACGCGATCACGTTCGTCTGGTCCTGCGCATTGGGAAGCCCGATGAAGATCATTTTCGTGCCCGGCAGCGCCTGGCGCGGCGCGGCGAGGAAACTGGCGAGGTTCTTGTCGTTCCACACCAGGGCGGACGCCTTCATCGCGGGCGAATAGCTGAAGCCGGGTGCAGCGGCCGCCTTGCGATTGACCACGCCGCGCAGATTGGGGCCGAGGCCGTTCCTGCCGGACGGATCGACGCTGTGGCATGCGGCGCATTTCTTGAACACCACCGCCCCAGCCGCCGGATCGGCCGGCGGCGCGGCAGACGCCACGGCGGAACCGGCCAGCATTGCAATCGACGTCAGGCCAGCAAGATACCTCATTCGGATGCTCCCATACGCAAGACCACGAACCCGCATCGCGTGTTCCGATTGCCTTTAAGGCGGCCCGTTCCGTGGCTTGCAATACGATTGTTCGCGTCGCGCACAGCCGTACGATCGCCTTTCCGGAAAACTACCTATCTGGGTAACTACGGAATGGTTGATGCACCCTTTACCAGCCTAACCGGCCGGGCCAGCCGCTATGGAGTAGCTGTACGGCGGCGGAACCAGGCCGGGTCTTTAGGCGAGTGCCCCGGCCTGGTTTTACGCCTCTAGCCAGCGACCTTTCGCATTCCCTTTTCGGACAGGCTCCGGAACGTCACCGACCAGCGGCGCCTTTCCATCGCGGCGATGCTGTGTTCCCAGCCGTGCCGGGCCTCCCCCCAGAGACGGTAGATCGACCGCGGCGCGAGCGGGAGCGCCGCCCGCTCGAACCCCTTCTCCACGCGCCGCCGCAACCGCAGGGTCGCCTGAGTCCCAAGCGAGATGCCGATGACATGATCGAACACCGGCCTGTCGCGATGCCAGCCGATCCCGGCGCCGGGATCGTACCGCACGACCAGCGCCTGGACCAGTTCCTCCTCCGCCAGTCCGGCAAAGCGCGCCGCGCGGGCACGTAGCGGCAGCAGGAAATCGGGGATCGGTTCAGTCGGCCCGAAGCTCGCATTGTCGAAATCATAGCGCCAGCCGAAGGACGCGGTCAGCCTCTTGCCCAGCCAGCCCTGGAAGCGGAACGGCGAGACCTCGATCTCTTCCAGCCGCGCGATCAGGACCCGTTCCTCGTCAGCCGGGATGATATCGGCGGCATAATCGAGGCCCGGTGGCAAGCCCGGCGGCACCATGCCGAACAGGTCGCGCGATGCCACCTCCATCAGGCCCGCGCCGCCCCACCCAAACCCGCGGCCCGGGTCGGCGCCTGCTCCCCGCGCGAGTAAGTGCCGGTCAGCACCCCCGCCGCCAGCACCCGACCGCGGATCGCCTCGACGATCGCCGCCCGGCCCGGATTGGCCCCGGGCTCGGGCGTGTCCGACAGGGCGAAAAGCTGGAACACATAATCGTGCGATCCATGGCCAGTCGGCGGATCAGGCGGCAACCACCCCTGACCGAAGAAGCTGTTTCGCCCAACATCGCGCCCGTCCGCTGCCCCTGCGCCATCCTCGGCGATTGCACCCTCAGCCAGCCGGCACCCGTCCGCTGGCAGGCCCCAGACCACGGCATGGACCAGCGGGTTCAGCGAAGGTGCATCGGGGTCCTCGACGATCAGCGCCAGGCTCCGTGTCTCTCGCGGCACCGCGCCCCACAGCAATGGCGGCGAGACGCCCGCGCCATCAGCGGTGAAGCGCACCGGCAGGCGCGCACCATTGGCAAAGGCCGGACTCGACAGGTCGATCGACACGCCGGTCAGGCCGAGATCGGGATCGGCGATGGCCAGCCGGACATGACCTGCGCGAACGCCTTGCAGCATCCTGCCCAGCCAGTGCGGCACATGTTCGAGCATCGCCTGCCTCCTTCACGCAGTAGATGGGAAGAACCCGCGGAGGTTGCGAGGTTTCCCAAAGTTGCCCCGGCTATCGGTTTTCCCGGCCCGGCGGCGTGACCGCGACCGCCTCAGCGAACGGCACGGTGCGCACCGGCTCGCCGAGCGCATCGGTGATTTCGAGACGGCCATCCAGGTCGAGGCTTCCCTCATCGACTTCGCCGGCAAGGAGCGAGCGGATGCCCGCCAGAGCGGCGGCATGCGCCTCGCGCGGGCCGGGGAGATCCTGCCCCTCCTCATCCGGCGTCAGTCCGGAGCCGTTGTGGATGTGAAAATAATATTGGGGCATATCGGCCGAACGCCGAGGACACCGGTTTGGCTCCGTAACGATCCGATTGTGTCAGTACGCCCGACCCTGCCGATCGCGGTGCATCCACCGGACGCGACAATGGCGTCCGAAGGTCGCAGCCGATTCCAGTATGTTAGCACCTCCCTTTCGGGCCATTCGGATGCCGTCCGAAAACCTCCATTTCGGACCGGCTATGGACCAGAAATCACCGTCGCAGACCCAATCTTTTGTTAGGCTTTCCAATATAGTTAAGGCCCCGGCCGTCTCGAGGGGAGCATGGCCCGGGAGGAACGCGTGAACCGCACGGGCGCACGCCCATTAGCAGACCGCAGGGATAGGGCCGGGGGCTTACCGGAAGGACCGTCCATAACGCCAATGCCGCTCGGCGCTGGCGCGGTGGAGGATTCGATCCTGCGACGCATCGTCGCGCTGGCGATCGACGCGCTTGGCGCGCCGATCGGCTTCATCAGCTTCGCCGCAGCCGAGCGGCAGCTCGTGCGTGTCCAGATCGGCATCGCCGGCCCGTTGCGCCCGGCCGATGCGCTGCTGCCCGCCGGCCTGATCGGCCAGCCCGACCCGATCGTGATCCCGGATACCCAGGCACCGGAATGGCAAGACCTGATCCCCGCCACCGACCTGCTCGGCGCCCGCTTTGCCGTTATCCTGCCGATCGGCACGCCGGGGGAGGCGGACGCTGGCATGCTGTGCGTGCTCGACACCTTGCCCCGCCAGGCCCCTGATGCCCGCGCCATGCGCATGCTCGCCGGTCTCGCCGCGCTGGCCGGCGCCGAACGCTGGCCCGATTCCAGGACGGCAGCGCCACGCCCGCCCTTGCGCGCCGCGCAGCTCGACACGGTATTCCGCGAGGCGATGGTCGGCATCGTGCAACGCGACGTGGAAGGCCATGTGCTGATGGCGAACGACCATTATTGCGCGCTGGTCGGCCGCTCGCTCGACGAACTGGAGAACCTGCCCGCCAAGGCCTATCTCCACCCCGACGATCTTGCCCGCAACGAGGGGCGGTATCGCCACCATCTCGAGACGGGCACGCCGTTCCGCATCGAGCTTCGCTATGTCCGGCCCGATGATTCAGTGATCTGGTGCGAAGTGAACATCTCCTTCGTCCGCGACGATGCGGGACAGATCCGGTCGATCATCACCGTGGCCCAGGACATCACCCGCCGCCGTCTCACCGAGCAGGCCCTGCGCGAGAGTCGCGAGCATCACCGCCATTCGGTCGAGCTCAACCCGCAGATCCAGTGGACCGCGCGGCCCGACGGATCGATCGAGGAAGTCGGCCCGCTCTGGGTCTCGCTGACCGGGACCAGCCCCGACCAGGCGCGCGGCAACGGCTGGATCGAGGCGCTCCATGCCGAGGATGTCGCCCCGACGATGCGGGCCTGGCAGGAAGCGGTGCGCCAGCGCCGGCCGGTCGACATCGAATATCGGCTGCGCTGCGGCGACGCCTATCGCTGGATGCGCGCGCGCGCCGCACCCCGCTGCGACGAGCATGGCGCAGTGATCCGCTGGTACGGATCGCTTGAGGACATCCACGACAGCAAGGCAGCGAAACAGGCGCTGGGCGAAAGCGAGGAGCGGCTGCGACTGGCGGTGCAGGCGGCCGGGCTCGGCATCTGGGATTATGACACGATCACCGGCGCCCGGCGCTGGTCGGAAGAACTGCTCGGCATGCTTGGCCTGCCTGCCGATGCCGAGCCGACCATGGCGGAAGCGCTCGAGATCGTGCATCCCGACGACCGCAACAAGTTCCGTTCGATCGTCACCGCCGTGACCGGCGGTTTCCTGCCCGAAGCATTCGAGGTCGCATTGCGCATCCGCCGCGCGGACAGTGGCGCGCAGCGCTGGCTGAAATCGACCGGCTGGAAATCGGTCAGCGGCTCCGGCCATCTGAGTCGGATGATCGTCACTTTCCAGGACGTGACGGAGGAACGCGACGCGGAGGAGCGAATCCGCTGGGCCGCGACGCACGATCCGCTGACGCTGCTGCCCAATCGCCTGGCGCTGCAGGAGGAACTGGACGGCGCGATCGCGCTGGCAGCCGGGACCCAGGAGCGGATCGGGCTGATGCTGTTCGACGTCGACAACCTGAAGCGGATCAACGACACGCTTGGCCATGACGCGGGCGACGCCCTGCTGCGCGTCTTCGCCCGGCGCCTGGTCGAGGTCGCGCCGGATGGCGCCACGATCGGCCGGCTCGGCGGCGACGAGTTCGCGATCGTGATGCCGGCGGTGGGCGGCGTGGAAGATCTCATGCGCTGCGCCGCATCGCTGCTGAAGAGCCTGCGCGCACCCTTCGCGTTCAACGGCCGGACGCTGGATTGCGCGGCCAGCATCGGTGCCTCGATCTTCCCCGAACATGGCAACGAGCCAACCGAACTGCTCAAATCGGCCGACCTCGCGCTTTACGCGGCGAAGACGGCGGGCCGGGGGCGGACCCGGGTGTTCCGACCGGAAATGCGGTCCGAGCTGCAGCGCCAGTTCTCCATGATCAACCTGGCGAAGGACGCACTGGCCAATGCACGGGTCGACGCCTTCTACCAGCCCAAGATCGACCTCAACAGCCACCGCCTGGTCGGATTCGAGGCGCTGCTGCGCTGGCACGACCAGCAGGGCGGCACGCACATGCCGGCGGATATCCGCGCTGCGTTCGACGATCCCGACCTGTCGATCGAGATCACCGATCGCATCCTGAGCAAGGTGACGGGCGATCTGAGGCGCTGGCTCGACCAGGGCTACGACCCGGTCTCGATCGCGGTGAACACCTCGGCCAATGATTTCCGCTACGACAATTTCGCCGAGCGCGTGCTGGAGAGCCTGGAGCGATGCGGCCTGCCCTCCTCCATGCTTGAGATCGAGGTGACCGAGACAGTCTTCCTCGGACGCGGCGCGCATTATGTCGAACGGGCACTACGCATGCTCAGCGCCGCCGGCATCCGCATCGCGCTCGACGATTTCGGCACCGGATACGCGTCGCTCAGCCATTTGAAGCAATATCCGGTCGACATATTGAAGATCGACCGCAGCTTCATCAGCAATCTGGAAAACAGCCCCGACGATGCGGCGATCGCTGATGCGGTGATCGATCTCGGCCGCAATCTCGGCATCACGATCGTCGCCGAGGGCGTCGAGACCAGGGCGCAGGCACAGCATCTGCGAAAGCGCGGCTGCGCGGTCGGCCAGGGCTTCCTGTTCGGCCATCCGGCTACCGCCGACCAGATCTTCCCGGAGTGGCGAGAGGGGTTCTACCGGGACTGACCGATGGTCGGCCCGATGGTCGGCGATGCGGGAACAGCGGGCGTGGCCACGCGTTCGAACCGCCTGCACCCAACGGAGAATATCCCGATGAAAGCCGTCACACCGCTCGCAGCGGCCGTCCTCGCCCTCAGCCTCGCCGCCTGCGGTCCGAAGGCCGAGCAGGCGGCCGACGAAACGATCAACACCACCAGCGAGACGATAACCGATGTCGGCAACGCCGCCTCCAACGCGCTCGATGCCGCGGGTGACGCGCTCCAGCCCACGCCGAACGGCCAGAGCTTCGCCGACAGCGCGGCAAAGAGCGACGCGTTCGAGATCGCCGCGGCCAAGCTGGCGCTGACCAACGCGTCCTCGGCCAGGATCAAGGCGTTCGCCAATGACATGATCAAGGCACATGCCGCGTCGACCGCGAAGATCGAGGCGGCCGCCGCCAAGGCACGCCCGGCGATCACCCCCGATCCTGCGCTGACCGGCGAGCAGAACGACGATCTCACCGATCTCGGCAAGCTGAAGGGCGCCGACTTCGACAAGGCCTATATCGCGGGCCAGATCGACGCGCACGACGATGCCCTGGAACTGATGGAAAACTTCGCGAAGGACGGCGACGTCGCCTCCCTGAAGACCGCCGCCAGCGAGATCATACCGGTCGTGAAGAAGCACCTCGATATGGCCAAGGCGCTCGAAAAACCGTGACTTCTGCCGTGGCAGTGTAGGTCGCGTAATAGAACGCACCGGATGAGCCGATCCGCCGGTCGTTGAAATGGACCATCCAATAGTCTATGTAACCAGACAATAGACCGTTAGATGGACCAGAAAGGATTGCGCGGTGCGCGTATCGGTAACCGAGGCAAAAGCGCAACTGACCGAGCTGGTACGCCGCGCCGAAGCTGGCGACGAGATTGTGCTCACCCGTCACGGTCATCCAGCCGTCCGTCTGGTGCCGGTCAATCCGTTGCCGGACCGCAAGGCTCGCCGGATCCTGCTCGAGGCGATGCGGGCATCCGGGGCAGCGAAGAAAATTTCGGGCCCCACAGCCGCGCGCAGCCAGGATTTCCTCTATGGCGATGACGGCCTGCCCGAATGATCGCGGTCGACACGTCTGCACTGATGGCAATCCTGCTCGACGAGCCCCAGGCAAATGCCTGCATCGCGGTGCTCGAAGAGGAAAGCGACCTTGTCATCTCTGCCGGAACCGTGGTGGAGGCGCTGATCGTCGCGGCACGGCGCAACGTCGGCGAAGAGCTGACCGGCCTCATCGAGGGCCTTGGTTTCGGCATCGTGCCGGTGACGTCGGCGTCGGCGCGGCGGATCGCCGACGCTTATGCACGATGGGGCAAGGGAGTACATCCGGCCGGCCTCAACTTCGGCGATTGCTTCGCTTATGAAACGGCGCGCGAGCATGAGTGCCGCTTGCTTTATGTCGGCGACGACTTCGCGAGAACCGATATCGAAAGCGCCCTCCCTGACGCGACGTGACCCAATTCCCCTGCCCATACTGTGCGCTATAGAGCGCGCACGAGACCGGGCATGAAAGGATGACGATGGGTTCGAGGATGTGGGCAACGGCAATGACGGCCGCGATGATGCTGGCATACGCCCCGGCGGCACTGGCGCAGGACACCCCCGACGCGACCAACAGCCAGGACCCGGGCTGGCATAACCGCCAGATGCTCTATCTGCTCGGCCTCAAGGCGACCGACGGATGGCATTATACCAGCAGCGGCCTGCGGTATCGGCGGATCAAGGCCGGGCCAGCGGGCGCACCGCATCCCACGCGGACCGACGTGGTGACGATCCACTATACCGGCCGGCTGATCGACGGCACCGAGTTCGACAGCTCGGTCGGTCGCGGCGCGCCCGCGACCTTCCCCCTGCCCCGGCTGATCCGCGGCTGGCAGGAAGGCGTCCCGCTGATGGCCGTCGGCGACACCTTCGAATTCGCGATCCCGGCCGACCTGGCCTATGGCACCGGGGCGACCGGGCCGATCCCTGGCGGCGCAACGCTGTTGTTCACGATCGAGCTGTTCGGCACGGCGCCGGCCGGGGGATGATCCCTGCAGGCGAGGCCGGACAATCAGGCAAGACTGGCCAGATTGTCCGGCATCATGCGCTTGAACAGATCGATGATCTGCTCACCCTCGGCTGCGGGCAGGGTGATCGCATGGCGCACGGCGGCGGCGATCAGCGTCATCGTCAGTTGCGACGTCGCCGCTAGCGCGGGCACGTCCCGTTCCGGTGCGATGCGCGTCAGCGCGCCGAGCAGCAGGCCGGCGAGGAAAGCGCCGTCCGCCTCGTCCAGTTGCTGCAATGCCCGGTCGCCCTGGGTCGCCTGCCAGATATCGCGCATGACCGGCTCGTCGATGAACATGCGATAATAGCCGTCGACCACGCGGCACAGCGCCGGATTCAGGTCACCGATGCTCTGCACCGGCGCCAGCTCCGCCGCCACACAGGCACGCCCGATCGCGTTGTAGCGTTCCGCCAGGGTGCCGATGATCGCCGTCTTGTCCGGGAAATATTGATAGAGCGAGCCGAACGGCACACCGCTCCGCTCGACGACGTCGCTCATGCGGAACGCTTCGCTGCCCTTCTCGGCCATCAACGATGCAGCGGATTCAAGGATTCGCTCGAAACGCTCGCGGCTGCGCCGCTGCGTGGGGACCAGCCGCGCCATGCCGCCGCCGTCTCCGTCCGCCCCACCCTGCCCCGTCGTCGCCGCCACCGATCGTCCTTCTTCCCGCATGCTTGACGAATGAAATACGAGAGCTTATCGGGTTTAGCAAATACGAGGAATTCTCGTATTTGCTAAACCCGAAGGAGCCCGATCAATGACGAACGAGTCCCCGATCCTGATCATCGGCGGTGGCGGCAAGACCGGCCGGCGCGTCGATTCACTGCTCTCGGCGCGCGGCATCGCCACCCGGCCGGTTTCGCGCTCGACACCGATCCCGTTCGACTGGCTTCGGCCCGAGGGCTGGGGCGCGGCGCTTGACGGCGTCTCCAGCGCCTACGTCACCTTCCAGCCCGATCTCGCGGTCGAGGGCGCGGCCGACGCGATCGCCGAACTGGGGCGCCTCGCCCGCGAAAAGGGCCTTGAGCGGGTCGTGCTCCTGTCAGGCCGGGGCGAACCCGGCGCGCAGCGTACCGAAGCCGCCCTGCAAGCCTCGGGCGTGCCATGGACCATTGTGCGGGCGAGCTGGTTCAACCAGAATTTCAGCGAAGGCTATCTGATCGGCGGCATCCTGGCGGGCAAAGTGGCGCTGCCCGCCGGCGCCGTGCGCGAACCGTTCATCGACGCCGACGACATCGCCGAGGTTGCGGCCGCGGCGCTGACCGATGCGCGTCACGTCAACCGCCTCTACGAAGTGACCGGCCCGTGCGCGCTGACCTTTGCCGAGGCGGTAGCGGAGATCGCCGCCGCGACGGACAGGCCGATCAGCTATACGCGCATCTCGCCGGAAGCGTTCGCCGACGGGTTGCGGCCTTATGTGGAGGCGGACATTGTCGCCCTGTTGCACGACCTCTTCACCGTCGTGCTCGACGGCCGCAACGAGCAGGTGATGCATGGCGTCGAAGAGGCATTGGGCCGCCCGGCCCGCAGCTTTTCCGACTATGTGCGCCGTACCGCGGACTCGGGCGCGTGGCAGGTCTGAATAGCGCCAGCCCGTTCAGGGGGCGGTCTTGTTGCCGGTCGCGCGATCAAGTCCCTCGGGGGTCGCGATCTGCAACAGGCCGCTATCCTGCAGGATGACGACCCAGGCGCGCCCGTCCTCGCAATGCGCGGTCCAGGCGGGGTGGCCTTCCACCGGTGCGCGCGGTTCCGAGCTGGAGACCGCCTGGCAATCGCTGCCTGAATCGTCGAGCGCACGGTAGAAGACGACGTCACGCTGCTTCGGCGCGAGCGCATTGATCCGCGCGAGATAGTCGACAGTCGGCTTGGCTGGAGCCTGGGCCGGCGCCGGCGCCTGCGCCTGCGCGGTCGCATTCTGCTGCGACGCGGGCTGCCCGCAGCCGGAGAGTGCGAGGGTAAGCATCGGGACAAGACCGGAAGCGAGCATAAGGAACTTCATCGCGACGACTCCGAGGTGATCCCCTCAGTCTCGGCCAATCAGCTCTCGCCGTGAAGATGGAAACGCGCAGTTCCGGTCAACCAGCCTGAAACCTGGCCCAGGCCAGTTCGACAGGCACCGCCTCGTCGCAAAGAGCCATGGTCCGCTCGTCCTTTTCCGCGGTCGCCGCATCGGGCCTGAATCCTTCCGCCTCCAACTGCGCGTGGATCCAGGCATCGCGGCGCGCGGCGAGCAATTCCCACAGGCCGGCACAGGCACCGCCATTCGCACGGGTGCGCCAGCCATGGCCGAAAAAATGCGCCGGGCACCGCTCATAGAGACTGACGACCGCGCCGATATCGCCGCGCACCGCATCCGCGCCGAGATCCGGGCGATCGTGCTGGAGCGCCTCCAGCCGCGCGCCTGCCTTGTCCAGATCGCGCAGGATCGCGAACAGCGTCGCGATGGCGGGATCGGCGGTCCAGGCGGCAAAACCGGCCTGGCGCACGACCGCTGGATGAAGCCCGCAGGCAATCGAATCGGCCTCGGCCATGCGCTGCTCCCGGGATGCGCGAAGATTGTCGATTATCGCGCGATTTGGCGCTGCGGTGAATCAAGGTCGGTGACGTCTTTAGGGAGCCGGTTGCTTGCGCTCGATCAAACACGCCGGCGTGCTTGGGCCGTGTCGGACATTTACATACGTCGATCTCGAGGGACCTACAGTTGTTGAGCGGCATTTTCGGAAAGAAGCGTCCGGCGGAAACCCTGACTTTTGCGGCAGACGTGCGGCCGGACTATCGTGGCCAGGCGAAGGAAGCGATTGAAAGGGGTCGCTATCTGGTGTTCGCGCCAGTGGCGGACGGCCGCGCCGTCCTGCTGCTCGGCACCACCCCCCGCCTTGTCGCATCGGTGCTGCGGCAGGCCGATACATCGGGCCGCGCAGCGATGGTCGTCGAATGGGTATGCGAAGCGAGCGCCGATCACCGGGACCAGCTTGCGATCGACAATTTCGATGGTTCCTGCCGCGACGACGCCGTCGACACGGCCGGGACACCAATATCATCTTAACGCGACCGGCCCGCTTCGCTCTCGAAACTTAACGCCCGTTTCGCCCATGTCAGCTTCGCGCCAGCCCGGCGCGAGGACAAAAGCGATGCGGACCCGATTGACGGGGGCCTTGATGGTGATGGCGAGCGTGGCTGCCATGATCGCGCTGCGGCTGCTGGAGACGCGGCCGCCGGACAATCATCCGGCGACCGTCGCCGAACTGCTTTTCGCTGCCTTCATCGTCCTTGTCGGCCTCTCCGGCCTGGCGATGCTGGTCGAAGGTTCAGCACTTTTCGGTCCCGTCGATCGCCCAAAGCGAGGCTGACCCTCGGGCAAACGACAATCCGCGGGCAATGGCGAGGCCCCGCACCGGGCAGGCCCGGCCTCTGGAAGATGCCCTGTTGTCGCCACGCACCCTGTTGCTGGCCAACGACAATGATCCGGCGTCGACGGCATCGCTACGCGCTTCCGGCAAGTCGACCTGCCCGGCAACATCATGATGGAGTGAAGATGCGGGGGAGAGCGCCTGTGGCGGCTCGATCCCCCGCGCTGTCGTTTCGCCGGTGCCGGTCTTTCCGGCGGCTCTTCCGCTCCTGCGCGTTTCTTTTCTCGTGTCGGGCGATACGACGGCGACTCTTCATAGCCGGATCGCAGACAAAAAAAAGGCCGGTACGAGACCGGCCGTGAAAGTTTTAGGAGAGGATGCCTGAAAGGCACAGTCGTTGTGCACTGCAACAGATTCGCTCGCAAGTGCAAATATTGCATTGCAGCATACGCAAACTGCATGTGTTACCGCTATCACGGCATGCGCGTGACCTGGATATGCGCTGCCTGCCAGCGGCGGCCGGTGCGGCGGAAGGTATCGGCGAAACGGAAATGGCTGACAAAGGCATCCCCGCCCGAGACGCCGCGCAGGGTGGTCTCGGCACCCACCACTCCGGCATCGGGGCCGAGCATGACGACGGTGCGATCGTGCAGGACGATCGGCTCGAAGCGATCGCCGGGCGCGGTCCAGCCCTCGATGAACGCCTTCTTGTCCAGGCGCTTGCCCGACCCGTCGATGAAGACGAGATCGTCCGCCACCATTCGCTCGAGCGCCGCGCCATCTTTGGCGAGCTGCGCCCGGTCGAAGGCGTCGGCAAAGGCGACCAGTCCCGCGCTGTCCCCGGCAGGCGGCGTGGCCGCCGAAAGGGGCATCGCGGCCAGCAACAAGGTCAGGATTGGGAACCGCATCGTCACCTCCCCATCTTTCTGATCGTCAGGTCAAGCGCCGTGACCACGCGCGCAAGCCGGTCGTAATCGACCTTGTCGGGCGTATCACCGACATTGTGATAATAGGGGTAACGGAATGGCGCGGTGTCGGTCACCATCAGCGCGGGAAAGCCTTCACCCGAAAAGGCCCAGTGATCCGACCAGTCGACACCCTGAACGAAGCCCGGCGCGGTCCCGCCGACGCTGGGGAAGCGCGCGACCTCCCGGAACGACCGAACCGTCCGGCGCACGAAGCCCCGCGCGTCAGTCGTGCCAACGAACGCGACGAAGTTGCCGGTCTGCGGATAGAGCATGCCGAGCGGCCAGGGATAATGCTGGCTGCCCGGCCGGTCGCTGTAATAGCCGAGCGTTTCAAGGCTGATCATGCCGAGCAGCGGCTCCCCGCTGCGTTTCAGTTGCGCTGCATAGACGACGCTGCCCATCAGCAGAGTCTTGAACCGGGGTGGTTCCTCGTTGACGAACAGTACCAGCCTGATGCGCAGCGCCGCCTTGCCGCGCAGATCGGCCAGGCTCCGCGCCAGTTCGATCACGGCGGCTGTGCCGGTGCCATTGTCGTTCGCGCCCGGCGCGTCGAACGCGCTGTCATAATGGGCACCGACTACCAAGGTCGGCGCATCGGATTTGGCGGGATCGATCGCCACCTCGATATTGCGCACCCGCTCCCCACCTGCACTGAAGCTCTGGCGACGCACGGCATAGCCGATGCCAGCCAGCGCACCTTCGATATGCCGCGCCGCGCGTTCGAGCTCGATCGGATGTTCGACATTGTGCGGCGCGCCGGCGATGGCGGTCACGTGCCCGCGCAGCCTTGCCGCAAGTTGAGCTTCGGCAGGAGAAAGCGGCGGAAGCGGGCCGGCATAGGAGATGCCCGGCACCGCCGTCAGCCAGAGAAGCGCCAGAATGGGGAGAAGGAAAATCGCGGTGACGATCGCGAGCGAGATCAGCCGGGTCCGCCAGATGCCTGTGTCGTCCATCATCGGCGCGCACCTCCCCCAAGAGCAGAAGGCTAACAGCGCTCCCGGTCCGTGCCAACGGGGCGCCTGATCAACGCCACGACATCGCCTTTTTCCAGCGCCAGAGGAACCGCCACGAAGGGAGCCACCGAATGTTCGATTTCCAGCCGACCTTATCGGGCGATCTGCTCACATTGCGTCCGCAGGTGGAGGAAGACTGGGACGCGCTGTTCGCGGTTGCATCCGATCCGGCGATCTGGGCGATGCACCCGATGCGCGAGCGATATCGCGAGCCGGTGTTCCGGAAGTTCTTCGAGGAGGCGCTCGCCGATCACGGCGGGCTGGTCGCGCGCGACCGCGCCGACAATCGTGTCTTCGGCTTCTCGCGCTATTCGGAACTGTTCACGAACCCCGGCGAAGTGGAGATCGGCTGGACCTTCCTCGCCTGCGACCGCTGGGGCGGCGGCTGGAACCGCGAGATGAAGCGCCTGATGCTGACCCATGCGTTCGGCTTCTACGATACCGTCATCTTCCGCATCGGCGACGAGAATTTCCGGTCGCGCAAGGCGGTCGAGAAGATCGGCGGCGTGCTGACCGACCGGGTTCAGGAATACCGGATCGGCGATGCGGTGATCCGCCATGTGACCTATGCGATTGCCAAGCGGGATTTCACCGACGGGCCGCTCGCCTGAATCTATCCCCCTCCCTGAAGGGGAGGCGGCGAAGGCAGCAGCCATCCGTCATAGTGGACCACCAGCCCGATCACCGGCAGTGCGATGGGCACGTCGAAGCGGAAGCGCTCACCCTCCTGCCACTCCCGTGCGTCGCTCCGGGGGGCGAGTGCCAGTGGGAGGGGAACGCCCAGGCAGGTCCAGCGCCGCATCACCATCCGCAAGCCCTGCCCGTCCGACGGCAGATCGAAATGGAAACGCAGCGGCCCGAACCGCTCGACCAGTTGTGCACCTTGCTGGCTTAGCCGGCTGGTGAAAGCATGGCGACCGAAGGAACGCGTCCAGGTTTCCACCCCGTCCCGCTCCGCGAACCCGACATGCAGTTCGTGCGTGCCCGCCGGCGGAAAGCGCATGATCCACGCAACGATCCGTGCGATCAAACTGGTACCGCGCTCCACCCGCGCCTCGCCCGAGGCACCGCCATCGCGGCAAACCCGGTGCATCGCGCGGACAGCAGCCGGCAACGCGTCGAACGCCGGCCCCATCACACGCCGGTAGAGCGGGTCCGGCAGGGGCATCTCCGCCGTCTCGTGCCGCATCGCGAGCGTGGCGAACAACGGCTCGAACTGGACAAGCTCAAGCAACCGCCCGGCGTCCCGCGCCCCCCCCGCCAGCCGGTGCGCCAGCACCGCCTCCGCCAGCAACACCGCCGCCAGCGTCGGCGTCTCCGGCCCGTCGCCACGTTCGGCGATCAACGTCCAGCGACGCTCGATGAAACCCTCCGCCCCATCGCCCGCCAGCCGCACCGACATGGCCGACCGATCGCTGGTCAGCGCCCGCGTCAGGCGTTGCAGCGGCAGCAGGACCGGCGCTAGCGGTGTTGCCGAAAGGCCGAACCAGCGGATCGGCCAGCTCAGCA
>CZQE01000370.1_pt1 | contig 23297 bp, 14 predicted proteins | sample 734431 | NCBI WGS metagenome assembly CZQE01 (sample SAMEA3597869, study PRJEB11362) | hydrothermal vent metagenome | biome: marine hydrothermal vent biome; feature: marine hydrothermal vent; material: ocean water | place: Atlantic Ocean | collected 2010-09-19/2010-10-04
CGATACGGGCGGGTGTGATCGTGGATGGCATCGCGCGTGTTGATCGGGTTCTCGACGCCGAGATCATTCTCCTGATAGCTGCCCGAAACGAAATAGTTCAGGTTGCCGCTCGCTCCATGGAGCGAGGCGCTCGGCAACAATGTGCCCCGGCTGCCGCCGTAGAAACCCACATCGCCACCATCGTCGAACGCGCCCGAGCGGGTCTTCAGGCTGACGACGCCTGAGGTGCGATAGCCATATTGCGCGGGCAAGGTGCCGGTGAGCAGGTCGATCGAATCGGCGATGCGGGGATCGAAGGTCGATCCGAAGCCTGAAATGCTCTCCGGCACGATCACGCCGTTCAGCCGATATTGCAGATTGGCGTGCTCATTGCGCACATGGATCGAGCCATAGCTGTCGAGCGTGACGCCGGGCGCCTGCAGCAGCACCTGGGAGAGACTGCGGTCGACGCCGCCCGGCTGCTTTTCGAGCAGGGTGCGGTCGAGGCTGTAGTCGCTTGCACCAAGCGACGGCAGGATGGCATCGCGCGCCGCGTCCAGCTTCTGCGCAGTGACGACGATATCCTTCGGGGTCGAGTCGGATGCCGGATCGCTCGGCGCGTCCGTCGCCCAGGCCGAAGGCGCAGCCAAAAGCCCAAGGCTGCAGCCCAGGAACAACACCGATCTTCTCATCGCGATCCTTTCACATCATTCGGTCAGCCTTGCCGACGGACGGCCCGATAGACGCAATGGCATAATGATACATCATAACATTGTTGTCATGATTCAAGAGCGACGACGAAACGGTCGAAAGCGCCGGTGAACTGAGGCTTTATTGCGAATTCGGTGTCCGTCACCGGCACCGATCCCGTCACCCCCCGCAGGATTCCCGAACGATGAGCTCAGTCGGCAGGTAACCCGGCGACCGGTCCTGGCTTGGCTCAAGGATGCTGGCGACCAGCAATTGCCCTGCGTGGAACGTGTCCTGCCTTATCGTGGTCAGCGCGGGCGTGCTGAGGCGGCTGAGCAGCATATCGTCATAGCCGACGACCGATACATCGGAGGGAACCGACAGGCCCGCCCGGCGCAACGCCCGGATCGCGCCGAGTGCGATAAGGTCGCTGGTCGCGACGATGCCGTCGAAACTGACACCACGGCGCAGCAGGCGAGTGATTGCCGCTTCGGCAGATTCCAGTTCGAACTCGACCTGCGCGACGAGCTTCGGATCAGCCTCGATCCCGTTTTCCGCCAGGGCCTCCAGATAGCCGAGTCGCCTTTGCTCTGCCTCGGGATCGCTGCCGCCGATGAACAGGATCGCCTTGCGACCGAGCCGCGCCAGGTGAGACGTCGCTCGGCGGCCACCGAGCAGGTTGTCGGACCCGATCGAGCGGTATTTCTGTCCCGGCATATGCGCGCCCCACACCACGAAGCGGGCGTTGGTCCCGGCAAGCTGGTTCAATTCCTCGTGCAGCATGCTCTGGCCGAGGAAGATCACCCCGCTGGCACGGCTGGTGGTCGTCGCCAGCACAAGGTCATCCAGGCTGGCCGGCGCGACGTGGCTCACGGTGAAATCGCAACTGCGCGCGCGCGCCGCCTCACCGATGCTGGCGAGCAGTTCGAGGAAGAAGGGATGCGACAAGGGCAACGCCCTGCCCCGCATATGCGGCGTCACGATCGCGATCGACCCTTCGGCGCCGATCGGTGCGGTAGGCATCGAACTGCGGAACGGATAATTATGGTCGCGCGCCAGCGCCCAGATGCGCTGCTTGGTTCGCATGCTGATCAGCGGCTGATCGTTGAGGGCCCGCGATACCGTCGAGATGGAGACGCCGGCGAGTCGGGCCAGATCCTCGAGCGTCGTTTTGCTGTTGCTGTTATCGGTCATTGCGCTCAGGTTGAACGAGGATAGGAAGACTTAGGACACCGAAGGGGCGGCTTTGCAAGCGGGGGCAGCGGCGAAGCAGAGGGTCAGGTCCTCCCTGGCCGCGAAGGCACGGCTGTCGCGGATCGCGCTGGCCAATATGTGTTGCGGCCTGCTCGGCGTGCAGATCGTCTGGGGCCTCCAGAACGTCAATACCAGCCGCATCTTTCAGACGCTCGGCGCCAATCTCGACGAACTGCCGATCCTGTGGATCGCAGCCCCGATCACCGGGCTGCTCGTCCAGCCCATCATCGGCCATCTGAGCGACCGCACCTGGGGACCACTTGGCCGCAGGCGCCCCTATCTGCTCGGCGGGGCGCTGGTCAGCGCGGTGGCCCTTGTGCTGATGCCCAATGTTCAGAGCGTCTGGGCGGCGAGCGTCGTGCTCTGGCTGCTCACCGGCGCGATCAACGTGGCGATGGAGCCGTTCCGCGCGCTGGTCGCCGATGTCGTCCCCGAGGATCAGCGCACCACGGCGTTCTCGCTGCAGGTCGTGTTCATCGGCACGGGCGCGGTGTTCGCCTCCGCCATGCCCTGGGTTCTGTCGAACTGGTTCGGACTGGCCAGCGAAGCGCCGCCTGGCGTACTGCCGCCCTCGCTTCGAACCGCTTTCTATATCGGCGCGGTCGGGCTGCTCGCCAGTGTCGGACTGACCGTCGCGACCACTAGCGAACAGCCACCCGAAAACATAGCCGCCGACGCCGCGTCGCTGGCCCGGCCCGAATGGGCGAGCACAAGCGGGGCGTCGCTCGTCCGCAACGGCGCCCTGTGGGTGATCGCCGCGGCCTCGATCGCGCTGGCCACCGCGATCGAGGGGTATCGCCGCGAACTCTACCTCATCGCAGGCATCGTCGGACTGCTGGGGATTGGCCAATGGCTGACCGCGTGGAGCGCACGGCACGGCATCCGGCCGACCGGCCTGCTCGAGATCGTCGACGATATCATCCACATGCCTGACGTGCTGCGACGGCTGGCGATCGTGCAATTCTTCACCTGGTTCGGGTTGTTCGCGATGTGGATCTACGCCGTGCCAGCCATCGCCACTGACAGCGGGGCGGGTACCGATCCGACCAGTGCCGCCTACAATGCCAGCGCTGACTGGGTTGGCGTGATGTTCGCCTTCTACAATGGCGTGGCCGCGATCGGGGCATTCGCCCTCCCCTATCTGGTCGCCCGCATCGGACGGCGCGAAGCCCATGCCGCCTGCCTGTTCCTTGGCGCGTCGGGGCTGCTCGGCCTCGCGCTCATCACGAATCCGCGCTGGCTGTGGATTCCGGCGCTCGGCATCGGCTGCGCCTGGGCCTCGATCCTGTCCGCCCCCTACGCCATGGTTTCCAGCGCCGTCCCGCCAAGCCGGATGGGCGTCTATATGGGCATCCACAATGTCTTCCTGGTGCTGCCGCAACTCGTCGCGGCGGCATTGCTCGGCTGGACGGTAGATCGCCTGCTCGGCGGAGAACCTGCACGGGCGCTGGTACTCGCTGCCGCGTCGATCGCGCTTGCCGCAACCGTCGCGCTGACCATCCCCGATCATGCGGGGCGGGTGCGTCCCAAAGGCTGATTGGCCGCGCCGGCCCTGCACCTGGCGCCCTCCCAAGTTCATCCCGAACGAATGGATCCGCTTCATCTCGCCTTTCTATAGCGAGTCTCGAAGTTATGCAAATTTTTGCATAAAATGCGCAATTTGGTTCAATTCGAAGTGAAACAACGTTGCATTTTTACCGCACATCCAGACCGAATGTTACTCGATTTCTTATACAATACACTGATAAATAACAGTTAAAATATTTACAAACGAAGCGACTTGCGCATCACGCAAAATTGCGCAAATTTACGCAAATAGAATTGAGCCGCGAAGGATTCGTCCATCGCGCGCCAACGGCCCGTGACAGGGCGACAATGAGAGGGGAGAGGGATGAATCGCATCGTATCGACGCGTCAGCGCTATCTGCAAGGCAGCGCCTCGCTGCTGGCAATGACGGTGATGGGGCTCGCCGCACCGGCGCACGCGCAGACATCGGACAATACCGCCAGGCTGCAACAGATATCCGCAACCACGGCGTCCGAAGATCGCGAAGAAGCCCCGCCGGCGAGCGACATCGTCGTGGTCGGTGTCAGACAGGCGCTCGCCACCTCGCAGAACATCAAGAAGAACGCGGACACCTTCGTCGACTCGATCACGGCGACCGACATCGGCGCCTTCCCCGACAAATCCGCGGCGGAAGCGCTTCAGCGCGTCCCCGGCATCACGGTAAACCGGCTCCAGTCAGCGGATGACAGCACCCACCCGTCGGGCGAACCGACCGGTGTGCTGATCCGCGGCCTCACTCAGGTCCGCACTGAATTCAACGGGCGCGACAGCTTCTCCGCCGACTCAGCCCGCGGCCTGAACTTCAACGATATCTCGCCCGAGCTGCTGGCCGGCGTCGATGCGTACAAGAACCAGACTGCGGAGATGATCGAGGGTGGCATCGCCGGCACGGTCAACCTGCGCACGCGCATGCCCTTCGACCAGAAGGGGCTGGTCGTCGCGGCCAACGCCCGGGTGAATTATGGCGACCGCTCGGGTAAATGGACGCCCGAATTCTCCGGGTTGATCAGCGACACGTTCGAAACCGGGATCGGCCGCTTCGGTATCCTCGCCGACTATGCCTGGTCGCACGTCATCACGCGCACCGAGAGCGTGATCATGGACAAGATCGACACTTATTGCTCGGCCGGCGCGGTGGATGCCAACAACAAGGCGATCCTCTCCAACGGCGTGGCGCAGTGCAGCGCCAATTCGTTCGGTGGCAGCGGCTGGGCCTATGCGCCCGACGGCGTCCGTTTTTCGCAGGTCGACTATGACCGCAAACGCCACGGCTTCGTGGTCGCCGGCCAGTTCGAGAACAATTCCGGCAATTTCCGCGTATCGGCGCAATATACGGATTCGCAGTATCGCAACGCCTGGCTTGAACGCGCGAGCCACACGATCTTCGACGGAGGCTATTTCAACACCTCTTCCTACAATCCCCGCGCGTCGTCCGTTCTCGGGCCGGCGGACGGAACGCCTGCCCTCTCCTTCGGATCGGACGGCATGCTGCGGTCCGGAGTCCTGACGCGGCCGCACGGCGACTGGCTCGGCTCTTTTTCAAGCCTCCAGGATGCGATCAACACTGGTTCGGCCGTACCCGGCATGCCTTTCGTGAACTATTGCGGCGCGGGATCGAACTGCACCACGCTGCGCGACGGCCTGTACCTGCAGAATGAATCGCGCGACTTCGATCATCGCGAAGGCACCAAGGACTTTTCGGGCTACATCCAGTGGGATGTCAGCGACCGGCTCCACGCCAATCTCGACATCCAGCACATCACCGCGTCGACCTACAACAACGACATCCTCGTCGCGACCGGCTCGATCGCCAATTTCGACTATAGCGTAAACAAGGACGGCACCCCGCAGGTCAAGCTGCTGCCGGGCTCCAACGTGAACTATGCGGCCGGCGGTCTCGCCAACCCGCACAACTACTGGATCCCGTTCATCCAGGGCCATGTCGAGGACAATGACGCGGATGAATTCGCGATCCGCGGCGACGTGCAATATGATTTCGCCGAGGGCAGCTGGCTCGACTCGCTCAAGGTCGGTGTCCGCTATGCCGATCGTCGCCAGACGGTGCGCTATTCGACGTTCAACTGGACGCCGATCGCGGCGAATTGGAACTGCAACGGTCCCGGCTTCAACGCCGACAACACGACGGGCGGAGCCTATCCTGCGTGCGCTGCCGGACACGCCCCGTTCAAGGGCTATGGCGCCGGTATCTTCGGCCCCTATCCGATGGGCGGCCTCTTCGACGGCAACGTCTTCCCGAACGGGTCACTCGCCTTCGTCAACCAGTCGATGCTGACGAACTACCAGGCGCTCATGAACGGCCTGAGCGGCGCCACGACCAACTCGCCACTCGGCACCGGCTATACCCCGATCTGCGACCGCCCCGAGGCGACCGTGGACAACTGCTTCACGCCGTCAGAGGTGATGCATCTTCGGGAGGAAACGCAGGCGGCCTATGCGATGCTGCGCTTCGGCGGGAACGACAAGACGATCTTCGGCGGGATCAGCGTGCTCGGCAATATCGGCGTCCGCGTGATCCGCACGGTCGAACATAGCGACGGTGCGGCGGGCTTTCCGCAGAGCAACCTTTTTGACCAGCTCGTACCCTGCAACACGCCGCTCTCGGGCAACAATGTCGTCAATCCGAGCTGCTACGTCACTCAGGCGCTGCGTAACTTCACCAATGGCGGCGGTGCGCCCAATACCTACAAGAGCTCCTTCACCAACTGGCTGCCGAGCTTCAACGTCCGCTTCGGGCTCGACGACAAGAACTTCGTGCGTTTCGCTTATTCGCGCGCACTCTCGCGGCCCGATATCGGGTTCTTGCGCAACTATGTCGCGATCAACGCGCCGACGTACAACACCACGGCTGACTCGCCCTATGTCGTCTACAATTCGCCGACGGCGGCGCACATTCCGGCCAATGTCACTGGCTATAATTTCGTCTTCCAGGCCAATGCCGGCAACGCCGCCTTGCGGCCGATGATCGCCGACCAGTTCGATATCTCGTTCGAACGCTATATGGGCGCCAGTTCGTCCTTCGCGATCGACGCCTTCTACAAGAAGCTGAGCAACAGCATCTCCTACGGCCAGTCGTTCCGCAATTTCACCAATAACGGCTCGACCCAGCTCGTTCAGGTCAACGGCCCGCAGAATGTCGACAAGGGTGGCGAGCTCTATGGCTTCGAAGCCTCGTATCAGACCTTCTTCACCTTCCTGCCCGGCCTGCTCAGCGGCCTGGGCACACAGCTGAACTACACCTTCGTGCAGCAGTCGGGGATCAACAATTCGAACCTGATCAACGCGACTTCAGGCGGTGATGTCGGCGCGGTCGGCATCGGCATTCCCGCCGCCGGCGGTTCGGGCCCGGTGATCGACTCGCATCAGCTCGCCGGCATCTCGAAGCACACGTTCAACGTCGTTGGACTGTACGAAAAGGGCCCGGTAGGCATCCGCCTCGCCTATAACTGGCGCTCGCGCTACCTCACCCAGAACCTTGACTGCTGCATCGGCCTGCCGGTGTTCCAGAAGGCATCCGGGTTCCTCGACGGGTCGATCCGCTTCTCGGTCAACCGCTATATCGAGCTGTCGGTCGAAGGCAGCAACCTGCTGAACACAACGAGCGTCTACCAGCAGCAGATCTTCGGCGACTCCCCCGTCACGCCCGGCGCGAAGCCGGTCTTCCGCGACTCCTCCTGGAGCAGGGTCGACCGCCGCTTCCAGTTCGGGGTCCGCGCGAAGTTCTGATGAGGCACCCCCTAGTTGCGCTGCCGTCCGATGGACGGCAGCGCAGCCCTTGTGAGAGGGTAGTCTGATGCAGGATGATCGATACCATATCGTCATCGTCGGAGGCGGTACCGCCGGCTGGATGACGGCCGCCGGGCTGGTCCGGCAATTGCCCGGGGCAGATTATGCCATCACCCTGGTCGAATCCGACGAGATCGGCACGGTCGGCGTCGGCGAGGCGACGCTGCCGCATATCAAGCTTTTCAACGACATGCTCGGCCTGGACGAAGCGCAGTTCATGCGAGAGACCGGGGCGACCATCAAGCTGGGCATCGAATTCTGCGACTGGGACCGCCCCGGCGACCGTTATATCCACCCCTTCGGGGCCTTCGGCGAGCCATGGGGCGGCGTCGAATTTCAGAATCACTGGCTTCGCGCCCGGGCGAACGGCCGGCCGGTGGCGCCTCTTCAGGCCTATTCCTATGCCGTCGCGGCAGCGCGCGCCAATGCGTTCGAGCTACCCAACGAGGATCCCAAGTCGATCCGGTCGACCTATTCCTACGCCTATCATTTCGACGCCGGGCTCTATGCGGAATTCCTGCGGCGCTGGGCAACCGGGCACGGCGTGACCCGCATCGAAGGCCAGGTGTGCGACATCGGCCGCGACCCAGCCTCCGGCGCGATCACCGAGGTCACGCTCAAATCGGGCGTCAGCATCCGGGGCGACCTGTTCGTCGACTGCACCGGCTTCCGGTCGCTCCTGCTTGCCGGCCAGTTCGATGTCGGATGGGAGGATTGGACGCCCTGGCTGCCCTGTGATCGCGCGCTTGCCGTGCCCTGCGCGCATGGTGGGGAGTTGACGCCCTATACCCGTGCGACCGCCCGACGTGCCGGCTGGCAATGGCGCATCCCGCTGCAGCACCGCATCGGCAACGGCTACATCTTCTCAAGCGCCTTCTGCTCGCAGGAGGAGGCCCGGGAAACGCTGCTCGCCAATCTTGACGGCGTGGCGCTTGCCGAACCCCGGCTGCTGCGTTTCTCGCCGGGACGGCGTGCCTGCGCGTGGCGCGGCAATTGCGTCGCGATCGGGCTTGCCAGCGGTTTTCTCGAGCCGCTTGAATCGACGAGCATCTATCTGATCCAGGCGGCGGTGATCGATCTGATCAACCTGATGCCGAGTCCACATGCCGCACGGGACGGCATCGATCCCCGGCTGGCTGACGAATTCAATCGCCTGACCGTGATGCAATATGAGCGCGTACGCGATTTCCTCGTGCTGCACTACGTCGCCAACCGGCGCGAGGGCCAGCCGCTCTGGGACTATCTGCGCCACATGCCGATCCCGGACAGCCTGACGCACAAGCTCGAGCTGTTCCGCGCCCGCGCCATGGCGCCCAATTACCAATATGGTCTGTTCGCGCGCGACAGCTGGCTCTCGGTGCTGATCGGCCAGGGCATCGTGCCGGACGGCTATGACCGCCTCGCCGACACCTTCGATCTCGACATGCTCGTCGCCCGGCTGGACGATTTTGCCGGACGGATCGAAAGCAGCGTCTCCGCCATGCCGTCCCATGCCGACTTCATCGCGAACTATTGTGCGGCCGGGGGTGTCCCGGCATGAGTAGCCAACCCAACCGCATCGTCATCGTCGGACGCGACGCGGCGCTCTGGCTCAGCGCGACCATCTTTCGGCACGCATTGGCGCCGGCAGGCATATCGGTAACTGCGATCGAGCTTCCTACCGATCTCGGCCCCGCCGCGACCTATGCTTCACTCCCACCGCTGGAGGCACTGCACAACAAGCTGGGACTTGAGGAATCCGCGCTGTTGCGCGCGACCGGCGGGAGCTTTTCGCTCGGCCACAATGTGGTCGGCCCCGTGCCCGGCATGCCACCTTTCCTCCTTGCCCATGGGTCCTATGGCGCGCCGATCGATGGCGCCGGCTTCTTCCCTTACTGGCTCAAGGCACGGCGCTTTGGGCTGCAGGCCGCGTTCGAGGATTTCTGCCTGACCGCAATGGCAGCCCGCCAGGGCCGAATGCTGGTGCCCGACGAGGAAACCGAACTCTTCGGCCGGACTGACTATGGCTATCATCTCCCCGCCCTTCCCTATGTCGCCACCCTCAAGGCGCGCGCAGCGAAGCTCGGCATCACCACACATCACAGCAGCACGATCGGCGTCGAGCACCAGGTCGAAACCGGCTCGATCAGCGCTATCTTGCTCGACGACGGCATGCGCGTCGAAGGCGATATCTTCGTCGATGCGAGCGGCCCGGAAGGAATCCTGGCCGACCAGATGCCGGACATCAGCCGGGACGACTGGCGACCCGCCTTCGTTGCCAACCGCCGCCTGACGGCACGAGCGGCACGCTTCGCCTCGGTTCCTGCCTATGCCGAAATCAGGGTGGGTGCGTCCGGCTGGACGGCACTCCACGCCACTCAGGCGGCGACTTTCGTCAGCTACGCTTTTGCCTTGGAAGAACAGGATGATGAGTCAGCCTTGGCCGCAGCCGGAAAACTTGCGGGCCTGACGCTTTCCGACCCTGTGGTCACCTCTGTCGAACAGGGCATCCGACACCAGGCCTGGTCAGCCAATTGCGTAGCGATCGGCGGCGCGGCCTGCAGCTTCGATCCGCTACTCGACGTCGAGTTGCATGCAATCCAGCTCGGCATCGTGCACCTGCTCGCGCTCTTTCCGGCAGGCGCGATCTTCTCTGCGGAGCGGAGCGAATATAACCGCATCACCCGCTCCGCCTTTGACCGCGTGCGCGACTTCCAGTCTGCCTTCTACGCCGCCAATCGCTTCGGCCCGACAGGGTTCTGGGCGGCGGCGCGCGGCGCGACAACGCCGGCCACGGTCGGGCACAAGCTCGCGATCTTCCGCGCGCGTGGCGACATCGCGCCAATGGAGGACGAAAGCTTCGCGCCCGATCTCTGGCAGGCGCTGTTCACTGGCCTGGGCGAGATACCGGAAAGCTGGCCGCCTGCGATCGACCGCACGCCGCCGGAGCGCATGAAGGATGATTTCCGCCGCATGCTCGGCTTCATCAGGCGCAAGGTGCTCGAACAGCCGACCCATGACGGCTATCTCGCGAGCCTCGGGCGGAGCGAGGCAGCGTGACCGCGGCCTCGCGTGCCACCCCTTCCGATCCGCTGGACCTGCTGCCACCGGTCCCGGCTGCAACCGCACGGTCCCCGGCCGATATCGCAACGCTGCTCGCCGGTGGTTCACCCGTGATCCTCAAGGGACTGGTCGACCATTGGCCGGCGCTGGCCGCCGGACGTCGGTCTCAGGCGGCACTCAGCGCCTATTTCCGGGCGATGGACCGCGGGATACCGGTACCGGTGATGGAGGCGTCGCCGGGCAGCGGCGGGCGGTTCGGCTATGCCGCTGATCTCCGCGAGTTCAACTTCACCAAAAGACAGCGCCCGCTCGGCGAGACGCTCGACCGGATCGAGCGTGCGACGACCGCACCCGGCGCGCCCTATATCGCGATTCAGATGCTATCGCTCGCCGCGCAACTGCCGGACTTCGTGCGCGACAACCCAATGCCGCTCGCCCCGCCGGCCGCCGAGCCCCGCCTGTGGCTTGGCGGGCCCGTAAAGACCCAGATCCACAATGATCGCGACCACAACCTGGCCTGCGTGATCGCTGGCCAGCGCCGCTTCGTGCTGTTCCCGCCGGAACAGGTCGCTAATCTCTATATCGGCCCGCTGGACAACCCGCCGCCGCTTTCCCTGGTCGATCCCGAAGCACCCGATTTCGACAGGTTCCCGCGTTTTCGCGAAGCGCTCGATGTGGCGCAGGTCGCTCATCTCGACCCCGGCGATGCGCTGCTGATGCCGCGATACTGGTGGCACCACGTCACCTCGCGCTCTCCCTGGAACGCAATGGTCAATTACTGGTGGGGCGATGTTCCGCGAGGGCTCGGTCATGCCCAGGACGCCTTTCTGAGCGCCCTGCTGGCGATCAAGGCACTTCCGCCGGGTGAACGGCGATATTGGCGCGCGATGTTCGAGGCCCATGTCTTCGACGATAGCGGCGATGCCGTCGCCCATATTCCGCCTGCCTTGCGCGGTCAGCTCGGGGAGATGCGCGCCAACCAGCGTGCCGACCTCAGGCGCCAGCTCCGTATGACGATCCTCAAATCCTCGTGATCGCCAATGCGCGTCCGTAACCGGGAGTTCTACATGTCAGTATCGAGCCTGTTCCTGCGTTCCCTGCTGATCGGCACCGCGATGGCCCTTGCACCCCCCGCCCTCGCGCAGACCGGCCAGCAGGCGCCCGCGAGCTTCACCGCTCGGGCGAACGGGATCGAGGCCCGTCGCGGCACGGTAGCGCTTCACGTGACGGCCCTCACCGATTCAGTCCTGCGGGTACGGATCGCGCGGAACGGCACCCTGCCGGAAGACGCGAGCTGGGCCGTGCCCAGGGATCGGCGCGCGCAATCGGTACCCGTCCAGCGCCTTGCGGACGGCTTTGCGACGGCCCAGTTGCGGGTCCATGTCGCCCCGGATCTGCGCCTGAGGATCGAGGACAAGGACGGCCGCCTCATCAGCGCCGACGACAGCGATCCGGTCAAGCTCGACGGCAAGGGTTTCACTTTGCGCAAGGCACTGGCGCGCAGCGAACATATCTTCGGGCTTGGCGACAAGACCGGCGGGCTCGACCGTCGCGGCAAGAGCTTCGTCGACTGGAACACGGATGCCTATGCCTTCACCGGCTCGACCGACCCGATCTACAAGTCGATTCCCTTCTACGTCAGCGCGGGCGGCGCCGGCGGCAGCTATGGCGTGCTGTTCGACAATACGTGGCGCGCCTGGTTCGATTTCGGCCATCGCGAGGATGATGTCACCGCCTTCGGCGCGCCCGACGGCCCGATCGACTATTATGTCATCGCGGGACCGACGACAGGCGACGTCGTGCGCCGCTATACCGAGCTGACCGGCAAGGCCCCGCTCGCCCCACTCTGGTCGCTTGGCTATCAGCAGTCGCGTTACAGCTATATGGACGCAGGCGAAGTGCGAGGGCTCGCCGCGCGCCTGCGCAAGGATGCGATCCCCACCGACGTCATCTGGCTCGACATCGATTTCCAGGATCGCAACCGGCCCTTCACCGTCAACCGCACCGCCTTTCCGGACCTGAAGGGACTGGCGACCGAGCTCGGCACCCAAGGCCTGAAGCTGGTCACGATCGCCGACCTTCACATCGCCGCAGCACCCAATGACGGCTATGCCCCTTATGACAGCGGCGCTGCCGGCAACCACTTCGTCCATAGTCCCGACGGATCGATGTTTGTCGGCAAGGTCTGGCCCGGCGCTTCGGTCTTTCCCGACTTCACTAGCGCCGGCACCCGCGCCTGGTGGGGCAAGTTGCACGCCCCGCTGGTCGCCGATGGTATCGCCGGGATCTGGAACGACATGAACGAGCCATCGGTGTTCGAGACGCCGACCGCGACCATGCCGCTCGATGTCGTCCACAAGATCGACAGCGACGATTTCGCAAGCCGCTCGGCCAGCCATGCCGAGATCCACAATGTCTATGGCATGGAGAATACCCGCGCGACCTTTGACGGCCTGCGCGCTCTGCGCCCGGACGAACGCCCCTTCGTGATGACCCGCGCCAGTTATGCCGGGGGCCAGCGCTATGCGGCAACCTGGACCGGTGACAACAGTGCGACCTGGGATCATCTGAAGCTCTCGGTCCACCAATTGATCAATCTCGGCCTTTCCGGTTTCTCCTATGCCGGGGCTGATGTTGGCGGATTCACCGGCGGGCCGAGCCCGGACCTGATGACGCGGTGGTACGAGATCGCCGCGTTCACACCGGTTTTCCGCAACCACTCTGCCAAGGACACGCCGCGCGCAGAGCCGTGGCTCGACGGCGCCGAGCATCTCGCCATCCGCCGCCGCTTCGTCGAGGAACGGTATCGGCTGATGCCCTATCTTTACGGCCTCGCCGATCTGAACGCGCGCACCGGCGATCCGATCATGCGCCCTGTCTTCTACGATTATCCCCAGGCGCTCAACGCCGCCTGCGACCAGTCGATGGCCTTTACCCTGGGCAAGGCCCTGCTGATCGCGCCGCCACCCAAGCCTGAGTCCCCGCAGGAATATGATGTCTGCCTGCCCTCGGGCGGCTGGTATGATCTGTGGAGCGGGCTGCCGGTGACGAAGGTCGCGCCGGACACGACGGCGACCGACAAGATCAAGGAAACGCCGAAACTCGACCGACTGCCGGTCTATGTCCGCGCCGGAACGATCCTCCCGCGCCAGCCGCTCGTGCAGAGCACGGCCGAGACGCCGTCAGGGCCGCTCTCGCTCGACGTCTATCCCGGGCCCGATTGCACCGGCACGCTCTATGCTGATGATGGCCACAGCCTCGCGTTCCAGCGCGGTGCCTATCTGCGCCGGACGATCCGCTGCGAGGTTTCGAAAACCGGCCAGATGCGCATCGTCCTCGCACCGGGCGACGGCACGTTCCGCCCATGGTGGCGCGACCTTGCCGTCACGGTTCACGGCATGCCGGCCAACGGTCGCGTCTCCTATCGGGGCAAAGCGCTTGTCGCGCGTCACGATGCCACGGCACGGACGCTCGGCTTCACTGTGCCCTATGATCCGGATCAGTCCGAAATCATGATCGGCGGCGTGAAGTAGCGCGCCACGCACCCGACTGACCGAGGAAATCCTTACGCCCGCATGAGAACAGCGGAAGCGACGATGCCCTGTCGCCTCCCCTGCTTTTCTCGACACTTATTTCGTGAAGTATTTCTTGTTCGCAAGCCGCGCCGCCGCGAGTTGCGGGCTGGGCAGGCCCGCCGTCTCGGGCGAGAATCCGCCACCCGCGACACCAAAGAACAGGAAGCTGAAATCGAAGCCGTTCTGCGTCTGGGCGACACCGTGGCAGCCCTGGCAACCGCCGCTCGACGTCAGGCTGCCCGGGTTGTTGTGGTAGTCGATGACGTTCACCTGGTTGCGGATGTTGGTCAGCACACCGTTGGTGATCGGCGGGAAGCCCCGGAAGAGCTGGATGCCGGGCTGGCTACTTTCGACCACGATATTGGCGAGGTAGAAGTCTCTGGTGGTCTCGTCATTGGTCGGGATCGCCTGGACGCCGGCCAGCTTGTAATATTGCCAGATGAAATTCTGGTTGAAACCGGGAATGCCTTTCATCGCGGCAAGCGCCTGGTTGTTCACCGCCGTGATCTCGGCCACCGGCGGCACCGGCGACGTGACCGGGACGGCCACCGCCCCGCCCTTCAGCACCTTGGCGCCAGGGATGCTGCTCACATTGCCGAGCGGCAGCGCTACACCCTTGGTGCCATAGGGAAACGCCTTCGGCGCCTGGGGATTGAAGTTGATATTGGGGTTCGGCACCTTCCGGCCACTTGGCGGGAAAGTCGTGGAACTGGGAACCGTGTAATTCACCGACTTGTAGGCCGGGACGTAATAGACGCCGGTCGGCTGCCCGGTGACCTGGTTCTTGAAATCGTCGACCTGTTCGAAGGTCGCGAAGATGAACGCCGGATAGTTCGGCGTCTTGTGGATGATATGCAGCGCGATCAGCGCATAGGGCACCACCCTGGGCACCGGATTGCTGTCGGTGCCGCCATAGGTGAGCACGTTCGACACATGGTAGCGATAGCGCTGGTTCGACGGGATCGAGGAGAGCGGGCGCCAGGCCGCCTTCACCTCGACCGTCGTCGTCGGCAAGGTGATGCCGGGGGAAAGACGGAACGGGCCGAACTGCGGGATAAAGCTCGCATAATTCTGGTTTACATAGTTGGATTCATACTGGTTGACCTTCGCCTCGAACAGCACCTGCGCATCGGTTCCCGGCTGGGGATTGCCCGGCGTGGTCGGGTAGAAAAGAGTATTCTGTCCGATCTGGTTGGCCTCATCCAGGTTATTATAGGGGAGCGTCCCGCCACCAGGCAGCGTGATGGTGCTGCAAAGCTGCGGATTGGAATTGGTGACGGTCGTCACATATTTCGGCGCGGCACCCCAGGGTTGAGGCGGCGTCGGCGCCGAGGAGGAACCGTTCACATTGCAGGGGAATAACTCGGTCCGGTGCTGATAGGTCTCCCAGACCAGAGGCCCGGTACCGCCGCTGCCGGAACTGGCGAAGCTGCCGCCGGGTACACCGCGGCTCCCGCCCGCGTTAGGCGCCACCGCCGAGATGAATTCAAGCCAGGCGAACGTTGCCAGATCCTGATGCGCGACGGCATTGTTGCGATAGATGTCCGCTGGGATCAGCGGCGTGCCGTTGGTCATGTCGGACGTCTGCAACGTCCGGCCCGGCGTAACCGATGGCCCGAACGGCGGTGGTGAGGGCGGTGCGGAAGATGTCGAAGACGTCTGGGCTACGGCGGCCGCAGCGACTACCGACCCGGCACAAAGCAACAAAGCAATGGTCTTCATAACGGCCCCTTTTTTTGACAGAGATCGACAAACATCTTTAAATTGTGACAGTAAATTGATCTTGCTTAATCTATGATCACATCAAAAGTGCAGCAATCCAAGAAGAGGCCATAATGGCTGCATTCAGGCAGGAAGCTCTTTTGCAATGGTAACCGAAGCAGAAATCATTTGATCCTGATGCCATCGACCGCCGCGATCCAGCGATCGGGTGCGATCTGCCAGGCATCGACATGGTGCATGCCCTTGCCGTTCCATCCCCTGCCTGACGGACCGAGGATGGGGCTTTCGATGCATTCCCGTTCGACATAGTCATCGCGCGTCAGCCGCGTGATCTCGAAAGCACGCACCCCGCTTCCGTAGCGCAGCCCGCAATCCTGGGAGAAACGATAGAGGCGCCCGTCCCAGCAGACGACCCGTCCGCCCGGCCGCGCCCTGCTCCTGTCACCGGCGATCAGCGGGCTCGCTGGATGTTCCTGCCAGGGGCCGGCAAGCGTATCGGCGAAGAAGAGCGACAATGCGTCATGGCTGGATGGCGCCGGGCACGCGAACATCCACCAGCGTCCCTCGAACCGGAAAGGCGTCGGATCGGCGAGCCTGCCCTGGAGCAGGTCTGCGACCGGCACCCAGCGTGTCGGAAAGGGATCTGCGCGATAGAGGCGGACGACACCAGCATCGAGCGTCTCCGGCACCATGAGAACCTCGCCCCCATGCTCGAACACACACGGGTAGGAGAGGTGGAAGGACTCACGCAGGGCGATACCCTGGTACGACCAGGCAATTGCATCGGGGCTGCTGGCCCAGCCGATCTCGCCCAGCCCGCGTTCGTGATTGAGCACTTCAAAGAAGAGGTGCCACTCCCCCTTGTGCCGCAGCAGGAATGGATCGGCGACGAAGGCCGCCGGAATATCGGTCACCTGCTCACGCGCCATGATCGGGTTCGCGCGGTCGCGCGATGGCGCCAGATGCAGCGGGTCAGGGCCGGCATAAAGGCCGATCGACCATGGATCGTCCGGAAGTGGCCCGGTCATTCCAGCCGCCCGATCTCGCGCCGTCCAGAGCACCACCGAAGCTTGTAAGTCTCGATCCCGCGGAGATAGTCGAACTCCGCCAGGCCCATCGCGCACGCTTCGCGCACCGCGGCATCGGCCATCAACATGCCTGGAGAGAAAGTAGCGAAAGCCGACAGGAAACCCGCATTCCAGTTCCCCAGGCTGTCGGCACCCAGCATGCAGATGTTCAGTCCGATCAGTTGCTCCCCGGCCCAGAGGCCGAACAGCGGCGCTGTGCCCTCGCGCCACAGCGACGGCAACGCGGCGGTGACGAAAGCGCGGGCCGCCGGATCGCGCAGGAACAGGCTGCGCTCGCCAAAGCGCGCCTGCTGCATCTCGAGAAAGAACGCGCCGGGGTCGATCGCTGCGTCGCGCACCGGATCGAGCCGGCAGGCACGAACGCCGTTGCGCGCCGCGCGACGGGTGACCAGTGCCAGCTCGCGCTGGAAGCCGGGGCTTCGCGCGGCGAACCAGCCATCATAGCCGATGGAGAGATCGGCAGTCGGGCAGATGAATTTCTTCTCTACCAGTATCGGTACCCGGGCTTCAGCCATCGCGCAGTTCGAATCGGCGCGGATGCAGGTGAGATCGAGGCTCGGAAAGCGGCGGCGCGCAAACCTCATGAGCAGCCGTGCCGCGGCCATGTCGGCCTCGGCCACGACCAGATCGTTATAGTCGCTCAACACCGTGGCGAAGCGCACCGTTTCGTCCTGCGCGTGTCGGGTCAGCGGGAATATCCCGGCGAGACGCCCGCCACGCCGCGCGACGATCACCAGCGGCGACAGGTCCGGCCAGGCATCGAGCGCCGCCAGGTACCAAGTCGGGCCAGCGAAGGCGCGGTTACAGCGCGAGCGTTCGAGCAATGCACGCCATTCAGGCGCGATCGCCTCCACGGCGTCGCGCCGGTCGAGAATCTCGCAGGAGAGTGCGCCGGTAACGATCTCCAGGTCCGCCGCGACCACCTGTCGCTCCGCGTGGATCAGCGTGGCCAAGCCAGCCACCGCCGGCGGAGGGCTCCCTTCCCGCTCGTTCCAGACGACGGATCGGGCGGAAGGCAGGGTCTCGATCTCTCCCTTCAATGCGGCGTCCCGCAACAACGCCATCATCGCACCGCCGGTCAGGCGATAGCGGCTGGGAACACCATCGAGGAACCCCGACGGATCGATACAGGATTGCACCAGCAGGTCGAGTTGGCTCGTCCCGATGGCCGCGCGGCTCATCAGATGAGCCGGTGGACCACCATGCAGCCGCGCGCCGATTTCCACCAGCGCCGGCCCTTCGACGTCGACGATCACCTCGCAATGCCCCGCCCCGTGACGAATCTCCAGCGCGTCCAGAACCCGCACCGCGAAGGCGAACAACATGTCGGCCAGCGGCCCCTCCGACGGCAGCAATTCCTTGGTGGACAGCAGGCCAATCGATTCAAAGCCCGGTACCGGCTTGCCATAAATCCACAGGGCCGCAAGGCGATGGCGCCCGTCATGGCTGACGGTGTCGATGACAAATTCCCGCCCGGCCAGGAATTCCTGCGCCAGCACGGTGTCGTTGCGAAAGCCCATCTGGTCGACATGGTCATGAACCGCATGGAACGCGCGCGACACCTCCTCCCGCGACGCGCACAGGCGCACACCCTCCGATCCCTTCGACCAGCGCGGCTTGAGCACGACCGGCCATCGGCCATCTTCGTCGATCCAGGCCATGATATCATGCAGCTTGCCCGACTCTATCTGCCGCGGCACCCGGATACCGCGCGCGCCGACCTCCTCGATCATGCGTGCCTTGTCGCGGCGAGCCTCGCTCAGACGCGTACCGTTGCCGGCCAAGTCCAGCGCCTCGCTCAGGCGATCGGCCAGCATCACGCCCCGCTCCGACCCGGCGATCACATGATCGACGTGAAGGTCCCGCAGGGCGGCCACGGTCTGCGCGATATCGTCGTACCAGGGCAGCACATTGCTGAAGTTCGCCGGGTCGAAGGAAGCAGCCTCCGCGCTCGGTATCGCCGACGTGCTTTGGACCATCACCGCCTCGACGCCATGGTCGGCAAAAGCCGGCGCGAGCATCGAGCCTGCATCATAGGGATCGACGATAGCCACTACCCGACGGATCACGGGCGGAATCAGCCGCTCTTCCGGACGGCGACCCGCCAGACGCTCTTCACCGGCTGACCTTCCGGATCGAGCCGCGTCACCGCCTCGATCCCGATCGGCAGCCAGTCGGCGAGCAGGGTCTCGCAATAGTCGCGGCTGAAGAAATGCATGGTCTGCCCGCCGGCCAGGACATAGGATCGTGGCCCCAACTGACGCTCGGGCGGTTGCACGGCCAGCCGTCGTTCGAGATCTTCCGTGGAATTGGCATGGAAGAGGAACAATCCGCCCGGCCTGAGGCAGCGCTCGACCTCATCGACGATGCTCCGAAGCGCGGCATCCGCGAACGAATGCAGGACGAGATTGCTGATCACCGCGTCGAAGCTGCCATCCTTACAGGGCAAGGGCAGTCCGATATCGCCCTGGCGAAAATCGACCGTCAGGCTCTCAGCCTGTGCGAGCCTGATCGCCTCGTCGATGGCGACCTGGGCATAATCGAAGCCCTGGACGCGATATCCGCGACGCGCCAGGGCGAGCGCGTCATATCCGGTGCCGCACCCGAGATCGATCACGTCGCGGCAGCCATGGCTTTCCAGCAGCGGCAGGAACGGTTCGAGCCACTGGCTCGACCGGTCCGGATCTCCGACGGCGAGGATCGCGCTATGCCGCCTGTCCCATACCTCTGCTACCGCATAACGTTCGTCAGTCGTCATGATGAACGAAGATCCTTTGTCGGTCGACAAGAGCCGCGCTACATTCTCTTTCAAACGAATTACGGCCCGCCGGAGAAATCTTCAATGGATCGGACAGTGACAGAACTCCCCATTCCGGTTCGATTCATCATTCTCAATGCAACCAGAACCGGCAGTAATTTCCTGTGCACGGTACTGAACTCTCATCCCGACATTCTTTGTCACCATGAAATCTTCAATCCGCACGTGATCGGCGTGGCGCGGCACCTTCAGGACAGCGATTTCCGGCTGGGCAGCATGGAGGAGCGGGAAAGCGACCCGGTGGAATTCCTCGATCGCGTCTGGCGCACCAATCTCGGCCGGGCAGCGGTCGGCTTCAAAATGTGCCTGTGGCAGCATGAGGCAGCCTATCGGGCGGTGCTGCCCGATCACGGGGTACGCAAGATCCTCCTGAAGCGGCGCAACCGGGTCAAAAGCTTCGTGTCCCTGCTGCTGGCCCGGCAGACCGGGGAATGGGTCGTCTATGACGATCGCGGCGCACCAGCGCCTCGCCCCCGGGTCCATGTCGACCCCCTGGCTCTAATGGAGAATATCGCGCTGCATGAGCGCTTCTATGCCGAGACCGAGCGCAGCCTGAACGAGACCGCGCAGGATCACGCCCTTCTCTGGTATGAGGACCTGTTTTCCCCAGAGGGGATCGAACCCGCCCTCGCCTTTCTCGGCGCTGCCGGCCGACCTGCCCAGCCGCAGGGCCAGACCTGGAAACTGACTCCGGTCGCCCTGCGTGAAACGATTTCGAATTTCGACACGCTCAGCGAGGAATTGCGAGGCAGCGACCTCGAAGCCGAACTACATGAACTGGGGCGCTGAGCGAGGCTAGAGAGAGTCGAGATATCGGGCGAAATGGCCGGCATCGGTCTCCGGGAGGAATCGGAGCGCAGCCGTGCGGGACGCGAACGAGCAGCGCCGATACGCCTCGCCATCCGATAACAGCGTGCCCAGAGCAGTCTGCCAAGGCGCGATATCCTGCGGCGGCGCTACATGGCCAGCCTCGGTTCGCCGAGCAGGTTCGACCGGCAGGGTGAAGTCGACGCCGAGCTTCGCTTCGGGCTGGCCGCCGAGATTGCCGGCGAGAACCGGGATGCCGCGCAGCATTGCATCAATCGCTACGTAGCCGAAGGTTTCCGGAACCAGCGAGGGCGCCACGAGGATACGCGCGCCGCGAAGGACGATGCCGACATCGTCAGCCGGATCGAGCACCGTCATGTTCGGCAGCAGCGACAGGTTGCGCAGCACGGTCTCGTCCGCCCCCCAGGTCGGCACCGCGGCGAAAGGCATTTCGGGGAACAGCCTCGCCAGCTCGAGGAAGATCGGCAGCCCCTTGAGCAGGCAAGGGTTGATCATCGTCACGGAGCCGTCGACGTGCCGGTCCGGGGTTTCGAACGGCCCGTCACCGAACACGGGAAAGCGCAGCAGGACTGAATCCAGGTCACCATAATCCCGAAGATAGGCGCGGCTATGCTCGCTCACCGCGACTATGCCCCGGACGCGTCGCAGCCTTGCGTGCTGTTCGACATTCCTCGCCTCAGCTTCCGGACCGAACGGCAGATGGAAATGCGTATGAACCAGCGCCACGACCCGGTCCGGAGCGCAGGCAAGGGCGATGTCGAGCAGCATCGCCGGGCGGTCGTCGGATACGAGAATCCAGTCGGGTCGCGTATCGCGGATCACTGCGCCGATCCGCGCAGCAGCGTCAGGATCGTCGAGATCGAGCGCCTCGACCCGCACACCCTGATAGCGATAGGACATGCCTCCCGCCGCGTCAGCTTCGACGGCGATACCCTGCGCCGTCAGCGCTTCTGCACTGAATCTGCCAGCGAGAATGCGGCGCTCGCGAGGCATCCGGGACACTGCATGGCATTCGAAGCCCCGCGCCGCCAGCGCGGTCAACAAAAGCCGATTGGCCTTGTTGCCCCCGCCATAGGACGGAAAATACACGGCATCCTGCAGCAGGAGTATTCTGGCGCTCATTCCCTGCAGTACGCTCCGGTGGGCGCATTGCGGTCAAGCCATGTTTAGCGGTCAAAATGGGGGCATCGACTATGTTCCTTCCCCGGATACACTTTAGCATCGACAGTTGAGGGAGAGGCGTGTGCGCGACCTGATCTGCGGATTGCTCGGTTCACCACTGGAAACGACAGGCACAAGGGAGGCAGCAGGCCGGGCTCGCGATCTCACCGTTTCATGGCTGCGCTGGCATTATTTCGGCGAGATCATCGAAGATACCGACCTCAGCCGGCTTCTCTTCCGGGCAAGAGCGGCGGGCGCCCGCTATTGCCTGGTGCAGGGCTACGGACATGTCGTCGCCGAACATGCCGGCCCCAATGGCGGCAAGGCCCGCAGTTTCTTCGACGCGCTGGAGGAATGGACGGAGAACCGCGACTTCATCATCGCCGGCGTTCCCAATCGCTGCCTGCTGGTCGACCTCAATGCCTGGACGCAGCACGGCGAACCAACCGACGCTATCGCGATTCCGTTCGGGCCCAACCTCGCAGGCCATCTGATCGACCTGCGGCCGGACCTTGGCGACGCCGCGAACTTCCTGGCCTTTCTTGACGACATGTCGGAAAAAGCCGGTCGCGGCGTGTTCGTCCTGAACTATGAATCCTACGACGATGTCGCCGACCCGCCCCCCGGCTTCACCGCGCCCGTCTCCACACTGTATTGCGTCGCCGCCGGCCTCAAGCCGAACCGTATCCTGGCCACGCACGGGATCGATGCGGACACCAGCGTCGTCTTTTTCGACTATAGTACGCAGGCACTGGATTTCAGGCGGCGGCTCGACGCCGAATGGAACGGTCGCGACTATCCCGGCTTCCTGCGCAACCTGTTCGAGCAGCAGAATGGCGCCCATTATTATCTGTGGCCCGGTGCCTCGCCGGATAACATGGAATGGGCCGAACTGGAGCGCTTATGGTCGGCAGAACTGGCGCGCTGGGGCGGCGCTGACAGGTTCGAGGGCCATTGGCGACAGTTCCGCGAGTTGCGACGCGACTATCTGCTCTGCAACATCCTGGAGGCCGATGTCCTGCTCGAACGAATCCAGGACGAGCCCGGCTCGCTGATCTGGTGGAGCAACGCCTTCTGCACCATCTTCAGCGCCACGCATTACAGCCTCGAACAGAAACGCCGGATCTATGAGGACTGGATTATCCGCCTCTCCGAAGCGGCGCCGGGTATCTTTCTGTACGGGTCGGACCATAGCAACAGCAGCGTGAACGCCATCACCGCGCGCGACTATCGCGATCGCTATTTCGCGCATGGCGGCGATCCCCTTCTTGCCCGCGCCTTCCATCGCCACTCGATCAGGTTCTGACTCAATAAAACCCCGCCGCGAACCGGGTTCGCGGCGGGGCAAGGTCAGGCAGCGATCAGCGGAACACCACCGTGTTGGGGAAGACATGGCTGACGCTGGTGCCCTGGGTACCATTGAAGTCGCCATGGCAGCTGAAGCAATTGTTCGCCGTGGCGTTCGGATCGGGGTTGCCCGGCCGCACCTGCTGGAAGGTCTCCATGGTGGTGTTCGCGGCAAACTGCGACCCGATCAGCTGGTAACCCGGCTGCGGGGGGATGATCCGGTTGCTCCAGATCGCACCCACCAGGAAATAATTGGCCAGCGCCTTGCCGGTACCGCCCGAAGCGGCCAGCTTCGGCTGAAGCGAGTTCATCAGCGAGACGAGCAGGGTGTTGTTGAGCACGGCCGGATCGCTGAGTGACGGTGTTGCCGGCTGCTGGCTTCCCCATGGATTGAGGCGCGCCACGCTGGTCGCCGTCAACGT
>CZQE01000386.1_pt1 | contig 22882 bp, 22 predicted proteins | sample 734431 | NCBI WGS metagenome assembly CZQE01 (sample SAMEA3597869, study PRJEB11362) | hydrothermal vent metagenome | biome: marine hydrothermal vent biome; feature: marine hydrothermal vent; material: ocean water | place: Atlantic Ocean | collected 2010-09-19/2010-10-04
CCATCGTTGAAACTGGTGACCCGGTGATCCCCGTCATATCCCAGCGTCAGGTTGTTGCCAGTCGGACGCTGTACCACCGTCATGTCGCCGTTGGAATTGAACGTATAACGCCACACGCGATTGAGCGGATCAGTAATGGTCTGCGTGGTATTCTTGGGCGAGAGCGCGTTCCTGTCATCGCGTGTGGTCGAGCTGACGTTCGGCGTGTTGATGCTCAGACGCGCCAACTCGCCAACGAAAATGGGATAATAAAGGGTGACCCCTCCTCCCCCATCTACGGGGTAATGGTCACTGTCCTTGTGCAGGAACAGCGTCGTGTCCGGGTTCAGTGTCGAGGTCAGCTGAAGGCCATAACCCTTGCTCGTATGAACGGTCAGCTCGCCATTATAGCCTCCGGCGATCTTGAAATCATTATCGCCGGAATAGCCGGCATCCACCTGGTTCGCGTTGACGTTGCCCAGTGCGGGCGAATAGTTCGCCGGCAACGAGCCGCCAGCATTCGGCGCGCGGAACTTGATGACGATACTGTCGCGTGACCGATAGTCACACGTGCTCATCACCTTGCGGTCGGAATCCCAGAAGGTGCAAGTAAGAGTCGACCCATCGCCGCGCACCGGTACCCAGCCCACGCCGGAGGTGAAATCGAACTCGTCGATCCTGCGCCCGTTATTGACGAAGAGGTTGCGATCGCCATCGGTCCAGATCGAGGGAACGTTGAACTCCCACATGCGTCCATTCCAGCGCATCTCCGCCGAGAAGACGTTGCCCTCATTGCCCGCGGTCAGCGCCGGCGCTGCGATATGGTAGGTGCCGTTGATCAGATCGACGCCATTCTTGTCGATCTGTTCGAACGTGTTGCTCGTCAATGACGGCCCGGTCGTATTCAGGGTCTGCGCATAACAGGTTCCGCCGATGCCGAAACAAAGCAGCAGCCAGATCAGAAAGCGCATGCACATTTCCTCGTCAATGAGAGTTCGAGTACCGAACAGTTACGCGGGCTGATCGCCGTTTCTGCGCCGCACGCTACAGCCGGGCATTTCGATGGATCACAGGCGCAGCTGGTCGCCTCCGACGCCCGCAACGGCGCTACGGCGAACACGGCCCAGACCGGCGACAGCCGACGCGTACCCGACATGACATCCCCCCGGAGCGAAGCGAATCGACAAACCGGGGCCCGTCATGCTTCGACATCGCTGCTGGCCAACGCCCTCAAATCCGTCAATCAATCTCTCTGAATGGCCGCGTTTATTGTGACCATTCCGGCTATTCTTCGGATAGCCGAGCCGTCCGGCGGAGCTGTTGCGATTTCGCCGATCCGACGCATCCGACATCACCCTTTGTTCGTTCAGCCGACAGCAATCACACCGGTGCGATGAAAGTCGTCCGGGACAACGAGTTGCATGCTTATGCCGTTGCTGCCGCTTGCCTTGCTTCCCTCCCCGACCCGTCTCGGCGCCCTGGCGTCGCTCGCGCTGCTGGCCGGTGCCGCCGCGCCCCCGGGCGGCGACGGACGGGATATGGCCATAGTCGATCGGGTGACCTGGGGGACGACGCCGTCGTCCGCCGCCGCGCTGACCGGACACAAGGCCGCCGATCTGATCGACGCACAGTTGCGCATGCCTGCCGACGCGCCCCTTCCCGCCGCGGCACAGGCGCAGATCGATGCGATGGAGATCGCCCACACGCCGATGGCGGCGCTGGTCGTCAATGTCGATGCGGAGAACCGCGCGGCCAACGCGCTGACCGATCCCGACGCGAAGAAAGCGGCGCGCGACGCCTATAACAAGCATATCGGGGCGCTTTCCACCGAGGCGGCGACTCGATCGATCCTGCTCGATCTCTATTCGCCGGCTCAGCTGCGCGAGCAGATGACCTGGTTCTGGTTCAACCAGTTCAACGTCCAGGCGGCCAAGCGCGACATCCGCGCGATGGTCGGCGATTACGAGGACCAGGCGATCCGCCCCCATGCGCTTGGCCGGTATCGCGACCTGCTCGAGGCGACGCTGCGCCATCCGGCCATGCTGCGTTATCTCGACAACGACCAGAATGCCGCCGGCCATATCAACGAGAATTACGCCCGCGAGATCATGGAGCTTCACTCCATGGGCGTCGGATCCGGCTATACCCAGAAGGACGTACAGGAACTTGCGCGGATCCTGACCGGGGTCGGCGTCGACCTGAAGCCCGATGCGCCCAAGCTGAAGCCGGCGCTTCAGCCACTGCTCGTCCGCGCCGGACTGTTCGAATTCAACCCGGCGCGGCATGACTTCGGCGACAAGATCTTTCTCGGCCACCGCATCAAGGGGTCAGGCTTCGACGAGGTGGAGCAGGCGCTTGACCTGATCGCCGCTTCGCCCGCGACGGCGCACCATGTCTCCGAGCGCCTGGCGACCTATTTCACCGGCGATGCGCCACCCGCCGCGCTGGTCTCAGACATGGCCGCGACATTCCAGCGCAGCCACGGCGACATCGCCGCGGTGCTGCGCACCCTGTTCAAATCGCGCGCGTTCGAGGCCTCGCTTGGCACCGCGTTCAAGGACCCGGTCCATTATGCGGTGTCGGCGGTGCGCATGGCCTATGACGGCCGGGTGATCGTCAATGCCGGGCCGATCCTGAACTGGCTCAACCGCATGGGCGAAGGCCTGTATGCGCATGAGACGCCCGATGGCTATCCGCTGACCTCCGCCGCCTGGACCGGACCGGGGCAGCTCGGCGTGCGTTTCGAGATCGCGCGGCAGATCGGCAGCAGTTCGGCCGGGCTGTTCAAGCCGCCCGTGCCCGGCGCGACCGACCAGCCGGCCTTCCCGCAACTGCAGAACGCGCTGTATTTCAACAGCCTGCAACACCGCCTGTCAGCGCCGACTCACACCGCGCTCGACCAGGCGGTATCGCCGCAGGACTGGAACGCACTGTTCCTGTCCTCCCCCGAATTCATGCGCCGCTGATGCTGGAGGAAACCATGATCGACCGTCGCACCCTGCTCAAGACCGCAGCGATCGCCGCGCCCCTGGTGCTGGCCGGCCGCGCCTTTGCCGCCCCCCAGGCCGGCGGCGCGCGCATGCTGGTCGTGTTCCTGCGCGGCGCTTATGATGCAGCCAACATCATCGCGCCGACCGGCAGCGATTTCTACGCGACAGCGCGACCGACCCTGGCGCTGAAGAAGCCCGATCCGGCCAATCCCGACGCCGCGTTGCCGCTCGATGCCGACTGGAGCCTGCACCCCGCACTGAAGGATTCGATCCTGCCCCTGTGGCAGAAGAAACAGATCGCATTCGTGCCCTTTGCCGGCACCGACGATATGAGCCGCAGCCATTTCGAGACGCAGGACACGATCGAGCTGGGCCAGCCGATCGGCGGCACGCGCAACTATCAATCGGGCTTCATGGCGCGGCTGGCCGGGGCGATCGGGACCGACAAGCCGATCGCCTTCACCGACCAGATGCCGCTGATCTTCCGCGGGGGCAGCCGGTCCATCCCCAATGTCGCGCTGAACGGTATCGGCAAGCCGGCGATCGACCCGCGCCAGGCGAAACTGATCGAGGCGATGTACAAGGGCCAGCATCTCGGCGCGAGCGATCTTGGCGGATCGGTCGCGCAAGGCTTCAGCGTCAGGGATACCGTCTACAAGTCGATTTCCGAGGAAATGATGGCGGCCAATCGCGGCGCGGTGAGCCCCAAGGGCTTCGAGCTTTCCGCGCGGCGGATCGGGCGGCTGATGCGCGACCAGTTCAACCTCGCCTTTGTCGATGTCGGCGGGTGGGACACGCATGTGAACCAGGGTGGTGCGCAAGGCTATCTGGCCGGGCGGATCGGCGAGCTCGGTCGCGGACTGGCCGGCTTCGCCGACGAGATCGGCCCCGATGCCTGGGCGAGCACGGTCGTGCTGGTCGTCTCCGAATTCGGGCGGACTTTCCGCGAGAATGGCGACAAGGGCACCGATCACGGCCATGGCAGCGTCTATTGGGTGATGGGCGGCGGTGTGGCCGGCGGGCGCATCGTCGGGCCGCAGGTGAAGATCGCCGCTGAAACGCTCAACCAGGGCCGCGACCTGCCGGTACTGACCGACTATCGCGCGCTGACCGGCGGGCTGCTCGCGCGGCATTACGGGCTTGAGGCGCGGCGGCTGCAGATGGTCTTCCCGGGCACCGCGCCCGTCGACCTCAGGCTTGTCTGACCGGCACCGCATCCGACAAGAACCACCCATCAACAGGAGAACAACCATGTCCCGCATCGCCCTGTCACTCACCGCCATCGCCATGACCGCCACCGCCACGCCGGCTCTCGCAAAGGGCTGCCTGAAGGGCGCCGCCGTCGGCGCGGTCGCCGGCCATTATGTCGGCAAGGGCCATGCGGTGGCCGGCGCCGTTGCCGGATGCTGGTACGGACATCACCGCGCCGCCGCGGCAGCCAAGGCGCAGCGCGCTCAGGCGAAAGCGCAGCACTGACAGCCTGCCAGTACCCCGTTTTGCATCGCGTTGCGACGCGCTAGGGGACGCACGTCAGTCCAGCGTGGTTCAGCGCTTCGCGCGAGCCGGCGAGACGCGCGAAAGCGCCGTCGCGGCCAATGGTGGCCGCGACGGCGCATACTGCACGAAAAGGATCTTGAAGGATGTCGATCACGATGGTTCTGGCGGCGGCGCTGGCCGCATCACCAGCCCCCGCGGACCAGCAGAGCATCGCCATCGGGCGATGGAAGACGGAGACCCGAGGCGGCATCGTGGAGATCCAGCGCTGTGGCACGTCCATCTGCGGGCGTATCGTCAGTTCCGAGGCGCTGCGCACCAACCCGGCGCTGGCGGACAGCAGGAACACCAATGCCGCCCTGCGTAACCGGCCACTGCGCGGGCTGCAGATTCTCAGCGGCTTCACCGCCGGTCCCGACGGCAGCTGGGTCGACGGCACGATCTACAATGCCGAGGACGGCAAGACCTACAATGCCCGTGTGACCCCGGCCGGCACAAACCAGCTCAAGCTGCGCGGCTGCGTGTTCGTTCCCTTCTGCAAGACGCAGACCTGGACTCGGGTGAACTGAGGTCACCCTCCTCCGGCAATCGTCGGGACCGGGGCCATGCCTTCCGGCCCAAGGGCTCCCTCCCGCCCAATACCACGCCGGTTGGATCTTCGGCATGCCGGGCATCGCCCACCGACGCCGATCCTGGTGTCCGGCGAACTGCAGGATGCGCCTGCGGCAGTCCTGTCGCTGGGCGGGTGATTCACTTTTGAGCCGGGGGCGCCTGAACCCGGCGATACCCGGTTTTCCACTTCGCGCCTTGATCCTGACGGCCGTCCGGCCCACATGCGACCCATGTTGATCGAGACCGAGACGACGCCGAACCCGGCGACCATCAAATTCCTCCCGGGCCGTGTGGTCATGGAGGCGGGCACCCGCGATTTCGCCACGCCGGAAGAGGCCGAGTCCTCGCCGCTGGCCGAAGCGCTGTTTGGGTTGGGCGACGTGACGGGCGTGTTCTTCGGACGCGATTTCATCTCGGTCACCGCGGCGCCGGGTGTCGCCTGGGAAGGGCTGAAGCCCGATGTACTCGGGCTGCTGCTCGATCACTTCAGCGCGAACATGCCGCTGTTCCGCCCGGGCAATGCCGGCGGAATCGCAGTTCCCGCCGCGGAGGAGATGTTTGCCGAAGATCCGGAAGACGCCGATATCATCGTTCAGATCAAGGACCTGATCGAGACGCGCATCCGCCCTGCGGTGGCGAATGACGGTGGCGACATCGTCTATCGCGGCTTCGACAAGGGCAAGGTCTATCTCCAGATGCAGGGTGCCTGCTCCGGCTGCCCCTCGTCCAGCGCGACATTGAAGAACGGGATCGAGCAGCTGCTCAAATATTACGTCCCCGAGGTCACCGAGGTGCGCGCGATCTGATCCGCCTCTGGATATTTGTCGCCGGATCGTGAAAAGCTGAAAACCGATACCCCCTGTTCAGCACTGATCGAGGAATTACGCATGAGCGAGAAGCTGTCCGACGCGGCGCTCGACACGATTTTTCGCGTCGCGCGCACCTATAACGGCTATACCGACGAACCCGTCACCGAGGCTGAGTTGCGGGCGATCTGGGATCTCATGAAATGGGGCCCCACCTCGGCCAACCAATTGCCCGCCCGACTAGTCTGGTGCGTGAGCGACGAGGCCAAGGCGAAGCTTGCCGCCTGCGCCAGCGCGCAGAACGCGCCGAAGATCCTTGCGGCGCCGGTGACGGTGATCCTCGGCATGGACACCAATTTCCACGAGCATCTGCCTGAACTGTTCCCGCACAACCAGACGGCCAAGAGCTGGTTCGACGGCAACAGCGAGCTGCGCGCTGCCTCCGCGATGCGCAACTCGTCCCTGCAGGGCGCTTATTTCATCGTCGCAGCACGTGCGCTGGGTCTCGATACCGGGCCGATGTCGGGCTTCGACAACGGCAAGGTGGACTCAGCCTTCTTCGCCGATACGCCTGCCGTCCATTCCAACTTCATCTCGACGCTGGGACATGGCGACCCTTCGACGATCTTCGATCGGCTACCGCGGCCGGAGTTCGAACGGTTCAACACGATTGCCTGAAACGGCCCGGACCCTCGTCATCGAAACGGCCACCGCCGCCTGCTCGGTCGCACTGATCGAGGATGGGGCGGTGATCGGCGCGCGGCATGAGGTAGTCGGCCGCGGCCATGCCGAACGGCTGGTGCCCATGATCGCCGAGCTCCCCGAAGGCGGCCGGGCTCCGCGCATCCTGGTCGATTGCGGCCCGGGCAGTTTCACCGGCGTCCGCGTGGGCATCGCCGCCGCGCGCGGGCTCGCACTGGGCTGGGGTGCCGAGGCGTTCGGCTATTCCTCGATGGCCATTGTCGCGGCCGCCGGCTTCACGCTGAATCCGGACTGGCCGAGCCTTGCCGTCGTGCTTGAAGGCGGGCATGGCGAGGTCTTCATGCAGGCCTTCGACGCTCAGCTCGCGCCCGTCTCCGCGCTCGCCTCGCTCAAGCCGGAGGCGGCGCTCGCCCTGCTGCAAGGGCGCCCCGCGATCGGCAATGGCGTCCGATTCCTCAAAGCCCTGGACGACACGGCAGCGCTCACCGAAGCGCTGCCCAGCGCTGCCGACGCAGTACTGTTGCCAAAGCCCCTTGCCACCTTGCCGCCCCGCCCGATCTACGGCCGGGCGCCCGACGCGAAGCCCCTCGCGCCGGCTCAATGAGTACGATGCTGCATATGATCGAATTGCGTTCCGGCAGCGTTGCCGATCTCGCCCTGGTCGATCAGCTCATGCAGGGAGCGTTCGATCCACGCTTCGGCGAGGCATGGACCCGCAATCAGTGCCTCGGCATCCTCGCCATGCCGGGCGTGTGGCTGACCATCGCGACACTGGACGGAGAGCCCGCCGGCTTCGCGCTGTCGCGCATCGTCGCCGACGAAGCCGAACTGCTGTTGCTCGCGACATTGCCCGCAATGCGACGTCGTGGCGTCGCTGCCGCTTTACTACGTTCCGTCATTGCCGATGCCATAACATCTGGTGCAGTTACTCTTCACCTTGAAGTCCGCGAGGGCAATGATGCGATCAAGCTATATCGCGGTACAGGCTTCGTTAAGGTTGGCGAGCGACGTAACTACTACCGCGGCACCACAGGACAAGCTTTCGATGCCTTTACCTATCGCCGCGACCTTCGCTGAAAACGGTTTCGATTCTACAATTGTTACTTGCACGTTGCGATTCAAAGTAGGATAGCGCGAAACACGGATGCGAGTTCAATGCAACCGAATAATGGGTCGAAAGGAATATAATGGATACGCAAAGCGAGCTGCAGGAAACCTTGATTACGCTGACCGCCGATATTGTTGCTGCACATGTCAGCAACAATAGCGTGGCCGTTTCGGACCTGCCGGTGCTGATCGCCAACGTCCACGGCGCGCTCTCGGGCCTTGGCGGAACCGCTCCGGCGCCGGAAGTGAAGCAGGAACCTGCGGTTTCAGTGCGTTCGTCGATCAAGCCAGACTACATCGTCTGCCTGGAAGACGGCAAGAAGCTGAAGATGCTGAAGCGCCACCTGATGACGCACTATCAGATGACGCCGGAGCAATATCGCGCGAAGTGGAACCTGCCGGCCGACTATCCGATGGTCGCGCCCAACTATGCCGAACAGCGCCGTACCCTGGCGAAGAAGATCGGCCTCGGCACGAAGCGCCGCAAGACGCGCTGACCCCAGAATTCGGCCCCCGGAGCCCCCTGCTCCTCCCCCGCGACGGAAAGGGGGGCTCCGGCTTATTGCGAGTCGGTTGCCCTTTATCAATAAGCCCAAAGAGACTACATGGCGTGCATGGCACGCAAGATAGACCTCGAGGCCCTGTGCAATGAAAAGGGCCTGCGCATTACCGACCAACGCCGCGTCATCGCGCGCGTTCTCTCCGAGGCTGAGGATCACCCGGACGTGGAGAAAGTCTATGCCCGCGCCTCGGCGATCGACCCGGGCATCTCGATCGCGACCGTGTACCGCACGGTCCGCCTGTTCGAGGAAGCCGGCATCCTCGACCGCCATGATTTCGGCGATGGCCGCTCGCGCTACGAACCGGCACCTGAGTCGCATCACGACCACCTGATCGACGTCGAGACCGGCAAGGTGATCGAGTTCGTCGATCCCGAGCTCGAACAGTTGCAGAAGGCAATCGCCGAGCGGCTCGGCTTCCGTCTCGTCGACCATCGCATGGAGCTTTACGGCGTCGCGCTGGACCGCAAGGCGTAGGCCTGTTGACCGAAGCCCAGCCGGGGGGCGCCATCCCGATGAGCGACGCCGACCGACGACGCGCCGAGGCAGCCGCCGGTAATCCGGCGCCGATAGACGCGCTCGGCCGGGCCCGGATCGTGCTGCGCGCCTCGGGGCTCGTACTCGGCCTGCTGATCACCGTTCCGCTCCATTATCTGTGGCGACTGCTCCGTATCGGATCGCCCTGGCCCAAGGTCTTTCTCGGCTGGGCCGCGCGGTTCGCCGGGGCGCGGGTCGAACGGGTCGGCGTGCCGCTGAAGCGCGACGTCTTCTATATCTCCAACCATCTGAGCTGGATCGACATCCTGGCGATCGCCGGACAGAGCGGCACGGCCTTTGTCGCCAAGGAAGAAATCCGCGCGGCGCCGGTGGTGGGGTGGCTCTCCGTGCTCAACCGCACCGTCTTCGTGAAGCGCGAGAACCGCATGGGCGTCGCGGAGCAGATCAACCAGCTGCGCGAGGCGCTGGCCGAGAACTGGTCGGTCACCGTGTTTCCTGAAGGGACGACGACCGACGGCAAGTCGCTGCTGCCGTTCAAGACCTCGATGCTCCGCGTGCTCGAGCCGCCTCCGCCCGGCGTGCTGGTCCAGCCGGTGCTGCTCGATTACGGCGCGATGGGCGAGGAAGTCGGCTGGATCGGCGTCGAGAGCGGCGTCGACAATGCCAAGCGCCTGTTGTCGCGGCGCGGCTCCTTCAGGATGCGGGTCCATTTCCTCGACCCCTTCGATCCGCACGATTTTCCGGGACGCAAGGCAATCGCCGCCGAAAGCCGGCGACGGATCGAGGAAGCACTGGTGAAAACGCTGGGCCACCCGCTCAGGCCGTTCGCCTATGATGTCGGGCCGGTGCGCTACGAGGCGCCCGCTCCTTCCCGGGATGGAGAGGATTTGCCGCCTCAATCGCCTGGACCTATAGCGCCGCCATCATGAAACCCTCCCCCAAGACCTTTCACGTCAAGTCGTTCGGCTGCCAGATGAACATGTATGACGGCGACCGCATGAGCGAGCTCATGGCCGCCGAAGGGCTGAGCGCGACCGACGACGCCAGCGCCGCCGACCTGATCGTACTCAATACCTGCCATATCCGCGAAAGGGCGACGGAGAAGGTCTATTCGGACATCGGCCGGCTGCGGAAGAACGGCCGCGAGCCGATGATCGCGGTCGCGGGCTGTGTCGCGCAGGCCGAGGGTGCCGAGATCGTACGGCGCGCGAAAGTGGATATCGTGGTCGGCCCGCAGGCCTATCACAACCTGCCCGGGCTCGTCGCGAAGGCCGCCCGGGGCGAGGCAGCGCTCGACACCGACATGCCGGTCGAGACCAAGTTCGGGGCCCTGCCCGCGCGTCGCCGCGTGCCGCCCTCGGCGTTCCTGACGGTGCAGGAGGGCTGCGACAAATTCTGCACCTATTGCGTCGTGCCCTATACCCGCGGCGCCGAGGTCAGCCGGCCCTGGGCAGCGATCGTCGACGAAGCGAAGGCGCTGGTCGATGCGGGCGCGCGGGAGATCACCCTGCTCGGGCAGAACGTCAATGCCTGGACCGGCGACGATGCCACGGGCCGCACCGGCGGGCTCGATGCGCTGGTCCGGGAGCTCGACGAGATCGAGGGGCTGGCGCGCATCCGCTACACCACCAGCCATCCCAACGACATGACACAGGGCCTGATCGACGCGCACCGCGACGTCGCAAAGCTGATGCCGTTCCTCCATCTGCCGGTACAGGCCGGCAGCGACCGGATCCTCAAGGCGATGAACCGCAGCCACAGCCGCGATTCCTATCTGCGCATCCTCGACCGAGTCCGCGCCGCGCGACCCGACATCGCCCTGTCGGGCGATTTCATCGTCGGTTTCCCCGGCGAAACCGAGGCCGATTTCGCCGAGACGCTGAGCCTCGTCGATGCGGTCGGCTATGCCCAGGCGTTCAGCTTCAAATACAGCCCCCGCCCCGGCACGCCAGCGGCCGACATGGACGACCAGATCCCGGCCGAAGTGATGGACGAGCGGCTGCAACGTCTGCAGGCAGCGCTCAACCGCGACCAGGAGGCCTTCAACAGGGCAAGCATCGGACGCCGCTGCGAGATATTGCTTGAACGCAAGGGCAAGCTGCCGGGCCAGCTGATCGGCAAGAGCCCGTGGCTTCAATCGGTGCATCTCGTTTCTAGCGCCGCGATCGGCGACGTGATCGAGGTGGAGATCGAGGCGGCGTGGCCGAATTCGGTGTCGGGTGTGGAGCGGGTGCGCGAAGCGGCATAAGCCCCTCAGGCTGAAGAAAGGTCAGGCAATGCTGGCAAGTCTCGGCCTTGGTGGTGACGGCGATGAGATCGACGCGATCGAGCGAGTCGAACATGCCTTCGGCATAATGCTGGATACGACAGACGCGCCGACCTGGCGCACCGTGGGTGACGTGTGGACATCCTTGCTCAAGGAGCTTCCGAAGGAGTCGGTGACAGAACCGGAGACTTGGCGACGCTTCTGCATCGCCATCGCCTGGGAAACCGATGCCGACCCGGCGGCTGTGACGGGTCACACCACGTTGCTGGCATAGGCAATCCTGCCACAGAGCCGGTGCAAAGTGCAGACCGTCGATATTCCCTCTGTCCGACGTGCCCGCGCTCTGCCAAACTCGCCGACGGATGCAGCAGACTCGCCCCCTCCCCGGAACACCGCGCCGCGCGGTCAGTTCGGGTGAGTCGCCCGCCCTTTCCCTCCCGCCCGAAGGAACCGCATGAGCCGCAAGCCTGTCCAAGCCCAGTCCGGTGACCGCAGCCGTGCCGAGGTCGTGTTCGACAAGCCCCAGCTCATGCCGCAGCTCTTCGGGGAGTTCGACCAGAACCTGCTGCTGCTTGAGAACCGCATGGGGGTGTACATCACCGCGCGCGGCAACCGGGTCGGGCTCGAGGGCACGGCTGAAGCGGTCGCGGCGGCGCGCGACGTGCTGCAGAGCCTGTACAACCGGATCGTGCGCGGCGAGCGGGCCGATGCCGGGCTGGTCGATGCGGTGATCGCGATGTCGGCCGAGCCGACGCTTGCCGGCATCATCCGCGCCGATGCGGACGGCGCGCCGCAGGTGATGATCCGCACGCGCAAGAAGACGATCGTGCCGCGCACCCTGGCGCAGCAGCATTATATGCGCGAGCTGCTCAACCACGACATCATCTTCGCGCTCGGGCCGGCGGGCACGGGCAAGACCTATATCGCGGTGGCGCAGGCAGTGGCGCAGCTCATCACCGGCAGCGTTCAGCGGCTGATCCTGTCGCGGCCCGCGGTCGAGGCGGGCGAGAAGCTCGGCTTCCTGCCAGGCGACATGAAGGAGAAGGTCGATCCCTATCTCCGCCCGCTCTACGACGCGCTCAACGACTGCCTGCCGGCGGAACAGGTCGAGCGGCGCATCCTGTCGGGCGAGATCGAGATCGCGCCGATCGCCTTCATGCGCGGACGCACGCTGGCCGACGCCTTCATCATCCTGGACGAAGCGCAGAACACCACGCCGGCGCAGATGAAGATGTTCCTCACCCGCTTCGGCGAGAACAGCCGCATGGTGGTGTGCGGCGACCCGAAGCAGACCGACCTTCCCGGCGGCATGGCGGCATCCGGCTTGAACGACGCGGTCGGCCGGCTGGAAGGCGTCGAGGGCCTGTCGATCTGCCGCTTCGGCGCGGGCGACGTGGTGCGGCACCCGATCGTCGGGCGGATCGTCGAGGCTTATGAGGGTGTCGATGCCTGACATGTTCACTCCCCCCTGCCCGCAAGGGAGGGGATAGATGCTTGAGACCGCCCTCTCGATTGAATCGCCCTGGCCGGAGAGCACCGACTGGGAGGCGCTCGCGCTGCGTGCCGCCACGGCGGCGATGGAGCGTACGCCGCACGGGGAAATGCTCACCGCCACGGCGCTGATCGAAATCTCCGTCCGGCTGACCACCGATGAGGAAGTGCAGACCCTCAACGCGCAGTACCGCCACAAGGACAAGCCGACCAACGTGCTGAGCTTCCCGATGGTTCAGCCCGATCTGCTCGACACGATCGACCAGAATTCGGATGATGGCGAGGTGTTGCTCGGCGATATCGTGCTGGCGCATGGCGTCTGCCTGCGCGAGGCCGCCGAGCGGAATATTGCGATCGAGGATCATGCGACGCACCTGATCGTGCATGGCACGCTGCATTTACTCGGCTATGATCATATGGAAGATCATGAAGCCGAGGCGATGGAGAGTATCGAAACCGATGCGCTGGCGTCGCTGGGCCTGCATGACCCTTATCTGATACGCGAGGACTGACACACCACATGCCCGAAGGCGACAGTAGCACCGGTACCGCACCCAGAACGGACACGGCCGGCTCCCAGGAAGGCAGCTTATGGCGCTCCTTCCGAGCCCTGATCTTCGGTGACCCCGGCGACGAATCGCTTCGCGCCCAGCTTGAGGAAGCGATCGACGCGCACGAGGACGATCCCGAGCCGGACGCGGCCGGCGACCTTTCCCCGCTCGAACGCCAGATGGTGCGCAACCTGCTGCATTTCGGCGAGCGCGACGCGGGCGATGTCGGCGTGCCGCGCGCCGACATCGTCGCGGTCGAGGAGAAGACCAGCTTCGACGCGCTGGTGAGGCTGTTCGCGGAAGCCGGGCACAGCCGCCTGCCGGTGTATCGCGGCAAGCTCGACACGATCATCGGCATGATCCACCTGAAGGACGTGTTCAACATCCTGGCGACCGGCGCCGAGCATCCCGCGACGCTCGACGGGCTGATCCGCGAGCCGCTGTACGTGCCGATGTCGCGCGGTGCGCTCGACCTGCTGGCGGACATGCGGCAGAAGCGGGTGCACCTCGCCATCGTGCTCGACGAGTATTTCGGGACCGAGGGGCTCGTCACGATCGAGGACCTGATCGAGGAGATCGTCGGCGACATCGAGGACGAGCATGACGACGCGCCCGAGGCGCTGATCGTCCCGCTCGACGGCGGCGCCTGGGAGGCGGACGCGCGCGCCGAGCTCGAGGATGTCGGCGAGATGGTCGATCCGCGGCTTGCCGAGGTCGATGGCGATATCGACACGATCGGCGGCCTGGCCGCGGTGCTGGCCGGCCATGTGCCCCATGCGGGCGAGTGCATCCACCATGACAGCGGCTGGACGATCGAGGTGATCGAGGCCGAGCCGACCCGGGTCGAGCGCGTACGGCTGCACCCGCCGGCGAGGAGGGCCGAGCCCGAGGGGAGCTGAGCGCGGGCCAGGCCCGACATCGCTATCCCATGATGCGCGCGGCCACCGCCTCGCCCACCTTGATCCCGTCCACCGCCGCCGAGAGGATACCGCCCGCATAGCCGGCCCCTTCGCCGGCCGGGAACAGCCCTGCGGTGTTGAGGCTCTGGAAGTCGGCGCCGCGCGTGATCCTGACCGGCGACGAGGTACGCGTCTCGATCCCGGTCATCACTGCATCGGGATGGTCGTAGCCGGGAATCTCCCGGCCGAAGGCGACCAGCGCCTCGCGCATCGCGGTGACGGCGAACTCGGGCAGGCATTCAGCCAGGTCGGTCGGGGATACGCCGGGCAGATAGGAGGGGACGACGGTCCCCAGGCTGGTCGAGGCGCGGCCGGCGAGGAAATCCCCCAGGGTCTGGGCCGGTGCCTTGTAGCTGGAGCCGCCCGCGACATAGGCGCGCGATTCCCAATGCCGCTGGAGCGCGATGCCGGCCAGGGGATGATCCGGATAGTCGCGCGCCGGATCGATGCCGACGACGATCCCTGAATTCGCGTTGCGCTCGTTGCGCGAATATTGGCTCATGCCGTTGGTGGCGACCAGCCCCTCCTCCGAGGTCGCGGCGACGACGGTGCCGCCGGGGCACATGCAGAAGCTGTAGACGGTGCGACCATTCCGGCAGTGGTGCGAGAGGCTGTAGTCGGCAGCGCCGAGGATCGGATGGCCGGCCGAATGGCCGAAACGGGCATCGTCGATCCAGGACTGCGGATGCTCGATACGCACCCCGATCGAGAAGGGCTTTGCCTCGACGAACACGCCCTCGTCATGGAGCATGTGGAAGGTATCGCGCGCGCTGTGGCCGACCGCGAGCACGACCTGCTCCGCCTCGAGATAGTCGCCGGTGTGCAGGCGCAGCCCGCGCACGCGGCGCTCCCCTTGCGCGTCGGTCGCGATATCGATCGCGTCGACCCGGTGCCCGAAGCGGTATTCGCCGCCAAGCCCCTCGATCGTCTCGCGCATGTTCTGGACCATCGCCACCAGCCGGAAGGTGCCGATATGCGGGTGCGCCTCAGTGAGGATCTCAGCTGGCGCGCCAGCCTTGACGAATTCGATGAGCACCTTGCGATCGAGATGCCGCGGATCCTTGATCCGGCTGTAGAGCTTGCCGTCGGAAAAGGTGCCGGCACCACCCTCCCCGAACTGGACGTTGGATTCGGGATCGAGCACGCTGCGCCGCCACAGGCCCCAGGTGTCCTTGGTGCGCTGCTTCACCTCCTTGCCGCGATCGAGGATGATCGGACGGAAGCCCATCTGGGCGAGGATCAGCCCGGCGAACAGGCCGCAGGGCCCGGCGCCGATGACGACGGGGCGAGGACCGCTCCAGCCGGACGGCGCCCGGACGGGAAACCGATAGCCGGTGTCGGGCGTACGCTGGACATGACGGTCCTTCCTGAAACGGGCGAGGACCGGGGCCTCGTCGCGAAGGGTCACGTCGACCGAATAGACGAGCTGGATGTCGGTCTTGTCACGGGCATCATGCGCGCGCCGGGCGACGGCGTAGCGGACCATGTCCCGCGGCGTGATGCGCAGGCGCTTGCGGATCGCGGCCGCCAGGGCTTCCTCGGGATGGTCGAGCGGCAGTTTCAGTTCAGTGATGCGGAGCATGGCCGGGCCATAGCGGGGCGCGGCGATTTCGGCCACTCGTGCGGCATACGCCCCTTCCGCACCCTGCCCCGGCCGGTCCAGCAACGCGTTAGCAGGGTATAAACGATCAATATCTATAGCTGCACGGCGATGCGTACCGTTTCGGCCAGCCTGAAATATGTTGCGTCGGCCATCGCCGTCTGGCTGGCTCTGCTCGCCGCCCCTGCCCTTGCCTGTACCCTGAGCCCAAGCGTCACCACCACGCTCGGCACCTATTCGCCCGCCGCGGTGAAGGCCGGCGTCGTCCCGGCGCTGCAGACCCGTGCCGGGATCGTCTGCCCCACCAGCGTGCTGGTGCTGCTCGGCAGCAACTATATCCGCGCCAAGTTCACCAGCCAGAACAACTTCAAGCTGAAACTTTCCGGCGGCACCGCGACGGCGAACTATATCGCCTCGGCCGATCCGGCCGGCACCTACCGCTTCGCGCAGGGTGCGACGCTGGATTACATGCAGAACAACCTGCTCAACCTTCTCGGCCTGCTGGGCGGGAGCTCGGCCGACCTGCCTTTCTATGTCACGCCCTCGTCTACCGGCGTGCTGGCGCCGGGGACCTATACCGATACGATCACGATCCACTGGGACTGGAACCTGTGCCCCGGCATCGGCGCGCTCGGCCTGTGCATCGGCATTCCGGATACGGGCAGCGGGGACACGACCATCACGGTGACGCTGGTCGTATCGCCGCTGAACGTCGTCACGACGATCAGCACCCTGACGACCTGGGACGGCACCAATGGGACGAGCAGGCCAAAGACGATCCCGGGCAGCCGACGCCGCCTCACCGCCGCCGTCTCCAACCCCGACATCGTCCCGCTCGACACCGGCACCCTGGCGATCATCGTGCCGACACCCGCCGGCTCGCTCGTGGCGCTTGACGGCGACGGCACATCCTCGGGCACGGTGTTCAGCCTGACCGAGGGCTCCCCCGCCTCCACCGTCACCCTGCGCTATGGCGGGCCGTCCGACGGCACCGACGACGTGGATTTCTCGTCTGACGGCGCGATCTCCTGGACATACACGCCCATCGCCGGGAACGCCGCCTCGGAAGGCGCCGTCACGCATGTCCGAATCCGCCCTGAAGGCGCGATGGCGAAGCAATCGTCCTTCTCCGTCTCGCTGCCCTATCTGCTGAAATAGCGGGGTGCCGGGCCTTTTCGGAAGAGGCGAACGGCAGCGATTCCATGTGCTGCGCCGACAGGGAATAAATTCGGCCTTCGGCTAAGGCGTTGGTACAATAAAGACCGCGATCTCGTGTTGGAGAATGCGTGCAACTGCCCGAGACTGGCGAGTATTCGCTGATTTTCGCGAGGCGACCCCGAGAGGGGTTGAAAAAGCCGTTTCTTGGCCCTTGCGCGGAATTTACTGATGGATGCAGGTTGATAGGCGCCCGGGTACTAAACCCCACGCTTCCGAGGTGTTCCGCCGATTGCAGCGTTACTGCAGTTCTTCTCGCCGAATTTCGCGAGGGGTATCGGATTTTCATCGTGCTTTTCTTCAGGCTGGAATCGGTTGCTTCGCGGTCCGTTTCAGCCCGGCGGGTCGAAGCGTTCCGGAGGATTTCAGCATGGAGAGGCGTCGATTTGAATCGACACCTCGAGACATCGTGTTCGTACTCGACGCCCTTTATTTCCCCCGCCGTATCGAGGGCGCGTATCGACACAGGGGATGTGCGGTAACGCCTGTCCCTCGATACGCCATCTCGACAAGCTCGATGGCTACTCGGGACGAACGGCGGGATCCGACGATCGGCTTTCTGGCAGCACTCTGCCAATCCACAGTCACGCTACACGCCATGTGCGGCCATGGGCCAAGCAATCCGTACCGCCGGTAAAGCGACTACCGGCGTTTTGGTGCAAGGCCAGCTTGACTTGCCGCGGGAAACTTCCGTTAACGTAAGATGGAGCAGGATCATCGACGGGAAACGCCGGGATGGGGATTAGATACTGGCTGGCATGCACGATGGGCGTCGCCGCCGCGGGAATGCAATCCGGCGAGGCTGTCGCATGGTCAAATCAGGGACACATGGTCACCGGTGCGATGGCGTATGACGATCTGGCCAAGGCCGATCCTGCCCTGATTGCCAGGATCGAGGCGATCATGGCGGATCATCCCGACAAGGCCCGTTTCGAGCGCGGGCTGGCGGGCTATTCGGGCGAGGCGCGCACCCGTCGTCTGTTCGAACTCATGGCACGCTGGCCGGACGACGCACGCGAGGGCCCCTATGATCACCCCGGCTGGCATTACTGGCTCAGGCTGATCCCGTCCCGGACCGACCCTGCCAACATCCCGCCCGCGATGCTGACGATGACCACCGGCCAGGCCGTCGAGGCATATCGGCTCAACCTCGCGACCGTGAGCGACGCGTATGCGCCGGCAGCGGACCGGGCGGTCTCGTTGTGCTGGCTGTTCCATCTTGCCGGGGACATCCAGCAGCCGCTCCATGCCGGCCACCTGATTTCCGGCCGCTTTCCGCTGACCGATCGTGCCGGGGGAAACAGCTTCGTCCGACCCGCGGCCGGCGAGGATGCGACAAACCTGCATGCCTATTGGGACAATGTCGTCGGCGGGGACAATGAGGACGACGCCAATGTGGAGGCAGTGCGCCTCCGGCTCGGCCATGCATGGCCGCGATCCGCGCTCGGGGAACTGAGCGGGAGGGCCGATCCCGAAGCATTCCGGGCATGGGCGGACGAGAGCTTCGACCTGGCACGGTCGGTTGCCTATGCGGGTGGAACCTATGAGGGTGCTACCACGCCGGCCGCAGCCATGCCGGTCCCGCCGGGCTATGCGGCGTCACGCCGAAGCACCGGTGAACGCCGTGTCGCGCTGAGCGGCCATCGCATCGCCGACGCGATCCGCGCCGCCCTGTCGAGGCAGGGCTTATAGCGCTAGATTCGATCAGCCGATCGAGGATCTATCGCTTGCCGCCGGGAAGCGCGGGCATCACGCGTTCGGCGATGAGCGCCTGCTCGGCCTCGCAGCCCTGAGGACGCTCGCTCGCCGGGTTCGCGCGCAGCGCCGCAAGCTCCGCGCGCGCCGCTTCGAGATCGGTCTTGAACGCGACCTTGGTGCGAACGAGTGACAGGGTCGCGCTGGCCGATGCCATCCCTGCCTCGACCGCGCTCTCATTGTGGGCGCCGCAGACAAACCGGCTGTCACCATAGGCCCGGCCGCGATTGAGAATCTGCGTTGCGCGATCAGGCGCGAGGTCAGTCAGGAGGAATGCCCAGGTCCAGCCCCAGGTCGTATGGCCCGAAGGATAGTCGAAACTGTCACCCAGTTCCGATTTGGGCTGGCAGATCTCGCCCTTGTCGATGTGGAAGGGGCGAGCGCGCTTGTAGAAATTCTTGGCGAGATTGGTCTGCGCTCCCGTGTCGATCCCCGCGCGTCCGACCACGCGCAGCACAGCCGGTGCCGTCTGCGGCGTCAGCGTAACGCCGACGGCACAGCTGAAGTCGCGCATCAGGGCGGGTGGCGAATAATCGGCGTCGCTGGTGGCAAGGGCGCCGCGCGGCGTCTTGAGCAACGCGCGCGTCGCGACGAATATCCTGCGATCAGTCTCGTACCGTGGATCGCCCTTGCGCGGCGCCGGCTCAACGACCGTCGTGACGTCGAACTCGCCGGGCGTGAGATAGCCGTTATAGTGTTTTTGCGCCGGGGCCGCCCCCGCCAACATGGCCAGCCCGACCGCTCCGAATAGTGCAATACGCGACATCATCGTCCCCTTCGCCGGCATATTGCGGCGGGTGTGCCGTCAGCTCAACCCTTCTCCGCCAGGTTTCCGCGGGACTTTCAGCCCGGCGGCGAAGCCAGCGCCGCAGCCGATCAATAAGCGAGCGCGCATCCGTCGGCCCGCATTTCGGATGCGGCAGCATATACCAGCCGTCCGCCATCCGGCATGAGCTCGACACATTCATAGCGGCCGAAGCCGCCGTCCGGCTTGCCGATCGTCCACCCCATATCGGCAAGCGCCGCCTTGGTGGCATCGGGCACGCCGCTTTCGAGGCGCAGCAAGCCGTTGGGCGGCAAGTCCGGCGAATCCTCGCCCATCGACTGCGACGATCCCTCATGATGCCAGCGCGGGCTGTCGCCGGCCGCCTGAACGTCGAGGCCATAGTCCTTCCGGTTGACGATGATCTGCGTCTGTCCCTGCGGCTGCATGTCGCCGCCCATCACGCCGAAGGCGAGCCAGGGCGCCCCTTTTCGCGTGGCAAACCCCGGGATGATCGTCTGGAACGGACGCTTGCCGGGCTGATAGATGTTGGGATGGCCCTCCTTCAGGCTGAAAAGCTGACCGCGATCCTGGAACATGAAGCCGAGCCCGTCGGCAACGAGCCCCGAGCCCATGCCGCGGAAATTGGACTGGATCATCGAGACCATCATCCCGGAGCTGTCAGCGCACGAGAAATAGGTGGTGTCGCCTCGGCTCGGCGCCTGCCCCGGATAGACGGGGCTCAGGATACGGTCCGGCCGGATCAGCCTGGCCCGTTCGGCGGCATAGTCCTTGGAGATCAGCCATTCGACCGGCACTTTCGAGAAGTGCGGATCGGCGTAGAAGCGCGCCCGATCCTCATAGGCAAGGCGCTTGGCCTCGGCCTGGAGATGGATCGACAGCGGCGACTGGAAGCCGGCGCCGCGCAGATCGAAATGCTCGAGCATGTTGAGCATCTGGAGCGTCGCGATACCCTGGGTGTTCGCGCCCAGCGCATGAACCGTCACGCCGCGATAGTCGGTTTGATGCGGCTCGACCCACTCGCCATGATGGGCGGCGAGATCTTCAGCCCTCAGCCAGCCGCCGATCCTCTTGAAATAGGCGTCGATGGTGCGCGCAATCTCGCCTTTGTAAAAGGCATCGCGTCCCCCCTGGGCGATGAGGCGATAGGTATGCGCCAGGTCCGGGTTGCTGAATATCTGACCGGTCCTTGGTCCCACGCCGTTCAACCCGTAGACCTTCATGGCGTTGGCCGTCTCCTCGACACCGGAGCCCGGCCGGCTGAAGTTCCTGAGGCTGCCGCGGATATAATAGGCGATCAGCTCCGGGACCGGCACGCCCTCGCTCGCATAGGCAATCGCCGGCTCGAAGAGCTCGGCCCATTTGAGCTTTCCGTAACGCTGGTGGAGCATCCACCAGGCGTCCAGCGCGCCCGGCACCGACACCGATACAGCACCAAGAGGCGGAATTGCGCCGTTCCTGGCGCGGGAACGAACCGTCTCGAGGCTCAGGCCGTGAGGGCTGCCGCCGGAGCCGGCCAGCCCCACGACCTTCTTTACCTTCGGGTCCCACAACATGCAGAAGCAGTCGCCGCCGATGCCGGACGATGTGGGCTCAAGGAACCCGAGGCACGCGTTCATCGCAATCGCCGCATCGACCGCCGACCCGCCTTTCTTCAGCGTCTCGATCGCCGCCAGCGTGGCCAGCGGATGCGCCGATCCCGCGGCGCCACCGGTCCCGTATACCGCGCTTCGCGAGGCGAAGCTGGCGCCCACCGGCCGATCCCCGGCATGGACATCGGGGCGGACGAAACGGTCGTCCCCCTCCCCTTCGAATTTCGGCAGATCGGGTGCCGCGACGCGGGTTTGCGCGAGCGCCGGCAACGCGAACGCCACGGCCGGAATGGAGGCGATAAAATTCCTGCGAAGCATCGTGTTCTCCACTGAGCGATACCGACAAGCATTGCCTGTCACGGGAGGGCACGCAAGCGGCGGCTTGCCCTGCGATCAGGACGGATCGCCATTCATGGCCGGCCCGTCGGCGGCGCAATAGGGTTCGCGCGGGGGCGCCGAGGGCGCTGAGACAGTTTCGCCGTTGGCTCGGGCAGGTTGTGACAACCGCGCTGTCCTCGGCAGGAAGTTTACCAGCGCGCGATATTCGAGTCCCGTATTGCCTTTGCGCTCTCTGCGCCATGACGTGAGTGTCGAGCCAACCCGGGTCGTAGTCTCATAAACCGGTCATTCCGGTTTCACCCCAGTTGCTGACATTTGCGCGTTCTGCAATTTAGCGCTCGTTAGGACGTGCGTGTGACCGAACGGAATGATCAAGGGCGCGAAGTTTGGTTCCACCGCGTCATGTGGAGCTATGTGCCTGCGAGCTGGAAAGGCGTTATCTATCCGGCTGCCGTCATTGCGATTGTCGTGCTGCTCTGCCTTCTGGCGGACAGGTACAATCCAACCTTGTGCTTTATTCCGTTGTTGTCCGGGTGGGCAATCGTGATGTGGCTTTGCTCACGGCACTCATCCTCGCGCCACTAAATCTGCAATCCACCAAGTCCGGCCGTTCCGCCGCCGATATCGCGATAGAGGCGCCTGAAGGCGGCCAGACCGGAAAAGAGCTGAAAAGCGGCCGGGCAGCGCAAGCGCTGCGCCTGATCGCCGGCTGGTGGGTTTCGGCGCGGAAAGCTGCTGAATGGGGAGCACCCCGCTTGCAGATATTCCAGCCGCGATCCAAAAGTGCCGGATGAGGATAGCCACCCTGCCTGCCGCGCTGCTCGCGCTTCTCGTCTGCACAACTCCAGCGTTTGCCCAAACGAACGCACATTCGTCGCCCGAAGATCGGCAACGCTTCGTCTCCATCGTGCAAAGTCTCGAACGGGCCCCGCTGAATCCAAGCCTGCAGGATGATCGGAAATGGGCGATTCAGTGGTTGACGGATGCGCCCGATGTCACGGTACACGCGTGCGCGGACATGCTCGGGGGCGCTTCCAAAAAGAAATACGCACATTCCCCTGAGATCACCGTCCAGTACATAGTCGCCATGGCGGCTTTTATCATCGAGAATCCGGGGGAGCCGAACAACCCGGACGCACAACAGCTGGCAGGGGTTGAGAGCGCCCTGAATGCCTATCGGTCGATGCGCATCGCCCAACCGGATGACAAATCGGCAACGCTTGAGAGACTGTTGGAAATGCAGAGTCGAGGCGAACTGCCCGGCTTTGTGCGGAAAGCATATCTCCACTGCTCAGCGAAGGGCGCTGAAGAACTTCACTTACCCTAAGTCCACTTTCCACCGCCCGGCACCGTTCGCCGGAATCAAGCCCGGCGGTCGGCAGCGGAGACAGACCGCAGTCGCCCCATTCCCCGCCGTCCAGCGCTGCCTTGCGCTTGCCTGAAAGCGGTCATCGGTTCAACTTCAAGGATGTCGAACGATGGCGCTATCAGGGTAAACTCTTCATGTCATTTCAACCGTTCGGGTACCGTTTCGAAGTCAGATCACCGCATTCACCTGTCGAGGTGTCGACGGCCTTCCGAT